>JGI24159J19872_10006789_pt1 | contig 14974 bp, 10 predicted proteins | sample Ectturendosymbi4_FD_19872 | JGI IMG/M metagenome (IMG submission 19872) | reverse complement strand
GTCATTACATGATTTTGTACAACCTGTGTACTTTACTTGATTCATGCCAACTGGCTTACTTCGGCTGTACAGAGAAGTCTTTCAGAGTTCTTTATCTCAAAATATCAGGGTTCAGTAACTTCTTCAGCTAAGTTATTCCCGGCCGATTGAGGTAACTCTGGGTCTTTGTCCTCAGTCAACAGCATATCAAGCAATGCATCGATCGTGGGTAATTCATGTTGGGTTTGTCCACGAGCGGTCAGGTAATTTATCTATTGTGCTCTTTTCACACTTTCTTTTATTTCGTCAATTGTTAGATTGTTGAAGGTGGTGGATGGTTTCCACATATGTGTTGTTTGCTGGTGGTTTGAAGACAGATCGTGTACGTACAAGACATAAATTTGTCGGCTGTACATAGGTAATCCTACATATAGTGCATTATACTGTGGTTGAAGTTATGCACTCGCAACTGTATCTTCGACACACTTCTCGTGTTTTCACTTAACCATTTGTAGATCATTACTATGACTTCTTCGGGATCTAACTGTTCAAAGGCTTTTGTAGTTTATTTTGGTCCTCTATTCTTGCTTTTTTGAAAATAAAATAGATGTTCTCTTCGTTGTCAACGTATTTTTTTAACAGCCCTACGTTAGCCCTCTGTAACACATAATCATGTGATTAAATTATTGCATTCTTTTTACATGGTTCACGCGTAAATCTCCATTTGCTTATGTAGAGCCTTTGACTTTTCGCTTTGCCATTACTTGGACCTTTTGTCCTTCATAACAAATGAATATTTCGCTATTTAACTTTGGTTCATATTTGTTAACTTGGATTAAATCTTTTAACCAGTCTATTACTTTTTGTAAAGTTTCCGAAGTTTGTTCTGGCGTTTCATATTTTTCAATTGTTTGGCACAAATTGTAATGCCCAAAAAATGCGTCATATAAGTCTGACAATGACGTTATTTCATACATGATTTCTGCAAATACATTCACATAAATGTAAGTTGTACAAGTGTGTTGAGGTGCTTATAGGTTGTTGCAGCATTGACAGTATTGAACACGCAAATTTTCACATCACATTTCTATACCAGGATTGTTTCGCTGCGCAATATGTACACATGATCGTAACATTGTCTTTTTCTCTCGCTTGGTTACTGCATTTCACTCCAAGTCGGAGAGCATATCATTCATTATTTTAACTGTGATGCTTTCATCAGAATCTGACACTGAAGTTGGTTGTGTTTCGGCAGTGTTCGATGTTGTACTTTTGTCGTTATCGGTGTTAGGGGACGTAGTACCCCTAACACTAGTAATACAAACTCAACGCTATATGTGGAGTCTGGACAAAAGTGGATGTATAGCCCAGCAAATCGTCCTAGCAGAGCTTTTGCCACTGATGGCAAAATATACGCCACCATTTAACAAATCTGTAAAATCACAATACAACTAACATTTTTGATGTGGTTAGAATAATCACATTAAAACAAAAATTTTCTCAGTCCGATCCAGTCCTGATCCGTTAATTAAAAAAAAATTGCAGTCCGATCCAGTCCTGATCCGGCTAAAATTGGCTTCAGTCCTGATCCAGTCTTGATCCGTGCTCATCTCTGCTACTGGACAATCGATCGCTGTTGAACTGTGCATAAATTGTGACAAATGTTTCCACTGATTACCTTATCGTCCCTGTAACCGTGAGCAACTTCAGCACCCAATACGAGTGTGCAGAACTGTGGATACATGGAATTGGTGGAGTGTTATAAAAGGCGAAAGGTTTTTGCAAAAGCGTTGAAAACTCTGACTGCTAGTCTCCTACAGCTCGTAAAATAAGGCTGGTTCCACAACAAAAAAGGCCAAATGCTTTTTTCAAAAACAATCAACAAATTTCGAAAAATAGTTTCCTAAGCATAAATTTGACCCAAATGCAGAAAAAGTTACACAACTAGTCTCCACAAACGTGAAGGGTTTGATTCCATTAGCAATTTTTTAATAGAAAATCGATTTCAGGTAACACAACGCATGCTCAGTCCTACAATCTTATTCATCTAGAAGGGTTATAGTCCCAGACCATTTAAATTCAAAACAACACTAATTCGAGCAGAATTCAAATTTCCTGCGAAAAAATCATACAACGATTTATTCTCTCGGATGTCAATCCACACAGACTTCATGTTCACAACAATTCTAATTTTTGGTGGTGCAACACGGAACTCAACTCTGTTTATTTTGTTATTTTGGATGAACGCGTCATCCTCACATGATTGTAGTCATCTGAGCGTGACAGTAACAGCGTTGCGTAGAAAACCAAAGACAGAGACACTGTTTTGTACTGCAGCCCGCGATCTACTGCAAATAACAATATTTATTATATTACTCTGTAGTCTATACAGTGGAACACTCAGAACAGCCGTGGGACCCTGTAAAGTGTGGCACTTTAACATCATATCTCATGTAAATTTTATAACTGAAACATTTTTCTCTACTCTACAGTGTAGTACTACTAGCCTAAACTACACTACCAGACCACTTGACTTAGGCCTGCTCAGTCACTGACACTGTACTTGTTTCACTGTGGATACACGGTTAAGTCTAGCCTGATAACCGTCTGTGGAACTAGAAGGCTAGCCCTCCTCCCCTAGCTTAAGTTGATACAGTACAGCATTGCACCGCTGTGTAGGCTAACGTACTCGTCCCAAACTCAGTACAGGGTTAGGGTAAGGGTTAGGGTAAAATATTTTAAAATTACGCAAGCCTCAGCAGACGTACTCCGAAACTGAATGGAATAATCAGTGATAATAGTGTGTAAGTGTAATAAAAAGACGCTCCAAGGAGCCGATACTTACGTGTAATTGATGTGTGTAAGTGTAATTGATTCATGAGTGCTGTGGAAGGTCTACTATTTCTTTCGATAGGTCTAGATGGTTCCCTGTAAAAGGTGGAGCTTGGTTGCGGAGGTTTGATGACGTAACCGGAGTGGAAAAAGTTGCGTTGCAGAAACAAAAAAAGGAAAAAAAGTGAAAGAAAAATATTTTATCAATGCAACTTATATGGGTTTCCTCCAAACATGGAATGCATGGAAGTTTGCGTTATTTAAAAATTGTATAAATTCACAACTGTTGAAACCTATTTTTTGTCCCCGAACCGTTGTGAAACTCAGATGACCAAAAATTATCAAACTTCAAAATAGACTTTTTTACCGTGGGGTAATATCACCTTTTGCAGTGAAATTATTTTTGCTACCGTTAAGTTATCATTGCTCAACGGAAAATATTGGTTTTAGCGACTCTGGTTATGTCATTAAACCTCCACAACCAAGCTCCGCTATTTTAANGAGCTCCGCCTTGCTTTTACAGGGAACCGGTCTAGACNAGTGATCCACAACAAGGTCTCAACGATTGGTGTTTATATCATCTATAACAAAGGCAAGGTTAAGGTATGCAGAAGGTGAGGTTGACTATACCTCACTTCTGCTAGTTATGATAATCTGATTTCAATGACATCAATCAGTCATCAGACGCTGTGGGATAACCAAAAATGGCTTAGAATGGTTTTGTACATCTTATCTGGGAAGAACATACATATTGGTGTTAAGCTCATCTTATCTGGGAAGAACATACATATTGGTGTTAAGCTCTAGATTGTTTTAGATAAAAATGATTTTATTGTGTAAAATAAATACTGTATTTTTGGGACCATACTGTGAGGCCACCGGGTTATAAGGCGCAATGTCAAATATTATAAATGCTAGCTGCTTTTTTTCATACATGAAGGCGCACTGGTTTAAAAAGCACATGAAGCAAAATTTAGATAAGTCAAACTGTATTCAACTCTTTTGCAATAACTCCCAAGTTTCGGAGTCGCCAATGGGAGTTTAATCCGTGATGACTGTACATACGAGGAGGTTAATCTGTCAAACATGGATAATCCCGTAGACATGAATAGCCTAGAATCAAGTAGAAGTGGTGCGTACGTTTTATTAGGTGTGTGCCTAATTTAACTATGTTGTCACGAGCCCCACAGAGTAATACGATCTGTGGTATCTACTCTTAGAACCACATACGCTGCTCATTGCATTTGTTGTTGGTTTATTACGCAACACAATGGTCTGTTTACAAAAAAAACGTAACTAGCAATTAAATAAATAGCACCCTTTACCAAATACAACTATCTAGGTGAGAAAGCACAATCAGATCCAAACATTAAGTGTACCATATTATAAAGCGCACTGTTGATTTTTAAGAAAATTAAAGGATTGGAAATGCATCTTATGGTCTGAAAAATATGGTAGCTCTTTTGACTTACAACAGTGCTTAGTAGCCATATTGTGCTATATTACACCAGTTAGAAGAATATAAAGTACAAAAATGCTGGTAGTTACACTCAACACATCACAGGGATGGTGTTCTTTGGTACACCTATAATTTCTGGCCGATGATATCATCTATAGCCTAACGCTATCAAATTATGAAATCAGTAAAAGAAGGGCACAGAACAAGTGGGTCTAGTGAAGAATAACATCAACATCATGCACTTGTGCTTCAACACATTCAGTTTTATGTTATCCATTCAGAATTTTAAGTTTTTATAAGTTACTTCATTACAAATTTTATTTTGAATCATCACACATGAGTAGCCTAAAGGTTAAGTTTTTGTCTTAAAAGCAGATACATGTAGGCTGAAGCAATGTCATGCACCATGATATGCCAATCTGTTTTAACTGTTATCAACTGCCAAGTATGTCATTACATATTCTTTTCACATATCATCATAAAAATTACCATTTTGTGAGATATACTCTTTATTAAGTATTGGTAATGTCAGCTGTTTTAGCTGCTGATTTTCAAATTGTTTCATAAGTAATTATGACAGATCTAAACATTTCTTAAAGGCAGTGACTGCAGGTCCGCCAGTGGACCTTCATATTTGAAAACCTATTTGTCTGCTGCCTATAATGTGACAGTAACGCACGGCGACTATTTAGTGGACTGTAGTAGGCTTGGTAGAAATGTACTAAACGTAAATGTAAACCCAAACCTAAACTGTAAATCTGGACACAAAAGTTCTAAAAAGTTTTGAAAAAAGTAAAGAAAAACTGGGACCATGAATTGAAACGTGCCACCACTACTACCAAAACGAAAGCCACCAATGTGGGAGCCGAACCAAAAACCATTCGCACAGAAGACATAAACACATCCATTACAGTACCACAACAGTGCTGGTGACCTGACAAACTCAGGGTTTTTTTCGAATCACGTCATGCGCTGTAGACCTATAGCCATTTTCTATCTTAAAACGTGGTAAAAAATCAAGCAAGCTCATGGAAAAATCAAGCATGTGTTCAACAGTAGTCATAGAAAAGAGTTGGTAAAATTAAGATTGTTATTAATTTTTGGTAATGAAGCAGAAAATTACCAAATAAATAGATAAACATACTCATGTCAATGTAGCTTATAGGTTTGGGATGTTGAAAAAAAGTTAAATCAACATTTGAAATAAATATGCTTTGTGTTTTTACTAAATAGCATTGAGTTTAGGCCCATGCTACTTGTTAAGGATAAAGTTAATGTCTTGTTTTGTCATGCATGCAGTAAATATCTGTAATAGTGGCTATCAAAATAATACTGACTTAAACTATCTAATGTATATACATAAAAAACATTTGTTTACAAGTCTGCATGATATACTCAGCATTTTCATCTAACAACATGCAAATTTTGTGATAAAGTTGCTTTAGTTTGATTATTATAACTTTTTTTATAAGCCCAAAATAGTTTTTGTTATGGAGAAAGGATTCTACTGCTTATAAAGCTTGAAGAATAATTCAAAAATTTTAGATGTCACTGTTTCATTCTTTAGAACAGTGGTTCTTAACCTTTTTTCTACCACATCCCCTTAACACCTTCGTCGCTGGTCAATTTCCCTTTAAATCTCACATGAGCCACTATTTTTGCACCACTTTGCAATTCTATTACTTGCCAGATGATTGAGCTGGATAACTATTCAAACCCTCAAAAGATGCAACAAGTCTTCTAGTTTGGATTTTGTTTAACTGAAAAGTTTTGGATTTCTCTTCTTTTGTGGGTGACATCATAAGTTGGTAAGGTTTAGGCATTTTTGACCAAGGTCATCAGGCTCTGGTTCCCAACCCAAGTTTTTGACTTACATTTTTAGTGGCAACTAGGCTATAATCCTAGTCTTTGTAGCCCTTGATTGCCTTTCTAGTATTTCTGGTTCTAAAGTTAAGGCCAAAAAAAAACAAATTTGGGTAAAAAATCTCTTTACCCGAACTTGTTATTTTACCCATATTTATTGATCAAACTTTCCATGTTGTAGAATGTGTAAGGGCTCATGCCCCTCTGGGGAGGCGTGCCCTCCCAGTTAAAAACCACTGCTTTAGAACAACAGAAAAGTATTAAGAACAAGATTTTCCAAAGCTGCAAGATTTGCTTAATGGATCCATGGACAGAAAATGCAGCCACAGTGCATCCAATTTACCTTGGGAAAGGATTTTTGCATTGAGTAATTGCCAGTTACTAAATCTGAAAACCTAAATGTTTCTTTTTGAACTCATTTTTGTGGCAACAGCTGCCACTTACTTAATTCAAAACTGGCTGGCACTGAGGTGGATTTATTTAACAAAGTCTACTGTCTTGAGAACAGGATTGATTTTAATAACTACACCAGAAACTGGTACAAGTTTGTATATCAAACACACTGGGTCTGATTCCATAAAAAAACAAACTTGTAGCATAGAAATGTACACCAAATTACATGCAGCTTGTCCTGAGGTACTTTGTGTTGTGGTACTACCCTTGATCTAACCTCAAACATAAATATACCTTGACCCCAATTTTTTTCTTAAGCAATCAACTATCAACCTCAAATATAAAGTCGCATGTTTGAGGCAACTAAGTAACTATGCACAATGCACATTAAGAACCCATGTAAAGTAAATATTGTCTTCAACAGATTTGTAAATCTGAAAATCTAACCTATTTATATGAAAAATGGTGCTATGCGTTGATATATTTATGGCAGGGTTTTAAAATACATAGAAACAAAACCAAACAATCTGAAAATGAAGGTCAAAGATAGTTAGGGTGGTTTTCCGCATTTGTACCTTTTAATAGTAAAATTTTATTCCCACAAGTGGTGACAGCATCTTCATCTTTGCAAAATAATTCTAGGTTCATGTGCTTAAAATTGAATAATTTGTGAAGATAATGAAAGTCTGTCTGGTAAAGGCATAACAGTCATTTCGTTAGTGTGCTTGTCATCCCCACTGCACAAAAATTTTTAGATCAAAGTGGAGAATGGGAAGTATTTCCATGTAATAAAGTAAGCTACCTTCCCTTGTAGTATAGTTGCAAATCGAACTGCTACTTCATGGATAAATAGAACACTTGACATATGGTGCCAAAGTTTAGCGCATGGTTGCATGTTATTATGCACAGAGAAGAAAAAGCTAGGCACTTCTATTGATTGAAGTAAAAAATGTAAGTTCATGAATGCATCAAGTGTTTAAGATGTAAGTCATTGTTATGCCATTAGAAGTGCTAATCCTATTTAAAGGTTGTTCTATCCTATTTAAAGGATAAAGGTTGTTCTAACACTTGGCTTGTTATATGTGCTTCTTTCTTGATGTTTATGGCAGATATCCTTATCTGAAAGCCCAAAAAAACAAAGATTAAACTATCTTCCAAGTGTGAAAATTGCTTATGCGATTTTGATATTGTCAGTATCACAGAAGATACATGTATGTGCTACTTTAGTGGTGTTCTGTCAATAATTAAAGCAAATGGATACAGTGATAGCATTGTGCCACTTTTGTGAACATCATGGGCCAAGTATTGTGTTCTGTTGTGAAAGGGATGTTGCTGAACATGAGGTTTCTCCAGATTCTGGAGATGAGTTACACACAAGTGTGAGTGGAAAACAAAAAACAAGCGTAAGTGATGATGCAGATACCAGTAGCAGCACCAGCAAGGATTCTGCTCTTGCTACAGCAAAACAATCCAAAGAAACACTCAGCAGAAAAACAAACTTTTGTCAAGCTTGTCGTTCACTTGCAGATGGCAGCTCTGGTTATGTTATACATGACCATCAAACTGGTGCAAAATACATCGGCACGCAGCATCCACGAAATCCGGACATATATTCCCTTGTTCGTCAAGCATGCGTTCGAAGTTTGAGCTGTGAAGTTTGTCAAGGTCACGAAGGGCCAATCTTGTTTGGCGACGAACAAAGCGGATATGTTATCAGTTACACTTTTTATCTCAAAGACTATTCTGCCAGAGGGCAACAGAGTTGGTACAGCATCATATGTATGATGCCAGACAGAATGTTTCTTATTCAGTCTTGGCCCTTTCTTGTGGGGTGCATTGGCAAAATCATTAAACACTTGCAGGTTAGTTGAATATTCTATTAAATTAAGAACGTAGCCTGGTCGTGTTATAGTCAACATGTGTTATGCTTTACTCCGTAAGTCTACCCTAACACATGAAATATGCACTATTGTATTGGGTATCAGCCTTGTCATAAATGGAGACACGAAGTCGACGCACTGCGGTAGATCCAGGGGCGTAACGAGGGGGAAGGTCGCACAATTTCCCGGGCACCGAATCAGTATGGGGGCACCGAAAAGTCCCAACAATGTCACAAGTACTTTTTCAAATATGGTACATTTGCTTCCGAAAAACCTCGGGTTCGAACATGGGGCGCCCAACTTGTTTCTAGCTCCCGGCGCCATCTAACCTCGTTACACCCCTGGGTATTTCACACCAACTTTTACCATTTTCCTTTGTAACACCACTGCCCGTGCTTTCGGTTGGTCAGAAGACTTGTTTTGTTTTGCAGGAGTGCGCTCAAAACATCTGCAGTACAGAATCGGCGTCCTGTCGTCAGGCTCACCAGCGATATTACAGGCGGGCTGCAAACGCCGTGACGCCGCACAATTTTCGACAGCAAAGAGGCGATACGTCAAACGCCAAGTCGCTGATCGATCTTACCGGAAATCCGGAAATTTACCCGTACCTGCATTCGTCTTTCACGTGGATAATGCTGTACGCGCGGAAACGAATTCGCGAGCACATTGTGAAAGCGCCGCCGCTGGACGACGACGTCGTAAGAGCGGAGATCGTCGCCAGGACCTCCCGTTCCAATTCGATTATTTCGAACGAAGATGCCGCTCTCATCGAAGCAGCCGCCGAACAAAACGCACTTTCCGTTCAAAGCCCCAAAGACATTGAGCAGAACGAGAACTGCTTCGTGTCACTGCGACACATGCGGACAACATTAATGCCTCCCTTGTTCAAGGCTATTGCCTGGCATTTGTTGATCGGCAATCAGGTCGTGTGGCGAGGTCAGGATCAAGAAGTGATCACCTCTGCTCTCCATGTGCTGAAGAGCATTATTCCAGTCGGTTGCGTTAAAATGGTAACGAATTCCAACACGTACGTAGATTCTTACAAGGCGAATCTACTGGGCCTGAAAGAGAACGTTTCAATTCCAGCACACGTGCGGACTTCTGACTTCTTCATTCTTATTGACGTTGTGCCAAAGATCTCGACCAGTCAACGCCTCAGTCAGCTCTACCCCGCGTTGCCCATGTACACATCGACTGCAATGCACGGCATAGAATTCCGGATGACTAGCGGTTGTGTTATTCCCGAAAAAATGCCAACCATGCTGCACAAGCTCGAGGTTGCTTTGGCCAACGATAGTCTTTCGGATGAAGTTGTGGAGCAATGCTTGATCTGCCTGAAGCAAGAGTGGATGAAGTAAGTGTGCTTTTTCGTGAATTGCTTAAAATACGGAATTCATTGAAAAAGGTTCAATTAAACCAAGAAGCCTGCCGTTGTCCTATTGTGATCTTAAACGTAAAATTGAAGAACTATACGTTGAAGTTACAAATTTGCTGCACTGACTTTGCGACGCAGGTACAATGAGCATGTGCCATTACGCGCTGCTGGCAAAATTTTTATATTTTGAATGGTTTGAACTGAGCAGAATGATTTAGGATCCACATCGTAACTTTGTCTCTCATGCTACGTCGACCCTCCAACCGCATGCAACCATAACGGCGCGCGTTTAAAAAGAATATGGTAATTGACGACTTCAAACTTTCTCTAAAAATTGAATATAACACACCGTAAGAGAACAATAGCGATCCATACAAGATCCATACGAACACTGATCCATACAAGAAAATGATCGATTCACCAAAAACGTTTCGATAAAGACTCAAACATGAATCGGATACAAAATACTGCTCCTGGAGACTCCTGTATTATGTGTTGTCAGTAAATTCAGAATCGTGGAAATATTAGAACAAAGTTGGTTTAATGCACTAATGGAACGTGCTTGAATCCTCACCAAGCTTAGCGCACCCTCTGCCAGCATCGTGAATAGCGTATTCTTGTTTAACCGTTCAGATGATATCAGATCTGGTCTTCCGATTTGAAAAATTGGTTGGCCCAAAATAACGCTCAGACAGCGTCTGATTCTAACCACTCTTGCGTAACATAGCTACAGATCCATATTACACGCGCTGGCCTTCATGTCCACTCTGGGTTTGGAAGTTAGTAATAAAGCCGATCGTGTAATCAATACACAAGAAACCAAAGTTGTGCTAAGCCCCTTTGATATTCACTCAGCATATTGCTAAAAAGAAAACGCATAAACACACCCAATATTGTTATTATGTCTTTTACTGCTTACATTTTTGCCATGTTTTTTAAGAAGTGTGTATGTCTGTTGTTGATGAGCAGCTATTCTTTCCCTTGCAGCAAAGCGAAAGTTCTGTACAAGTTCGTCAAAGTCGACAACCGAAGTGCGGAAGACACGGCCAAACTTCTACACTGTTGTTTGTCGTGCACGGAGGAAGACACTAAATTACTGAAATTTTGGATGAAAGGTCTCAGTCGCCAGTTCAAAGAACAACAATTAAAAGCTGCTCGAGCAGAAAAAGCGTGACAGCTTGCACGAGCTCAGTCGTGTAATGGTGTTGTGTATAAACCAGCTGTCCGGAATCGTTATCAAGAGGTTACCTGTGAAACGTTACCACAGCCGGATGCTTCACTGCTGGCTCACTGTAAAATTTCAAAATTTAAGTAAAAGCCAATTAGCTGCTGCTGGGAAGAGCAACCTGGGCACATGACCCCTCGAAAAAGTTTCCGTAAGCTTTGGTTTCGATGCGAGATGTTTCCAGTACAAAAACTGAATGTTTCCTCTCTGAAATCATATTGGCATTCTTTGTATGTGTAATTTCAGTTAGTTGCAGTCGACCAGCAGTAGGTATTTGCTGTAATATAAGTCAATAAATTCACTGACCATTGATCACACATGGCCGTACCGATGTGTTAGTGACGTCTTTTCGCGAAGCCCAACGTAAGATCAAACTCAACGGTCTGTCAAGCAAGAATTTTATTTGTCACCAGGGCCGCAACCAGGCAAGGGGACAAACCGGGCAATTTCCCCCGAAAATATTTTGAAAGCGCCAATATCTTTATGCTTGTTAGGTACAAAAAGTTACAAATCCTTTGCTTCTCCCCCAAAAAAACTAGCTATCAGCTGGTTGCAGCCCTGTACGTCACTGCACGCGTCGCAAAATATGCGCAGTTAATTTGTGACGCAACAACGGCTTTTACGGCCTGATAATGTGGTAGGTGGCGAGACATGCCGAAGCTGTTTAGGACAGCCGTAATCAAACTGCTGTGAATATTGCTAATTCGTTTTTTTAATTGTTATATGTGAACGTTTTTATCTACGTTCTAAATTGAAATGAGCTCGCTTGTTTAAATTGCGTCATTCTTGCCAATCATTCGTCTCAAGCACGCGAAAAGCTTTCAAATGTGTAAACGCGATGCAGAATACATTTTTTTCATGATCATGTCAGAAGCAGGTCGATCTAGAGAGCGCTGCACTGTTGCCTTGCAACTCCGCATTTCGCTTATTTCGAGGCGTGAATAAACGTAAAGTATATATCAGCGGTGTGTTGCGTGAGCTATCTCCCGCTTCGCAGTCCGTGTCCACTGGCGCAGTGAGAGATTTCGGGGGGTGTGAAGCAAAATAGGAAAGGGGACTTAGTTCCTTTGTCACGTGGTAACGACATGCTTTTGCTGCTTAAAAGTTCACCCCGTTCAGTTACGGAAGATTGCACGTGCTGGAAGCAAACGATTAATATGTTCAACTGAGTTGGCCTCGGCGTAACTCCTTGACATTGTATGCATTGGCCAGTGTGATGCTGTTGATATCATGTATACAAAATCTTTGCACAAAGCTAATGGCAAAAATAGTTCTAATTTGAACCATGGTACCACACATTCATGTAGAGATGAATTTGGGGCAATTGTCTGACAATGTGATGGTTTGTGCGCGTGCCACACCTTCCTAGCACTGCACCATGCTGCCGTAAAAGCGAACAGGACATGTTTTCAAAATTGTATGTTCAACTTCTTCGAGAATCGTTTAACTTTAAACTATAATGAAATTTTATTGCCATTAACTTCAAAATATAATAAATGTTTACGAAACTGTCGAGAGGCGTCCGACGAGACAACCTGCGTAACAGGTTTTTTCGGTGTCCCAGCGCCTTAACTTTAATTTGCATAAAATGGTTTAATGTTTGCGCCAATAAACTGTACAAAAAGGTAGATAATTTGCCTTCAACATTCTAGAAATAATACGATATCTGAGATCAAATCGACAAAAAATAGAATTTCTTCAAGGAGTTTGCTCGTAATGTGGGGAGGCCAGCAGCACTCACAAGCCCGTTGTCACAATTTTGCTGCAGGGGAGAAATCTATACACACTGATGGGTTACGTTGTAGGGTCAAATTTATTTAAGCGCCTGGAAGTTTTTTTACTGTTTTGCCGATCACGTCCAATGAAGACTTGTGAAAACATTTTTACCTAAACTTGATTGACTTTTTGACAATTTTCCGCACATCAATGAAAAATGACGTCATCACAATTTATACTTCTCAATAATTGGATTTTTACGACTTTTTCGCAAGCATTTGCTCTGTGACAGGGCCCTCGCGCCTTGCAAGGCTGGCCCAACATATGTTTTATTCATTTAAAACAATGAACATATAATGACGGCACCGACCAAATATTTCCGGCGGTCCCAGTGATGAGGTTAGGGTTTGAGGAACCCGAGGCGAAGTTTAATGGGACCTACTTAAGACAACCGCATTCCGTTACAAATATTATCGGAAGTTTCTATTCTGTTGTCTGTAAAAGAGTACAGCATGACCAACGTACCGGAAAATGCAAAAGAATGCACATTGCGCAAAACTTTAGTAGAGAATAAAAAGGTTGGCAGTGCAAGACAAAAAATTAAGCAATACATCTTTTTGTTTAGCACATTCATCTATCAGCACTTTTGTAGAACAACATTCATCTATCAGCACTGTTACTTTTGCAGAACAATCTAGTTTTAACTATCTGGATATTTGTGAAGATAAATGGCCCTATGAACTTAACGCACAAATTAATATTCAAAGCATGATCCTCCCTCGGGTCAAATAATTATTGTATCCCTTTGCATTGTTCATTGATGTTTTTCCATTCAGCTTTGCCCTCTTGTTTAACATTTTTTCCCTCCATGTAGATTATTTATCAATGTTGATGCCTCCCTTCACAAAGTTTAGCGTCTAATTTTAAAAGGCGCTCCCAAGAGCAGCTCTGTGTTTGAGCCATCGCGGCGTGATTTCGTCAATTGCCGCCTTTGTGGAGACCAGTTAGGCCTACTTGAAAATCATCTATCAGCAAGTTACAATCAATTTATTACTCACTTCAACTTCTGTGTAGGCCTACGTAAGTTCCACAACCCCACCAACCCGGTTTTGGCGTACTATGCCCCACTTGTGAACAGGCGCGAAATTTTGATAGGGGGGGCAAACAGCATCCAAGTCTCAACATTGAAATATTTAATGCCCATTGTTTTTGCAAGCAATATCCATAAAACGTGCATCTTTCTGGCGCTTTTTTCTGAATAATTATGTTCAGATTTAAGCCGGTAAATACAAAGTCTATTTTCATTTAATTGACAAGTTTTAAAGTTTTTTAGTAAAGTTCCAAGCTTCTACTTTGGATGAAAGCCACCATTTGCTCGTGATACTTTCTTGCAAAAATGCTTGTGAAAATGTCAATGCTATAAATGCAAGATCAGCAGTACGCTTTTAGCAGCCAATATTACAGTTCAGCAAGAAGTCATCGTGACCGTCATTAAAATTGCCCTTTTTGTATTTACACGCCTCTGATATACACCATAACGCACATTCAATGGAAGCCGAGCAGCAAGTTTGCTCTAAGACACCGACTCCCGACAGAAGTCTACAAAACTTGTGCGCATATAAGATGTGGATCTTGTCCAATTCTTGAGCGACTGGTTAACGTATGCAGCTGTCAAATGTAAAGGCTGTAGAGTCCCTCAACGTGTTTGAAAAATGTTTCTATTTTATGTCATTAAATGCTATGAAATGCGACTGTGGTAGCATTTTTTTACGCTACTTAATTGCTCTAAACCTGCTTCCCAAAAACGATAAGGTTATGAGAGAGGTATTGGGAGTTGATACAATTCACAAATATGGTATAGAGAATATTGCAAATTGGGGAACGTTATACATGTCCTCTAAACAAACTTGCATACATGTTTGACCCACTCAGTCTGCACAAAGTGTGTATTTGCGAAAAAGAAACTACAGTGCAGTCGATTATCACCACTGCTCTGCACTATAATTAAGGAATACTTGTCGCTGCAGCTTAACACAAAGGTTGGTTCGTTGATTTACTGTAGCTCAGGGGTTCACAAAGTATAGGTCGAAACCTAAACAAAGGTGGCGAAGGGATAAAAAATGGGTTGCACCGAGGCGATCCAAAGAACCAAACCGGAGTTGTGTATTTTCAACGTTACCACTGCTTGTCTGTGTCTGTCTGTAGCGTGCATACTTGAGAAAAGAGTACATTTATGACATTAAAAACGACTT
>JGI24159J19872_10006788_pt1 | contig 14975 bp, 13 predicted proteins | sample Ectturendosymbi4_FD_19872 | JGI IMG/M metagenome (IMG submission 19872) | reverse complement strand
GAAAATGATTATGTTGTGAAATTTTCGTAACTAAATCCAAACTTAAGGCGAGTTTGGCCGTTTGGCGGAATCTTTTGCCTTGGGAGGGCTGCAGCCCGTCTAGACGAGCCAGCCGCCCCTGACTGGAGTTATAAACAGTGACCGAAAATGAAATTAAGCACTTCAAAACTTTCCACACAAGATGTCTACGATGTCGGTTCATTTGCTGTTGTCACAATGCGCATTGTTACGTTTGAAACACGTGTTAAATTTTTACGCACCACGAGTGTAAAACTGTTTAGATGAGTTCAAAGCAAAATCGCAGACATAATGAAAACTATGTTCGCATTAACATGCTCGGAAACACTTTTGACACCAAAATTTATTATAGAAATAATTGAAAACCATTCTGAATTTTATGGATCCGCGAAAAGCCGCAATAAATTTGTTTCAAGTCGATCTTGACAGACCATGAATCAGACATGGGGTAATCGTAATCGATTGGACTGACCAAAAATGAAATGTAATCGTAATGGATCACATTGCCAATTTAATCGTAATCGACGATTACTTTCGCGATTGAACTTGGAAAGCTTCACCCTACATCAGTGTGCGACAAACTGCGGTTGTGGTGGCTGGGTTTCTCCTTTATCATCGTTTGTTATGGTTANGTTTCAGGGGAGGCTAGTTGCGCGTCTGTGTGCGTTAAAATCCAGACAGTACNGGGGCAAGCACAGCGTTNGAAGCTAATTCTCGCTTTGTTCCAGCTAGCCTTCCTGTTGGCCGCCAGAAGTAACGTAGTGGGATTAGTCTCATGAGACGTAGCATCAAAAATAGAAACTTCTTAAAAACGGGTTGACATTTCGGCAACAGATCACAATTTTTAGCCACATCATTTGCAAACCACCTCGCCCAGTTTTGTCTGACTTGAACGTACTATGTTTTGAATGCTGAGTGATTGACAAAAAACTAAAACTTGCTGATGAAACTGTTTAGCAACTTAGAGTTGCAATTCGCGCAGCCATACAAAATATCTGACGATGTTACAATAAGTTATTCTCAAGTGAATGAACATTAAATGACATCTTCTGTGAATTTCTCTGCAGTAAATGTGAGATACCCCATGAACACTCTTTAACAAACTTGCAAAAGCAGTTAAGCTAATTGGATGTCAGCTAATGTTGACGGTCCGACACGTTGTGCAATTAGTCGTGTGTAAGCTAATTAAAGCTAAAGTCGCATAGGATAGTGATGTCACACGCGTGGCGCAACAATCCTACAGGGATTAATTTTTTTTTGAGATCTCCAACGGGCATGCCTCGGGAGAAAAACTGTTTACAGAGGCAAAATGTGCCTTCATTAGGTTTATTTTCATTTGAAAAAACTATTTGAACAAGTGCTGGATTCGATCCACACTTTGTGCAAAAACATAGAAGAGTGTGAAAGGTTTGATTTCAAGTCTATGCAGAAAATCTATTTACCGAAACATTGTTACCTGATTAGTTTTATTTCCATTTAAAAAAAACAATCTGAATAATTTTTGGATTCGAGCCACCCTTTGTGAAAAATCACAGTGCTACAATTTTGCCGCAACTATTGCTGACGTCACTATCAATTTAATTAGGTTAAAAAACTATAACAGTTTAAATGATTGTTGGGTTCGAATCCTCCGTGAAAAACATAATTTAATTTTAAATTATCTACAAGGAAATGATTTTTAATTAAAAACATCAAATTTTCGTAACAATATTCTATCTCACTTTAATCAGTTTGCACCTGCTTGACCATCAATGTCAAAATACCAACCGTTATAAGAAAATGGTGTCCCTTGTGACGATCATTGTGACTAAAAATAGAATGCGACAAAATGGCGGCGATTGTGACGTCATCGGATATGACGTCGCCTCTGTAACATCATCACCGGAAATGTTAAAAATATCATCCGTTATAACAAAATGGAGTCGATTGTGACTAAAAATAGAATCCTACAAAATGGCGTCTATTGTGATGTCGCATGATGTGACGTCACCACGAGAAAGGCAGATTGTGGTTAACGGCATGTACTACTCATATCGCATGTTGTTTGAAAATATACTTACATAAAACTATGCAAATGGGTTTTGTTTTCTTTCTGAGGATGTTTCAAGACAAATGTGATCGCGATTGTAATCGTGATTAATTTCAATGTAATCGTAATCTTGTTTGTTCGTAATCGAGCAGGTGGCAAGTAATCGTACTCGACTGGATTTGTGCTGCAATCGCCCCATGCCATGAATTTGCGTATAATGCTGAAAGGCGCCCCCGTCCCAGTTGCCCCCTTGTAACAGGGCAGAGAGGGCAATGCACCCGCTCCCGGGCGACCCTGCTTCGCACACGTTGCGTATCAGTACTTAACAGCAACGCACCTGCTTTGCCAGTCTGCTCTTATCATCTTCCAGAGAATGAACAATCTCTTCCAACTGAGTGCATCGTCTGTCGCCTGCGAGAGAAAGCGCGTTACGTCCACAGATGGAAACCTCACTCAAAAATTGTAAATATCTTTATATCAAATTCGTGGGAGAAGATGGCACATTGCGAACGCCTTGCCAAACAGGTTAAATGTCTTTTCACACATCGTCAGATAAAGCGCCGAACAAAACATTGGTTTTTACCATCAGTAAAATGACAAAAACAAAACCGATGAGCAATCACACTGTTTCTTGTTGCGATCCAGGAAAACTAACTGTGAATGTCAAATAATAGTTACAACTAATTTCTGAACCTTTCGAACGAGATGAAGATCAGTTTTGACCGGCGACTTTCATCTGGGTTTTACACGAATCGTTGTCGACACAAAAAACTCCCAGATTGTAAAACGGTTAATGTTCGCATTTCAATTTCTGCAGTAAACATCCTGGGTGGAGTCTGTTGACAGCTATTTTTGCAGAGAAGATATTGCGAGACATGCAAGTTCCCGACAGGCGAAATATATTACAAAACTTTTTCGTTGCGCGCCGCTTAGAAAGAAACAAGCTGACATTTGCACTGATTTTACGACAAACTGTCTCCAGCAAAAAGTTGCAGTGGCTCTTATGAAGGAACAACGCCGACGCCCACTTGCAGCAGCCTGATTGCAGTGAGGGGCACCACGGTAACCCAGATGGGGCCATGACCGATATGGGCATTCTAGACCTGATGTCTGGTTACATGAGCAATACCCGAAGAACTGAAGTGCGTAACGGAAGTCATGTTCTTTACTGCTACATCTAGTGGATTAGCTGCTTTGAGTTCAAAAACCAGTCTGCTTCTTGCGACAGACAAATGGGAAGACTCTAAAGTTGAGCTTTGTCACATTTAGACTAAGTCAGCAACTCTGCAAGAAAACGAATTTTCGGCAAGAACTTTACATTGAAGCGAAGCCCGCAGATTAAGCGTCAGCACTTGGAGGCCATCGTTGTCATGGAGCGGATCACTATGAAGTGCTGCTCGGAGTTCCACGATCAGTGTTTCATTTTACAATATTGAAAGGTGGCAGATGACAAAGCCCTGTTTGTCGCGATCCGTGTGTTTAAACAGATTGTGCCAAATTATATCAAAATCTAATCGTCAAAGTTTCAAAACTAGCCCTCGTCTGATCGTTTCGCAAACAAGTCGTATTTGTTAAAAACACAAATTGTGCTTTTGCGTTATTCGAAATGCGTCCACTGCGGTTGCTTAGCAACCAATCACAAAAAAGCTTAGATTACGCTTGCTGCAAGCAATCGTTGACGTGCTTCTATATGAAGGCATAAAAAACGGCTATTTACACGTTGATTCAACCATCGTAGGCTGTAACATGTGTTTGCGGGTCTTGACACACGATGCTGTTTACGAAACCACTCCTGCTTTTCAGAACTTGGTGATTGACATTCATTAGTTCCTGTTCCGCTTTGCCATGCGCTTCGCCGGCGGCCGCAGTTCGATTAAATACGTAATCGACGGTGACGCATTTTTCCGGTGATTTTCAGCGTAAAAGCGACGCTGTTCAGTTAAAATTTGAACAACGCAGTTCCTGAGTCGCAGCCTACGTCATATGCGCGCAACCCATCTTCGCTCACAGGAGCACGTCACGAGCATGACAGGCGCGTGAAGAGAGAAGCTGGAAGCAAGCGCAAGTCCCGCAGTTCGCTTTGCTGCATGGACAAGAAAAATTACCAAGACGAGATTTTTCGACAACATCCAGAAGCTCTGTTTGAATCCCTTCCAACTTTTCGGACTCCGCGGCATATCCGGCCAGGCGCGCCTGTGGAAATCCAATACGATGTAGATGTGGGAGTGGCTGGCAGGTAGGTTGTTCACATGCATGTCACACAGAACTCAATTTTCTGTATTCTTAATAACTGCGTCGTTTAACATAGAAGGTTACTTAGTTTTACTAACGTTCACAATTCATGCGGCCCGTATTAGTACATAGGTAGCCCACATATGGCATAACTATTACTTCCCATATGAAACAAACGACAAATCGCCGAAATAAACGTATTTAGAGAAAGAGGCGATTTGACGTTGAAACTCACTGTGTACGGAATGTTAAAGTCAAGCACAAGCGTTGGATATTCAACATTACGATAGCAGCCAATTTTTTCATAATAATAGTGGTGAACACCCGTTCAGGAAACCGAATATTTCTAANTGTAGCAAAAACAAATTTCTTGGCTTCGGGTTTCATTTGAAGCAAAGTAGGGGAAGACGATANCCTCGACTTGTGCGCAATGAGATGAATCGAAAGTTTCAACGTTGATGCGTATCCAGACAGCATTTCGTCAATCAAACAGCCTTATGGAGGGTTAAACGTACGTCTTTCTTCTGACATTATCTTTGCACGTTACACTGACGGAGAACCAAACCGCGCAGAATTTACATTCAACACAAAATTACGGACTGCCGCGAAGCGTTTGGTCATTTACGGACTGCCGCGAAACGATCAGCACACGAACCTCCAGTCGCTTGATGTGAGCCTCCTTCGCTGCGAGCTTCATGTCCATTTCTATCATCGCCGAACGATGCTTCCTTGGGGAGGACTCGAGCGACGCGAAATGCGCGCTGTTTCGGAGCGAGTCTAAGCGCAAATAAAACGTTTAAACGCCAAAATTTTTGAGAAGCCCTGATAATAAACGAAATTCTAGAGTTTTCGAAAAAACTGCAATTCTCGCAGCGGTACGATCAGTGGTACATTCACATTTTGTCTTCATTCTAAGATCTTTCAGTCTGATGTACGAACAAGAAATTGTTATTGTGAAAGAAAGTCAGAATTGATGAAGAGTTAAAACTCGCGTTGTAAGAGGACGATTTTCTGTAACTTCCTCCAGCATTCACATCTTCACAAGCCTGTTTTAAGTGATACTCCGAAGCGATGTATGTCTGCACCAGGTTGACCACTAGAAACGGAACGATCGACCCTTGTCCGGTCACGTGACTTCATTTTTCCTACCAAGGGCGTAACGAGGGGGGGCAAGAGGGAAAAAATTCCTCGAGCGTCGAATCACTATGGGGACGCCGAAAAGTCCCAACAATGTCACAAGCAGTTTCTTCAATACAGTACATTTACTTCCGAAAGACCTCAGGTTCGAACATGGGGGCGCCAATTTTGCTTCTAGGCAGGGCGCCATCTAACCTCGTTGCACCCCCTGCCCCTTACGCAGGCGTTACCTCATTTTCTACTTCATTACATACTTTCTCACGAAATCATGCACCATTTTCTTTTCTGCATAATGAGCGTGGAGTAAGTTTGTATCTGTCTTGTTGTACTGAGTATGTCGGCACGCGTTCACAGAAGCAAGCGCGATTGTGCTTATTACGTCATTAATTAACATAAAAATCTTCATTTTCATGTTTTCGAAATTAAAAAAATCTTCGAACCAACGGTTCGGGGCTGAAGCGAAACAGAGAAGAAATTATTTTATCCGCAACCGTTGTAAGTAAGGACAGACAAACCTAGGTTTGTTTCTCGGTCATAGACCGAGAGTATTTGAAATGACCGAAAAAAATTAACTCCATTCGGTCACAATGTCTGAAACTACAGACAAGCGAATATTTTTACGGCAAGGTTCAATACTGCATGGAACAAATGATCGAAATGTTTTAGCGAAAAAAGCCCAGAGACAAACCTTTCAAGGAATGGTTCGTCACCTCCGACAAAACGTCACGTTGGGGAGGAGCGGCAGCAACCGCGCTTTCCTCAAGTGCAAGATCCACTGCCTGAAGAAAAAAAAGAAGAATTAAGCAACTTCATCAGCGGCCAGGAAAAAAAGCGGCATATTTCCAATTTCAAGTGGTATTTGAAAAAGCTTGGCAGCGAGTAACTTCAACTCGCTTTTCAGACTGTTGTTGTTAGATTAAAACATTGTATCGATCGAAGTTGAATTGTGGAAGCTTATTTCAACCTAAAAAACTTTCCATAACCAGGAAAAAAATAACTCAGGGTTTTTTTTTAAGGAAAATGTTAGATACCCGGTATGGACCTGTAGGGACCCGATTTCTCTTATTCTAGGGACCCGGTGATAATTTTCTTTGATTCTAGGGACCCGATTTTCAATTCTAGGGACCCGAATCAGGTCCCTAAAACACCTTAAAAAAACTGAAAGAACTGCAACCGACCGTTTCATACCAACAATTTTATAATATTGTTAGAATTACATGGCCGAAGCAACTTCTTCATTCACCTGCTTACGCCGACGTTCAGTCGAGGCGAGAGTTTGCTCCAGTTTGCTGAGCCTGCTCTTGTATATTTCGTTCTCGGACTGGCTTGCTTGCAGTCGGTCGCGCTGGAGCTCGTTCTGGTGCTTGAGCTCCTTCATGTCGGACTTGAGCGCTTTCTGACTGGACGTCAGGTTGTTGATTTCGGCCGTACAAGCCTGTCAGTGGTGTAAACGCTCAGTTAACAAGTCGATCACAAGATCAGTTGAAAAAGAGCCGTGTTTCCAAGACCCGATTCGCTGTTTTGCGACAAAAACTGCTGATTCAAAAAGGGCTGTCAATTTTTTGTTCTTTTCCTGCACGCCACGTTGCCAAAAGTTGCCTCTCCAGCAACCGCGCCATTCACGATGCGTCCGTCAGCAAAGCGCGGGTCCGACGACACCGGGACTTAGACTAGGAAGTTCACACTGCACCTCACAACAGCGCACCGCCCCATGGTTGGAATTCTGACAAGACATCACGCGAGTCGGGCAGAACTTAACCCCAACGAGCCGCCCAAGCAACATGGGTCACACACGGGAAATTCCCGAGAGCTGCGCAGGCGTTTTGGCACGAAACATGCTGAGATGAAAGCAATGTAGCAGTGCGGTTACGGTCAAATCGTAAGTTAAGTAATCAGAAGCACTGCTAAAGATGACATCAGCATACAAACAAGACTGACCCTACTGCGAGCATGTACTTGCTTTAAGACTAAGAGCGCACGAGTAAAATTAAAAGTCGTGCCATTCAACGTATACCTTAAGTTTTTTGTGCTTGGCCTCTAATTCTGCTACAAGTTCACGGATCCTCTCCTGAGCTTGATCCAATGTCTTGGCAACCTCCACCTCCTGCGTTCGATTTTTGCTTTCCAAAGCTGCTTGCTTGCACTGGACTTCCCTGAAAGAAAAAAGACGTGAGCCCATCCATGATCACAAACAAATGCACTGTTTCTCAGTCATCGAAAAAGCTTTTGTGTGCTAAAAAACATCAAGCATCGACAGTAAGACGCGCTTAACTTGGCGAACGATCCAAACACGCAAAGACAAACGGGATCCTTCAGAAAAAGGTTCCTGGTATTTTTGCGACAACAATTTTTGAAAGCAACAAGGTACACAGTCACCGAAATTCGAAAAACTGATGTGTGGAAAATCTTGCAAAGTCCGCTTTTACCAATCGCGAGTCAACTCATAAGCAAATCTTTGTATTTTAATACCTTAATCTGGCGGCAAGTTCGGAATTCGAGCTTTTCGTCAACTTCAATTCAGCGGCGAGCGAAGCTCTGTCCTCCGCCAAACGAGCGAGGTCGTTTTTCAGAAAACGCTGTGACTCGTTGAACTGCGCCGACATGGTCGCCTGGAATTCTCTCAGCTTCAACACAGAACTGCTCGCATTGTTCAAGGCATCGTCCCGTTCGGCTTGAACGCTGAAACAATTTACCATTTTATCTTATTTCTGACAGGTTTTCTTCAACTTCGCTTTTGACAGAGCTTCAGATTATTTATGCACTTGTTTCAGCTTTTTCTTCAATTTTAATTTGGGTGACGGCAATTGGCGCCAGGCCGAAGCCTGAAATTTGCATCTTGCCGGGTGGTTGAGGCGAACGCTCTTGTTCAAGGAGGGCGCGAACAGGATTACGACATCTCTTTTGGTGACGAATCTACATTAACCCATCCATTTACATTAATGAATAGCGGTCTTATTTCTATGCATCATGCAGAACAGCAACCTGATAACAGCTGTCTTTTCGTGCTGCAGCAGTTGTCTCAGATGAAGTATTTCTTTGCGGAATTCTTGCAGGACGTGATCTTTCTCGGCGCAGATTTGCTCTCTCCGCTCCAGTTCTTCTTCGCTTTTCCTGCACAGTTTAACATTCGCAGCGCTCCTGTGCTGTCAAGCCGGTCAAACAAGAGCGGAGATGCACTTTGTCGGCGACCACAAAAATTGTTCGAAAAGTCTTCTTCCGCCGGGCGATGGGGCGAAGAGCGGAACGCAAAACAGGCGTCTGTTCTCAACGGCAGAGCGCGTTAAATTACCGCAACTTGCTTTTCTCAGACTTGCTATAGTTGTGTGGAGACGCTACAAACAAGATTTCTGCCGCGATCCCATCCACCACACCAGTGCTCACCTCAAAGCTCTTGCGTTTGCCTTCACCTCGTCCGTCAAGCATTCCAGTTTTTCTTTCAGATATCGCACAGCAGTTTGATCAACGCGCCTCGCGGGGTTTTCATCCTGAAAGTGAACGGGAAGCAAAATGATTGACACGCAATTAAACGCACTCTTATCCATACGGAAATAGGAATAATGCTCGACCAAAAAAACATGCTTTCTCTTTCTTGTCACTCTCAGACCAAAAAACACTATATATGCCTACAGTATACGTCAAGTGTCGATCAATTTCATCCGGATGCTCCCTACACAGGTCAGTGAACCTCGATTTGCTGTATGTAGTGGCCAATGTTACGAACAGGAGTGGACACTACTGTTGCATTTTAACAATGTCGTGAGATGGCAAAATTTGCACAAATATAAGATAACCTTAATTCGACCTACTTGTAGAATGCTTACAAAACTGAAATTCGCCGAACGAAAAGCAAAAATTAGTGAGAGATATATATGTGTATATATACGACTATATGCCTATAATGCCGATTTCCATAAACTAACCTTCCAGCGACAAACAAAAAAGTAAAGATGCACAAACTTGGTGCAGTTGTGGTACAAGGCAATTGGCCAAATTATCCGTAACCTTATACATGTGCATCCCTCTTAAGAAATGATCATGCTTCGCCTCGCATAAGACCAAGATTGCCTATTTTTGTTTATTTATAATGAAGAAAACGGAGGATAATTACATAAAGCATGTTTTAAAAATACAGTAACGTGCTCAGGGTGAAAATCCTCCGGATGCCTTTCAGGTGTTTCGGTATTTCTTTTTGCAACAAGCCTCATAAAGTGCTAGGTTGACGCAAAGTGCAAAAAACGTTGCAACTACGACAGTTAGTACGAGAGTAATCACAGCACTTTAACGGTGCTATCGCGTATGTTCACGCACGCAGTTGATCAACTCCGCTTTGCGATACGGAAAGCGCCATGTACAGCGGAAGCCACCAGAATATCGGAATCGTGATTCGGCATATGATGCGTTGATGTTGTATGGCTTCCAAGCCAGCGACTGATCGAAAGTTTTGCTTGAATAGCGCAAGCAAGCAATCAGTGAACGGCATGGGAGCTCGACATTGCGGGCACAGCCTGGTTAGAAAATCAGCAGGAAACAGTCGAAACAAACCGGCAGCCTACAGGAAACAGTTTTGAAACTCATGGCCGTAACCTCGCAATGCTTCTAGCAGCGAAGCAATTGGAGTAATTTGTCCGTTACTTTCTTTGCAGTAACTTAACCCACAATTCCAGCAAAAGATAGTCACAGACGCTGTTTCTGACATGACACCTGTCATATACTTACCTAACCTACCCGTGCGTTGGCCTGCTGGTTCTTTGAGCCCCTTGCTAAGTGATGCTCGACTTTAACGATAGAACAGGGGGCAATGATATCAGAAATGAGCGAATCGTTCTCGCAAGTGAGGAGTTGGTGGGGTTAAACCCCCTTAGAAATAGCTTGTTATGTAACAAAAATTGGATTATCTCCACCGAACAGAATTTGTTTTCTCCTGCGTCTGAAATTTGTCTGTTTATATTTCATTTAAGTTTGGCCGGTCTGTTGCACATTTTTGCTCAGACTTCGGTGCTGAGTTTCAGCTTTGGGCCGTTTTCCCTCTTATTATGATCTAACACCTTTATACGGTACCTGAATCTATTCGCTCACAGTGATCGAATGTGTCGAGCCACTTCTCGGGACCGATAGATCCCAGCTACGTTGGTTCGACCATGTGACTACAATGTCCCAAGAAAGGTTGATGAGGCAAGTGCTGCTGGCTGCACTCACGGGAACCAAGCACCAGGTGGCGTGCTTACAACCAAGGATTAAGTAGCGTGATTGCATCTCCGACCTTGCTTAGTCCCGTTTTTGCGTGGAGCAAGCAGAACTATCTGAAATTGATCGCGAGGTATTTCGGGTCCCCCTAGGCCTGCTGCCCCCGCGACCCTCTCCAGAGAAAAAAAACGGGTAAGAAAATGAATGAATGACGCATTTGAATATAAGTTTGTAACTGTTTGACAACGTATGCGTATATTATTTTGCTTTTCATTCATCTCATGATATCTCCCTTTCTGGCATAATGTAAAAATTTGGTGCGGTGACGAGTGAGACGACGCGGGGACACTGTCTTGTGTAAACGTTCTGCGTAGGCCACTGGCCACAAGGCATTTTACAAATTAGCCCACCAACGCCCGTACGACCGCGGTCATGTGGAGCTCAACAGACACTTCGCGTTCAGTTAAAGTGTTTCTTTTTTTCAACCCAAGCCCAAGTCCCCTAAAGACACAAAACGCTTTGGAGCTGCTGCCGGAAGTACCCTGCTCCCTTGAAAAAAAACGTCCGGCTGGAACACACACCGAGCAGAACGTTGAATTTTCAACGCAGCAACGTTAGCGGGAAAGTTGCAGCGCCAACAGTCATGGACATTTTGAAAGTCGGTCAAGTTTAACAGACTCACGCGAATTGGCTGCTTTAAATTCTTAAGATTAAGTTTTGGAGAATTGCAAGAACAGCAGTTCAACACGGCCAGCTTTGCCAACAACCTTCGTTATTTATCATTCACAATTCCGCTAATTTCTGCGCAATGTAGATTCGCATTTCTTCTTTTCTTCTAAACTCTGAATACCAGGAATAACCGACTCAAAGAGATCTGCAGTTTAAATTACCTTGATTTGACCTAAAACTCACAAAGTTACGAGCATTACTGCGTATAGCTTCTGTTAAGCTCTTTTTCAAAGGTTAAACGATACTTCGTACTGCTTTTTCTTGCCTGGAGACCAACTGCATGCGTGGGTCAAGCGCTACCGATGCGATTTTGAACCTAAATTAACTTCAACTTGGTCATATCCCAAATATTTCCTCTAACCTGCGCGTGCCAGCGTCAGTATGCTATGCAACGAAATGGTTGCCAGAGAGACACAGCAAGTGGTAGCAGCAAATTCAATTAAAGCTGTGGGAGCGAGAAATTCAATAGAACAGGACCTTATTACCAGAAAAAGAAAAAGGCGCTAGCGCCTGATGGGGGCCTAACCACGAGGAACCTTGATTGCACTCAAAATCTAAATCCCGGTTCAGGCAGACATGTACACTACAGTTTTTGGTAACTTACATTTACTCTCACGTGATCATCAACGTTGCTTCCCTGTTTTCCAGGCACCCAATCATCACACAAGTCCCCTATTCATGACGCAGCAAGTAAATATTCCGGGATAACTCACCGATTCAGCGCGCAGGGCAAGTTGGCTTCGCAGCTGCGTGACAAGCGTGCGTAGCCTGGCGTTGTCGGCGAACACAGATGAAAAGTGATCCTTGGCCTCGTCCGCATCTGCATCAGCTGCTACGAGCGTAACAGACGTTGCATTCGATCGCGCTGATATGGGCTTTGAAACAAACAAAACAGCAATAAATTGTACATGATCGAAGGCAAAATCATCGACCTAGCCTATGGTCGCACCGCACTCGCAGATCTCATTCTACGTGGTTGACGCAAGTATAAGTCAGGAAGCTGAACACGCCTATAGTTCAAAATTATACCAGCAGCGGTGGACCAGCAGCTTCACCGCTGCTGGCACCAACCCGCAAGCCCAAGCGATTTATAAGCGTACAATAACAAAAACGATGATGGCATCGTTTTAGAAACTTCAGCTTGATGACGGTAACACGAGCGCGGAGCAGGCAGTATAATTTCCGCTGTACGCTACTGCATATTTTAAACGAGGATTTAATCGTTGTTCGAACTTTTGCACCACGCGCGAAACAGCACGGTATAAAATCTTTGACAGTAAGAACCTGTAACGCCCTCATTAACTCGATAACTGGCAACCGGCGTTCCTAAGGATTAAGCGTAGGCAACTTTTCCCCGAACAGTACAAACAATAAACTGATACGTGTACTTTAAGCGTGATGTAGCAGTTCAGTGTCAATGATAAGTTCTTGCTAAGTGTCAAGTCAACACTACATTCCTTATTTTCCAATCATACCACGAGAGCAGGCATTTGTTCTGAAAAGCTGCTAGCACATACAATTGTTGGATTAACGGCGGGAAGCTGATTTACTTGGTTTAGATGGCGAGTAAAAAATTACGGAACACATTAAAAATTCAGAACGCATAATAATAAGCAAAACTTACCCTTTGCGGACTGACGTCACGGGACACCGATGCATCTGATGATGCGTCGCCAGGATGGATGTCAAAGGCAAATCGAAGACTTGCGCTCTTATTCGCAGTGCTCTCGTCAAAGATTTGTTGCTCTCTCTTCTGCCTTGGCCTACCACTGGTCAGCGAAAAGCTGTGGTTTTGTTCATGTATCAATGTAGCAGGCGCTGAACTGTCAAGTGCAACTTCGGAAATGTTTCCGATCACATCAAGCAAATTGTGTTCCGATGAAACACTGTTTGAAGTTGTTTGGACGGTTTTTACTGGACTCGACGCACGTCTAGGCAGTGGCATGCGAATACAATCCCGTTTCAAGCAGACGTTGCCCGCTGCTTGGTCAGCAACTGCGAAATTCGAAGTAAAACTGTGTTGCAACGATGACTCCTGCATAAGCTCTTCCAAAGTTAACGGCGGCATCACGGGCGTTTCGTCACCTGACTGGGAATCTCTTATTTTTTCTGACCTGCAGAAAAGTCAAAACAATTCTTGCAAAGGTCAAAGATCACTACAAATAAGGATTTCAGCGGGTCCAAAAATGTTACCTTACCTAACACTAAGCTGCAGTTGCAAATGCACATCTAAGCCTATACTGATGACTGCAATTTTAAATTATCTTGAAGTCTTTTTATCCAAGGGTCAATTCTCCAAAATTCTAAGTTTAAGCGATTCTTCATTTGCATTCACAGGGTGTTACAAACAACAGAGCAAAACAAAAATTAACACCAAAGTTATGCTTCACCACTAAGGCTAATATTGTTTATACGCACTTTATAGAAATCTTTTCCAAGCCAGTCAGAGATTGTTCAGTTTGTGCCAGACGTTGGTGCAGCTCTTCCATACTCTTTGAAAAGGATACTTTGCTCTGGTATGACATAATTGTTCAAGTACCACAAAACGGGCGTGGCTATTTTGCTACATGCTAAAGACACAAGTTTGAAATAACAGAATGTTAATAATCATGCCAACAAAGAAAAGTTTATGCTGAAGTCATAATTTTTTATTTAGAAGTACATGATGCACTGAAAAGCCATTCATCTTCTCAACACACTTTAACATAATGCACTAAAAGCATCTCTTTGATGATATAGTGGATTTCATTTCTCCTTATAAAGTTTTATTGCAAGTTTTTCAAATGTCCTGTACAGATTCATTGCAGTACTGTCGAAAAACTTTACACATAGTGCTGCCATTAACTTGTAATTGCTGGAGCATTCATCAAAGTAGCTATGCAATCCGCTGCACAGATTAAGAGAAGGTCGAGGATCTTGGCTAAACGTATAGAAAGTAAATCAGAAGAATTTTTGGGAAAAGATCAATTTGACTTTCGTAGCGGAAGAGGCACAAGAGACGTAATGGCAGTTATGAGGTGTCTGTCTGAGAGAAGCATTGAATTCAACCAAGATCTCTACGTGTGCTTTGACTATGAGACAGCATTTGATCACGTCAACTGGAGAAAATTGATGGAGATATTGCATAACATTGGTGTAGATTGGCAGGACAGAAGACTTATAGCAACGCTGTATATGAGTCAAACAGCTGCAGTAAGATTGAACTAACTGACTGAACCTATTGAAGTTGGAAGAGGAGTCCGGCAAGGTTGTCTGATTTCACCAACACTGTTCAATGTTTGTGCGGAAGCCATGATGAAGGAAGCATTGGATGATTTAAAACAAGGAATATGTGTTGGAGGCGAATTAGTGCAATCTGTCTGGTATGTGGATGATCAAGCTATGACTGCTAACACGGAAAAAGGTTTACAAAAAATTTTGGATGAAACAAACAAAGTAGTAAAAAAATATGGCATGAAAACAAACATCAAAAAGACAAAAGTTATGAAGATTGGAAGATAACCCAGTACTATAAAGTTAACTGTGGACGGAGAAATACTGCAACAGGTAGAAGAATTTAAATATCTGGGAAGCATTCTTTCATCATCTGGATACACAGAAAAGGATATCCGTGTTAGGATAGGAATGGCAAAGAGTGCTTTTAATA
>JGI24159J19872_10006786_pt1 | contig 14977 bp, 8 predicted proteins | sample Ectturendosymbi4_FD_19872 | JGI IMG/M metagenome (IMG submission 19872) | reverse complement strand
TCATTGGAAACTAGACTCCAGTCCGAGTCTTTTGAGCCTTTGATCGACTTTCTAGCGTTTCTGGTTCAAAAGTTATGATCTAAAATAAACAAATTAATTAAATAACTAATTAGCTAATTGGTCAAATATTTTTACTAAATTACATCACAACTTTTGAACCCGAAACCCCAGCAGGTCATCCAAAGTATCAAACGCATCGGATTGTAGCCTAGTTTCCAGGAAAAACTTCAGCGAAATACTACCACCTATCAGTTGGCGCCCAAGGCCAGGCAAAGTGGACCAAGGTGGCCTAAAAGTCCTCCACTTATGACGTCACTCACAAAAAACCTGCACCCCCAAGGCAAAAAAAATTTTTTCGAGTGCAATCTACTAGACTTGCCGATCCGATTGAGCCGTTGAACAGCTCTCTGGCGCAATCGACGGAGGAGCTAGGGCGTTGGTAAGGCAACCGAAAACTGCTGTTTTTTTTGTGAAAATCACCAAAACCAGCCAGACGCCAAAGTGTTAAGGACCACAAAGTCACTATAATAGCTTTGACTTTGTTGAGTCATTACTTACCAACCGATAGAGCTGGAGAGCTGTTCAAACCCTCTTAAAGAAACAGAATGTCTCCTGGGTTTGCTTTTCAAAGATCTCACACTTTTGGGTATAAACTTTTTTTGGTTGATGTGATTAGTGGATTAGGTTCAAGGGATTTTTGGATGACATCATCAGGGCCTGAAAAACATACAAGGGTAATTTCTTTGTTTTTTCTTTTAAAATAAAATAGGTGAAAATCTGCATCTTTAGAGCCATTGATTGGCCTTCTACCATTAGTGGTTGGCAAGTTGTGGCAAAAAAATGCAAATTTAATTAACTAATCCCCTAGGGAATCATTAAGGCATTAATTAATTATTGGTTTTTGACCATAACTTCTGGTGTTACAGCACAGTTGCAGCAGGATTTTTCTTTTATCATTTGTGTCAGTATCAATATGTCAGCTGATCACATCTGTCCATGTGCCAGCATTGTGCCCAATGTGTGCATTGAAGTCTTCAGAAAAAATTGTGGTTTCATTAGTTGTAACCCTTTGGTGTGCATCACCACTTTTTTCCACAAATTCCAGGTACAGTGCAGTTGAGGCTGTATAGTACCTATATCAAATATAGGGAGCAGCCCGGCTGCATCAACCTTGACATGCGCACACTTCTGCTGGTGGGATCAATTCATCACCACAGTTTGCCAGCTCAGGCCTTTCGAGTATAAGTGCTCCAGACTGGACAAACTTTGCCCAATACCAGAGTAAAGAGTTTCCACCTATCATCCAGTTAAACAGTGTTAGAACCATGATGCTTACCATATTTTTCAGACGATAAGGTGCACTTGAGATTCATTAATTTTCTCAAAAATCAGAAATGCGTTTTATAATGTGGTGTGCCTAATGTATGAATCTGGTTGTGATTTCTCATCTAGAGCCAATGTTATGAGGTAAAAGATGTTATTCATTGCCAGTTACAGTATAACTGTGAGCGCTGTACGTGTTTGATTTTGAAGACTGACATTGTCCACACGTCAGTTTTGTCCACTGTTTCACCCAGAGGCTTTTGCATGCATTCAAAATCACAATGATTTTTTTGTAAAAACACCAGCATGTTATGTACTAAACTGACAACAATTGCAATGAGTACTGCATGTGGTTCCGTGAGTAGCTAGCACATACACTAATGTTGAAGCACAGATCATATTACTCTGTAAGGTTCCTGTGCACAGAGCTATATGTATTACACTGCGAGGCTCCTAACTACGTTGTCGCACAACGAATCAACATGTGCACAGCTTTTAATATATTCTATTCGTATCTACAGGATTAGGCACGTGTGATAGATTAGACTCCCTCATATGTAATCCGCCTTTTGTTTTGTAAGTTATGTGTTATAACTGAACAGTGTTGAGAGTTGTTGTAAAAGAGTTTAATACAGTTTGACTTACCTGAGCTTGGCTTCATTTTATGCACCTTATAATCCGGTGCGCCTTATCGCCTGAAAAATATGGTAGTCGAAGAGATGCCAACAAAATCCCTAGCTTATGCTAAGATTGCCATTTATGCATGGCTCTAAAATCTCCCAGAGTAGAAGTACTCTGTTCTGTCCCTATTTGTCTCCCCAGATGCATAGTGGGAGCAATGCGGGCCTCCAGTTCAGCATAGCTGATGGGGAAGACTGCCAGGAAGTTTTTAAACAAGCCTTTCTGCCTCAAACCTGGCTGCGGTCCTTGGTCATGCAAGAGACAACCGATGGTGATGGGTTTGATTGATCTTGTGCATTTCATGGTAGTTGCTCCCCAAAATAAACAGAGTGGTCATGCCATTCACACAGCAACTTTTGCAATATCAAGGGGCACCATGGAAAGGTGTTGCTGTGGGCATTAATTGGAGCAACCTCAAACATTGTTTAGATTAAACCATAGAAGCAGATGTTCCCAAATGGGGTGGCACTAAAAGAATCTTAAGACCTTGTCTTCCGTTAGGCTAAGGCAAAAATCCAGCAGTTTGCATGTGTTTTTGTGTGGGAATATCTCTGCTGATGATTGCGCAAAAGAGCTGTTCAAACCCTTGAAAGATCTGGCAAGTCTTCGCATCTGTAATGAAAATAAATTTTGGTTTTGGGTTTCAGTTTTTTTTGTTAGTAGCGTCATAAGTGGAGTTGTTTTAGGCCTTTTTGGCCCACTTCATGTGGCCCCAGCCCCAAACTGGTGGATGGTAGTATTTCACTCAAGTTTTTATTGGAAACTAGGTTAAAATCCAAGTCTTTTGATACTTTGATCGACTTGCTGCGGTTTCTGGTTCAAAAGTTATGATCTATAGTAAACAATTAAAATTTCTACGTTTTCTATAGGCTTTAGAGGAATCAGCCGACTGGGCTCTGCTTTCATCTTTTTGTGATAATTCAAACTTGCGCATATATGTATTCAAGTAATTTCACTCCAAGTGAAAGAAGCAAGGAATCAATCACAAATTTTTAATAGGAAAGCGATTTCACGTAACACTACGCATCGTCAGTCCTGTCATCTTATTCAAATATAATTATTCTAGAATTTTTGTAGACCAGCAGCCAATGTGTTAATATTTGTAGATCGGCAACCAATGTGTTAATGGGTATTTCTACTCAAATTTTGTTTTTTTGTGATAACTTTTGAACCAGAAACCCTTGAAAGCCAATCAAAGACTCAAAAGACTTGGATTTTAGTCTAGTTTCCACTAAAAACTTGAGCAAAACACTTCCTTCTTGTAGTTGGGGCCCATGGCCCAAAACAGCATCCAAAAAGGTCTAAACCTACCCCACTTATGATGTCACCCACGAAAAACCTGAAACCAAAACTTAAAATTTTTTCTCATTACAATCTAGAACACCTGCTGAGTCTTTTGGGTTTTGAACAGCTCTTTAGCACAATTGAATGGCAAGTTATGGACTTGCAAAGTAGCATGAAAATACAGGATTTACAGATAAATCCATCTGGCAGCAAAGGTGTTAAGTAATTTGTATAGAAGGCAAACTGCTCTAATTTTTTTGTTAATTTATATATGGTTCATCAGCATTTATTACTTATAATTCACATGGGTTTTTATACCATGGTTGGTTTGCTAACTGAAACTGATTAGATAGTATTTGTAAGTGTTGTCTTTTGGTTTCAGTTTTCTGCGAAGTACCAAACTGCCTATGTGCAGCAATTCCTGTTCAAAGTTCCAGTTCACAGATTTCAAAATAAAGACTTCTCGGTTTTGCTTAAGCCTTTTCTTTCCACTGCCTTTACTGTTTCTAAGGAGGTGAAACATCATCTGGAAAGTAAACAGTAAGTAATTTGTTGTCCTGAACCAGCTTTGTAATATTCTAATCAAGTTTTTTGTAATTTGATTGTGTCTCACAGCATTACTTCAAAGATTTGTGTGTGCCTCCTTGTATGCATAAGAGCAGTGATTTTCAACCTTTTGTGTACCATGACCCATTATAGGAACCCACTGCAATCCAACAACCCCATTTAAAACTTGAATAAAGCACATGTAATATAGCTGCAAACATAAAATATCTACTCGCTACCCCTCCAAAAATGGTTCATGAACCTCTTAGGACACAATCCCAGGTTAGCATTAAACACTATAGCCTCAGCATCAAATGAAAATTTTTCATAGCATGGAAACTCTGCCATTCAGCAGTATTTCTCATCTTAATCTGTATATAGCGAGAATCATTTTGCTACATAGTAGGAAAGAGCAAGAATCATTTGACAGTTTCTTATGATGGTGACAAAATGATGGGGTCCACAATTGTTTTCAGAGCAGTAACTGTGGTGTGTCAAGACAAACAGCTTAACACCTTCGGCGCTGACATACGATATATTCGTACTTCAAAATCCAACATTGAATTACAGTACTATTTTAGCGCTATTTTCGTGCCACTTTGCCACTCCATAACTCACAAGGCAATTGTGCTAGAGAGCTGTTGAAACCCTCAAAAGATGCAGCAAATCTTCTAGATTGCATTGAAAAAAGTGGAAAGTGTGGATGTCGTTTTTTTGTGGATGATATCATAAGTGGGGTAGGTTTTAAGCCATATTGGCTCAGGTTACTGGCCCTGGGCCCTAACCGCTAGAGGTAATTTTTTGACTCAAGTTGTTATTGGAAACTAGGCTATAATTTGAGTCTTTCAAGCTTTTGATTGGCTTTCTAGCATGTCTGGTTCAAACGTTATGGTGTAAAAACAACAAAAAATTGATAATTAAACAAAATAAAATCACCTCTTCACAAAAGAGAATCTGGTCTTCACCCACTACCTTGCGTAATTGCATGGTTTTCCAAAACCATTCTTAGAGCAAGTTTGTGCATGAGTTTAATGCCTTATGTTGGGCAACATTTTTGGACTGGTTCCTTGAAAAGTAGTGACCACCAATCTTAACGCATCATTGTTTTTCTACCCTTCACATCTGGCATTAAATTGTTTAGTTTCACTTCAATCCCACCTTCCATTTGTGGTGGCTGTGTCACACTTTGGCCTCGTCAGCATCAAAGTGCTGTATGAGTTTCAGAGTGTATCTTCCAATTATTGCTTTGAAAACAGTAGTTCTTGTGCACTGACATCAATGTAAATTAGCACTTTGCAAAAACAGCAACAATTTTCTCAAATATGGATATGCCTTATAAGCGTGCTTCTGCTTTGAAAAAATCAGTTGTGGTGCCCTAAAACAAAAAACATGCAATTAAACTTGCTTTGCAAATCCTAAGGTGTTTGGAGAGTACCTGCAAAAATCTGGTTTCTTAATTTTGGCCTATTTTTATGAGTGTTCTCATTATGATAGCCAATGTCTTGGGCTTGGCATGCTTGCAGGGGCTTAACGAGGTTAGATGGCACCTGGGGCCAGAAGCAAGTTTGGCACCCCCATGTTCAAAATTGAGGTCTTTTGGAAGCAATTTACTGTATTGAAGAAAGTACTTGTGAAATTGTTAGGACTTTTTGGTTCCCGGGGAATTGTGGCCCCCTTGCCCCCCCATTGTTACTCCCCTGCATGCTTGCAGTAAGTTGTTTGCATTGCATGTTTGAATGTGGTAGCTGATAGCCAATGTTTTCGCATCAACTCAATAGAAGTTTTTATAGCTTTGCATAAAAAGCATAACTTTTTGAAATTCCATTCTAGTTTAAATTGTGTTTCTAGCTAAGCCCAGCTCATCTTGTACAGTGGTGCATTATTGCTTGTGCTTCTGCACAGGATTTTTTCAACTGCAAGCTACCTACACACCATTGTGCAAGCTGTTAGAAAGGCTTTTGCATTGATAGGGTAAGGGATACTGGGGAATTATTAACCCTGATGTTGAAATCACAAAAGAACTTATGAAATGCCAATGAACATGAAGTTCGTTGTTTTTTTTAAACTTGTGATTTCTAAAGTAAGTTTTTGTAACAAGTTGTGTAGTTCTTGTTGGGCGAAGTCTGCTGAGTTTAGTAGTTTATATGACCAAACTTTCTGTTCCAACTTAACTTATCACAATTCATTAGGTACTTGATATTCTACATAAAACGTAGAGTTGGGAAAGTCTTGTTCCACAGGAAAATATAAATTCTTGTGAACATCAGTTAAGTATGATTTGGTGCGTCATAAAGAATATTTTTAATGGAGATTGGCTTTGTAATTCAGTTCAATTATCTCACTGGCAAACATTTTTCTAGCACATTTTATATTGAATTACTTCATGTTTTTACTGGTTACTCAGATAGATAAATATTTAACTCAAATATTTTAAAAGTATTCATGAACTGCCGGCTCAAGTCCAATTGCGTTTTGAAACTGAATCTTTTGTTGTTTCTTGCAGTGACACGAATTTGCAAAAGAATTGCTTTTATATTGCAAAAACGGTGATAAAGCCAGATCAAAGAATCAAAAAGCTTTTTCCTGAAGATGCCTGCTTGTTTCTTTCGCCGCATATGTTTTGGAACAACAATGTGCATGATCTGGTGGATGATGGAGATGTACTTCACACTATTAACCAATATGAAGCAAAACCCATTGAGACGTCTCAGTCTATCAAAGGTGCTGCCATGTGCGTTTATTTTGTCTTGAGGCTTGACAAACTATTCAAATCTGCATCTTACACAAAAATTCTTGCTCAGTAAAAATTGCTGAAGGTTTCATGTGATTGAAGAGCTGTGGTGCTAAAAGTTGATAATTAAGCTTCATCAAAGTATCCGCTATCAATTAAGATGTTTTTTGTAATGCGTTATAAATTTGCTGCAACACTTCTGTGACAGAAATTTTGTTTGGAATTCCAACGCGACTCAGTGGCTTAAACCGTTTCTCTACGAACCAGCACAATTTCTTTATGACTTATGCTCTGACTGTCATTTTACACAAATATGACAACAGGTCAGTTTTTATTTGTTTCTGTTCTAAGTGCAATAAACCATTTTCTGAAACATTGAATGAGTGTTATAATACTAGATTATATGTATTTTGAAATTAAATTAACATTTGTTGTTTTCTTTTGTAATGTACGTACAGTAGTTAACATGGCTGTCAAACCTGTCATAACGCAGTTTTGCTGTGATAGCTGGCATATATCTTCGAGTTTAAATAAATTGTGTACAAATGCCACAATCACCGCATTTTGTATAACAACATGAAAGTTTGAAAATGACTGCAAAGCTAGCTTTTAACTTTACTTTGTTCATTCTGTACATATCAAAACACTGGGAATTTGGTCTGAACAAGAGTTTAGGTTAGTATTTCCCAACATGCGGATATTGGTCTACTATCGGGTATGGTACATAGATTAAATACAATGCGAACTGTTTGTTTTATTTTCACGTCTTTGTACGACTGGAACCCTCGTTTTCTCGCACTGCACATGCAGAGAAGTGCCCCTGGTATCGCAGTATTCACATTTCCATCTCTGTCGCATTAATAGATTGTCACGTTGTAAGTTTGTAGAAAGCGTTCCTTTCCCGAACAGGCGCTGAATTTGTTCAGCACCCATTCAAGATACTTACCGTCAGGCGTGCTTGTAAGATTCCAGCTGTAGAAGAATAATTTAGTAGAAATTATTCGTGGAACGTTTGATTTGTGCGTGGGCAGTTAAATGGCTTCACAGAAGTTTAGACAAGAGCCCATGAAATTTAAAATATCAATTCACGAAGAAGAAAGAAGTGAATTAATTGGTACTTCAGAGGAACGCACATTTACTTAGTAAATTGGGAAAACTCAGGCAACTTCATCTTAACTGAAAAGTCGGCTGGGCCACAGAAGGCGAAGCTTGAGTAACACAAGTCTACGTTGTCTAAAAAGGCTGTTTTCGTTCGTTTTTCTTTCAGTGTCGTTTTAATGTGCGAACTGTATGCTGCAGGCTGTTCTCGATTAGGAAGATGGAATATTGTTAGCTAGCATAGTAGCCGTTAGTGAAGCGATTCTGTGAATCGCATGTGGCTTGTATGTTGGATTCCAAGATTTCTTTGTTGGTTTGCGATTGAGTTGAAGGACTTCTTTTCGCTTTATTCATGTCCGGACTCTGACCCGCTAGCGTTCAAGTTATTCATCAGTATGGCTTTACTCGCTATAGGTGGTTGGGCGAATTACATCAACGTCTATTGGAAATGTTCTCGAAATCTCCACTTGACAGCAAAGAAGTGGGTTGTCTTAAAATGACACAAAACAACGTTGAGAGATGTGGAAATCGTTCCCTCGGTGTGACACACGTTCACTTCAAGCCGCAAATACGGTTCACCGATTTGATTCCATTGCTGTCAACTTATTTTTTCCTTGGATTTTACATATATTTTTCTGTTCGTAAGTACAATTTTATAATGAAAGTTTTCACACATATTCCTAAGTTGAGATGGTTCTCAACAGCTGTCAGCTTGATAGATGGTTGTGTCTTGTAAACGAAGTACTTTTTCATTTTGTGGCACCATAAGGCGTTATAAAGATGAAGTGGCGAACAAAATGGTGGCGTGACATCTCCACATCGTGTCGCTTGCTTGCAGCTGAAAATTGCCCAAAAGAAGTCGCTTGTGGTCGGCTCTACGAACCTGCCGAAACCAGGTCTTCATCTCCAACGCTGTTGCTCATTATAGTCTAAGACCGTGTTCCGACGTGTAGCGATGTTTGCAGATGAACATTCAGTTTTTGCGATCTCAGCATTCGAAGTTGGTAAAAGTTTAGGGGAGTCTTCTTTTTTTACCACCTACAGTGCAGTTGATTGAGTAGAGGCTGTTGGATGTGCGAGGCCTGGATTATTATAACTGTAGATTGAAACGAGTAATATGTCTGGCCCCAGTGTTAAACATTCGACTGCTTAGTTCGGTCAGGTAACGTTCTTCGCATAAGTTTACACGAGTTTGATCGATGACATGTTTTTCAATGACCAGTTGTTTCAATAATATATATCTTGTACTCTCGTCTGTCTGTTCGTTGTGTGAAGACGTTTAAACTGTTTTCACAGGAAAGATCAACTATGTTAAGAGTAAACTCGGGATGGCGTTTTCTGCAGTTGTCTGTGTCATTGCCTCACTCATGATGGCCATAGGTCTTTGTTCCCTGACCGGTCTAACACCGGCCTTAAATCGTGGGTAAGCAACATTCGGATATACATGATTTTTAATCGGCATGTTGTATTTTTGCCTCCAGCGTGGAGTAGTTAAAATATGGGCGGCTTTTATATTTTAATATATTGACCGCAAGGGCAACAGCGTTACTCCTGTCATATTTTCTGTTATGCGTTTCGAAGTTGTAATGGATAAAGTGTAAAAACTCTAATCTTGTTTAATCAATGCTTTGCCGTATATAAGATGGTCTCAATTTACGATTTTGAACCCGAATCACAAAAACTTTGGTTGCGGTTTCTGCATTGTTAAGACATGGTGATTCATTGGTTTGTGGTGACCAGAATTAGAACATGGTTCCAGAAACAAAAAAACGGTGGTGAAATACCAATTTTCAAAGTCATAACATATAGCTTAGGTAGTCCTACTACGGCAAATGCTAAAAATTCTGTTAAACCATTAGAAAGTTGAAGATTCGCTCATTCACTTCGGTTATCGCATGCTATGATCACAATTTCATTACCAAAGTATATATTGCTTTTTGTGAAAGGGAGATGTTTCCTTATCTGGTGTGTGTGATTGGATTGGAAAATATCTTGGTGATCACTAAGTCTGTTGTTGCCACACCAACAGACATGGAGGTTGAAAAGCGAATTGCTCTTGGACTGAGTCGAGAAGGAAGGTCCATTGCGAAAAACCTTCTTTTTGAATTTGTTTTAATTGGCTTGGGTTATTTCACGTTAATTCCACAAATACAGGTGATTTGTTTGGATTTACGAAAAGTGCGCTTCCCATAATTGTATTTAACCTAACTTTTATGTGGTTAGCCTCTTTACCGCTGTTGTTCTTCTGGACGTTGCAGTTGATTTCTTAACTTAAATGTTTGCGCAGACCAGCATTTCTTTCAAGACGGTGCTGTGATTTGTTCGGTGCATGTTGCAATCAGAACTGTAATTTTTGTTCACGCGCTTCGGTGTCGCACACTTCTTACCAATTAAAATGAAAGGAGCATTTTTCTTCGTTCTTTGCTTCCTTGAAGATTTTGCCTCAAGTCCGGCTTTAGAACTAACTCCAGCGTGGGAGTCTTGCGAAACCGCAAAGAAACAGTAAAGCAAGCACCAATGATTTAAATGCAGTCATATGAAACTAGTTTCATTTCATTCGAATCATTGCTTGTTTCGATATTACTTCTTCTGTAAGTCGAGTTCTGGTTAATTTTTTCTCGGTGTTTCTGCCATTTGCAGGAGCTGTGCGCTTTAGCATTGGTGGGAGTATTGTCAGATTTTCTGATGCACACGATGTTTTTCGTCACCGTTCTGTCCATCGACATCCGAAGGCTTGAAACATCAGAGACGGTTTATTACAGTCCTGACGACGACTGCAGGAGGGCCCTGCTTCGGCAATCAAGGTAAACTACAGCAGAAACTAACTTGTTTTCAGTGAAGCTTTTCGCGGCAAACTATCTTAGTTTGCAGTCTTTCACTTCTAGAGTCATGGCCAGCGGAAGGATTTTTTCCAAGGGGGGATAGTGGATTTTTCCAGGTGGTGACCAAAAACATTTTTTCCAGGGGGAAATAGTGGTTAAATTTCATGTTACCAATTCGAAACTAAAAGAAAAATAATTTTCTACTGAAAAGTTTATAGGAAAATATCGAATTTCAAAATCCAGGGGGACCAAGACCCCCTGCATCTTCCATCCGACGACCATGTTTGGAGTCTGACCACCATCCTTCAGATAGGTAAGATTTAGTTTCCGCCTGCAGATCGAATGAATGAGTTTAGGCTCATGACGCCAACAGTGTACCAGTCATGCAGAGAGGTGTGGTGCATATTTTAATGTAACGGAAATTCAAAGTTCGTAAAACTCTATCACATATGGTTTTTTTGTTGCCTACCTATTGCAATATCTGGTTTGTGCTTTACGTGAAACCAGTCTGCGTTTTAACAAATATTGTTGGCCACTGTTTTTGTTATCCCTGCCACAATCCCAGTGCACCCATCTAACTTCTTGAAACTTGTTTGAAATTTTATTTTTGGTTGGTTTTCGGGGCAAGCATGGTACCATGACCGACATGAGTTCGTGTTACTCGCAGCCAGCGCAAGCACCAAACACTTGGCCTTAGCAAATGACGCCTGACTCGTCCCCTTTGAGACCGTTGCAAAGCCTGCTTCAAGCATTCGGTTTGTTCATTGTGTATTCATGCACTGGCCGTCTGTCATGTACGATGATCAATGGAAATTATCTAGAGCGTATCCGAAGTTGAAAGCAACACTTGACTGGTTGCAGTTCATCGGAGTTCCGTCTGTTCACAGTGCATGTGTTGCCGCGCATTGAAAGCAAAGCTCAGTCATGTGCTTTGTTCCGCCACTGCGCTGCGTGACTGGGAAACAGGAAGTGTGAGGCACTGACGAAACTGCTGTCCATTTGTAGGAAACCCAGACGCGATCCTATGCACACTATTGAGATTGGGGAGAGCAGGGTGACGATAATTCCGAAACGTATGAAAGTTGTTTTCTTCTTCGCCGATGCAAGGATGGTGCAACGTGGCTTGATGGTGATTTGATTCGTTCCAGTATCGGTTGTGCGCATTGTTCTGTTCGTGATGATCGATGATGATCGTGTGTGGTTTGGTTATTCCGTGCATATTCGTTTTGATGTCACTTGTTTCAAATATATTTGTTTCAGTTTTGCATTACAGCTGCTACTGAATAAATCGAATATATCCTCTTTTCCGATATTAACTGCCAAGGTTCGTTTGCATCAAATAGCGAAGCGCTCTTGAGCGCAACGCTGATTTTCGCAGCAATTGTTTCACGACGCACGCGAACCTGAGCGAATCACAGGTCCCCCCCCAAAGTACTTTCGTCTTACTAGAGCAGCTATGTTCAACCCGCGGCCCGCATGTGGCCTAGTCGTAGGTTCTGTGCGGCCCAGTAAGCTTATCATTATTGTGCATGCACAATACAACGACAGCCTGTCTTTATTTTGATAATTTGAAGTTCACATTTTCGATGCAATGGTCTTTAGTGCCTGTTTATCATGTACTACGCACTGGTAGATTTGTATAAGTAATCTTATATTTGTTTTGCTGATTATAAGTATTCTTATATTTGTTTTGCTGATTATAAATAATCTTATATTTGTTTTGCTGATTATAAGTAATCTTATATTTGTTTTGCTGATTTTCAATGATGATATGATTGCTCTTCTTGAAGTTTATGTTTTAATTTAGTAACAAATAGGTGATAATTTGGTATTGAACGAATTGTCGGATCTATGGAAGACCATATTCCTATTCCTGTAAATGTAAATGACTTTTGTACTAGAGGCTAAATCCTCGCATGGACTAGAGGCTAAATTCTCGCATGGGAGTAGAGTGGGTAAAAAACACAAACTGTTTAAAACGTCTGCATGAAAAGAAAACGCAGGTAGGCCAAGGAACTACCCTGGCTGTGCCTACCCATCCACAAACAACAGGTGGTTACCCAACACACGCTCGACTGTGTCTCGTAGCTAACCATGCAACTTAAACCTGCATGCAAGTCCGGGAGTATTTGCAGTACCGGAAATACAGTGAATGTCCCACTAGTTTTGGAGGCTTGACGCCACATCCTTGATAGTGGACTGGATTAGAGAAGACTAGAAATGTACCAAATACGAAACCTGCCTTCACTGCTCTTAGCTACATCTACAGTTAGTAAGATTGTTACATCACAGAATGATGCAGCGCCGAAACCCAAATTGCTTTATCATTGTGACGTAAGTAACATCGTGAGCAAAGTCACGAATAACACCAACGTTCGGAAGCGCTTACGAATGGCGAGGTACTCTCTTCTACTCGGCACCGCAGACAAGCGCTTCGCCGAGGTTCGTGATGCGTCCGACGCTCTGGGACACGTCGAGCAGCACGCCGTGAAAATATGCGCCATGAAGATGTGCGACTGGATGGAAACCAAGCTTCAGTTGCGAGAAAATTTAAACAGCGCCTGGATTAGCGTCACTATTATCCGTGCACACCAGCCTTGAACGTTTACCAGAGAAGCTTGTATTTCTCAGATATGTCTGTTGATATGGATTGCGTTTTTGATATATCGCAACCCGGTTGATGAAGCGACAAGGAAGCCTCTACTGCACTCCCAAAAGCTGTACGAGGTTAGTTTCACGTAGGTTTTAAAGATGAAACAGGGATTGTTTGCGACTGGTTAAACAGTGTTACTGATCGCGGCTGTGACTGATGTTTTCTGCGTTCGTCGTCTTCATCTTCAGTGATCCAAACTAACATTGATGTCATTTGTCATTAACTCGAACTTTTTCCGGAGCTAAGCCTACCTTCCCCTTTATTTTTGTTTAATTTTCGTTTCGTTTTGTACCTACTCCCAATCCACTTTTCAGCCAAAACATGCGACATCGTTTTGGACGGCCAATGTCCAGTGGACCAATGATGACATCAACTCTTTCCATAATCTTGGCTTCCGACATTGGCCAACTCTGTTCGCTTATTACAACGTTACGTTAGCAGAGAGGTTTGTTAATTTTGAAAAGTGCCAAAAGCTTCAAATAAGTCGTGGGTTTTTGTGTATATTACTTTCTGCAGCGGTTTTCTTTCGCACTTGGCGTTGGCTGAGTTGATTCAGTTATGGAACCCGAGTAGCGTTGTGTTTCGTTTGTTCGTTGTCGACCCCGGTGGTTTTAAACGTTTTTTTATACCCCAACCCACACTATAACCCACTAACCCCGGTCTAAAAATCTAATAAAGCAAATGTATTACAGCTGTGTACGTAAAATATCTACTCGCGCTCCCTCCACAAAAACTTTTCACGATCCTGTTGGGGTCGCGACCTCCAGGTTGAAAATCACTGGCCTACACCAACTATTCTCATAACACGGTATAGGATGACTCCTATTTTGCAGAAAATTATTTCTGGTGTTTTAAAGTCGAAACGTGTTTTGATAGGCCGTGTAATAATTCCATTTGTTTCCACTTGCGGTAGGTACCTGAGCATCCTCCCCGCACGGCTCGTACCGATTGATTCAAAGAAATTGGATTACGACCTGTTCAAGCGACCTTCGAAAGAACAAGACACTTTGCACCCGAAGCTTGGTGAGCAGCAGTAATGACTCCTCAGGTCTATGTCTCTCAGGGTCTGCACCAGGGCTGTGGGGCCGGAACCCAAATTTCGGGCTCCAGTCCCGACATCTAAAAGTGTTTGGTTCCTGCTCCAGAATGATTTGGTCCATTAAAAACAAAAAAGCATTACATTATTTGTACAATTGACTTGTTCCACAAACTGTATCTGTTGAACTGGAACCCAAATTTCAGACCCTGGCTCCAGCAGCCCTGTTGCACTGCGCTTCACTGCATTTGCATGTGTTTGCCACTGTCTCCATGTTGCATTGCATCATTGGACAACATTAAGCCCAGTGGACCCGGTGATATGGCCGAGGCATATTTGTCGAGTCACAATCCCTACAAATCAATGTTGAGTCAAATAAAATACAAAATTTAACATTTCCCATGTCTTTTTAGTTACAAAGTGGGGCCCAATGTTTCAGCCAGGGTTGCGGGGTCGGAGGTAAAACGTGCGACCTCCCCAAAATCTCCGACACCAACTCGTGGCTCCGGCTTCTTGAAATAAAGTGAATGAAGTTTGGTTGTCAACACTTTTGTAGAAACTAGCAATCAATGGAAATCGTGGTGCACAGCAAGAATTTCCTATTTGAAGAAAATTTCAAAGAAATTGTACCATTTCAACAAGAGTACCCAACTTAGGAGTGTGACGTAAAACATGATCCAATTGGACTGTCGGAGTCGGACAAAAAATCCGACTCCTAGTGTTGTTAGGAGTCCGACTCCGCAACCTGATTTCAGCGCTTTTGTTACCTGGATACTTAAACCTAAGCATTTGGCGAAAGCAGG
>JGI24159J19872_10006785_pt1 | contig 14977 bp, 5 predicted proteins | sample Ectturendosymbi4_FD_19872 | JGI IMG/M metagenome (IMG submission 19872) | reverse complement strand
GTCTGAAAATAAGTCTGTTGAAAGCGAAGAATTTACTGCTACGGAAGGATTAAGCCACAGGCCTGCGGTTGTTTGGACCACTTCAACTCCAACGACTGTTAACGGAGAGGAATCCACGCCAGAAGCTGTAGATTCTACTCCTTTTATGTCCACTTTTCCAAATGAAGCAAGAACTCAATCTTCGTTATCTGTTGGACAAAACAATGTCATGTATAAACAACACTTCGAAAATGTGAAAGCAGGAACTTCAACAAACGCTGTACAGTCTGAAAATAAGTCTGTTGAAAGCGAAAAATTTACTGTTACGGAAGGATTAAGCCACAGGCCTGCGGTTGTTTGGACCACTTCAACTCCAACGACTGTTAACCTGGAGGAATCCACCTCTGAAACTTTAGATTCAACTCCTTTCATGTCCACCTTTAAGAATGAAGCAAGAACTCAATCTTCGTTGTCTGTTGGACAAAACAATGTCGTGGGTAAACAACTCTTCGAAAATGTAAATGAAGGAATTTCAACAAACACTGCACAGTCTGAAAATATGTCTTCAATGGAGTTTTCGACAAGAGAGGCACCAGGGGTTGCATATTCTGCTGAATACAGAGCCTTGCAGACGACAGAAAACGAAAATTTACCTGTTACGACTGGTACTACGCCAGTGGCACAAACAACCGATACCATTGTCAGGACAGTCGAAGCCACACAAATCTTAGCGAGTGCGCCGACAGCAGCTTCCACACCGTCCTCAAGAAGGTTCAGTGAATCTGCAGAGGCGTCTTCCGCAGAAACAGTGTTTCTTACACCAACTCTTAGGCAAAATCAAGTGAACTTCAATATAATACAGTCGACGACTATTGGCGATTCTCTTGAGAGAACTTCGATTTCCCTGGATTCGACAAACGATAAAACGGTAATTCCACCAACGGCTTACGGAAGAAGCATGATGCATGCTACTACCCGTCAAAGAAACGAGCAAACAGCGACTTATGGTGTTGCTTTTGAAGAAGTGTCCACCCTGTTTGATGGCAAGGGTGAGATAACAACAACCAAGAAATTCGCAAAAGAAAAGCAAACAACCAACCATGCAGCACCAGATACACGGACAACCAACCACATAACGTCTTGGAAACAACATGATCATGATAGAAGTTCACCTGGATCAACACACACCTCAGTTACGACGGACAAAGAAACGGTTCCTTTTTCGAAATATGTAGAGGCCAATACACCTCCACTTTTTGAAACAGCAACTCCCCAGAATACCATTAGAAACGACGTAGAGACCACAACAACTTCTATCAAGACATCAACCCAAAATGCTTCAGGCGCAGTGATATGGACTGAAACAGCAGCCTCTGCGTTTGGATTTGAACATCCAAAACGTGTGGATTTTTCAGAAAATTTGGAGAAGGAAGCAGACGGATTATCGTTGGCGGGCACGACGCCAGAAACATCTTTCATCTCTGCCATGAACGAACGTGCAACGCTCACGGAAAACTTAATCAAGTCAGGCACGAATCTATACGAAGGAGTTGTAAGTAAAGCAGCGAATATGCTGCCAGAATTTTCAGAAAAGCTGGAGAGGCTTCACACGAAGTGGCCAGTCGAGCAGGAAGATGAATTTGTGACATTTCCCAGCAATCGTTTTGCGATTTATAGCGCAGGGAAGAGCACAGAAAGACAACCAATTCGGTTGGAGTCTTTAGCTGAAAAGACAACGCATTCACCAACTTCCGCGAAGGAAACAGACAGTTTTACAAACTTTGTGAGTAAGCAACCACCATATTATGAATTGCCATCTGGTGCAACATCAACAGTTAACATCGGGTGGTCCAGTTCAAAAGCAGATTTACATTCCGGGGTTATAATAAGTAAAAATATCCCAACTGCGTCTTTGAATGACTTACTTAACATTCGATTAACTAATAGCAATAATTTGCAAGCACTGGCAACTAGTTCGATAGAGGAAGAGAACAAGGAAACGATAAACATCTATCAGGATTTCGCAAATGCGAATACAGAAGATTTGCTAGATACAAGTTTTGGAGACGTAAAAGACATCGATACTGTCAATGTCAAAACGCCATTGTTTGATTTACTTGAGAACGAAGACACCAAACATTTATCAGATTTCGGAGTGCGTCAAAATACAACGTCATTCCAAGAACTGTTGAACGCTAGCTCCTCACAAACCAAACGGCCACCTGCGATAAAAGAACTACCTGCAGTACCTTTAAAGAAACCTGCTCTCTCCGAAGCACCTTTGTTTGATATTAGAGCGGTAACAAAAAATAAAATTTCATTCAAGCACGAACAAAGGCAAGACAAGCTTTACAATGAGACAGTCAGTAAAGTAACAAGTGTTCCTTTAGGCCTGATAGATGAGTCGTCTACAAGATCGTGGAGGCATTCGGAAGACAGCGATGCTACAAAGCGGCCTCACTTGCCTGAAAAAAGCGAAGAAACATCAGCCCCTCTGAAGAGAAACAGCAGTCCAGAAACCTTAGCGATGACGACCGATGCTGAGCCAATGCGCAGTTATTTCGATTTACAAACTTCGACTGGTTCAGTGGCGACGAAAACCACAGATGATCTTTCAGCAATACCAACGCATGCTGTTAATTTCAATTCGTTGGAAGCGGGCAGGGCTCAAAAAGGATTTGATGTGACGCAAAGTGTGATTGAAGAACACGAAACAAGAAGCTCTCAAAATCTATCTGAAGTGTCAACCGAGCGGACACAATCGTCATTGTTCCCACATTTAAAGAAAAACCACAGTGCTGAGCATTTTCCACTTTCATCCGAAAATCAAAACACAACAGCAGCGATTGACGTGGGAGAGGAAGATAAGGAGCACTCTGAAACTTTTGACGTTCACCAAATTGCTGTTAACGTTTCCAAGTCACAAAAAATTCCTCAAACAACTTTGCCTTGGAATTTATTAGAGGAGAGTTCTGGCGTGGCGTCGGCAAATTGGACCAAAGTAACCGAAACCGAAGTCGTAGCAAATAATACAAGTAGAGAAATGATTTCTCGCTCTGCAACGACTGCTTCTTTTGAGCGAACGACAACTGACACTCCAGCCATTCGGAACTTAACCACTCCCACCAGTCAAGTCACCACTAATTTTCTGCGAGACGTTTTAGGCTATGCTACCGCTGCTCTTCAGAAGTCCTCTTCGTTAGAGCAGAACAAGGGAGGAGCGTCGAATAACGTGACGGTTTCACTATCCTCTGCTCACATCCGGAAAGCAGGTGGTGGTGATTTGCAGAACGGCAGTAACGCAGTTCAGCAAAAACTCAAGCGAACAATCGCATTAACAACAACCTCGGTGCAGATCCATCAAGAAAATGTTGCCGAGTCACAGATCGCCAACGAAGGCTCCGGACTGGTTGATGTGATTGAGGCCAGTGGACAAGCTAACGTACTGGCGTATACGAATTCAAATGGATCGCTTTCGACTGCCGAAACTTTGCCTACGCCAGTTGCAACGACGTCATCTTTTTCTGTGCAAGAGAAACATTTTAACGCAGTCAAAGATGAGTCGTCCGGTTCCGGAGAGGAAAAATTGCTTTTGTCTGCGTATAATGCAGTCGCTAGAGGAAAATGTAACGACTCTGCTGAAACGATTTCTGCCGCTGTTTCCAGTTCTAGCACTGAAGTGAGAACCGAGATGCCGAATCATACTGTTGCTGATGAACTACTTGAAGCCAAACAGGGAACATTCGCGAACACCTCAGAACAGTCGGTGCACTTCACTTTTGCAGGACTCACCACAAACAGACCTGAAACGACAGCAACCTCCATCGACGACGTTGCAACATCACATGACCATGTTATTTCGCAACCCGCACCTACACTATTTCCAACCGTGGAGCCCAGAAAGACGGTTTATTTAACTCTAGTGTCTGTGGTAAGCGTTGCAGTGCAAATTTCCGAAGCAGATGAAGAAAACTTTAGAAAAGCAACGCAGTCGATGCACTCTACGTGCCATGATTCTTTGAAGGCTGCAAATGATTTTCTTAAAGTAAAGCGTTTGGAAACTGTTGCAAATTACACTTCTACCAGCATAGCTGATACCGAAACGAAAGCCGCAGCATTGGCACAGAGAATAAAACAAATTGAAGCTTCCTTCACTTCGTCCAAAAATGCAGGATCAACAGCGGGTGTTGCCGATGCTGCTGCGTCATTTCCAACAAATGATAAAGAGCAAACATTAAGAAACCGGTCCACTCAATCACTTACCGCTGGTCCTTCAACACAGGAACGGATTCAGCAGACTACGTCGACATGGCCTGGTACTGCGCGTTCTACGACCGAACATCCCTCGGACGGCGAAGCCTCTGAAGATTATCGTGGCGATATAATTCATTCTTCTATACAAAGCAATCGCTTGAAAGAACAGACTCACCTCAGTTCATCCGAAAACTTTGCAAATGAACTTGAATCAGAAGCAACATTTGTTTCTGTAGCATTTCCTTCTGGCAAAGTAGGTTTTCAAAGGTCAGACAAAACACAAGCATCTTTAGACAATCACGAGCACCCAGGTATCAACGATAAGGAACATGCTTCTGTGGGAGAAAACATGCATTTAATGATAGATGAAATGCACCAAACTTTCAACGAAGAACCAAGACCAATAGCTGCTTTTGACAATTTGGACGACATTTTTGCTGGAGTTGGTGGACCCATGCTGGAAAAACACGAAGCCCATTGGCCACACGAAAACAACCCACTTTTGCAGGGGGGAATCATCAATGACCCACCACCAGGTGGTATGTACGAATCGTCTGGAGATGATTTATCATATGGTATGGAAGCGTGTGTTTGCTGATTGTCTGATTGGTGTTGCCAAAAAATGTACTGGTTGCAGGCTTTTTTTCTTCTGACCTCAGTCGTATATAGTTGCATGCGAACACAGGGGCGTAACGAGCTTATGGCGCCCGGGGGCAAGAAACAAGTTTGGCGCCACCCAATGTTCGAAACAGGTCTTTCGGAANCAAATGTANTGTATTGAAGAAAATACTTGTGANATTGCTGGGACTCTTTGACGCCCCCCGCAGTCATTCGGCGCCCCGCGCAATGATTTGGTATTCCCATAGTGACTCGGCGCCAGGGGAATTGCGCTCCCCTTGCCCCCCTCGTTACGCCCCTGCGCGTGCACCCAGGCCATTAGTAAAATATTTAAAAACTGTTAAAAAGGGTTTGTAAGTTCTTGTTTCTTTTCGCGCACATGCAACGATGTTCCAGAAAACGTAACGATTGTTGCCAGGACCGGATCATAGGCGTAGCCAAGGGGTCAAAGTGACAATTCCCCCCCAAAATTTCTAGCATGTTTTGTTGTTTTGTGGTTTGAGAGGCAATGTTTTCAATCAAGTACTCTTGCTCGCCTACAGTCTAAATATTTGGCCCCTCCCAAAATTTTGGGCTTGCTGCGCTACTGGCTCCATGATGATGTGTCACGATGGCAGACTTCGGCAAATGTGTTTGTGAGATTCAACAGTCTGATGACATTGGCCCTGTATCTCGTCAGGAAGGCAGCATTGAAACCTTAACGACACCGCGCAGTTCGCTGCTCACTTTTTTCTTTACGGTATACAAAAGATAGTTTTCAAAAAGGGGCATTTCAGCATTTGATTGTGGTGCATTTGCCGTTTGGGCTTCTTTCTTTTTATTTTTCCTTCTCTTTTATTGCAAGTTGTAGCGCACCATGAATAACATAACCGCACAGGAAGAGAAACATTTGGAAACGGAATACTTCTTTCCAATCTTTTATGGTTTCGCTGAGTGAAGTGAGCACGGAGAATATCTTCACGTGTGTTTCTACACGCAACTCTCAAAGCTTTATTTTCCACAAATGATGCTATCGCATATGATTGCAAAGACAGCACTCAAGTTTAACTTTTGATGATTTTTCAAAAATGGTGCAGTTTACGGTGTTGTTTCTTTTTCTTTGAAACAAAAAAATTGTGAATTATTTTTTGCCTGATTTATTGCAATTTTGTTCAGCTTCTTTAGGTCTGTCACTGCTTGAAGCAAAACTGCCTTTTGTGGCTGCTGAGCTGAGTTGAATGATAAAGGGTAGGCGGCGCTAATTCATTCTATTTTTTCACTCGTTCAACAAAAACAACAGAACACGAGCCAAATTATGAGGAAGAAACTTCGACGAGAAACGAACCAACTCAAAGCATCGAAAACTGCGCTGGACTTCCAGTGAAAAGCCTGACTACAGAAACTGGACGATGCTGCACCATAGTGGTAAGACTTTTTGTTTTTCTCTCAGCCTCTGCCAGCAGTTCCACTGCCCTCAGCTAATCTGTGGAAAGGTGGAAACTGTTTCGCAATCGTAAGTGGGTTTGACTGGTCAACTGAAGCTAACGCTTGGCCAAGAAGAGGTACAGCGAGTTAACTCACTGTGAGCAATGGTCGACCATTCAATGTCTCGCGTGTCGCGTTTGAAATCTTCGCGAATTTCCAATGGAAAACACATCACCGACTGTTATCAACGCCCCATAATTTTCTAACCTGTTCAGATTAAAACAATTACAAGGAAAACGTTCTGCAACTTGCACCAAATATATTGCAAAGCCGCGACGTATACAACCGAAGAAATCGCAGAAAAAATATAGTTCAGCTGACGTGTCGCAAGGATTAGTCTTTGTTATTTAAACACTCTAGGCTGGCAAAGGTTTTCAGAAAATAAAACGACGTTCCAGATTATCTTTCAGCATTTCAGCTTTTCACCTGTTATTCCGAAATTACTCTCTTGGAAACATTGCTTGAGCAACAACTCTTAGGCATACCACCACGTGGACAGCAACTTTATGTTCGGAATCCAAACACACCGAGGGACAGCAAGACAACCCTCAATTTTTTTTGTTTAACATTATAGCCATAAAAGTAAAAGTCCTCCAAGTAAAGGGTGAAACCAGATTTGGCAGGGAACGTAGTTGGATAACGCAATAGATTTATGGATCGCTGCAGATTTTATATTGAATATAGTCGAGCCGCTATGGTGTCGTTCGACTGTTTACTAAATTAATTCTTATTTCATTCTTTTGCTTTTTGTAAAGCCTTTAGTCGCGCTGTCACATTCATCGGCGTGAAATTGCATTCACGCAACTACTCAAAACGACACCAGCGGGGATATCGCCAGGCCTTAATTTCATTGCGTGACCACTGACTTTGGCGAAGGCCTTGAAGCAAATCTCAATCTTCTGATGCTTCTTACTAATATCTTTCAAAATGGTCAGGCTTGCATTTTGACTGCTGTCCGAAAAACTGCTCATGTAAAATCTGAAAGGAAAACAAAGTGCATCTTTAAATGGCCAAACTTTGAAAAGCCTGGTCTGAGTCAGCACGTTTTTCCTATTATTAAAAAATGTTTAACCACAGACCTATGGTAGCAGCTGCAATAGACCTGCTGGGAGTATTCAACATGCACGTTTCATGCCTTTTGAAACCGGACAAAGATTGCTCCTTCAAATTTTGGCTACAGTATCAGCCGCAAAACTTGTAAATCCGCATGGCATCTTCTGTACTGAAGTCCCTGGATGAATATCATGCAATGGCTTCGGGTCCGCTTACCCTATTGTCAGAAAATACTTGCAGAGCCTAAATTCTCAAAATCTCTGCTCGTTTTCTGACCAAACCTTCATAGTATTTCATTGGCTGACACGTTTTAGAATCAAACTCTTCCGGGCGACCGAGAGGACCGAGAGGATCCGAGCGACCGAGAGAAGAGGATCGAGAGGACCAAGGATTACTACTATTGCATGGAACTTTTGTTTCAAAAACGTTACAATGTGTCACCGGAGTTTGACGTCGAAAATATTATCAATCTGCGGGCATTCACTCTTTCAAGATGTATTTGCCGGAGGCAGACGAAATTGCTCAACGCGGTTTGCTGTTTCAAGCCATTGTGTCGCATGTGGCCAAAGCGTAAGTGATCGAGTGCAACTAAACGTATAAGCAAAGCGCTCAACACTTTCACCAGATTTTTTTAAATACTGTTACGTGCTTTGCATGCTCATTTCACCATGCGCTTAAGTACGGCAAATTTTTATCTTTGTTACATTTTTGGCAGCGTGTAAACGTTTTTGTTCAGCAGAAAATGCTAGATTATAAGTAAAATAATTAGTTAGCGACAAGAATGATGCGACATATTCCCTACCATACAATGAAACACACAAACAAACATTTGTAAAGAAAAGCACGTTACCTAAACTTCAAGATGTCAGAATTGTGCTTGGTCAAGCATTTTACGGATGGATTTTCCGTTTACTTTCTTACCTAAATTGCCATGTTTGATTGAGCGCTTCAGACGCAGTTTTATTGCATGAGGATAGGGAAGCTCCCATATAATGAGAATCTCCCTGAAAATCACATCGGAGTTCTCATCAGCATACCAAATGTTTTCTAGAAAGTGTTTGAAGGATTAATAGCTCATCAGCGGCGTCGCGTTCAAGTCTGACAAGACGTTCATGAATTCCTGCTTTTTGAACTAACGAAAAACAAAAATTAGTAACAACCGTTGCAATTTCACAACGTTTTTGAACAATTCACAAACTTTCGATGGAGATCTCCCGTCGATGGGGGTTCCCCGGGTGGGGAGAGCTTGGTGGGGCGTTGCTTGTGTAGACTGAACAGTAGGAGGTAGCTCCCTAAAATAGTGCCAAACCGAATTACCACACAGCGATAAACGGTACAGGGCCTGCTCAACCAAATTGCTTATCTGCAGATAGCATATAGCTGATGACATGGAGATGGAATAGTTGCTAACGAGAACAAAACATTCGTTTGCTCAATGAAAAAAACGCCACAAGAACAGCGCTTCGCAAACTTTTTCTTTGCGTGACCTCTAACAGTTTTTGGATCAAAATGAACTGCGGTCTCGCCACCAATTGCTACGGAGTCTTTGTGCAAGTTACGAAACAAGTTCTTATGGCTCTATATTGACGTGAAATTTAACGAAACTGTTGTTCGTGATGTACGTTACTGGTTGAAGCACACTTGGTAGTTTAAACAACTTTACAATAGCTCTGTTGACCACTTGAAAACGCCTCATGGCACACTGTTTGAAAACTCTGAAACAAAGTCACCAAAAACTTAAAAGCGTAAATTCATCAAAAAAATGCATTATCAAAAAGATATCTCAGCTCATTTGTAAATCTTTCATTTCCATCAAGGCTTTAATTTTTCTGGCGGAATGGTCTGAGTTTAGTAAGAATTCCTGCTTTTGTATGAGTGTCCGAAGCAAAACTTGCCCTTTGTATAGTCCCGAAAATTTACATAAAAATAGAAATTTTTTTTGCAGACCACTTCCCATATCGAAACTGCTTCAAGTACAAAAGATAAGCGCCGCGTTTGATCTCGTTTGTCGCTGTCAGCTAATTCAGCATTTTCGCACGGTATAAATCTGTTTAGCAGCTTTTTCACCGTTGGTGAAAGTCATTAAACGAACGTAACGAGTACCCGTACTTCTGTTTTGCAAAGTTATAACCAGCTGCAGCACTTTTACACTCGTTTTGACAGCACTCTTCAGATCCCTGTGCGAGGTGTGCCAACCCCACTGTCCAACCTGCTTCAAACCGCTTCTGTCTGGATGAGCAGCAGCACCTGGCGGCTGGTAACAAAAATAGCCGGATTATGTCTTCATTCCCTGACAACTGCAGATTTCAAAAAAACATGCGGCTCATGGGGGAACTCCCAGTTTCCCTACCCAGCTCTTTGACCGCTTATTTATTCCCAGGATTGTTTGCCTACGCTGCTCATCAGCACGCTGCAAGCTACATACTGTTTTCCTGTCGGGAGAAATGCCACCACTCTTGACGAAGTGTCACAAATCTGAATGTGAAGATAGCACCGGCGCCACTGGCCAGCTATGGATGTAAAGTTTTGCCGCTCTTTCAACGGTCCACTCAAAATTACTTCTCTCGGCTGACGGCAGAGATTGTAGACTCTACGCAAACATCTTACACCTGGAAGGCGACAAACGGCTGGCCCAAGGCTTTTAGAGCATGTTTATCAATCGAACCTCCTCCGCGTGTGATGCAATGTGATTGCGCGACCAGCCGCTTTTTTGTACTGCTGCTAAGCTTTCGTTTGTTTGCCAACACTGCAGACGCCAAGTGTATGCTTTTCTTGCGACAGTTTATCGTTTTATTTATCGTCGTATGCTCGAACGTGAATCAGATCAGCAAAAGCCGTACACGCGTCATCGCAATGAATGGACTAAAAAAAGCATACAAAGGTTGGCGCCTGTGTCTGACAAGATTCTAAGATGCGTCCCTCACTGGAGCAAAGAAAGGTTAGATTTACGTGCTTTAAATTCACACAAACAGAAAACAAGCTTGCACCGAATGCCACCTCACTGCTTAGTTTGACCTTACTTGGCTTTAGTCACAAAACATTCTTGTGGCAAAGAATTTCTGAGGTGATAAACAATTTTACAGACATTTTAAGAGTAAAAACAAAAGTTCGAAAAACTCTCCCTGTATACAGTTAAAAGCAAGGACAAAGTCATCACCTTGATGTTCGCTGACAGGCGAAGCAACCACTAGATCAGTGGTTTTCAACCTGGAGGTCACGACCCCCAGAGGGGCTGTAAACTATTTTTGGAGGAGTCGCGAGTGGGTATTTAATGTACACAGCTATATTACAGTTGCTTTATTTGAGTTGTAGATGGGGGTCGTTGGGTTATCGTGGGTTGGTATCATGGGTCGCGGTACAAAAAAGGTTGAAAACCACTGTGCTGGATGGACTGATCGAACAAAGCATGTCGACAGTTCACCGCTTGCAAAAAAGTAACAGCGGCTGACAGTGATCATTATGACGTGCTACCATGCAGGCTTTCGGCTACTTTACGAATAAATGGCTCACCACTGCCCCCAGTGGTAGTTTATTACATGAGTATGCGCCAACCAAAATGCAAGGCGAATTCAAACATGTGGTGAAACTTGTCCCACGGAAGAGCACCAAAAATTGACGCTGCGTCCTGTTCTATCAGTTGTAGGTAGACTCACTGGTCGGGTTATAGCCCATTTTGCGTTTTCAAACGAACGGTTTATCTCAATTGTGCCTTTTTAACTGAAATCTTGTTTCTAAGCGTAATCATAATGATGTGATAAAATTCTAAGTTTCGTTTGTTACATTGCAGTACCGCTTATTTCCAAAGCATGTGGTGTTAGCACCACGATGATACTAGTTTGGCTGATAATTTTCTGAATAGAACCGAGAACTGTGTAAATATTTGACAAAGTCATCAGGTATTTATAAATCCCTAGGAAAGACTCTCATTGATGAGAAAATATAATGATAGACAGGGTTTTTAAGGTGTTTTAGGGACCCAATTCGAATCCCTAGAATTGGAAATCGGGTCCCTAGAATCAGAGAAAATCATCATCGGGTCCCTAGGATAGGAGAAATCGGGTCCCTACAGGTCCATAACGAGTACCTAACATTTTCCTTAAAAAAACTGTGTTAGATCAAATAAACATAGTGTCAAATACACGGAGTATCTTGGTGACCACTCACAGAAGGGGCTCATCGGGTCCATGCGTTGAAGCCGCGCTGGTATAAGCACTGCAAGTTCATCGTTTTATCATGTCTCCAGAGCCTTAAACACCTTATAGGAAGCGAAACCTAAAATTTGGAAATTTTTCTTGTTGTAATTGAGGTTTTGGAATATCTGAAATCAAAAATGTATTTGGCGCAGAAATCTGCATAAGAATAGAACAAAATTGTAATTACAAAGGCACTGGAAAATTCCTTTTCGCTAAAATGCGAATATGCCATCCTAAATCTCGCGAAAAGATTAACAAAATGTGGAGGGACACTCTACAGGACAACGCAAAGGTCTTCGGTGTTCCAATGTCTTTTGCGTATCGGTCGTACAGTAGTAATATTTAACTATTTTCCTCCAATAAGCTCATTCAATATGCAGGGTTTTTTAAGGTGTTTCAGGGACCCTAATCGGGTCCCTAGAATTTTAAACCGGGTCCCTAGAATCAGAGAAATCGGGTCCCTACAGGCCACACAGGGTACCTAACATTTTCCTTGAAAAAAAACTGTAATATGTATAGTTCAAAAATGGCTGTGAATGCTGTTGTTAAAATTCAGTCGCTTTTTAAATGGATTTGGGGCACGCGCTGCTTGGTTAGTGCGTGAGAGCGTGCTTCTAAACTCGTTGATTATAGTCCAGGAGAGCCTTAATATTTTTCGACCAATACAGGGTAACACGAACGCTTATTCACTTATTGTAGTGGCACGCCGCGGAAAATTTTGAAAAAATCTTCGTGAACTTAAAAGGTGTACATATTACGTTTCACACGAGAATTGTTTCTAAACTTTTTCCGTCAGCGACCAAGGATTGCCAAATGTGTTGGAACTGCAGATGAATGCGATTACCTTCACTCTGGCTCAAAGATTCTGCTTGAAATGTAGTTGAACGTTTGACATTCATGTTGGTCTAGTCTCAAAAAAGCCGTAAAATACGTAGATAAATTTTGCGCAGATAGATTACGATTTAAATTATCCTTGCGCTGAACGCAACAGAAGATTCACAAGGCACACGGAAACGTCATTCCGAAATACTTCCCGAATTACCGTTTTCCGCCTTATTGGAAATACATGTCAATATGATATTAAAAATAGGCTGCATTTTGAGTTTTTGACTTGTACTTTTTTGACCAGGAGACGGTGTTTGAAGTTGAAAGATGCCAACTTCTGCCAAGTCAGATTAACTAACAGCGTCTAGTCTCAATACTTCATTAATATGAAATGCAATAATCTACACAAAAAGTACCAGTGTCTTTAAACAGAGTCTGTGAAGACTCGGAAAAAGGTGACAACGTTGTGAGTTTATTCGAAGTTTAAATGTCGTTGGAGGTAGTTGCAATTACATCTAACAGACCATTTTGATATATAAAAAAAAAAACGAAAAAGGAAGATATACTTTATTCCATATGCACCCCCCCACTCACCAGGATATCACGAGCGGTCAACTGCGCATGCGCCATAAGCCGCGAAGCTACTTCCACGGAGGATGAAACAACGGCGGCGAGTCACTGACGTCACTGACAGTGTTGCTGGAGACGTTTTAAATTCCATTAATGCCGAATGCAAGGCTGGAAAGTACCGTTTTTCAAGTCGTTGTTATGATCTGACGAGGTGTGGAACAATACATACCAGTTGAAAAGGCGCCTTAGTACGCCAAGCCATCACTCAGCCAGTTTTTAGAAGTTTTTATAATTTATTTTCTGTTTACGATTTCCCGAAGTCATGCAGTTATGAATGAAAAGAACAACTTCATAATCGGTCAACACAGCCTGCTTAAAAATGCTTTTTCTTGCTACGACACTTTGCGGCCTGTCGCAATTTGGGGATGGGGCAAGTTAAGCCCCCTCAAGTGGAAAATCGCAAGACTGTATGAACAGGTAAGAAACTCAATTCTTAAGCACCATCAACCTCGACCAGCTTAAAACCCCTACATCCAGCAATGCAAAGTTGACAAGCGGCTTGCCGCCTTTCGAAAATCTGGTAAACACATATTTTTGTGGCACAGCATGGTTGATGTAAATCAGCGTGTGCGCTGAATAATTTTTGTTCAAATTTTACTGGTTGTTCTCACAAACATGCGGTGCTAATCACAGCGATTATTTGTATGACTGTATAGATAGCGAATCATATTTTACAATGACTAAAACCAAATCAGTTTTTAGCCTTAGCTTGTAAAAGCCTTAGCTTGAGACAAAAATTTCTTCTCAGAGCTTTAGGCATACTAGATTCGTAACAGAAAAATCGAAAAATAGCCAATGTATTGCCAATAACATCTTGGCGATGGTCTCATATGCTTGACTGAAGAGCACTTTGGAAATGGGTTTCATTAAGTATGTTAGGTATGCTATAGACTGGTCTCCAGTCATCATGACTGCAAACTTCGAATAGACCAGAAAAAAATTTTGCACAAAAGGAACGTCACTTTACTAGCGATAGCACTGTATGGAAGAGTTAATACTAATCAAATTGAATAACTTACCATTATGAATGCTCATAACCTACCGTTATGAAAACTACTGAATGTTCAAATCACAATCGATTACTGTTGGTCAGTGAATCGACTTAACTCAAGGAAGAAATCCTAAGACTTGGACTGGATTGGTGTTCGTGAGCCTTAAGATTCGATTTAAATTATAAACTTATCGGTGGCGCACATGCATAACATGCTTTGACCTGACGCGCCCTGCACAATGATCCAACTTGAATTGAAGTTGCTGACTCTGATCACAAATAAGTAAAACTTGATTGAATTCACTGGTCATAGCAATCTACAGTATCTTCATTTTTGTAGCGAATCTAATATTGCTGTGTTATAAAAATTTGGCAAGACTTAGGTTTGTTATATTTCTTTACGAAATAAAATCACTACTGACACGCAGGTCGATTTAAGAGAAGAAAAAGTCGATTTTCCAATGCCTGGCTGTGACAGCAATGCTGCGAAAAAATAAGAGCAGGTGAATGCTCTACACCAGTGGTTCTCAAACTTTTTTGTCTCATTTACCCCTTAACAAATTAAAAATTTGATTTTACCCCCAACAATGTTTGGTGTGTCAAATTATTCATAACCAACTTTAGGGTAAAGCTTGTACGAAATTTTGTCAGTATCTGAGATAAAACTTTAATAAAATGCACTTACAAGCAAGCATGAATACTATTAAGAAGTGGTCCGCTGAGGTTGTTGAAATTCTAAAGACAGTTTCATACGAACCGGCATTTCACTGAGTCAAGGGGCAAAACGTTAGGAAGAAGGAATATACAGCCAGCCATGTTTAATTTTTCTTCTATTGAAAAATGACAATGTCAACTAGTCCGCCACTCAATGATACTTTTGTGCTTGTTTTCTATGCACATTATCTGACATTCTGGGAATAGTGGTTGAAAGTGATACTCTCATGTCATCTTGGGAACCAATCGAGATCGA
>JGI24159J19872_10006784_pt1 | contig 14978 bp, 10 predicted proteins | sample Ectturendosymbi4_FD_19872 | JGI IMG/M metagenome (IMG submission 19872) | reverse complement strand
AGCAACTGCATTGTGTAAGTAGTCTGCTTTCAAAGGGGCCCAACAGCAACTGTAATGTATAAGTAGGCCACATTGATTTCAAAGGGGCCCCGAATTGCAGTTGTAATGTGTAAATACCTTGCTTTCAAAGGGGCTGAAAGTAACTGTAATGTGTAAGCACTTTTCTTCCAAAGGGCCCCCAACTTCACTGATCTCTAGTACTTCATATCTCAATTTGGGGGTCGAAGCTTTCTTTGGGTAGGTAAGTGGTGACGGAACTGCATTTTGGGCTCCTGACACAGCGTGCCCCCCCCAATTGGGGGGTATGGAGTGCGGCTGATGCGGCTCTGTTCTTGGGATAATCTCTGATTTAGGGCGAAGCACTAATTTCTGACTTGCGAAATTTCTGACTTCACGCCATGTGCGCATGCACAGAATAATATTCTACTTATCAAATACGCTGGGAAAACAGATGATTAGGGCTTAGGGTTTGGTGTTTAGGTAAGTGTTTCGGGTTAGGATATTGATTACCGTAAGAAAATGAAAAATAATTGAGATCTCAGACTAAGTCCAATATTTTTCAGTGGTTATCGTTATTCCCGTTCTGTACCTTGTTGTGGGTGTCCGGCATCTAACCAAAAGGTTTGATTTGCACAACAAACATCGAAAAAGTAATTGCCAAACTTTATTCCTTTGCTCTCAGAAGCAAAATANCTGAAAAACAATAATAGNTCAGAAATTTCGCTTGACACCGGCATTGGGTGTAGGGCCTCTGAAAACTCCAGAGCTCACCGAAAATTGTACCTCAGATATTGAAGGATGGATGTTAGCAGAAGAATGCAGGCACTAAAGCAGGAATCTCAAACACGCGGTCGTATATGTGACCCGCAAGCGTATAATGTGCGGGCCGCGTTGATTTTTGAAATTTCCAAATAATGACAATTGAGTTATTTGTTTCATTCACCGCTGCTTTAAAGTGCCAGCCAGCAAGTCAACAACTTTCTTTTGAATCGAACGTAGAGATGACTGGAAACGATTTGCAAATACTGCATTTGACGATCACTTTGCAGGAAATACGCTGTGAAAGCAGTTTCTAGTGAGTAAAAATAGTACTTTTTTATTGCCTTTTTTCTCATTTCAATAGAAGTTCTCATAAACGGTGTCATCGGTTTACTTTGAAAGTCCTCATTTGGCCCTGGAAGAAATTTGAGCTTGAGACCCCTGCTCTAAGTTTGTTATTCGAGAGGAGATTGCTTCTCAGCTCTCCGAAATCTTCAACCTTCTTTCTGAAAAGGACAGCTATGCATAGATTTTCTAATTTTTTGGATTGCTCTTGAGGATATCGCTGACTATTCCTGTTACTGTGCCATCCGGTGAATGAAGTTTTTTTTCAACTTGTAGCTTACTAAGACATACTTGTCATCAGCAATGACACAAGAACCATGACACCGTCTAAAAAGCCTGGCCAGATTTTCAAGTAAAAATGAAATCTCAAATCAACCAGGCTACAATGAAACAATGATCAGATTTTGCAGATATTAATTTCAATACCTCTCAATGGCAGTGGTTCCAACCGTCGGTCCATAGTCAATACTGGCCAGTAATGCTTCTTTGCCGGTCAGCTATTGACTGAGTTTGTTGATTGTATCGATTATGCATATTATATTTTATGTAGGGATAGGAAATACAAAATAATTTACTCCTCCAGAATTATTCCCGAATGACTCATGTACAGGACGTTGCTTCCGTTTGGCTTAACAACTTGTGACAAAGTTTATGAACTGACATAAACATGACTAAGCGAAGGACCTGCCCCAGTAGGTTTCATTATCGCGCACCGAAACCCAGGGTTGAACCGTTGCAAACCGTGACCAGTCTTTTCTTTAGTATTTAGTGCAAGACTGCACCTATGCGAGGATGGAAGGTTGTGCAAACCATTCTGACATCTAGCGAAGAGACATGAAACACAGGTTTACGATTTATGGTTCGTACAGTACATGAATGTATTCTCTGAGCGTTATTCGAAACGAAATAACGGTATTCGCAGGTTCGAACTCGTTAACTTTTTGTCCAAAAGGATAACGAGCAAGTGAATGCATGTAGTGAAGTGAAACGTGAATGAAAGACACGAATTTCTCGAGAGTGTACTGTCTACATCATACAGAATACTACATAAATTACAAATGAATGATGTGGGTCATAACGTAACCGGCACGGCCTCAGATCAACGACAACATTCCATAGACTTGCTAACCAGCTCATTTTTGTCAAGCGATACAACAGCGCCATTTAACAGTCAAGCTTAGCTTCCCTGCCATGATCAATCGTATCTTTCGATCGAGACAAGACGAAATGGCGACAGCGACATTTACGCGACTCACGACTCACTTTTACCCAAACGATTAATCATATTTTCTTCGAGGTAGACCAGGGGAGGTGACGACAGCGCCAGCTACATTACTCACGACTTACTCGGGCTCGAAGATAAGCGAAGGCAGTGGGTGTATTCAAACCCCAGGGTGAACTCTGTGAAACAGTGACAGCGCAATTAACACTCGTCCCTTTCGCTGATCATTAGGCCAGGGCTAGCAATTCACTTCTAGCAAAACGCATTCTGACAAATCCATGCATTTTGCTAGAGAGAACTACAGCAACATTTATAGCAATAACACACAAGCGCTAAAATTTTATTAGGTTTTCCGGTTGTTGCACTTGCGCGCAGACACGAAGTACGTCAGGATTTCATAATGTCTCACCAGGTACAAGTATGATTTTTGCATGTTCCAGAGCGTTCGACATTAGTTTGTTCTTTATATGTGACATGTCCTGGCTTGCGGAGTTCGCACAGATTGTCGGCGTTTCTTTTCGGGTTACAACGCTCATTCACGAATCGTAGAGATGTTCACGGCAGCCACACCCGTGTCTTCTGATTCGCTGAATTACTGATGGCGCGCATATCCTCTTGTCTCCCTTGGTCGTGCCTTCAACACTTGCTTGTACAGACGGTTATCGCAAGGTGCGGAAACAAACCCGTCGTAACACTAAATCGAATCCCAAATACCGAGTCCCATTTTGAATGTTTTGGCTGTCAGCAAAGCAGCAAAACCGGCATGAAAACAATTTATTATTCACAAAAAATGGCAAACACATATCTAACGCAGTGAAATATATTAAGCATTTCGAAATACAATGCCGGTAGAGAAGATCGCATCTTCATAGCAGGCAACCTCGAAATGGTGAAAGATCTCTTTGAAGCTGCCAACGTGACAGGCAGGCCTATGCAGAGATATTTTACCGCCTATTGCTTCAGCAAAGGCACTGTTTAGCCTGCACAAAGCCACAAGCATAGCTTGTCAGCATTATTTGGTCGAACTTTTAACTTCAAAAAAACTTACACTTGATGTTTTCTTCGATTGCCTATAACATGCAACGGAATCGAGTGACGAAAAACCAACAAATGAAGGCGATTCTGGCATTTGTAACAAATCAGCACAAACAGCACTTTTCGTTGGCTTAACATGATTATTCGTAATTTACCACTTTGCTTTAACCAGATAGTTTCATTTTTCCAGAAAATACTTTATTGCCTCATAAAATTGTGCAATCCACGCGTACTAATTCCTAAAATTTCAGATCAACACTTCCCAACGAGATGGCCGCGAAGTATTTCATAATTTTACAATTTTCCGGTATTCATCTGAAACTTTTCTTGAAAATTAGGTGAAAATTAGGCGACTTAGCAATATGTGATGGTTTACACCGGCATCTTCGTTCAAAACAAAACAAATGCAAAATTCTTCAAATAATTGCAGGCGGTCTCATATTTTGCACAGACCTGTTTCGCTTTTGGTAAGGCTGTAGCCCAAATTACCTCTACTCCTTAGCAGCCTCCCACTCTCACATACATCATTTCAAGTAGGTCTACTTAGATAGACCTTAGTGCAGCGAGCGGTTGAAGCCCCACAGCTAGCTTGTTAGCGCAATCTATGCTTGCATTCTTTGTTAACGCCATAAATGCGTGTGTTGTACTTCGTTGTGTGCGGGCGTGAAGACATTAAATACATAAATCTAGTTGTGAAAATTCATTTTTCCGCTTGAATTAAGATCTCATCCACGTACGCACCGATCAGTTTGTGCCACAAATTTTCTTTCAACATCAACAACATAAGCGTTCGATATTTTTGTCCATGTTGCTCTGAGCTTTCGCGCCCAACATTTCCGTCAGTCGCGTGTCTTCTGTTGCGCTGCCGTTTTCCTGCCGTTGATGCCGGGCACCATACGACTTTTTCTCTCTCTTGCGTTCATGGCACTGAAAAAAGCACTCACTTTATTCGATAAGCAAGGGAAAACCTTAGCATGGAAAGTACAAATCCGTGGTTGTGACCAACCTGAAAACGACTTTTCGATGTCCTTTGTCCCATATGCCCTGAAACAACAACTTGAAGTCGCTCACGAGCAGAGTGGAAGTGAACAAGCCTGAAATAAATTTACCTTTTGTCTTTCAGTTTTCAATGCTTTTTTCCGACAGCATAGGAAGAGGTAAATGAAACTTTCTCGAAAACGTTTGTTCATGAAGCAGTAGACAATGGGGTTGATGCATGTCGACAGATATGAAAGTAACTGCAAAATCAAGTAAGCATGAGGTCCTCAAAACTTTTCCAATGAAAAATTATATTGAGCTGTTGCTTGATCACCTTATGGTTGCCATGAGGTTTGCTGAAATAAGAAATGATTAAAACTGTTACACCAAAAATGCTATGACCGTTACTTTCTTCATTACTACGGGCACAATGACTTTTATGATGTACTTGCTGTTCTTACAAAGCATTTTAATTCTATGTGTTCATGCCTACCTTGACTGTAGTATAACCTAAAAAGACGAGTTTATCCAAACTTCTTTTATAGTGACTTTACTATGGCTGCTGTTTGCTGCTTATCGCATGCTCATCATTGCTTTTGCGCACGATGAAATTTTATATTACTTGTAAGTCAAGTTGCCAATGACCGAAACAGAAATTGGCGCAGTGGCAAAGGTTTCATCTTACACGGGATCTGCAAATTCTTATTTTGAATAGTATAGCCACAAGTAGAAAAACAAACTATTTTATTCGATGTTTCGATTTAGTCAGAAGCCATGTTTAGGAAAAAATAACAATGTACACCAGTGACACAGAAAAGTGAAGTTGCGGTTTGAAGGTCTTCATGCGGTATTACGTAATGAAGATCGTCATAACTGTCACGGAATACGTGAACCATCCACGCTGAGATCCGGTTGGTGTTCCCTCTTAAGAGGCCCGAACAGGAGAAGTTTGATTTTACCGGCGATGTTTCCCAATATTTCTGGTTTCTTAAAAATAGATCTCAACAATCTGCTGCAGGCTAGGGAATGAAGCAGTATTTTCCGTTTAGGTTGCACCATTGTGTTCCTGCGCCGATGAAAAATGTAGACGTACGAGAAGTGGAAACTGGGGAGCGGTCTGCGCCTAGCACTGCAAGACTTCTAAACAGAAGGCGAAAAATGCCACTGTTTGTAAATTTCCATATAAAAAATGTACTTTTCAAAGCATTGTAAAAAATCAGGGAAAGCTACGTTTCAGAACTGGTTCTATTTGAATACGAGCTGATGATGCCTACATCGTAGGCGAAATATATACTCTGTAAAATCTTAAAGTGTTTGATGCTTTGCTGAGAAAGGATCTCTTTCCACGGACAGTTTTCAGAACTGAACGCGGAATTGTGCATATATTGGATATGGTAGTTTGAAAAAATCCCATTTCGGAAAAGAAGGTGAAATTCCGTCAACTTTCAGATGGTAATGCTTGAATAAAATTATTCGCAACTGTCGACGTCAGCAATCATGGCAATAATATTTTTTCTGAGCAAACGGTTTCCGACACCCCTTAAAAATCCTTCCAGTACTCCTATAAAAGTATATCACCACCAAAGTGTGTCTGCAGAGGATTTGCCGTCAGTTGATAGATCTTTGTGTCAAAACCATCTTTCTGTGTAAATGAGTGCACTCATGCAGTGGTTAATAGATTTGCGGATGGCAAACAGACACAAAAATTTACGTTTTTAACGCAAAATATGTTTATTTCAGCCATAAAGGGCCGTGCACACATGGCAACATCATTTTGTTTACCGCTGCACAAACATGTCTACGTAAAAGAAATTGGAGCAGCCTACATGGGTAAGGTTTATGTAAGATGACATTTTATTCGCTTACGAAACCTTGTTTGTTTGAAACATTTTGTCATTGAGAAAGTTAATTTTTCCGCTTGTATGGCGCTAATGTTCTTCAACAAGATGGGTTTTTCCCTCTAGAATCGATTCCATTGACGTGCAAGCTCGTCAGAAAGATGTGGACTAGTGATTAGTTTACGGTGTGTTTATTTGCAAGGGCACCGCAGGCTGTGCAGGACAGGCATGTATGCCCTGGCACCGCAGGCTGTGCAGGACAGGCATGTATGCCCTGGCACCGCAGGCTGTGCAGGACAGGCATGTATGCCCTGGGAAATCAAGGTGGCTTAAATAAATAATCACTCTAGATGGCTTGTAAAACTGTTTATTAAAGTTCATACATGGTTTTACTTTAGGTTTTGCCCTTTCCCAAGCATATATTTGTGTATATTCTTCGGAGTACTTTGCATATGGTGGTGACAAGCTTAGTTCCTGAAATCTAAGCGAGGGCCCATTTTCAGTTACGTTTAAGTTAGATCCTCTTGAAAAATATNCTGTGTGAACCCATATTTATAGATGAAAATGTATTTTGGCCGGTTTAACATTTGTCAAAGACAAGAGAAAAAACAGTTTTTCACTAACGCCTGTTTTCACAAAAAAATTGAATAGTGTGAGAAAAAGGAAGAACTTACCTGGATGAGGTTCAGTCAGATGGTTATCATAAAATGCACAGCTTTCCTATTCGCAGTAGTAGTCGTTTTTTATAGTTGTAGACGTGTAAAAACAATGCAGCAAAATATGGAGCAAAGCAAAAGAAGTAAAAGCACTTGCATGTATATTTTGAATATATCCGTCGACTGAGGCAATCGCATGTTCGTAATCAAACGCTTTCCACACGTTCAATATGTAAAGTGGCGTCCAGCAGACAAAATAAAGGATCTGGAAAAAAAATAGTGTTGAACTTTGAAGTAGATTAAAAGTTTTTCAACGTCTGAAGAAATTCTTGACTTCTTAGCTGAAGTAAATGAAAAGATTTTACTGTCAGAAGAAATTCTTGATCAATCCAAGAAAGATCCAGATTTCGACACCGGCATGGAAGCATGAAGCTCTTAATGAGTTTACAAAATGTTCTGCAGTGAAATGACAAACTAATAAATAGAAAATTAGTTACTTTTGCAGTTCGGCCTAAACCCCTTGTTCCGTATCCCAGACTATGCATGCAAAATATTTTCCCTGTTAACCAGTCGCCAGGTTTTGGCGGATGGAGGACCAACAAAAATGAAGAGGAGCAATGTCAGCGTTCAACAAATGATCAGAACCAGAAGGTCAGGATTCATTTCAAAAAGGGGTAACTGATTGCAAGTGGAAGAGCCCGGAACAATTTTGCTCTACTTGTATTGCCACTGCACACAAACGCGAATTGTTTGCATCGTACTTTCTAAGCACCATGCGCAGTGCCATGGAAGTCCTGTGTGGTTGCGCTTGTTTTGTACTATAGGTGTGAGCCGTGCCGGGTACGCGGCCGCGTTTTGCATTATTTTACCGATTGCAGACCGCGCCGTGTGTCTTGTTAAAAATTATATCACCGCGTAATTGCCGCGTACCGCGTGGAAATATAGGATCTTTTATTGACTTTTTCCAATATGCAAGTCATATGACTTGTCTTTTTTGCAAACATTGTGTCTTGGATCTTACTTTCTGCTTGTAGCGTTTTCTGAATCCATCGGTTTTAGTACTTCCAGTGGTCCATTACAAACAAGTAAGATTTATTGATGTTCTTTACCCTCTGTGGCGTGGTGGCGTTGCATTCGGCGCCGTATCTTGCAGGCAATAAGAACTAGTATCATAATAAGCCTTGTAGTTTTCGTAGTGCTGAAGTCTATGAGTCGGTAAGTGACAGTTGACACCAAGTATGAAATCTGGACGAATTTATTTAAACTCTTTCATACATACATTGGCAGTAGCCTACTCTTACTGCATCAGTTTAAAAGGTGACAATTAAAAGACTCCTAGAAAAAGATATGGTGTCGTTTGTAGCTAACTGTACAATTCTTTTAACAAGTGTTTTTGAATTGGTTGTATTGAATGGATATGTTATCAGTATGTTTCTGGTGTGGGTGTAGCGTGGTCCTAGACGCTAAAAGTAATATGATTAAATCACACGCCTTGTAATGTAGGCTAGAAATTCTATAATATTGCAGCTAAATCCTATTGTGCATTACGTGTCCACTGGTCATTTGCAGCAAGTATGGAAACACTTATTTAATATTTCCAAAGTGAATGAACCTTTGACACCAAGCAACTATAATAGGTTTGTTGGTGAAAAGAGTTTAAAGTAAATGCTAAAATGTTGATTAGTTGATTAGCATGTTATACAGCAGCAACTAGCAAGATAGCTATGTTTTTATACATACAAATGGCGAAAGGGAATGCATGGGATGACAAAAAAAAGCAATAAAAAACGTATGGTCGGGTCATGTGCAACACTTCAACTCCACTTTCTGTCGCAGTGCTGTTGCCGGCAGCGGTGCGCTCAACAAATGCTCTGCGGACAGAAATCGTTGGGGCGGTGCGGGCAGCGGACAAAAATTTCCTGTCCGCAACACGCCTCCTTTGTATTGCCGCATTGGTGAAAAATCATTGCTTCAAACTGAAATTGAAGCGCTATGCAATTTGCAGCAGTGAATAAAAAGCGCGTTTGAAAAAAACGTTATTGCAGGATACGCCGTTCTTTAAAAAAAAACTCAAAATCATTTGGTATACATTTGGAAATTCTAACTTGCGAATGTAAAGTTTACCATAATAACGATGAACATCTGGACAACTTGTTTTTTTTCTCTCCATTGCTTCCCAGCGTCAAAATGGCCTTCGGGAATCCCGGACAATGCACATAATGGAAGAAGAGCAGCAGAGTGAGGTACTCTCCTGTCTACTGGAGAACGCATCTGTTGAAAAATATCGTGTGTGGTTTATAACTGTCGGTTATAAAGAACACACCAAGAAGCATTTGATGTATGAGGTAAGAACCTAAAATGATGTTCACAAAATTGTGCGCACAGCGTTGTTTAGGCATACACTGTATGACCTTCTTATGCTGATAGGGATGTTCTATGTGAGTGGAAATTTAGAGAGGAGCTTTAAAAATATTTGGTGTACAAGTAACTACTATCCGACAGGAAATCCAGGTCTTGCAGAAGATTTAACAGAGCATTTCAGAAGACTAGTGAGGGCTTCTTGATTTTGACTGACTTTGATTTTCTCTGAAAGCTTTATGCATCATAAATCAGCTATGTTCAACCAAAATGGCCTACTGAGACAAAAAGTATGTCACTATTTTAACCAGGGCCGCACGTTGAATGATATATTATTGAAGGCCGCATATTGAATGGATTACTTTGATTCTAGCAAACTAAATTTAGCTTAAACTAATGTATTGAAAATGTTCGAATCCTAACTGCAATGATAACAGACGTGATTAAGTCGCTCTAAGGACAACGTGCACCAAAAATGTCAAGTTCAAGATTACCAAAACAAGGACACGTTGTCAGTATGTAGGATACTTTTACTACAGTGAAAACCCAAATTGGGCCGCACAAAATCCTCAACTGCGTCGCATGTGGCCCACGGGCCGCGGTTGGACATGGCTGATTTAAATAGATTTGAGTATGCAGTCGGAAAATATTTTTTATTCGTCTAACAATCTGCTGCTGACCAGGGAATGAAAAAGCTTTTCCTACATTTTGTTGAATTTCTATATCAACTCAAAAACAGTAACGACACGATTGACGACATGTGTTGAGACGGAAAGGAGAAAGCCATAATTTTGCGGAACCTTTGAAAGAATTTATGCACGCGTAAATCTGCGCTTAGAGAAGAGTGGAGGTCTCGACTTAATCCATGTTGATACCGAAAACAAGATTGAACTGACCAGATAAATAGCAAAATCGTTAGTTCTGATTACAATTATTACCAGTAATCTTTAAATGTTGGGTAACAATAGTTCTGAGACTAGACAGAAGAGAAAAGGATGAGACTCGATATTTTATCGTCTAGGACCACGCTACACCCACACCAGAGCACCCACTGAAACGCTACGATATATCAACACAGCCAAAAGGGTATTTGCGTTAGTCGTAAAAGTATCCTTAATAAGATTTTATGCTTACAAGCACACCAGAAGCAACAAAATTGTTGACAGACGATTAGCAAGCCGCTAATATGTTAATGGTAATGGTTTTAAACATGTATTTTGTCATTCAAATCACGAAGTAACACGAATGCAGCAAAGAAAAAACAACATCACACAGTAGAAATTAATGTCATTTTGACGAAAATAGAAAAACACCAGAAACTCAAGGTTTAGCAAATTGACGATTGTGCTCTAATACGTATGTTCGAAACAAAAAGGGTCAGTGAAAGACCGTATGGGTCAGCTGCTCACCCAACCCTGTTGCTAGCACAAATCAGTTTGTAAATGAAGACTTTTCAAATGTAGTAAAAGAAAGTAACAAAATGCATCCAATCAACCTCAAATAATAAGCAAACAAATCAATAACAAAAAAACACAGAGAGAAAAGCATCCCTATGTACAGGGAGGTGGGGTGAGCAACAGTAGAAGTAAAACATAAAAGGGAAAAGAGGGACATCAAAAGAGTATCACAGAAAAGTCACAAACATATGACACGAAAATCATCAGGAATTTTGGCAAGATAGGCCAAATGAATAAGGCGAGAAGAGATTTCAAATTTTCAGGAATATGTCAGACCAGATTTTGGAACCAATATAATTCAAAGAAAGCTGATGCAGTGACGTTTACATTCTACGTATAGAATATATCAGTGATACATACTGATTAGAAAGTAACTTGTGGAGGTGCTTGCAACACGGGCGTATCTTACCACTGTACACGTAGCCACCTTGTTCCAGTAATTGTAAAGGTTAAGTTTGTTAATGAATACGAAATATCTTTCCAAATGGCTATGAATATGCCCACTAAAAATTGCGATTAAATACTTCTGTTCTTGCTACCAAAAAGTAGTTCATTGTTTTGAGAGATTTAGTGGTAGTTGGGTGATTTTTTTCGAGACTGAAATCGTTTTTGTTAAAACGGCGAAGTTCCAGATATTGGTGCTAATGCAAGTGCGATTTTTTATGCAGATGGAACACAGAGATTAGAAGAAAATTGGTTCAATCGAAGTTCGAGCCGAATCTCGGTAGAGTCAGGAATACTGCGTGCTTTCAAATTATGAACAAAGATCGAAGCAATGATAATGATGCTACAAGCGATAAAGAAAAAGTGTCAGTTAAAGAAACTGCACGATTTTAACAACTGATAATTATGTTTAATAAGTTCTGCTTTTTTGAATAGGCGTAGTGAAACGTGCTCGTATGCATCTACAACTCGCCGAATTCACTTCGGCTGTTTGTGGAAGCAACTTCAGCCTGTTTTTCTATCGTCATGACAAAGCTAACAGTGTTGTTGTTGAAAAAGTACCCGGATAAATTAGATTGACGAATTAAATTAGTAAAGATTAAGCGAGCCCGAAGCTACGAAGATACAAGCCATTTTTAAGAAGCTCAACTGGCGTCGCTGAAACATAAAACGCTAGAAAAAATATTGATGTATTGCTTTTCACCCTGAACGTGGGCTGTATAACCACCGAACGCGGTGCGTTTTTATGCTTGTCTACATTGAAAAAACTTATGTAGCAGAGTGTTGAATCCACTCAAACTTCAGTTGTGTTAACGATTTGTATGTTTTTCCAGGCGTTGGTGCTTGATGAAGNGAAATACGAGCGAAAACAAGATCACCCCCAACTTAAGCTAATGGGGCTTTGACTGTTTTCCCACAGCACACTACACAACAGTAATCCATTTTGCAAACCACGCTACTTGGTCGAAATTGGTCAAGAAATTCAAAATCAAGTATAAAAACACGTCAATTCTAAGGAATCTTTATTATCCCACTTCAGATGAAACACATGGAAAAAAGTTTGCAAGTAATTTCGTTTTCAGATTTTTACTCATAGCGCCGAAGGAAATTGTGAGGGAGCAATGCAAAATTGCAGCTGACACCTGGTTTCCCACTTGTTTTCAAATTTTGTTTACTTTACCCAGAGTCAGAAATCAGGAATTGAAATATACGTCAAACAAGTAAAGTCCGTACGAATGTTAGGGGATATACTGGAACGCAAATCTTTCTTTTTTCATCCAACTACCATATATAAAATAACTAGAACAAACAATCTAAGTTTCACGCACATCATTTCCTGCCAACAGCTGTTGGTGCCTTACCGAATGTTTCGTCATGGGTAAAGAAAACGCTGAAGCAATCCCTAAAGTTCTTCGTGAAAAATTACTTCTTGTTGAATTTTCCTTGATTCCATAAACTGATCTTACGAAGATTCCATCGCTGTACGTAACGGCATTTCTTCTTTTGTTGAGTCTTTCATCTGCAAGCGATTATATCATCTGTTTGTAATGAGCAATATGTAGCACCATGACTTTGGTCACATATGTCTTATCTTTCTGCTGTTCTTTAAATTTATGTTGTTTCGTTCTAGAGCTTGGGTCAATGAAAGGATTTTTCCCACAGTTAGCAGATACAAAAAAGAATATAGATTGGGCAAACATATTTGACTGAATGCAGAATAAGTGGTTAAAAAGCTTTTGATCGCCTTGGATGAATCACAATTAAATGTTAAAAGTCATGCATTTCGACTAAAGTTTTGTTTCTATGCACCCATAGAAGGATGGAATATTGTTAATGTTCCTACTACCTATTTGAAGAAGACTAATGATTGGCCCATACTTCCGATTGTCGCCTAAGAGCGACGAAAGAGCTAGTAGAAACTAAATATATATAAAATAAATTTTTCGACAATAGAAAGAAATTATGTCATGACTTCTAGCTAAATCAGAAACGCTTGATTAATCTTTCAGGAAAATTGAGCACATCCAACATCCAAGACTGCTTTAGCGGATTCTGGGTCCTATTTGTATAAAGATCTCTATAAATGACAATAAACAAAGCTCGAAATATGTTGTTCGTAATTGTGACGCTGCATTGACGAAAAAAGCAAACCTGCGATCAGTTGAGTTTCATAAAATTTCGAAATGCGTGGTCAACGATTCATGCTTGTTTTCCCAACCTACAAATTCCACAACCCTTGCCACTATCTACATGGAAACACTAAACAGGTGAAAATCATTGTGTATTTCTGAAAAAGGTAACGGGGAAAAGTTCAAATGGAAAGAAGACGTACCCTGATAAAATCAAGATAACTGGAATTTTTTCTGTTAAGGGTTTTACAACATGACGGCACATACTCTGATATTCTGGTGTTTCGTCAAAGCGAAAGAGGTTGCCGAACTCCTTCAAAATATTTCAAGCCATGTCATCCCCCTTAACTGCACTTCTGAATGCAAGAAGACCCAACCAGAGGCGTAACGAGGGGTTAAAGGGGAGCACAATTCCCCGGGCGCCGAATCACTATGGGGGCGCCGAACCACTGCGGGGGACGCCGAAGAGCCCAACAATGTTGCAAGTACTTTCTTCAACAGAACCCTTGCTTCCTTAGGTTCGAACATTCGGGCGCCAAACTTGTTTCTTGCCCCGGGCGCCATCTAACCTCGTTACGCACCTCGACCCAATATTGTACATTTCTATGGGGAATTAAATCGGCAAATTTGAACAAAGAGGAGGCCAAATCATCTCCATCGTATTTGAAACAAAGAAGCCTTTACATGAGAAACTTTCACAAACATGCAAAATCAAGCAAAGATGGTGAAAATGTACCTTTAACAATGAGATATCATGGCAATTCCAAGCTTTTTTTCAGAGAAGATTTTAGAACAAATAATTTGTTGGATGCTAGTTTACAAATAGGAGTAAGCTGGAGCATGTGTGAGTGAATTACAATGACTTCCAAGGTAGCTTTATCTACAAGCGACACTGAGTTGATTTCGACAAAATTCCGCCTTTTTCACATTTCCTTTACCAGTTTGCTGCTGCCTGTATGGCAATCGAAATAGGTTTCAGCAAACTGTTCAACCTTTGATTTTGGCCGCTGATAAGCTTACAGCCAGTAGTGAAAAAAGCCGTGACAGTACAGTATGTGGATGAGGAGGCCGCCATGAAAGTTGAAGGATCAACTATACAGTAGATACGACAATGAACCCGCCTTGGCAGGCTTCTTGTTAGGTAAAAACGTAATTGCATGGATAAACTGGCTTAGTTTTCATTTAGTACTGACCTGAATGGACCTCTACAAGCTTCGAAGTCAAGCGAAAGCGGTGGATGATTGCCGAACAGACTTTAATATATGCTATCGTCATCACAATCCCAGGTACTCCAAACAAAGAAATCAGCAGGAACAAATACCTTTAAAACCAGTTTACGACAAATGTATTATTTTTTAATCAGGCATTCTTTCAGATGCTGTTTTTGTAACCAGCTGTTCAAAGAAAACATCAGGCTATACTTACACGTTTGTTCACCAGTCTCCAGGAAAACCCCTTCTTCATACAGCTTTTAAGTCCGGCAATTAGAGATGGCACGGGCCGCTAATACTCCAGTCTTCGGGCCGTCCGCTAGAGGTTTTGAAACAGTCCGCTAGCAATTTTTTAGCGATGACGCCATTCCGGGCCGTTACGGGCCGCTGCAGTCTGTTCGCCATAAATTTTTGTTTTTTGCAAAGTTTCATAATCTAACAACGAATAATTTTTGCTGCTGTTCTCTCCATTTTACCGTTCTGCCAACGTTCCATTTCACTTGTTTCCACGCAAATCAGTGAACCATGTTAGGAATCAATCAAAGC
>JGI24159J19872_10006783_pt1 | contig 14979 bp, 6 predicted proteins | sample Ectturendosymbi4_FD_19872 | JGI IMG/M metagenome (IMG submission 19872) | reverse complement strand
CACAAAATACGTTGATCAAGTGGAAGTCTGACTTCTGGACGTATACAACTAGGCATGTAGGCAGGGCCGGATAAATGAACGCGAGGCCCATCAGGGCAAAGTCGCGCCCGCGAGGTCCCCGACACGCTTAGCGCAACTGTGCAGTTCGCTCCTTTGCCTGCAGAGGCAGGTTGCGAAACTTGCTAGCGGATTGTTGTACTCTTGGTCTTTATTGCGTAACAATAACATGGCAATAAATCTTCAAATGTTCACTTCAAGTTACGGTAGTAGGCGTTTTGCCGCATGTGACGAGGGCTCGTTTTTTCCACCCATATCTGTTTTTTTAGTCGACCTATGTTTCTTGGTTATTATTAAAAATCGCATGATATCTGTGTTTTTTAAGTGATAAGCTCATAACCAACTTCAATGTGTTCAATAATATGAAGATAACTTACATTACAGTGTTTACATGCGCACATCAGGTGAGAAAGTAGAAATATCGGATGAAGCAGAACGTGTTCAATCGGTTTCATATTCTCATATAAGATCATCGTCAGGGTTATATACAGTGGTGTGTTAAGGGAAGGCAAACGAGGCAGTTGCCTCGGGCCCCCCTTTGCAACTCTGTAAAGTACCTTGCATTCAAAGGGGCCCAACAGCAACTGTAATGTATTAGTGGGCTACTTTGCTTTCAAAGGGACCCCCAACAGCAGTTGCAATGTGTACCTTGCTTTCAAAGGGGCCCAAAGTAACTGTAATGTGTAAGCACTTTTCTTTCAAAGGACCCCCTAAATTCACTGATTTCTAGTGATTCATATTTCAATTTGGGGGATCGAAGCTTTCTCTGGGTGGCGAAGTGGCGACGGGACTGAATTTTGGGCTCCTGTGACAGCGTACCCCCCAATTGGGGGGTATAGAGTGCGGATGATACGTCTCTGGGGATTGGCATAAGCCAGAAACAGCGAAGAATGATTGAAAATATATGAAATGACTTTTAATCTTCAAACAACAGCCATAAAAAGTTGAAAGGTCCTTTCTCAAAAAGTTCCTTTCTCAACTGAAAGTTCAATCACTTGCGTAAGTAATATTTAGTCCTGCGGAGATTATTTTACAGCCACGAAGATTGATCATTTGTTTGTTGATTTAATAATCCTCGCTTTAACGCAGGTTAATTGTTTGAAAAACGTTTCATTTTCACGCAATACATGTTTTGAGCTATACTTTACTATACAGACTTGCCATTTACTCAGACGCAAATAGGCTTTGACGATTTAATAAACATTTCCTCGAGATTTAATCCTTTTCAAAAAAAGATTGGAATGATTAAGTGAACTTGGAAGTCTTGCCCACTCGAATTAAAATGCTAAAGCGAAAACCAATATTTACTTAATATCGTCATGGACGCTTCAGAAGCAGCTGTTGCCATCGTAAGCAAAAATCGGTTACGAATGGAGCGCAAGACTTTGGTTCAACTACACAACACGCAATTTGAATATGCGTGATTGCTTGGGTCTTTTTTGACTCAATTGCATGACCCGTCTGTTTGTACGTTTCGATGAACCTCCCCCCACCTTCGTATACATAAGGCCAACCACTCCGATCACTGTGACGAAGTAAACAGTGACCTACTTATATTTCCTTTCACTCAAAGTTTAAACGGATTTATTGCCACCTTTTATGCATGTCAAAGCGACTTCATTTTTTCGTGGTTTATCGGCTTGCTATTCACTCACTAACACCTTGCTGGCAATGAATGCAGTTGTCTTAGAAATGCCAAATATGTTTCATAGAAATCAGCGAAACTGTAAGGTGTTTTCTAAGCAAATTCTTTCTCACCGTATAATTTTTATCCTTTGCTTGAGAGTTTGACATCATTCTCTGATACAAAATCTGAAAACGCAACTTAACCTGGTTCGGAAGAAAGATGCTTGATCTTCTGTGCAGGCCAAAAATTAAATGACCACATTGTGAATTGTAGAGCTATACAGCTAAGTCACCCTAAAATTTCAGCACTATACCTCCAACATTTCCAGTCAATTCTGAACGAAGCAGTCCTGATATTCAATTTTCTGTCTTCTGTATGTTTTTAGAATTTTTTTCATTATTGAATTGTTTCGAATGGCACAGAAAGAGACGTTAAAAATTTTCACAGTCTGCTTATCGCTTTGATGAAGTAAGTTCATGCAATAATGAATTCAACAACACAAATGCTGCATCCGGGTGGTCTAGTCTACCCTTTTTTGAATAATAGATTAAGCCAGGTTAACTTAAAACTTAAATTCTGAAAAAAAAACGACACTGCATAAAACATCCATGTTGGATACTTTTTTCCTGCTTACTTCGCCCATAAGAAATAATTATTTTACTTGCAGCGAATCTTTACTTGATGTAGCAAAGTCCAATCTCAGTCTTGTTTCAACAGTTTTCATAAATTATGTAGTGAAACCACGATTGATTCTTGCTACAGTGGAGTTGAGAAATAATTCATCAGAGCTTGCAGATGCTTGTCTGACATTGTCAAACAAACACCTTTGGTCATTTGAATGATTTTCTTTTACACTGCAGGTGAATCAGATACTGTAACAAACGAACAGCTCTGTGTTTGCAGGAACTATTCATGCGAAGGACATTTTTCCGATTACTTAAACGCTACGATGCTGACGTCTACGAAAGAGTGAAGTAAGTGTTCTTCAGAAAGTTTCTCCCTTTGGACTGCTGTCAAATGAAGAAATGTTGAAAATCAACTATTTGCGCAAAATATATCAGTCGCTAGCAATGACTATCTTCCTGAGCCAGCTGGCTTCTTTTGTTTATTTTTGAGTATTTTTTAAGCATTGAGTGCACCTTCTACTGAAATACCCTAATTACTTATGAGTCATAAGAATTTTTTTGATTATGGCTATTGAAAGCAAAATGCAATGGTTGCCTACATCACGGGTCAGTGATGTTCTGAAAAATTTATAAGTACTAATTGCATTAATTGCATAGTATTGTTCGCAAAATATTCGCAAGGTGTAGAATTCATAGAATTCAAACAATGATTGCTTATAACAGTATTTCTTTAAATGAAACGTTTTGAAAAGTACATGAAGTATCACAAGTAAGGGTTGTTAGGCTTTTAAAAATAATTTTTATATTTCAGTGACCTTTATGTATATCTTTCTACAGAAAAAAGCTACCAGTTCAAAAACAATCATGTTTGAAGCAAAGCTGTTCAACAACGACTGCAATTTTCGGAGCAAAACCATTCATATCATTTTATGGCAAAACTATTCAAAAAGCTACCATAATTCAGAAAACTATGAAAGCATTACATTTGATATTTTAGGTGGTAATTCGCATCTTCAATTTGAAGCACAAAACTAAACTTGTATGCACCCAGGAACCCTAAAAATTTTCAACTGCAACCACAAGCAATTAGTTGTTCCTTCTTTCCACATTTGACAGGTTATGGAAGGCAACGCGAACTTAACAGTAATACCAAACGTTTGTGTAACTACAGTGACTAGGCGCAAAAGTTGTCCTAAAGTATTTATGAATGTTATATAACATTTGGTTTGATTTTAATGGAACCGACAAAGGCGCCATTTAAAGCATTTTGTTCCATTTGTGCTGCGGAGGTGCTCGTGTGCTCTCAACGGCATTTTTAATCAGACAGCGAAAGCTCGTTGTGAACTCTAGCGTATCAACTTATAACAAAGTACGTATCCATCAGCGAAATGTGGAAATTTGTCTGACACACGCACGCGTCGGTAAAAACACTAACTTGCCTACGAAGCAACGAGAAGGCAATGAATTAAGCATTTCATGACATATCGAATGCACTGGTGTTATATTCACGTCCAAAATGCAGTGAAACAACAGACAAAATTAACAGAATTTTGATTCTCAAATGTTGTTGACTGTACCGTTAACGTTATGTGGTGTTTTTTCACACATGGTTTCTCACGTTGCCATTGCACTTGGCGCTAATGTTTGTGGTGACGGTCGAAGTCCACAAATTTTTTTACGCAAGTCTTTCAGAAAACCTGTCTTGGGTTCCTTACAACTGTCATTTTAAAAAAGCAAAAATTCAATAAGTCAGATTTTTACAGTTCGAAAAAATTGTTGAAAGCAAACACATTGAAATGAGATTTATTCAAATCTTCAGTCGTTATTTCTGATAAGCTTCATATTTCACTTTGTGGCAAATGTTCGAATAGGACACTTTTTAGAAGAAACTCTTGCAGCGCAAAGTAGTCACTGTCTTCTTCGTTGGTTTTCGACTGGAATTTGGCCGCAGACGAAACAGCACCTTTTGCCTGATGTTCCCGCTTGAGCCTCGCCTTATTTGTTCTCAGGTCTTTGATCAAAAGCAGAATCCAAGTGGACGTAGGTCTTGACGACCCAGAACGCTACAACGACCAGCACCCAAACTTAAGACATTGGGTAAACCGATCGCATGTGGCACCGATTGAACTTCGCGACCCAGCTCTGCGTCGAAAGCTCTTCGATCAAGAAAGGATTCTCAGAATGGTTTCATGCCTTGCTGAGATCATAAGTAATTTNCCTTGCAACCAGTGCTTGTCTGGCCACTTGCAGCTTTTTAAAAGCTTTTTCTTGTTCATGTTACTGCAGACACCGATATTCTGCTCGTGGCCGAACGGTTCGGCCAGGAAATGGCGTCATTCTTGTACAGGACAGGCGGCCAATCGTTGAGATCGATCGGTTCGAGCTTAGAAGACCTGATCAATTCCATTGACGGTGCGTTATACACTGACTGCAAATTAAATAACGTACGTTTGTGGCAAAGGGCGGTAGAGCCTCGTTCAGTGCAGCGGGCTGTGGTGGTCGCATGGAAAGCAACTTCCTGAAGCTGCAAATGCAACGTCAAACGTTTTTCAAAACAAATAAAATAGACCTTCCTGCGGACAGCATGAACAGGTATCTACGACATGCGAATTTACAGCACGATTGCTTGTGCCAAACGCATAAAAAGCTGCCTGTTCGGCTGATGACGAAAGGTCAACCCTTTGTTATGAAATCGTAAACGAGCAGTAAGACCTTTCTCCCATAGACCGTTACCAACTTTCACAACAATTTCTTTCTTGCAGGTGTTGCTTTACGCGTGTTAGACATACATCACACGCGACGCCGCAACCCACATTCTACTGGTTCATCCTACACCGGCTCAGTTGACCGCGGGAGTGGTATGAAAAAGTCCACAATACGCTGTCTGCGTCGGTCGTCGTTGCATTCAGATTGGAACGACAGTTTGAGCATCGCAAATTCTTGCCACGCTAATGGTCCCTGCCAAGCTAGAGGTCGTCACCCGCGTGTCATGGAAACAGTTCTGGAATATTCATCATCGTCTGTCCCCATGGCGATGTTCGTTCCTGGTATAATCAAAGAGCTGGCAAAAAGTATCTTTGGCGAAGATGTAGACCTTCAACCCGACCCAAAAACTACGTCTCTTTTTCGAATGTTCTCGCAGCGCCTGACAAAATCCGGGAGCTTTTCCAGTGGTGAGCTTCATTCCGCCCCTTGTCACCTTGAAGACTGTTACTCAGAACACCACAATGCGCAAACTATTCCTTCCACAGATGTCCATCAACCTGATAAGTTGGATATGGTTGAACAGTGTCTGATGGGCATTAGCTCCAACGCTGTGGATAGCGCTCGTCCAACCCAATCCTTTCCAGAAACTTGTGCACAGCAACACTCATTTTCGGACAGCGAGTTTGCAGAACAAAGACATGTTTTCGTATACTTTTTTCGAGAGGACATTTTCCACGCATCAGCAAATGCCGTCAAAGAAAACTCGAGCCTGTTGAACGAGCAAAATCAGTCCAGTGTCAAAAACTTCAGAATGGAAAAAACAAGGTGGCTTTCAAACTGCACAGGACAAGAGTTTATGCCGGGAAGTGACGTAAGCGATCAAAAGGTGCGTAGTGTCGAAAAGAGTGATGATTTGACCCTATGCTCGAGTGAACACACTCTTGCCGACCCAGTGTATCTAAGAACCTTGCAGATGGTGGCATCTAACGTAAATGTAGAATCGAGCGTGAGTGGTCGGAAAAACAGGAAAGTAGAGCTGGGACAAGTTGGTACTTCAGGGGCACCAGATAACCTTTTCCAGCAACAAAACGTGAAGCAGCATTACACTCAGCCTGATGGGGCTGGATCCGGAATGTGCCAGAGTGCCAATCATTGTCATGGTTTGACGATCGACACAGGGGCAAAAGCTGGCCAGCGGACTTGCGCTGTTGGGTTGACAGTGCTTCACAGCACACAACAGGGGAATCTCCTTGTATTGAATTCCACACCAAATAAGGGAGGGTTGAATCCAGTGATCGAGATCGGTATGAGCGAAATGTCAGAGTTTAGTTCCTTTGATCGGAGCGTATCGTTGTCAGCTGCACAAGAATCAATTCACCATCAACCGATGATCAACTCAATGTGTCCTGTTGGCACCGGACGGCATTTTGCGGAACAACCTCAAGCTACAAGCGCTTCAGTCCTCAAACGGAGACAGCGGTTGCATGCAAAAGGTTCGTGTGCCGATGCATTTGAGAGAGAATTATGCTCATTTTTGTTTTGACAAAATGATGAACAGAAATCGAAAAAGCAATTTATTTTATGCTGAAGCTGTTAACGCTACTTAATAAATTCGAACCGTCTTATTCTGCATAACTTGTAGCTTTGAACACTCCGCAGAAGTCATATGGAAAGATCCAATAAGCCTGAATGCACTTAAGTCACAGTGAATAAATGTGAATTTTAGAGCGGTTACTTGCGTTGGCAACTCAGCTCCACCGTTGTTATAAGATTAAATGGTGTAAGTTTTCCACCATCTGGCTGTTTTAACAAATAAAAAACATGAATAACTACCAAAGCTATTGTTAACAGGAACTATAGTACTGACAAGCACTTCGGTTTCAAGCATCGCCACCAAGCGTTTTAAGCTCGAAGCCATGGCCCTGGAAAGTTAGATATTTTACTGTTGTTCGCAACAAATCACAATCATTTTTTTTTTTTGAGTCGGCTCATGGTCCATATCACAAAGACAATCGAATGTCACAAGAACACAAAAATGGTTAGACATAGTGCATAACAGAGTAGGTGTTAGTTGATAAACACAGTCAACACTAAGAGGAGCAAAACACTGAAACAGCGCACCAGCTATAACTGCATTCAATCATTATCAAACAAGAATCCGGCAGTAGGAAGAAAATGAAGACATATTAACTTTCGGTTCTGAAGTAAACTGACAAAAACGGGTAGCATAAATCATGTTTAAGCTAGGTTTTGTACATTTGAAATACGTCACTCATCACTTAGCAGCGGTTCTCGACCTTTAAAACAAAATAAAGTCTGACTCTTGCACTGAAGGTATCGGATAGCAGGTGTAAGTTAAAAGATTTCTGATTTTTAGTAAAGTTCATGCTTAGGTTTAAGAGGAAACGAAACGAACAAGCAAAAATCATTTTTTAAACAAATCGTTACGGGTTGTAGCAGCACTGGCAGATGTCACGTTGCTTTGCCACTCCAATGCAACTGCATCAAAAGGTTTTCGCTAGAAAGCGAAGGTCCATTACTTGATGCAAGTGGCTGCATTAGCGCATTTTTCAAGCCTTCAAGACGTTAATGGTGCACACCACACACCGACAGCTAACACAAGTGAACGAAAGCTTTGACAGTTTTTTCTTCTGGCGAAGATTTTCTTTTTCACGCTATGCAGCTGCTCGTTCGTGTCGTGCAAATGTTCTCGCACACATCCGATCGCAATGTAACGTAATCTCAACCGTGTAGTTGATAGTTCGCTTGTAAAATTTTGGTGAAGATATACTAGACGACATATACAAGGGTTTGCATTGCTCGATGTTCTTTTTTCTTGAAAAAGAAATTCTTCTTCGCATTATCTGACATTGATTCGAGTGTTTTGCAATTTCAACGTAGAAGCTTTCAATCTCCATCAAAACGTACATATTTACTTGCTTTTTACACCAGCATTTTTGACTTTCTGAGCGGACGCTGCAATTGTAACCTTTTCAGAAAGTACTGCAGTAGTTTTTTAAACAATGGCAAGAACATGCGAAATAAACCTGTGTTCTTTAAAACTTACTTTAGTCTGAATGCACTCCTATTCCGCCCTCTGGTAGCTTTTTTCTGTTTTTTTCATACGTTTTTTGTTATCTTTAAAATTTTTCTTCCAATTTTTGTTGCACCCAGGCAAATCAACGCACTTTTAAACTAAAGCGACAGACGACTTCCACTACTGCGTTACGCAGCCCTCGCCCAAACCACGTCTCTCATTACTTTTTGATGAACTTATCTGCACACATTTTGGATGCTTCTGTTCGACTGCTAGATGATGAAAAGTTGTTGTGTTAAAATTAAAAGTGCTAAAAATATTTTTGACGCTCCTGCCTACGTCAAGGTTTCGAAACACATAGAGCAAGAACTTCATAAAAAGTAGAATTTTGCAAATCAGCATTTTGCCCTTCGATTGTGAATGTCTAAACGGAAAAGGCCGGAAAAACGAGAACAGAAAATACGTAATTCATGGAAAGTTTTTTTGGCAATAAAAGTGTTGATTTTCCTATATGTCAAACGTTTCCTTTCGGTGATCATGCACTTACTTTTCGAACTATTCGAATGTCAGATATTAATATTTACGCTGGTCACGCAGAAGTCTTTGCGAAGACGAATACTGATGTGGATTCGGAATTTGAGGAGTCAATTGACGAAGTGAAGCGCTCATCCGATGAAGGCAGCGCGTTTCGCTACGTGGAAAGAGACGATACTGGAGTGACTGACGCTGCGAGACATCAGAAACATTCAGACGCAGACCAGGACTTTCGCATCGCGGTCGAGAGCCAGCACTCACAGAAAAAGACTTCCAGGCTTTGCAACAAGTTCAGATGTACGTCGGATGTGAGCTCCACTGAGGTACTGACGTTGCGGAGACGGATGGAGCAACTAAGTCCGTTGGACACCACACGCAAACGTTCTTACGATGTTCAAGACTCGAACACCGACGACAGTGGTGCTGGAAATTACGTGGGCAGATTAAAAAAAGCACGCGGGGTTGGAATGGCAACGTTTTGCAAAGCCTTCCCTTTCCACTTCGTGTTCAACCGAGAAATGAAGTTGCTGCAGGTCGGCATGGCGTTCTTTCGCGCAATTGACACGTGGAAAGCGAACCAGATCTTTTTCGGGCGCCGATCGAGCAAAGAAAACGCAGTTTTCTTCGAACATTTTCGAATCACGAGCCCGGGTTCGCTCGCCGACGACGCAAACGTAACATTTGAGCGAATTCTCCGTCGCGTCAATGAAACCTTTTCCATTCAAGTCATCAATGGACGCGGAAAATGCGGAGAAATTTCTTCAACGAAATCCAGACGAGGCACTGCAATGGAGGTGAACACCGAGTTTTCGAAATCTTTAAATGTAGATGAAATTCTTGGTTTACCAGTTTAGCCGGCCTCCTCATTCCAAATGGTAAATTCTCGTTTACAATTCATAGAAAGACCAATGGGCGACTGCACAAAATTTTTAGGTTACTTTAGTGGTTTCACCTCTCTTCAGCTTCTAGTCTCTCTGGAAGAATTTAGTTTGAGGCAAGCTTTGTGATATTTGGATGAAAAGCAACAAATAATAGCACTGTATAAGGACGTTGCAATAACACAAAAACACCAAAAGTACTGGTTATAAGACTAACGAGTTCATTTGCACAAGGTGTCAAACACTGGATTCGTGATTCAGATCTGTTCTTAGCAAAACAGATTAGATTAAGTTAAATTTCTTTTTCTGATATTTCAAGTTCAACCGTATCTTTCTTTGTTTTCCCTTTTCTATTTGCATATCACGGGAAGAACAAAGTAATTGTACCAAAAGACATGCAACTCTCAGTGCAATTCAACATGGTTACGGTAGTTTTGTCTTACAGAAAAATTCTCTATTTGGAATAATCCTATAATCAACCGCACTTCCCTTTATGTTAAGTTTTTACCCAATTAAAATGTGGTTTTTCTGTATTTTGCGCATTTGTAGGTTGTGATACACTGTCCTCATTTACGTCAGTTTCTCACTATGCATTATATTCGCAAAATGTAGATTCATGCCAGTATTTATTCCTGGTTGAAATGTAATGTGATGGGGGTGCGGAGTGAGTCGTAGGTTTTGAGTTTCCAGCAGAGTGAGAATCCTCGTCGCCAATAAAACTCTGTTATGTTTTTCCCTGGCAGAGTTTCGAAACTCAGAGTACCTTGTACAAAATGCACTTTACTTTATTCGGAGAAGACAACGGCAAACAAGGCAGACAGTTCCGCTTACGGCTTTCGTACAGTAGTGTACAGCTGCAGAGCGCGTATCGAATAGAATGAGTTACTAGCAAAGGCGACGGTATTTAGCGACCGACCACGAGGTACAGAGCACGCAAAACAAATCAACGCGCGGCGTGGAATAAATCATTTGCCGGCAGAAACAATCAGCGCCGCGGCATTTGCGCCAAACGTGCACAAGGAAAGTTCGAAAAACACAACTCTAACAGTGAGCAACAACATTTGCACACTGGTATGTATGTGTTGTTGGTCAAACGCGTAGTCGCACTGTAATGACAATTGCTCATCCTTCACAAGCTTTGCACTTTGAGAGTAATGTTCAAACGAGAAAGTCCAATAAATATACCGGTAATCAGAAGCTATTTTTTTGTGCTCTTCGTATGTTGTTTTTATTTTTCTTGCAACTTTACTTCACCTGCAAAACGACCTTCGTTGTTCCATTCAACGCCAAGATTTTTCGTTCTTGATTCAGATAATTCGGACAGTACAGAGCACTTAAATTATTTCCAGCTTTTTATAGTTTTTATTGTGGTTCACCAAGTTTGTGACATGCCACCACGTCACAACAGCAATGGTACTCCGATCGGTTGTATTTGGCTCCACTTAACGTCACTCCGAGCATCGCTATAGAATTATAAACGCTATTACGGCATGAGTCCTTGAGCGCAGTGTGCTATCAGGCAGGTGACGAACAACACAAGTTTCCTGCAGCACAACCTGATGCCAGGTGACAAATTCCCCACTCAGGGGAGCATTTTACTTTGGACTAAATAAAGCTTGAACGCAGCTCGTGTAGGTCTACCACTTTTTAAGAATTTTCTGCAAACCACCAAATCAGGATTCAAGGTAGCTTCAGCCTTTAATAATGATAACAATAATAATTCTTTAGTGCAGCCTCTTGGTCCATATCGCAGGCACGTCGCACAACACAAGAGCACTAAATATGGTTAGCCGTAGTGCATTCACAGAATAGGTGTTTGCACACGACCAACACTGATAGGAGCAAAACACTTTAACAGCGACCCAACTGTGGCGTCGTTCACCCATCATATTACAGAGAAGGGGTAGTGGGACAGAAATACAGGCATTCTAACATCAAACTTTGAGGTAAACAGCTAACAGAGAAAAAAAGTAAAAGATAAGCCAGAGGAGGTGCACATTGGCGTGAAGAGGCATGCAAATTGTTCCGACCTAGTTTTCAAATCCTTTTCAACGCATTTATCATGAGAACGACAGCCAACAAATTTTCTTGAATTTTAAAGCGGGATTTAGCGATTAACGTTTTACTAATTATATGTCTTACTTTTCGTATGCTTGTTTCGCACACATTGACTGCAATACTGGAACAAGCATATAAAGAAATCCTACGGTGACATGAAGCACATGGAAGGTTTTCGTTGTTATGCAAAAACAATACTGATGGCACGCGTACACTAGTACAACACATCAGCAAATACATCAGTTGCTCACCGTCATACAGGAGCGTTAAATAATTGAGGAAAAACGAAGATTTGTAAAAAACATCAGACATTTCAAGAGATCGGATAAAAAAGTTATATAAAGATACACAGCATTGTATAAAGCGATACAGATTATTTCTCAATAAGGCATCAAAAGTCTTGATACGAAGGTTACTTTGGTGTGGACGAACACTTGCATTTCTGGGTATGTATGCACAATTCGGCAGGCATTGTTATATGCAGCGCGTAAGCGCTTTACACTAGCCTATGTGCATTTGCTCCACAATTGGCAAGCACACATTGGCATGCAGTAGGCACGAAATAAGGTGTTTTTAACTGCAGGTGAGCACTGATCGAATGTGCCTCAGAGCTTGTTTGCTGCACAGTATAGCGATTTTTTTATCGCCCTTCAGCTATGAATTTAACAATAACATTATGATCGACCTTTTGTAAACTTCAATTTTGGTTGATACATTTGCAGGGGACCGAAATCAGAGGTCAGATGTTCCATGTTGAAGAAAGGGATTGTTTGCTTTTCATGGGATCACCTAACCTGCAAAAACTAGACGAACTTAAATGCACTGGCATTTACATTTCTGACATACCTATTCATGACGCTACGCGAGACGTCATACTGGTGGGGGAGCAAGCAAAAGCGCAAGAAAGTTTGAAGAGGAGATTGGATAAATTGAGGTGAAATTTCTTTTCTCTTTCAGTCAAAAATAAGTGGTTATGTAATGTTGGGGGTGATAAATGAAGTTTCAGCTTATTGAACCTTAAATATTTTATTCTTTTCTGTAAAATACAGGATTTGAACATGTACTTTGAGATTTGGCACTCTCACTACCCCACTTTGCTAGCAACAGAGCTGATGCCATGTTGGGATGTAAAGGACGTTTTTGCTATGCCTTTTCAAATTTCGATTTTTGAACAAATTGATTGATGCCAAACTACATTTTTCATTAAGTACCGTTCATGGAGACATAACGGAAGAATTATTAAGCAAGAAACGTACAGATCATTAGACTTAACTCCGTTCAATTTTTTCAAAAACGCTCTAACACGCAAGTTAGAAAGAACATCATTTTTTCGGTTTATTAAAACAGGGCCGCAAATCTTGAAAGCAAGACAACGAAAAGCTCACATCTGGCATATAAGAGTATCACAGAGCAGCATAAAGAAATAAATCTGAATCTTTTACAGTGCTCTGTTCTTTTCTCGTTGGAATAGTTGCTCTCATTGCAAACTTTCACAAAACTTTAGCTAGTTTTTGTGTTCTGAAAGAGCCCAAAGATAACTTCATACTGTAGTTTTGCTCAGGAAAGCGCTGGGCAGATGTTCAGACACAGGCCTTTAAAATTGATTTTACGGTTTTACGACGTATAAAATCATTGCAACGGAATGACTCAAACCTTCGCGTTTTCCATTGTTACTTGGCAGGAAATCTCTCGAAGAAAACAACAGCGCGCTTGAACAAGAACGACGACTGAACGTCGAGCTCCTATATTCCATATTCCCAGCAGAAATTGCCGAAGACCTGTGGATGGGCAAGCAAGTTAAAGCGAAGCAGTTGAAGGTGATTGGATTTTCTCCAACATAACGTTATACCTTGTGTACCGCAAAGATTAAATAGAAAAGAGAACAAAAGATAAAATACAAAAGAGCACAGCACCATTTGCGCTTACAGATTTGCTTCTGCATTAAGTGTTTTGTGTTTTTACACACATTTACCAGTTGCCTGCCCTTTTCCAGGTCTTTATATAATGTTCGTCATGAACATTAAAAGTAATATTGTGTTTGTACCAAACAAGGAAGCATTTAATGAACTGATCCCAAAAGGACAAGAGCGTGGTGTAAGACGAATCAGTGCTGGCCACGAAGCAATATCTTCACATTCCATATGGTGCCAGTCACTGGCGGGATTCAAAAATTTCACATTGGCATCGGCAACTGCTTTCATGCATTTCCAAAATAAAACGTTGGAGGTAAACTTTTGCATAAGACAAAAAACAAACATTACTTTCATTGACACAACGGATCATCGATATATCCACCGCTGAGAGGATATTTTAAATATTGTTTGAAATATTGATTTCCGAAACTGTCATGATCCAATTGTTTCAAACCCTCCCTCGATGTCGAACGGCTTATTATGAAAACTGAAGCCACCCCTCATTTCTTTACTTGTAATTTAGCAACTACAACAAGAAACAATGTATAGATCGATTCACTACCAAATAGCAGAGCCCTCTCGTGATGCTGACATGGCTCATTGTTTGATCTTTTTTAACTTGTTCAGTAACTGTGGGCCTTCGAGCACAAACTTGTTCTTGGGTGACTAAAACCAAACTGTTCTCTAAATGCATGTAAAGTGGAATCCCGATAATTGACTTAGTTTTTTCTCGAATTATTGCAATCACCCGATCTCGTGCGGCTAGCGCAGTATTGCATGTTTTATATTATATACCGCATATTCCGCTGCTGTACATATTACTACATATATTGTATACCATAAAAATCCGCTGCTGTTTGAACCACCGGGGCATCTATGTCCGCCAATTAACGAATTTCGTTGAAACCATTCAAATAAATTCAAATTATTGAGTTGGCCCTAACTGACGAGTGGCAAAGAACCCATCAGTATTGATCCATCCGACTCTAAAGGCACAAGAGACCAACACCATATGTTCAGGTTTTTGAACCAGCGTCGCGGTTGGAAATATATTTTTATTTCATGACATTCATTTGCATCACACAAAATCACACACAAAATTTTATTCAATTTATGTATACTTGCACACAATCCGTTTGAAAGAAATAACTCATAGCAAAAAATAGTAATTCCCTTCATAGCAAATGCTGCTATTCTACATTCGCAGTGACATCTAACGATGGGTTCGCCGAAAGCCCCGCTGATTCAAACGTGCTTTTGCTGAACCCCCCTGACCACTCCACTGGTTCCATCTAAACCGCAGGGGTCTCCAGACGTTTTTATCTGAGGGCCACAAAAGCTAATAAACAACAGTTCAAAGGCCGGACATCTTACGCAATGTGATTTGTTTCGGGATATGTTATTCTACGGAATCAACAAGTTTTTCGAAAAATATATTTTTTCATTTTTAACAAAATGTCTTCGCAGACCGGATGAAACGGGCCGTAGTTTGGAGACCCCTGATCTAAGTTATTACTCTGAACTGAAAGAAAGAAAGAAAGAA
>JGI24159J19872_10006781_pt1 | contig 14982 bp, 9 predicted proteins | sample Ectturendosymbi4_FD_19872 | JGI IMG/M metagenome (IMG submission 19872) | reverse complement strand
TGCCTTTCTGCGAAGCTACCAATCAGCCTGATAGACAAGTCTTTGGTCTCACTTCAAATCCTGGAGAAACTCAATGAATGCGGATGGGTCTTTATCACCGGTGAAGGTATTCACGACGAGAGAGGAATGGTTTTCAGAAAAAAAGAGCCTTAACTTCTATCAACTTTCAAGTAGAGTAAAGCCCTTGGATGAAAACGCGTGAGCCTACCAAAAACATGCATTCACTTCAAAAATTTAAGAGTTAGTATGGCCTTCTTAGTATCAAATAAGTATTTCAATTTTTATCTCTCAATTGAAAGAAGGTTGGCTACATCTTCTCCATACGTTCACGCTTTGTCAAACTGGCTGCCGAATTTTTGCCTCGAACGATCTCTTATTTGTTCGTATAATTCAAACCTCAATTGTAATGGGCGTATAAATGTGTGCGTGGTATTTTGTGTAATCCGAAGGGCTCAGAGTTACCGCTGAACAGCGTTTTGGAACATCTCGCGGTTGCCGGTCGAAGCCTTCGCTTGGTGTGCTTGCTGCTGGGCTCCGTGAGCGAAACTACAATCACATGAAAATGTTTGTCGTGCTGTTGCAAGTTGATCGCTCCCAAGACCCCACCTCATTCAGGCCTTCGGTTTTAAAGAAGATATCTTCAATTGCCATTTCGTGAGATGCGTGTGACGATAAGTTAGCACTTGTTGCTGTTTTAACGTGATTGCTTTAAAACTGACCACTGAATGAGCAATGTTTTTAATCATTAAAAGACGCGCACGCCGCTCTACTTCCATACAATTACGTTTTTCGCCATTTCAGCAGAAGATGTGTGGAATTGTTTTCTATTTACTTTGTTGCAAAACCTTTGCACTGTGCGTACTGCCTTTCACCGTTAAAATCTCCATCAAAGTTTACTAATATGATTTACTGATTAAATATCAAAAACCAGAAGATCATTTTTGCATTGGTTTTATGTTTTGAGATTGCAATTTGCTTAAACATTGTTTCAATTAAAAAGACACTAAAGAATTCAAAAACTCATTTCCTTTTCAAGCATTGATTCCTTTCCAACACACGCTTCACTCCTTACTTAGTCGACGCGAAAAAAATGCTTTTCATTTTTTTGATTTATCTGCTTGTTTCCTTCAGACTCGACGTCAGGGGTACAAAACCGACGGCCCTACGGTGGCATGCGCCCTTCAATACAATGAACGCGGCCGTGGACATGTTATATTAAATATACGTTACGGCAGCCTGCCTTAATAGAAACTATTTGTCTACTGTATGCGGATATTTGGCAGAACGACGGCCAAACAGACGTTTGAAAGGAGGCAAAGCTTGTTGCGATCGGAAATCCCGATCGGCAAGTGCGCAAAGTTTCAGACTGTGGCAGCAAGCAACAATAGAGATCACATGCCATGAGCACGCTATTTTTGCTTGTTCGCGCCATATATATATGGGTGTTGTTCTTCGCGCACATCCCGTTCGTGGTGAATCGCACATTAAACGCAACGCCAACGGAGAGGTTGCAACAAGCTCAGTGTGTTGAAACAGAAGCAAAGCAACGAAATAAATTTATCTTGAGCACGCTGGCCGCCGTAATTCACACAAATATAGGTAATGCAGCCAGCAATCGGCAAAAGGTTGTGCACCGCTGTTCTAGGTCCACACGCTTTGGATCACTTGTAGTACACAAGACGTATGAAAAGCAGTTTCTCACTACGCAGAACAAAGGAAACATTATTAAATACCCGCAGGCAATGATAAAAAAGGCAGACAGTGAAACAGCACACCAGCGATAACTGCGATGTACCATTATTATACACAATTTTTGCACAATGCCTAAAAATGAAGGCATGTGAAATGAAACAGATATTCGAAAAATATTTGAGGAAAATTTGTTGAGGAACTAATTTTTCGAAGTCGTCACTATGCTGGTTTGACAAAAAGGGTTCTACATGAGTAAACGTAATGCATTTGTAAAATTGTACATTTTACCGATTTATTGTCCAATTGTGGAATACGTTCCTATCTAGTCTTCTCTGAAACAAAGATTGGTACTAGAGCTCCTCTTTGAAATGTTAGCTAATGTTTCGCAAACGTTTAACGGAAATTGACTCTGTTTTATTCTCAAATCTTATGAGGTTTAATTTCAGAAACAGTCAATGATGCAAATGTATTCGAATATCTAGTTTTTCGGAAGTTCATTGCTCCGGTTATTAGAAACATGACAAGAAAACGACTGGTCTGTGCTACTATAGCGTGAGGTCTACCGCCATATGTCGCCTACCTAGTTGCAGCATGAGGTCTAGCCTGAAGTCTACCTAACCCTATAATGTGGTAGACCTCACGCTATGGAAGCACCGATTGGTCTGTGTCTTGGAATGAGTTCTGCTTGTTTTCTTGTATCTTTGTTGACCATACATCACGTAATTTTCAGGATTCCAATTTTAGAAACACGATTGCAAGCGTTTCAGGATTAGTTTTTTGCTAAGTTAGCATATAATGTAAAATAAACATTTTTTAAAACAGTCGGTCTTGTGAAAGTGCGCCTTCTTTGAAAGATGTTTCAATGAACTTTGAAAGAAACGATTTTTCTAGGATTTTCAAAATTTGAAGAGTGGATTGTTTTTCATTTTCTGGCTACGTACAAGCTCAATCAAGGCTTTAATCATCCTGACAAAGGGACTTTGCTGCAAAATTAATTGCTTCGAACATAGAGCGAAGATTGTGAAAAGTTTGCTATGGTCTCATGTCTTGAATCGATATATCCTGCACCTAACCAAGTATCAAAAGTAGCGATATAGTTTCAACCAGATTTATTTGTGGAAGGTGTTGAGCCTGATCCTCGCAATGAGTAAATATGTAGACCCCAATCCGATCCGTTCCAGCGGTTGACGAGATCCATATATCAGAGTTTAAGCTCCCCATATTCCTGCATCCAATTAATATTATTGTTCGGTTTTTCGTTCGGAGCGCATGAGGCCGAGAAGGCCAAACACGCAATGAAAATATAGGTGAAATACATGAAACCAGCAACAGTTCGAAACAATGCTGCAACAACATAAACTATGGCTTGCATTGTTGCCGTAGAATTATGCAAAGATGTCCTTTCTTAGCCGTGTAAGATGTGAAAGGATTTTGGGTTTGTCCATGCGTATTCATTAAAAAATGCACAACTGTACGGTGTGGTGTAACTAAACTCTTTGTAGAAAACAAGGTTTGGACAATTCTTAATTTATGCAAAGCAGATTCGCAACACCATACACAACTTGGTGCTTTGTTATACTAAACACAAAGCCAAGTATAATCAACGGAAAACACTTTTAGATAGTGCGTATGTTAAATCTTTTCTTACCAGTTTTAATCCATTGCCCAGTTTCTTCAGACGTCACGATCTTCTTTGCCCATCTCATAAGCAAAGTTCTTTTTCTTCCAATAATTGCTGCAGTTAAGTGTTAAAACACAGCCTCCAAAGGATTTGCGACGCTGCTACGTACCTTCCAGCTACTTGCGACTTTTGTTTTAAGGCAGAGAATTTATCTACAGCAATGCAAATGATCAACAAGTGTCTTCCTAAAGTCATTTATGCAAGAGAAAGAAATTGATTTTTTGAATATCAAACTGATATGTCAAGCTTCCAGCTTTGTGTGTAATGCATTGTACTCTTGTTTTATTGAAAGTTACCTTGTCAAACAATATTAACATAGGTGTACGGGAGTACATATGTTTGGGTTGCAAAAATTTTGGCTCAAATTTACCCTTGTTTTTCGCAAATAACCCAAATTTGATTTAGGCTGTTGGAATTTCCCCAAATGATTCTAGTTTACTCAAATGTAAATTAGGCTTTTTTAATTCGCCCAACTGTTGAATTTTTTTGCTCTAATAATCACTAATTTTACAGTGTTGGGATGCTTTCACATCCCCATGCCGTATGCTTATGGCAAAAGATCTGGCTGAGCAGTTGACCCACAGGTCTTTCGCCAACCCTTTGTTATTCATATATGTTAGAACACATCAATCTCATAAACCTGGAGTTTTTGATATGTTCGTATTCTCATCAGCATGCAATCAATCCATGCTCTTTGATGTTGTTCTTTATCCTTTTGTTGCATTTGTGTTATTTTGTGTTTTCATTCATAATCACAAAACGGCATGAATAAAACCACCACAGTCATCATCGCCCGCATCGGAATCTTCGTTACCCAGCATAGAACACAACATCGCGTCAAGACGAAATATTATAACAATAAGGTATGTAGACAATAGTCAAAAAATGTCTCTTTCCTTCCTTGACATAGTTTTCCCTCTTTATTTTTCTTTGGAAGACAAGGGTAGAATTTTAAGATACATATCAATTATTTTTGCAGCCCCCAGCGATATTGCGCATTTCATGCGGCCCGTAATAACAATTAGGTTTCCCATCCCCGGAATAGGGAGACTTCATTTGGAGCGATCTGACCATTTCATAAGAATGGGTCGAAACTTTGAAAACAGCATTTACTGTTAACACCATCATCCTGAAGCACCCAAGATCGCCGTGAAACAAATAGCTTGATGTATCTCCCATCCTGGTTTGATCGCACCTCGGTGAACAGCCAGAACAGCTGTGCTGCCGCAGTGCATGCTGTGCTGTCATACCATGCACGGGAATGATTCAGTGCAGTTGATGCACACCGATAAAGCGAAATTCCTCCGTATTTCAATCAAACAAGACATTCCCATCTGTGAAACGACGACAGTGGGGCCAGGGGACATTGTTAGGTTCTGTTTGTTGGAGATCCTCATAAAAGAACAGGAAGGTACGTTCAGCGAAAGACTAAATCCAATGCCTATACAAATCGGGAGGCACATATGATGGCGGGGGACGCACCGACATACTCAACCTTGTCAGCCGTTACCTGAGAGATGCGATAAACAATAAAATATTTGCCAAATAACACAACAGCTGTTTTAAGGCTGTTGCATCAGAATATCATAGATTTATTTGGCAGTGCTAAATTAATTTCGCTAGATGTACTCTCTAAAACAGAAAAACGCCGGGGTACCGAAAAAACACAGAAGTTATCTAATCAGGTGCTCCATAAATTAACTGCTATAGACAAAGCTTCCATGATAAAAGATTGTGCCGAGAGGAAGACGTGCTGTCGCAGTCCAATGTACAGATTGCGGCATTAATGACCAAATTGTGAAGAGGTTACTTTTGTCGAGCACAAACGGCCGTAACATTTAATTGCCATGAACCAGTAGGTTCCAGACGAAGAGGAAAAAACAAACCCGACAAAAAATCCTCTCCGGGTCAGGGACGGATCTAGGGGGGCGATGAAGCGATCGCCGCGTGAAACCTACGAAAGTAGCTTTTTTCACCATGATTTTGTACACTTCGGAAAACAGCATTCGCGATTTAAGGACCATTTAGACGTCCACTGTTTTGTCACAGCAGTGTTGTGAAGTATACTTCATGTCTCGTACAATAGTGAACTTGTAATGTGATTGACTAGAAAATACTACTGAAATCGCCCTCCTAAACTTACTGACTGGATTCGCCCCTGCTTCGGGTTGCCATAACCTGTTCTTGATCCGCGCACACCATTATAAAGATGGTTTATTGTTCATGAACATGATGCAGATTCCATGGGTATTGAAGAATTCATTTCTGGAGATAGTCTTCGTGCGAAAATTTGTCTGCTTCTTCTGCAGGTGCTTTTGATATTCTGCAACAAAAATTGGATTGCGGCAGCAACGTATTCACGAACGTGTTGCCGTTCTTCAGAGTAAAAAACGGCATGCTTCTAAACGTCTTCAGAAATTAACAGTTGTAAGAAAATAAAATGTATTTAGAAGAGGAAGATCTCTTTAGTCTCATGAACGTAAACCACCCAAAGTTTTAACACAAGTCTCTTTGAACACATTCCATAGCACTAGATCAGCATTCTGATGTTCTGAAAAATTGCAATGGAGGATATTGAAAAGATTGAGACGTACTATCTTTGAGAACTTTTACAGTCTTACTTTCTAACAATACGTTTGTGTTCCATTAAAACAGGGGTTTCCAACCTTTCTCTTACCATGTACCCCTTCAGCATTCCGAAAGATGAGCATGTACCCCTACAGCATTTCAACAGATAAGCATGTACCCCTTCAGCATTCCGACAGATTAACATGTACCCCTAAAATTTCTTATGACAAAATAATTTATTATGATTATTCATAGATATATTTAACAATAAGCATATAAATAATTTTGATAATAATTTTAACTGATACATGTGTAAATATTTGGCAATAAACAATATGTGAATATATTTCAATCTTCTATTGCTAACTTTAAATGTACCCCTTCGGATAGGCAAATGTACCCTTGGGGGTACATGTACCCCAGGTTGGGAACCCCTGCATTAAAATAAAAAATTTAGAAACAAAATAACACGTTAACATAATTTGGACTGGAAATGAAAACTGTTGCAGGGAAAACTTTTGAAATATGTGTAAGTTTCAGGCTACGTTCTGTTCACCCATTGCCTGTCAATTTTGGTATTATAAACGACCTGGAAAATTGATCAAAAAACAACCCATCCTACACAAATAATAAAGCAATTAGTTGAAATCAATGTGCTTCTGCTTTCGTTTGAGAAACGACAGAAATTTTGAAACAGTACAGCGTCCTTGAAAGCAAACATTTTTTTTGTTGTTAAAACTTGGCAATTATGGAATTTTAAGAAGATTAATCCTCATTTTAAAAGTTCACAACGGAAGCGTAAAACACGAAATGCAGTACATTTAAAGCACAGTGCGTGTTCTCATAAGTGGTTCCATAAGTATGCGATACAAGAAGTTGCAAGGAGGGCAAATTCAAAAATATAATACCACTAGGCAGGCCATAAAATTGCTACAATTCGTAAAGCGGCTGTGGGCCGGATGATTTTGCTGAGTGGGCCGGATCCGGGTAGGCGGTCGTAGATCTCCGGCCCTGCATTAAACAACGCAGAGAGGCAGTGTTCCCTCTAAAGTGTGCAACTGCGCAATTGCACAGCACCACCAGACAATTTGCGCAGTGCTATCTTATTCTCACGCACTTCCAACATTCTAAATTTAATACGGTCTCTCTCCTTAATATACCGCATGGCCCTTTCAGCGGTGGAAACACTTCACTGTTTGTGTGTCTGCATGGTTGCTCAGTTGTATGCGCTTAGTGCGCAACAAAACAAACATTTGCTCACTGTAGAATTTTCTTTGAGGGAGCACTGCAGAGGGGCATGTGCTTTGAGCGCGTATAATAATGATACTGGAGAAAATTAACATTTGGAAAAAATGCGCCAATGATTACAAAATTTTTATTATCATACACCAGATTCTCATAACAGAGAAAAACAAATAAACGTCCGAATTAGAAAAACGGCTGCAAAGTTAAAACACAGTGAAATGGAATCACCTACTAGACAGTTGAGAAGGAAATATTGAAATGGATTATAGTTACAGTATCATCATATCGTTCTCAGAAAGGTGCAAAGCAGATCTCTTGTCACATTTAAAGGGAGTTGTGTTTGGGTTTAAACGATTTGCCCAAAATTATTTTTTATACATTTGTTAAAGTTATTTGCAAAAAAAGTAACTAAGCGATAAAGTGTCTGCGTCTCAACTGGAAGGCTGCATGTTCGATCCACAGCCACTGAGTGAATTGCCGTAGCGCTCCTTGCGCAAGAGCGTTCATCTCAAACGCCTCGGAAAGGAGCACAATTCAGTCTTCGGCTTACTTTCATCAATAATTTTTTTAATAAATGAATACGTGGTATAAGAAACTGAGTTTTGGAAGTTTCATGCCAGTGATGCTAAGGTTCGTTTCAGAAGTCGGCAAGTATCAGCGCGTTCCAAATGTTTTTCCCGTGAGGCAACGAAACCATCAGCGGTGATGCTCAGCAACCTTCATAGTAATTACTGTGTTCACATTGTAACATGTAAATTTTGTAAATACCTACTCGCTAGAGAAGGTGGCTTGTGACTAGTGGCGCGGCGAGGCTAAGTGTCGTCCGGGGTCAAACATCAAAATGTCGCCTTTTCCAAATTCGCTTACAAGAATTTCAAACGAAAGAAGATTCTGTTTCGTGTTTAGCATCGATATAAGGAATATTGAAACATCCTCGACATCAGAGTCAAAGACCCACAAACTGAAGTGAGTCTTATTTTTCATTCTCGATTATGGGTTTGGATGTTTCTGCAATTGTTCGCCACCATTCTCATCATTTGCTCTTACTATATTTTCTGCCTTCTTTACACATGCATCTTTGGACCCTCTGCATATTTCGTTAAATTTTCTTCTTTGCTGGNTTTCAGTCTGCGGTAAACCGAACCATTTCAGTCTGCGGTAAACCGAACCATTTCAGTCTGCGGTAAACCGAACCATTTCAGTCTGCGGTAAACCGAACCACTAAGCTTTAATTGTTCACGCATTCTGATAGATCAAACAAAAAAACACAAAATATGTGTTATTCCGGGGTCCAATTGAAGAAATGACGGCGGGATACTGAGTCTACAGATGCAAGCATTTATTTACGTGTATATTTCTGGTAGTATCCCTATCTTTATCTAAAACAATGTATGTAGATTGCGTATAGTAGTCTGTAATAATAAATTTAATAATCTATTCACAGTAATGTAAAAAAACGTTTCATTGTTAACTTCATCTTTCAATACTTTTTATTTCTCTTAATATATATAAAAGGCTTCAGCTGTTACTTCTGTCGCCGAGCCCTTTTAAGGTGCGGAATCATTTAGATAAAATTTGTCAAATAGGTTTGAAATCGATCCTGGTTTAGAAGTATTGGCTTGCAGCTTCCGTCGTAACCTGCAGCCTCGGTCTAGCTGTTGGAGTGGCTTTCTTTTGATTACACGTTCTTTGTGTTGTTCCTTACCTTCGTTCATTAGCAACAAACACCTATTTCGAAATCTGTATCACCAAACCTTACCACAGAGGACATCCACTTTTCATTGCTCAGCAGCTTTTACAACGTCGTAGGTTCGACTGAAATCGTTCTAAGCAACTTTGTCCGGTACAGGAATTGCCAAGTTGTGCAACTGTTTCGGCTAAAATAAAAGCTTTCACCACCATCACAGATAAGCATATCGTTTGCCATTCCGTAACGTTTCAGTTTAAGGTCCATTGCCTCTAATTTGTCAAAATGACAGCAACATATTTTCTTGTTGAAATGACTTTTTCTGTAACTGCAAATGTTAAGTGTACCGTTGCACAAAGGAGTCAAACTTTCTACGAAACCTACATTGCCTATCGACTGGCAATGTTTCACTTTTACTTGCAGTTCCAGCCTGCAATCTGAGCTGTAAATTATCCATCCATTGCAAAAAACAACTGCAACTCTCACTTCAAGAAAGTCATTTTCCGACACCTTTTCGTCATAACAAACCGAAAAAAGATCGATTTTATTAAAACTGGGAAACTTCAACTTTACAGAGTTCTTCACTTCACCAGCCAAAACTTAATATTTATAGGCCCTCCTAATTATTAGGTTACACTGTAGCTTGTGGCACTTGTTTATTGAACAAGTTTATATCTCCCACTGGACATCAAATAATAGCTAATAGCATGAGACGTGACAAGAAACGTTTGTCGCCAAACCGACTTACTGCAGGTAAAGCGAACGGTGCCAAAAGTGGTTAAAAAGAAACTATTTCATGATTGGGGGCCGTAGCCTTTCTTCCCAATTTGATACCATTGCTATCATGTCATTTGCAACGTCCAAAGGGAAGTTTGAACAGATCGCTTTTTCTTTGAGTTGGTTTAAGCTGCTGAGGTGGTCTTCTTTCCTTTGGTTGAAACGTCTCACTCTAATTGTTTCTCCAAATTAGATTGACTTGAATGTCACCTTTAGGTGATATGGACTCCCATTAATGAGTTACTTTACCTCCGCTGTGGGTTTTACGAAGTCTTTAGTGACAAAACCAAAATCATCTTCAAAAGTTATGCAATGATTACGGCAGGGGTTCTCAACCTTTTCAAGCATGTTGCCCAGTTAATAAACAAACAGAGGGCCCGTGGCCCACCGACTGTACAGCTTCTCCAATGCGACAACTGTCGCCCATATGCAAGGCAGAAATGAAAACAACTAAAATCATTTAACACCACAACGTGCGCTGCAATCAATGCGAAGGCTGAGCTTGTTAGCTCAGAAGCAACCCACGTTTTCGATTAAAGGTTCATCTTGCAAAACGTATTCAATTTCAATAATACAAGGTGGTGGCCCGTCAAAAATTCTTCCGTGCCCAACAGGTTGAGAAACCCTGGATTACGATCCATAGGTCCATAGGAATTCCTCTTCGCCCGTTTGTTCAGCTGTTCAAGCTTGGCGAAATGTTATTTCCAAGTTTGAATACAGTCTAGCGTTGGATTCTATAGTAACGATTGAGTAGTTATGATCACGCAGCATAACAGCTATAATTAGTTTGCAATGCACTGAAAGAAAAGGCTTAGAACCTGGAAATGTTGACTTAGAAAAACGTCCAGACTAAAGCGAAGGAAAAAGCTCGTAAAGGTGATCGAAAACCAATTGCCTGTTTTGAAACAAATCGTCCTCCCGAGCTTGACGGATCTTGACACTTGCAATCGGTTGATTCCTTGCGGGAATTAAAGCTCATGTTTTTATTCCTTGTATTTAAAATGCGGAGAAAAATTCATAGAAGCTTTCACTTGAAAACTTACCATTATCCCAACGGCATACGTGAAGGTGTTCAAGTCAGCAAGAGAGTGATAAGATTTTGTCTACCATGCGGTTTTATACTGCTTGCGAGCGCATCTATGTCATTGAAAGATGTCATATTAAAAGTATCTATTGCGCAATGGTTTTCAACCTGGGGTCACGACGGCCAGAGGGGTCTTGAACAATTTTGGATGGTTCGCGAGCAGAGAGTTTATGTACACAGCTACAGCTATTACATTTGTTTACTCGAGTTTTAGATGGAGGTCCTTGGGTTATAGTGTGTAGCTATAATAGGTCACGGTAGAAAAAAGGTTGAAAACCATGCTCTAGCGCGTGCTAAGGCAACTATGGAAGATACTAGATTAAAACAGTTGTTTCTTCAAACCTTTTGAAAGATACAATATGCAGAATTACGGGTAGGTTGTTTGGTACCCGTCTACTAAAGCAACGCTTTGTTTATTGCACCACTCTTAGAAACAAGTTAAAATCTTCGGGAAATGGAGTGATTGTGTTTTGCCGAAGCGCAAATTTATTATACCTTACATTGCATGTTTGGCTTTGCTTCACAACCTGAAACTAGCTACCACACTTCTTTCACAACTCACGCCATGAGAGCAACCACGAATTCGGCGCATCACGTGACTTAAAGGTGAAAATAATATATCAGCAGAAAAGGACAATTTGCTCGCTACAAAAACCCAAGGACCTACTGAATCTGTAGGCAAGCAAAGTTTAAAGGAGCTTGACACAAAACAGCTTCATTCAGAGGGTTATTGTGTATCACTGCCCCTTTCAGCGTTTTGCTCTTTCAGCGAACGACAGTATTGTTTCACTGTTCCGCAACAGAAATCCTAAACCAATGTGTCACGGTTGAACGAGGTCCATCTGCAATGTCGGCAAGGAATAATAAACAAGCGTGTCGTTCATTTGCTTGAACCCTTATGGAACATTTTGTGGATCGCAAACGTTTTGAGTTGTTTTCCTGTAAGAAGACTTTTGAAACGAAAAACAATTTTGCAGAAATTTCATTTCAAATGTTTGATATCAATTTTACTTTAAAAGCTACAAATGAAGGCAGCAAAAAAGCAAGCATGAGGTTTACTGAAATCTTGAATTACATTGACTGCAGCTGAAACCCGTATCGAAACCTTCAAGGCAAATCAAGAGCTTCACAGCCAGGGGCAGATTCAGCCAGGAAGTTTAGCGGGGGGGGGCGATTTCAGTAATATTTGATAGTCAAGTCTCACAAAGCAGCTTCGCTGCTGTAAGAGCGATGAAGTATGCTTCGCAAAACTGTTATGACAAGACAATAGACGACGACGAAATGGCCTCACATCACGAATGTTATTTTCCGAATTGTACAAAATTATGGTGAATAAGGTTACTTTCATAGGTTTTAGGGGGGGGGTGATCATCCCTCCTCTAGATCCGTCTCTGTTCACAGCGAGATTTCTTCAACCACTGTTCTACCAAAAAAGTTTAAGCCTGTGACATAGGCGTGTTGAATTGCAACTCATACAAAGCTTATCATTTGATAGTTAATGCGATGCAGTGCGTACTACTTGCTAACAATAAGACTAATAAAATAATCCAGTTTCCAGAGGCTGATGCAAATTCACAGAACATGTGAAGTCGTTTTCTCTGCTGTCATAAGCAAACGACAAAAAATTAATTTTTGAAAAAGAAAGCAAAGAAATTGACAAATATTCTTGATCAAACGAAGAAAATTGTTCGAACATTTCATACTCAGAAAAGTTTCGTTATACGAGTAGTAGCCTTGGTTTACTCTTCATTAATGGTACATTAATTTTTTCTTAAACAATCAAGGCGCATTGAATTACTACAAAATAAACGCTTTTTCCCCTGTTGGCAGAATGTAAACCCGCTGAAGAAATACAAAACTAACTTTAGTTGCCAGATGCAATCTATCACTGCAGCTTGAAGATGCGTTGGCCACACAACAGGCGGTTGTTTTCGACATGGTTGAAATGTGCCCGGCGTGACGACTTGTACGTCGTGTGTTTTTGCGGAAGGGATACGCGATGTCTTGGACTTCTGTTGGATATCAGCAGTAATGTTTTTCCTTGAAAGTGCTTACGTTTACCAGCTTCACCTACTACCATATTTATGCCAGTTTCATAAAGCACCTTGTAGGTGAAGTTGGTAAATGTGTTTTATGAAACTGGCATAAATGTGGTAAACTCTCTAAAACTGCCCAGTATTCAGACCCGGAATTGAAAGTATATTCTAAATCTTAGGATAGTTTCAGATCATGAAAGCTTACATATCACCTCTTGCTTCTAAAAGTGTGATTGTGTTGCGACCTGAAAGCCCGAGCGGCAAGTGCGCAAAGCTTCACGCTGTGGCAGCAAGCAACAATAGAGATCACATGCCATGATCACTCTTTTATTGCTTGTTCGCGCCACGAATATATCGGTGCTGTTCTTCGCGCGCATCCCGTTGGTGGGGAATCGCACATTCAACGCAACGCCAACCGAGAGTTTGCAACAATTGCAATCCTCTGCGCACAGTAGCTTCTGGTACTCTATGGTTGAAAGTTGCTCTAGGTGCTCTTTTGGCGCGCACTGTACAGTTTTCTGGCGCATTCTCCATAGCTGCTCTTGGCGCTTTTCTGTTCGGTTTCAGTTTGCATTTCACGTCAGCAGAGAGACACCACAGCTTTTGTAAGCAACCAGTTACTAACATCAGTTTCGCAGCAATTTGAAAAATTATTATGGCTTCATATTAACAGTGCTTGCGTGGATAAGCAAAGCCTTGGTAGTTTAGTTTCATTCCTAGTAACAACACAATATAGAAACAGTTTGAAATTTAAGATTGATTACTGAGAGCCCGCAAAATTTTTTGATTATTCTAAAGATTTTGTTTTTTTGCTCTGTGTTTTGCAAGCTGGTCATTAGTAGCTCACTTACGCAGTAAATATACTTACATATATACGAATAAGAGATGAAGTCTTTGCATGAATCCACAAATCAAAAAAGATTTCGCTTGAGTATAATTTTTATAAACAGTGTGAAACATTGCCTCAAACAAAAACTTCAGCTGTTTCTTCCCTATGCGGTTATTTCCCAAGCCCCAAAATCGCAGTGATACCCATCTTATTGTTTTCGTCTGCTGCTAGTTTGACTGCAATTATACAACGTCATTAGATAACGATACTGCAAATGATATCTATTCGCCTTCGTTCAGGACAGATCATTAATGAAAGTTTTGGCAAACATGGGCTGCATATGGGATAGCAACAGCAGGTTAAAAACTACAGCTGTAGGCGTAGAGATCGCATTTTCCACCCAACTAATCTCAGCATGTTACGAACAGCTTCGACAATTAACTGATGGTTTGAAACCACCTACGATTATTGCCGCCTGATGATTTGACACTCCCAGCAGTGATCACCCCGAGATGGTTTGACACTACCACTGATCATCGATCTTGATGGTTTGACACTACATGTGATGACCAACTGCTTATGGTTTGACTCTTAATGAACTAAATTTTTGATGACTATAAGCTTACCCCTGACGTTTGACATCTATAGAACTTTTTGTTTCGGCAGAGCAATTGCATATTTTTGACTCTGAAAAAATGTGATGTGAAGCTGGAAAATTCACATCAGGAACAGATTACTATCTGGCCCGGTTGAAGAGGCACGAGCCATAAAATTTAGTTATTCCAAAAAGACCTAGCGTATCATCAACAAACAGTATGCTAACACCATCATTGCCACTTAGTTGGTCATGCGGTTCCACGGTTTTATCTTCGCAACCAGAAAAGTGAGAACGACCACTGTGGTACAGCACATCTACCACTGTGGTGCAGCACATTGATTTAATTTTTTTAAAGAAGTCTGATAACAACCTGCGCAACAAATGGCAGCAAAACAAGTGACACAGTTGCAAGCGAAAGAAATGAAAAATTGGTACAATATGTGTTCAGGTCAGTTTATTGACAACAGTGTCTGAGCTTCGAAAAGAAAGCTTCAATGTTGCTCCTTTATTTTGCAATTGAGCGATGAACCACCTGACAAGCGTTGCATAATCAAAGTGAAAAGACGGCCATTAATTGCTTTGGTGTAACAGTTATTCTCCGGAATCAAGCAGTTTTGTTTTGCTTCTTCTAATTGTTTCTAATTTATACCTTATTTTTGTTTAGAAGCATCTTACCAATAAAAGTAGATATGCCGTTCGTGCACATTTTCTGCAGGAAGTCGCCGCTGACTCGAGAAACAATTGAATACATAGTAACAGGCGAACCAGAGATAGAAAGTCCAGTT
>JGI24159J19872_10006780_pt1 | contig 14984 bp, 16 predicted proteins | sample Ectturendosymbi4_FD_19872 | JGI IMG/M metagenome (IMG submission 19872) | reverse complement strand
ATGAACACACACACTCTGCAGAACGCAGGTTGATAAAAACAGACAATACAGAACGTAGTACAAGACATTGAAGCCGGCGATATCACAGGGTTACAGACACTATGATGTAATAAAACAAAATGTTGCAACATAAAGGACGACATCGACGTTGCAGCTTTACCAAGGTACTGTATGTTGTCAATAAATGTTTTGTCATAGCCGCACGCTTTCAACAGCATTTGTCAGTAACAATCCTTGGTCTGAGCTGAGAAAAAATGAAAAACAAATTTATACCAATTTTTAATCAAAAAATGATGGGTGTGCGTTATACACGAGTGCGCGTTATACTTGGATAAATGCCATAGATGATAGCGAATTAGATGAACAGAAACGTACACAAAAGACAGGAATTCTGCCAGGACCGACGAAAAAGGAACGCATTGAGCGAATTGACGAATTAAACAATGACGAATTAGACAAATTCTACTGTACTATAGCAAGCAGTGATAACGTGACTCGAGTCAATGACTCGATTAGAGTCACAATCGTTGGTGACTCGGACTCGACTCGAGTCACGTTTTTCACAGAATGACTCTGACTCGACTCGAGTCACAATAATTGACTCGAGACTGGAGGATGTTATTGTTTGTGCGCCGCATGTAGCAGGCACCGCGCTGCTGCATTCGGCAAAACTGACAAATTTTGAAGTCTCGCGTCTCGGAGCTGTGAGTTTTGGTTTTGGTTGCAGATATTTTCATAATGAATCTCTGTCTCGGTTTTGAAATTTTAACCAGGTCTCGGATGTTACGTTTCTTTGGCGTAAACTCTGTCTTTATGATGTGGATTTTGTCTGATGCTTATTTGCATCTCGTGCAGAGGTGGGACAGGATCCGGATTACCGGAGTCGACTCCGGCAGGATTCTGCGCTTATCTTTCGGACCCGGATCCGGACCCGGAGTCAAAAATTTGTGAAAAACCGGACCCGGAGTCACTTCTCCATATCGGCAGTAGCAGGAGTCTGTGCGATCATTTCTTAGGTAAAAACATGGGTAAATTACTGTTGGATAGATGATTGTAGCCGAGTCCGAACATGAGTCGGATTCTCAAATTTGAAGAATAACCGGACCTGGATTCAAAAATTTTGGAACAGGAGCGGATTCGGAGTCTGAAAAAGTGACTCCGGCCACCTCTGATCTCTTGTGAGTTTGACGACAATGGAAACTGTTAAAAAGTTTCTTACCTGTGTTGAAATATACATGAAGCCTGACAATTTGCGCTGAAGTTTGACAAGGTCATTGGTAAATTAAAAATCTTACAGATGAACCAAAATTCCATCATAAACTCGTGCGTGCCTGCCGCGGTTTCCAGGCTAGACTGTGCAGACGTGTACAGTAGCAACTACCAGTGCTGTGCTTCATTGAAAGTACCAAAATATAGGCTACTGATTAACTAAAACAGTTGGTTATAATGTTACTGCACACTTTGAGAAATAAAATCTTGAGACATGCAGTGCAACCTTTCAATCATAAGTTTGTGCCTCTGTCTTTATCACGATGCATGCATTTTAAGTTCATTGCCGATCCTGCTCCTACTGACTTTGGTGAGTTTGATTTTTTTGTATACTGTATTGTATGTATGTGTGTATTAAGACTTGGTAACTTATCAACTGTTAATTGACTTCCATGCTAGGATTGGTTTCAGTACTGTATTTTGACAGGCCAGTGACATAGCCTAGTACAGGCTATTAGTCTTAGAAGAGATCATGTTTTGTGTCATATTATCATTAAAATGTCGAGGTCGAGATATGAACTTAAACACAAATTCTTTTGTATTTAACTTCTAATGGGGGTTAGTCTTCTTTACCTGTATGTCATTTGACATTTTGCTAACTTTTTTTTGTATTTTAATTATCATTTGCATTATTAAACACAAATACATTAACTTCAGTGTTCTGTTCTCTCCACACTCGTGAAATTTAATATCTCATCATGATAACTATGTAATATCATATGTTATGTGTACATACTCTAGGCATGCACTCATTTATAAATATCATTATTTGTGTCTTTGCTTTTTTTCACCTTGTCTTTTCTTTTCACATGACTAAGTACTGTAGTACTAAACTGATAGCATTGAAAGTTGTATTGCAGGGTTGGTAGAGATTAGGACCTTACGGTATTTCACAATCCTCTGTGACAAAAGATCCAGACAAATATTTATTGCTTGTGTAGAAATTTGCACTAAATTATGCTATAGTTTTTGTATTAGCATATAATCTAAACAAATGCTGCATGATTTATTGACTGTGTGAACCATCATTTTGTGGCAAAAAAACAGTACGCTTGACTTGAATCACTTAAATTTTTTTAGCTGACACCAAGTTCCAATTCCTTGTCCTGAGCTCATATCTCTTAAAATTTGATAAATTACCAACCAAGTACACTAAAACTATATTGAATTAGAATTACTGATTGAATATTTTGAATAAACGCATCTATTACAATGCTCATGGTTTTCCAAAATACAGCCCGCAGGTCAAATGCAGCCCTCGAAGCTATTTCATCCACCCCACAAAGCCATTTACTCAATGAAGAAAAAATGACACATTGTATTTATGAAAAATTTATTGATTTGGTGGAATAACATCAAAACATGTCCAGAAACAATGACAATGCTTGAGATGTCCGGTCCTTCAGCTGTTGGGAAATAGCTTATGTGGTCCTCAGATAAAAATGTTTAGTAGCCTCTGTTTTAGAGCAAAGATTAAGTATTGTTGCATTTAATTTTATCTAAAATTGTGTGATAGGGGGATTTGGTTAAGAGGAGTTATCAAACTCTGATTAAACCCACAATGAAATAATTTCATGTGAAAGGTTACAGAATTAGCCACCTTAGACATCTGCAATATTTTATGGCAGACGAACAAGCTGACTCTCTTAGCAAGTAATTTTTTGGCCGTGGGGGACTTTGTTTGGCAATTGTTAACTCTGCATATCTTATTAAGCCAGCACCTTCCTTAAATTTTTTATAACACATCTCTCATGGCTGGAAATAGAAAACCAAAAGCAGCTCTCTGAGTTTATATAACAACGAACTACCTGTCTTCCAAGTGTTATAGTCATTGAAATCAAGGTTGCTGTGGCTATTTTTATAGCCCATTAGCAAATGGATTTCTTTTAGTTTAGGAAATCCATAATATTTGGCCTAAGTGGGCTGTAACATCTAGTTTTAAAGGACATGTTCTGTCCATCCTTATTCCATGGAAATGGGTTTGTTAAGAATGTTTTTAGGAATCAATGATTAGTGACATTAATGCAGTTTTATAGCTTCAGAATTCTGCATTTGCAGTTAGTTCTATCTGTATATATTGTCGGTAGTGTCCATTTTGCCACCAGTGGCAAAACTCTGTTGGGCTATTTTGCTGTTTGAACTGTATCCAGCTTTGTTCATGTGTGATGCTGAGCTTGTTACACGAGCAGTACGGTGAACCTGGTCAAGTCAGAAGTGTCTATTCCTGCAATGAGAGTGGTTGTCAGTTTGGCTCTTAGCATTGCTGCTTTGACTTTGCTAGTAGGATGACACTTTCGATGGGAGCACTTTTTATGTACCTCTGTGCCACTTCCCTGTGGCTACAGCCAGCAGGACTCACCTCACCAATTTTTCCTGGGACATTCTGGTCATTGGTTGAACCATTGTAGCTGAGATCCTTATTTGGAGAAAGAGCTTGTTTTTTCAACATATTTTGAATTTCACTGCGGTCCAATTGTTATGAAGTGTCATACCATGAACATCTTGTGAAAATCATATCCTTGTCACTTGTACTGGAGATACGACACTTTCAGTTCAGTTTCACTATATTTGATTTTGTACTGCTTTTGGAGTGTCACAAGTGGTCTGCTGCGCTTGTTTCCGCTTATTTGCGCCATGGGCCATGTTACTCCTTTTGTGGTGGATGCTTCACTAGTGGTAAATCAATGGCAGCACTGAGCATGAACTGTTTTCTTGCACCCACCCATTAATGTCAAGCACAAGGCTGAACAGGCCACAAGGACCGTTTGCCTGTTCTGAGGTGTGATTGACCAAGAGTCAAATCCAGCCTTCCAGTTTTGGTGTCATGTGCTCAACAAACTGTACCACTCTTGCGGTGTTTAAAAGTTCCCATTTTGTGACCATGAGTGATAAAGCTTTCTTTAGGTGCCCTTCTTTTCCCACTTGACACACATGAGTCTGCCAATGAAAGCTTTTTGAACATTTCAGGCTGAAGTAAAATTTGAAGAATGCGGATAATCTCCAACATATTTTACTTGTACTTCCATTCTAGACTTCTTGTTTGGACGTGTTGCAGTTGTACTTCATAAATGATTGATGAGTGTTTAATTAAGCAATAGGTTTTCCACATCATTTTTGGCTTGAAATAAAATACTGTGCTGTGTGATATTGTGTCAAAGGATTGTTAATTTTTGTAAAGATCCTGATATTGTGTCAATTTGTGTATGTTTTAAACTCAGGCCCAACAGAAAAGATGAGTTTTTTGCAGTCATTAACAAGTGCGATGGACATCAGTCTAAGCTCTGATCCAAGCACCCTTGTTTTCGGTGAGTATTCTTGAATGCTGAGATGTACTTGCTCTGGTTGCGAAACTGTAAAGTTTTGCCACAGGAAGCTTCTTGTGTGGGGTTGTATTAATGAGAATTATGTTGTTGATAAAGTACTGGCAATGAAGTAATGTCCGTGAATTCAACTTTTTTCTGTAAAGTTTTCGTTTGGCATTAGAAAACAATTTCTATGTTTTGATAATTTACTCTGTGTCTAAATTCAGACAAAGAGGTGTTTATATATCAGGTGAAGATGTGGCATTTGGTGGGGTATTTCGTTGCACAAAAGGTCTTCTGGAAAAATATGGTGAAGAGCGCGTCTTCAACACTCCACTGTGTGAGCAAGGAATTGTTGGCTTTGCCATTGGTGCAGCAGTTGCTGGTTCAACAGTGATTGCTGAAATTCAGTTTGCTGATTACATTTTTCCCGCATTCGATCAAGTGAGTTAAAAAGTTAAAGAATGAATCGTTTCTAGATTTTGATCAAGACTTACTCATAGTGCACTGTATAATGGTTGTTGAATTTGGTGTTTTACTCCTTCTTTTCGAGACTTTGGTGTCATAGAAAATACACTGCAAGCAAGAGGTTGATTGTGTTAAATTTGTTCTTGAATTCAACGGCAATATATTTTCTACTGTTCAGATAGTCAACGAAGCGGCAAAGTACCGATACCGCAGTGGTGGATTGTTTGAATGTGGCAAACTAACCATCCGTGCACCGTGTGGTGCTGTCGGACATGGTGGTTTGTACCATTCTCAAACACCAGAAAGCTACTTTGCTCACACGCCCGGACTGAAGGTTGTCTTACCCAGGTTGGTTGGCTGAGTTCTTTCTGGTTGTTTATCTATGTTTAACCAATCACTTGCAAGTAACTGTACTATTTAGTAAGTTCAAAATCGCTGGCAAAACTGATGTGTTGTGTGAAATTGGCAAAGAAGCAGTCGATGCGCATTGCATGTTTGCATTCGTGCTGCACCTGTTGAGATGCGACGTGCTGCGAGCTATCGGCAGTGCCAGCGCCGTACCGAGGTTAGATGGCGCTCGGGGTAAGAAACAAGGTTGACGTCCCCATGTTCGAACTTCAGGTTTCTCGGAAGCAAATGTATTGAATAAATGCAAATGCATTATATTGAAGAACGTACTTGCGACATTGTTGAGACTTTACGGTGCCCGGGGCATTGTGCATCCCTTTCCCCCCTTGTTACCCCTCTGAGCAGTGCACACACTTCTGCTAACTAAGGTGACATCGGCCATCTTGCTATTTACGTTGTGAATGTTGTGATGGTCGTTTGTTGATGGAAGTGAAGCGAAACTTCCGTTTCCTTTAGAGGTAAGCGTAACTCCTTCTTTTGGAACGGCAAGTATGAAATGCAATCTTCACTTTATCTCCAGCGGCGCTGCCTTTGCATTGTTGAACACCAATGAACAGCAATTCACATGGGTTGGTGTATCTCATAATAAAAGCATAAAGTTCCGCGGCAGACAACTTAAAACTGCAGTTAGGCGCATTGCACAACTTCACAAGCAAGTTTCTGTATATTTTTCACACGAAGTGTTTGGAACTTTCCACAGGTATTTTCACTGTGGTACACCACCTCTGTCGAGATTCCTTATAGTTTATTTTTAAAAATCACTATTTAATCGCAACGCAACATGTAGTCAACTGCCGATTTATTGATCACACAATATTCGCACTTGTAATATCTACACGTGTTTCCGTCCAGATCAACATTAGGTTTCATTTTATTTTCTTTCCAAATGGACCGTCCAATCCGAAAAAGACACGCACCATTGGTTTTGCTGGACATGCGCGAGTTATTTTACTGAACGTCACTTCACCCGCTACAGACACAGTCCACTCTGTGACCAGCACCTTGCGTTCTGGTTGAGCGGACTTCTGGTCTTCGCGCGGCGTCTACTCAATTCGTTGTAATGCATGGACCGGTTCACAGATTGTTTCGCCGTTATGTCGTCAGTTCAATTGTTGTAATATCGTCACTCGGTTCACACTGCTCTATTTTTCCTGAAACATTTCGACCATTCGTCCGAAATAGTTTAAAAACTTCCCGTCATTTTTTCGTTTTAAGACATTTTTGAGACTGAAAAAGGCATTATAACCGGTTTGACTTCATTTTTTTCGGTCATTTCAAAGAAAATTCGCTCGGTGGCCGAAAAAAACAGACATTGCTCCGGCCAGTGGTCACGTGACCACCGCACTTGTTGCATTTCTCAATGTTCAGTGGCGCAACGTGTGTTTTGCAGAAGTCCCATCCAAGCCAAAGGTCTTCTATTGTCCTGCATCAAAGACGACAACCCGTGCATCTTCCTGGAACCTAAGATTCTGTACAGAGCGGCAGGTGAGCACTGTTGCTGCTGCAGGTGATGATCAAATCGCACGTGCGCTCAAACGTCACACCCCCCATCACGACGTATCACCAAACGCGTTCTGATATTAGGAAAAAAGTTTATGAGCAAAGAACAATTTTAAAGTCTTAGGGAATTCACTCATTTCCAGGCGGAAGCGGAAATAAATCCTAAATTGGCGCGTATTTCCGGTCCGTCCCTAGTTACTGTAGCGCAAGCGATTTTTTATCTGAGAAGTTTTCTCCTATTTTTACGAGAAAGTCCCTTCGTCGAAATCACAATTAATCACCAAATAATTGATTTTCTGCATTCTTTTACTTCCTCTCATGTCCTCACAGCCAGCCATGCGTGACTGGGGTTTGCGTTGCTTTAGCCACGGCTCTGCAGAGGCTAGACGATAGTCATGTACATGATATGATGTACTTCGTGTTGCTAGTTTCGTGGGATTCCCATGGGAAGGCCGCAAGTTGGCATTGGTTAAAAACAAAGCAAGCATTCCATGGACAAAACGTGCGCATGACCATCGGAACCCAACGCCATTATTTGATTTTTAAGTAACTTCTTTCGTTGTTTTATCACTTAGATGTTGAGGTCAGTTACTTCACAATGTTCAAACAAAACACGTTGTTCTCAGACCCTGCTCCGCCACGATCTGTGATCCTCAAACAATAGATGCCACTGGTTTCACGTAGACATTGCGCTTTGTAAGTTTTGTGATTGTTTCTGGCGCTTCTGAACATTTTCAAGAGTCGTTTATTTTCATTCTGACCTTAACGTTGAGACATTTCGCAAATCCATGTTCTTGGTTGGATGCGTCCGGGAAGAATGGTAGCTTTTGAATATGGTCGCTGGACTTCTGCTGTGATGATGATAAGATTAGCTTCAACAGATAAGTCAGAAATCTTTTGAACTTTAGGAATAGTTCTGAACTCTGAGAAGCGAGGCAGTGCAAAGCCATAAATCCACTGCGCGAAATCCCATGATTCCTGCATGCAGCAGCTCGCTCCGGGACGCGACTACAAAACAAACTTATTCTCCGTTTTTTTTTACCTGAAACCGGTCAAAGCAACCACAATGACTTTAGTGCAGCTATGTCCAACCCGCTGGCCGCACGCGGCCCAGTCGAAGGTTTAGGTTTTCACTGTAGTAAAAGTATCCTGGATGCTGACAAGCTGTGCTTACTTTGATAATCTTAAATTTGACGTTTTTCATGCAGGTGGTCCTCAGTGCCACTTTATCACGTCTGTACGGCGTGCTGGGAGCTTTCCATATGTTCATGGAGACCCAGGACCTGGGTGCAAAGCTTTTTATTAGTTGTCTGGTTTCTACCCTTGTTCCATTGGCACTACACTAAACTTATGAAATCACACCTGCGGAGTGGTTAAAGGTGTTGCCACTACAGTTAGGATTCAAACGCTTTCAGTACATTAGCTTGAACTAAATTTAGTTTGCTAAGATCAAAGTAAGGCATTCAATGTGCGGCCCTCATTAATATGTCATTCAATGTGCCGCCCTGGTTAAGATATTTTTGGCTCAGTAAGCCATCTGAGTTGGACAAAAATGCTTTAGTGTAATCACAATGACTTCAGTGCAGAGGTGGCATGCGGCCTGCAGTGCAGCCGCACGTACACAGATAGCACATATTTCGAATCTATGTAAAAATAATTTGATCGATTGCGTTGAAATTCTGGAGATTTCATTCCACACGTTTCTTACGAAACCGCACTTTTACTCAACCGGAAGTGAGCATTATTACCTTAATTTTGTGCTAGCTAATGTAAAAGTTTTTGTTAAAGTTTTTAAAGCGATTATAGATAGACATATGTAGCATATGCGACCCACGTAGCAATAAACTTTTCGATGTGGCCCTCCGTAGAAAATGCTTGCCCGCGTTTGCTACTTTTGTTTACGTTTCGTTGCAATTTACTTTGTTTACACTATTTGCAGAGGAAGAAGTCCCTGTCGGCGATTATTCCCTTCCTTTATCGAAGGCTGAAGTGTTAAGAGAAGGCAGCGACGTCACAATGGTTGGGTACGGAACCCAGGTGACGTCATAAGCCACTTCAGCCACGTATTTGGCTTTAGATGCTGTGCACTGGTGCATGACGCTACCGTAGCGATAGTTTTAAAATTGCAGCCTGTGTTAAAATGCAAATAAATAATCAGCAGGTTGTGGAGTCGGAGGAAACATGTCCGACCTTTCCAAAATTCCCGACTTAACATAAAGTGAATGAAATTTGGCGGTCAACAGTTTTGTAGCAATCAACAGCCAATGCAAATCGTGGTACGTAGCAAGAAAGCGCTGTTTCAATAAAAGTTTAAAGGGAAATTGTGGCATTTCAACAGGAATTCCCAACTTTGGAGTGTGACGCAAAAATGACTCGATTGGGCTTCTGGAGTTTGATGAAAAAATCCGACTCCGACTCCCAGTGTTCTTCAGAATCCGACTCCACCCAAAAACCTCCGACACCACCCAAAAACCTCCGACACCGACTGCACAACCCTGCTAATAATCATGATTAATGATAAGATTGTTACTTTATGTTTCTTCGTTTCAACTTTGGCTCATTTCAGATCCACGTGTTGAAAGAGGTCGCTGACCTCGCTCAGTCCCAGCTCGGCGTGTCATGCGAGGTCATTGACCTCGTCACCATCCTTCCTTGGGATGCAGATACGGTTTGCAAGGTCAGTGGCGGGTTCGAACTTTTGACCTCCGCAGCGTGCTTTCTGAGTTGTTCTGTTTAAAACAGCAATGTCCAACCCGCGGGCCGCATGCGGTCCAGTCGAAGGTTCTGTGCAGCCCAGTTTAGGTTTCTGCTGTAGTATAAACAGCGTAAATACTGGCAACCTGTGATTATTCTGATCATTTTAAATTTGACATTTTAATGCAGGTGGTCTTCAGTGCCACTTTATCACGTCTGTTACCATTGCAGTTAGGATTTGAAGGATTCGAACGTTTTCAGAACATTGGCTAAGCTATATTTAGTTTGCTAAAATCAAAGTAAGCTATTGAATATGCGGCCCTTATTAATATGTCGCTCATTGTTTGGGTTGGACATAGCTGTTCTGTTTAAAACATTGGCAAGGTGCAGCTTTGTTGATCCTGCTGAATGACCTTGGAGCGGCGAGCGCATTTTCGACAAAATCTTGTAGATAAAGGCCATTGTTGCGCAGACAATTAATCGCCGACGCACTTTTTATTCAAACAAGAGGTGGGAGCGCCGCCACGCGGCCATTTTTGGCGTTATTTGGCCGCTTGCGTCATTCGAAATTGGTGTCACGTGGAAATACTGTGCATCGAATCTTTGCAAAATACAAGTCCGAAGACTTGTCTTCACAAAGATAGATTCATGCAACGTGCTTCCTGCTTGGAGCGTTTTCTCTATTCATGCGTTGTAGCGCCACCATACGCAAAGTAGATGTGTTGACGTTCATCCACGTGGAGGCATGACTGCGCTGGAACATTCAGCGTTGTGTATATAGGCGGTACGATCTGGTGATGTAAGAAACTTTGCAGTTCCAGTAATGATAAAGTGTATGGGCTGGCAAGTGACGGTGGACACCAGACCGTTCTTTCTATTACGATCTGCATAAACTTCTGCTGAATACATTAGGGCACCCACGCCAATTATAGCTTGACTGATGAAAGACTCCTGTACCTTTGTCATCCAATATAAAGAAGGGTTTAGTGTTGTTCGCAACTTGCTTTAACAGCGTGCTTCTTCGCTTTCTCTGGTGCAATGTGGACGTGACATCTGTAGACTGTGTATATTGCATACATAAATATAAATATGAAGTAATCAAGTCAGACACCTTGCAATGCAGGCTAGATTTTATGGTGCAGTAGTTGTAGCTGCAAAACCTATTCTGCGTTATGTGACCATTGGTCGTATGCAACAGGCAGGGTAATAGTTTATTTCTCATCTCAAATATATGAACTTTGAACAACAAGCAACAATACAGTGCTCACCTGGTCGAAAGAGTGAAAATAAGTTGCACATTTGTTTAGCTTGTGGCAGAATCGCCGTGGATGCATGGATTGCATGCGCGATGATGGTCGAGGGGCATGAATGCGTTTCTTACGCAAAAGCTTGCGTCGCGGCGTGTGGGCGAACACGGGCGTACGTAACAAACAAACGCGGTGCGGAAACAAATTTCCTGCCCGGAGTTTTTTCACCGTGAAGCCAGTGCTTGCAAATTCCTGTGCTGTGTTCGAAACAATGAAAGGCGAATTTGCAGCTTATTTCGATCGAAAGACGCCCAGGTTTGTCATCCGACAACGAAACACTACAACGTTAGGAGCTGAGACGCTCCATTGCATCGAAGCAGCGAACGTTTCACGCGAAAAACGTTCGTTTGAAGATAAGTCTGATGCACCTCCTCCTTTATCATCAGCACCTTCCATACTTGTGTGTTTTGATGGCTGTAGTAGTACAGACCTTGAAGTATGCCACTGCTTCGAAGTGGCCATGCAGACACTGTACAGGAAATACGTCTCAAGCCAACAAGGCGTGCGCTTGTATGTGTGTTCGTGCGTCTGTTTATGTGTGTTTGTGCCTGTGTACATGTGTTCGTACCTGTGTATGTGTGTGTTTATGTGTGTTAACGACACAGTGCTGATGAATAACTCTGAACTTTTCAGTCTGTAGCGAAGACCGGTCGACTCATCGTCAGCCACGAGTCCCCTGTGACCGGGGGGTTCGCGGGGGAGGTCACCGCCACTGTGCAGGTGGGTCGGCTTGTGACGTCACGCATGACGTCATCGTCGAAATTGTCATTGTGAAGATGTTTTGCGGCGTTTTTTCAAAAATATTCATGAATTGCGATTTTAAATCGAGCCGTTTTTTCCCCAGAAGCGGATTGGATGATTTTCTCATTATCGAATGCTGGTCTCCTGTTTTTTGCATCATCTCGATATTTTTTGTGTGCGCAGAAAGAATGTTTCCTGAGCCTGGAGTCGCCCATCGAGAGGGTGTGCGGCTACGACACCCCCTTCCCCCACATACTCGAGCCTTTCTACATGCCGGACAAGTGGAGATGTTTGGACGCGATCAAGCGTGTCACCAATTATTAGTCGCTTCGCCGATCGTCTCATATTCCGGGAACAGTTGCAAAGGTCACCGCCGATGTGGGAGGTGCACGTTCCACCTTCAGCCGCNGGACAAAGGAGCGCATCATGGCTCCACTGTTGTGGAAGGTTCACCTTTGATGGCGCTTTCTGGCAACGCCAGTCGCCTCGAAGAGTCTTTCTGCGAACATTTAAACATTGAAACGGCATTGGACGATTTGCGTTCTTAGTGTAATCCGCAACCCGAGTATTTCGCTGAATTTATCTTCGCATTCGTTGACCCACAATCCGGATTCTTCAGCGACACTTCCACTGAACCTTCACGTGACAGCTCTTTTTGCCTGATTTTTATCGATGTCAGGCCAGTATTTCTCGTCGCTGTGTTGCGTCACAATATCGCACAATTGTTGCGTCACAGTATCGCAGTGTCAATCGCGACTGAACCAGTGTCGTTTTTTTTGTTTTTGCGAAAAGTTTGGAACCATTCAGCTCGATTTATTTCCTGGTTTCCGCTTAAGCTTTAGATTTATCTGCGAAAGTTTCCCGTCAATCTAAACCACCCCCACCTATCCTGGGGGGGGTCATCTAAACCAGCCCCACCCATCGTAGGGGCAAAGGGGCAGGCCCAGATCATGATATTTATTGCCACCAAACCCTGTTCGATATCCTATCAAGCCCCTCCACTGTTCTTGCGCTGTGCACGGGGGGGTCGAAGGTTTTTTTCACGGGGGGTCACAGAGTGAGTCTCACTTCATCAACTCCGAAACTAAGTGAAAATAATTTTTCCACCAAGAAAATGTTGATAGGTAAATATCATATTTCAAAATCTAGGGGGAAAGACCCCCTGCCATCCGTTCCGACGCCCATGACGCCATGAGGTGTTTTCGTCATCTCCAGAATGTTGCGGAGAAATAGAAGATGACGTGAACTTTGACCCGCGGTGGGTTCTTTGACCGCCCCCCCCATTTCTGTTGTTTGGTGCTCAATCAAAGTGACATTGGTGAAGGTGCTGCTAAGTTCGTGTTTGGGGAAAGTACCTCAGGGGTCGAAGGTAATAGTCTTTAAGTCGTGGACGTTATTTGTCCATGGGTTTCAAAAGTAAATACCAGGCATCATTCACAGGCCTGTGTCGGGAAGTCGTCAAATCTCAATCCATGGTCTGCGCCGAACCGTTTCTGATACACTGCGTCTCCATCACAGAGAAACGGAAAAGCCTGCACAACGCAGAAAGCTCGGAAGGCTAAATTGACCATGCAAATTTGCCGCGGGCCTCGAAATCTATTTCGTTTTGTTATAGTTTAAAAGCAATTCTGGAACGACAATTAATTATGTATCCGAAGTCGGGCAGTTGCAACATTTTCTGCAAATGCGTCAGTTCTCGCGGGTCGTATGTTGTACAAGTCTGCGCTGAAGGATGAACTGTAAACGTTCAAACCTGGAAAGTTAAAATGTGCGTTTCAAGACTGGGGATGACTTACCATTACCCGGCACACCCTGGATATGCGACAGAAAATATATTCTTTGTTTCATTTCAAGCTAATTTCTGTCGCCGTTCGTGACGTGGCCCTTGCGATCAACCTCATATCCGGGAAGTGACGTAAGTCCGTTGTGGTTTCTCTGTGGCGATATCTTTGAAAAACTCGACAAAAATCAAAAATGTTTTTCCGAGTTGCACAGTGGAAACTCGGTTGCTCGACCAAGCATGACCGTTCCGCGCTATTGCTCTTCCTGTTTGGATTCAAAACGTTGTTCGTGCGTTTGATGTTTTCGGCGATTACATGATGGTGTTGGGGGGGAGGTCGACCGCGGTCCACAGGCATTGTGATGTTGATCGCTACTATTTCACAACCATCGCCGTAACTCGCAAATACACATTGTTTTAATTTCATGTAGGGGTGGATTAGTGACGTAAGATCGTTACGTCAATAATGTATGATTGATGGTATGGTTTGCGTTGCTTTTTTGTCAATTAAAAATTTTGTAATGCAAAGNGTAGTCGATTCACCCACNTGTATAGCATTGCATACTGAGCTGTAGGTGAGTGTCGGTTTTTAAGACTTGAATATTGTACTTAGATTTGAAGATGGTTCCAAGCCAATACCTTAAATAGATTTGGCAACATCTCAAACAACTGTAAAGTGATCTCAGAAAAAAATGCATTGCAAAGTTTAACGTGTATGTCGCAGGTGTACGACAGTGCATAGTTTTGACGGCGCAAAAATTATTTGCTCAGACTTCTATGTTTTGCCTTGAAGTTTTCAATTTGCCCAAATCTGAATTGAACAGTCCTGCATTTGCTCAAATTTAAATGAGGCTGTAGTTGCAGACAGAATGCATTGCCAAAGAGGTTCAAATCAAGTAGACAGTACGTTCATCCTTTCAAAAGGTTCAGCTAACAGCCAATACACCCCCACTTGGTGACCTCTGGTCTGAACATGCCACCTGTTGGTGGTGCTCTCCCTTTGCACGTCAACCGTGAGCAGGAGCACAATCTGCCGCCCCTGGCCCGAGCAGGAAATGCCGCCCCCTGGCGCGGGCAGTGATGTTATATTTATGACGTCATCGCGCTCAGTGAACCATGGCATTATCTTTTGTTTTTTGAAGACCTTTTTGCAAGAACTTTCGCCAAATTTAGCGTAAATTGTCGACTGCTTAACCTCCCGGACACAACGCCGCGGGGCCCAGTGCACAGCTGCAGCTGGTAATTAAAATGTTCTTCCCCTTTGTGATTTTCCCCCTGCTGCGAAATCCTGGCGACCTGCCTGACGGTGGTAAACGTTACTGCGATTAATTGGGTGAAATTCAGCTGATTTGGACGACATAAGACTAAAAACACTTGGTACACAGTGTTTTCCATTACTGGGTGCCCAGGGTTACAACACAGCGCTCACATTTTCTTAGCAAAATCTGCATATATTAACGCCCTAAGATAAACTGCTTTTTAGTCATCTATTAAAACATTCTCCACCGGATGAGC
>JGI24159J19872_10006779_pt1 | contig 14985 bp, 13 predicted proteins | sample Ectturendosymbi4_FD_19872 | JGI IMG/M metagenome (IMG submission 19872) | reverse complement strand
CCCCTCAGACCCTAAAATAATGTACAAACAGTATTGTCTAAAACTTGCTTCCAGAATGCACAAAAATGCGTAAGTTTAGGTGTAATTTTGCAAAATTTTCCTGGGACATGCCCTCGGACCTCCTAGAATGGTCGTGCCTTCGGCACTTCCCTAAAGTTGATTTGTGACGTCACAGGATTGTGACGAAACTTGGCCCTCCCCTCGGAAATTTTCTGTGTACGCCACTGACTGAAAACAAAAATAATGAAAATGCCATACCTTAAATACATCAGTCAATATCTTAGCATTTGTAAGTTCTTCAGGTCCAGCATACTTTTGGTGCTGCGTCAATCGGGTAATTTTGGCGATCAGCAAGCCAGGTTCGTTAACTTTGACCTCGATACATCTGAAACAATGTCGGCAAGCTTTAACATATCACGAATCACTGAATACAGCACAATATCGCAGCTTAATTGTAGAAATTACAGCAGCCAAGTCATATTGCCAGAGTGTTACATGACGTCACTTTTGAACGAAATTGAGCAACTTTTCGCCGGTGGTAAATTGAATAATAAACTGCAACCACGTCGAACAATTTTGTGTGATTTAATGTTAAAACTGTACATTTTACTTGAAGCTGCATAATAACAGATTGAGCAAGTTGAGTAGTTGGGTTTCGTGAATATTACGACAGAACACTGATTGCAGAGCTGGTCTACGTTGAGATGCTTTCAGCAAAATTCTTGTGCATTTTCTCATAACTAAGAAATATCTTGATGACGGAAGTTTTATCCAGAAAAAACACGCATTTTTGCTGTTTACTTCACGTGGTGAACTAATTTATAATCTTTACCCATCAAAGGCTGCTTTGATCTCAAGCAGTGGTCTTCAACTTGGGGCCGCAACCCGCAAAGGGGTCGTGAACCATTTTGGTCGCGAATAGATATTCTATGTGCACAGCTGTATCACATATGCTTTATTCGGGTTTTAGATGGGGGGTCATTGGCTTATAGTGGGTTGATATAAAGGGTAGAGATAGACCGATATATCGGGCCGATATTTGGGTTTTACCGATATATCGTTATCGGCCATTTTGGCCGATATTATCGGGCTCAGTAGGTGTTGCCAAAACACTGTTATATTCCTCACGCATGCAGACAACTTGCGCAAGAAAGTACAACGAACCAAGTCACGACAAATATCTTGCAGCAACGCTAGCAGTGCGTTTTCATAAAAAAAGCAGACAAGATGAACCATGGAGCACGCGTCGGCCGTCGCAGCCGAAACAAAAGCATCACCATTAATTAGATTAACTAAAAATCCTAGCAAAATATTGAAATTGCTGCAATTTGAAAAATTTTGGCTCAAATCCTGATTTTTGAAGTTTTTGAAAAAAAGGTAAGGCATAGAATACATAACATTTTTGATAATGAAGCAGAAAGCAAGATTTTAAAATTTTTGAAATATCGGTTATCGGTCCATGAATGGCCGATATATCGGTATCGGTACCAAAAAAGCCATATCGGTCGATCTCTAATAAAGGGTCCCGGTACAAAAAGGTTGAACCACTGATCTAAAGAGTTGGAATTCAGGGCAGGTTTTGGGCAACAACGGTCTCCTGAGGCAACCCAAACTTTGATAAAATCGGTAGGTGTGAATTTTTGGTTAAGGTTTGAAAACGCTGAAGCTTAGGAAAAATGAAGTGGCCAATGTCCGGCTATTGTTGGGTGGACATATTGCCAAGTTTTGGTTAAACAGTTCGAAACTTAGTTTCAGGTGAAAAAAACATTCCGCTAAAAAAGGTTCTTCACATCACATCTCAACAAAATTCGTGTCCGATCGTGCTAAAGTGAGACATGTCAAGTCCGAACCACGTGTTCGTGACTGTACAAAGTCGAGCACAGACTATCCGGTTTGAAGTGCTTGATATTTGCTGGGACATATTAACACAATCTGTTCGCAACGAAATTTACCGCTTGAAACAGCTTTTATACAAACTGCCAACTCACAAAAACAAACTCAAATGGACAAAAGCACCTTCCTCGTCGGTCTCGGTATGGTTGTTGCTTTTCCCAGTCGTACTTTATGAACGCCTGTCCCGTGAGAGCCTGAGGCAAATAACCGTTTACACTGTGCACGATTCTGCTAATGGCTGAGTTCATCACACACCCGCCATAGCAGATCTGGCCTCAATGGCTACGACGAGAACAAACACGAATTTCTGCTGGTTTAACCAGATTATGGCCTGAAAAGCACGTTAATCTCCTGGAAAACATGTTCGCTTTCTTCACCTGACAATCAGAGTAGCCCAGGTAAAGAGAAGGCAAGTCTGTCAGAAGTCCCAAGCCACTTATCGAATTACCGAGAAATAACGTACGTGTCTTGAGATATATGCCACACATCGTAATACCCTGCTTCGACGAAAGAACTAAGTGGCAACCCATATTTTTCTGTGCCAGTGCAACCGCGCAGACCCCAGCGTGATGTTGCAGTCGATTTCAGTGATGTTGTAGTCGAGTACAACCAGTCAAGTTGCCAACGACCGAGCGCAGTGGCTTACCTTCGTCAAAGGCGTGCACCTGCCGACATATCCGGGGTAGTTGGACATGTTAATGAAAGCCGCGTTGCCCTCAGTTGATGCATATAACTCCACCACCCGAATGTCGGGACCAAATCTGCGCAGAAACGTTTTCCATACGTCCGGCCGCAACCCGTTGCCGTAAGCTAACCGAATATTATGATCGTAGTCGTCGGCGCGCTGAAACGAACGTTCACACCGTATGAACTTCAAGCATCTTGCAACGAATGGAAGCAGAATTAGTCAAGCCGTGCGTGGCCCACATTTTGTGTAAAAAAAAAGCTTGGACACAACGGTTTAAGCGATGCGCCACCTGCAGCTGCGATAACAGAACTACAAGCCTGCACAAGGCATCACTAAAGAGCTTGCAGGAGATGGGTAGTTCCCAGTGAAGCTCAACTTGTATGGAACTTTCAGAGTCAGGCCACACATGAACTTTGGCCACACATGAACTTTCAAGCATTACGGACCTACGCTTCTACCAGAAGGAATATTATTATGAAACCATACCACGCGCTAAGCGGGTATGGAAATTGCAGAGTTAACGTAATTTATGAATGTACTAAACAGGAGGATCAGAACTAACTTGAATAGTAAGAGGAACGTGGTGTTTGGATAGAAATCGACCAATAAGATGCGCTCCCTGCAACAGTCTATGTATGATTGATTTCCCTCTTGAAGTGCCCTGGGTAAGTTCGGCTTAACTGCGTCGTTTCCGCGGTTTCCTCAATCAGACAAAGATTATGGCAGGGAAGTAAGAAGTGACGCACAGATCCATCTATCTCTTTTTACATGATGACGCATGTTAACCTCTTCCGTTGCGTTAAAAACTAATTCCTGTTTTGAAAGCAGTAATGCCAGATGAACGCGCAAACGCACGAAACCCAGGTAGGGCTCAGTTTTCAAATCTCGGTTCTAACAAATTAGTGTTTGTAAGAAGCTAAGCTGATGAGCGTCGAGCATTCCACTGCACCAGCTTACTACCAACCAAGAAAAGGACCAATCGCAATATTTTTTGCACAAATTCACTGTTGGCGTCATTTTTCCGAGAAAAAATTTTTTAAGGCGAAACGTTAATTTATACGAAGCTGAACACGTTTTATGATAGTTGTGGCAACGGTCATAAGAAATCTTGCGTTCTGTGCTGAACCCCGTTCTTTGGTATACGCGAGAAACGCAGTGACACAAACTCAATACTCAAAGTAACCTTAACTGAATGGTGAGGCGCGGAGTGGCAAAATTTGCGGAGCATATATTAATCCTACTCAATGATGCCGTTTCTTACAGTCATTTAAAACGTGAGAACTTTAAGGTCAAACTGACTGCCACAAAGTATCTGTCGGTTTCACAACCACAACACTTGAATTCAAGGAATTAAGAAAACAAAGCAGCGCTACCTGTGAAAGCTTACCACGGGTTGGTTGCAGAGATAACGCATCGTTTCGCCGATGTATTGAATTACGGTGACCTTGTACAGTCGGCAATCGTCCAAGAAATGCGAGGATGAAAAGCGCTGCCGCAACGCCACAGTAGCGCCTGGAACACGGTCGCGAGTCACGATGATGAAATAACGACACACAGCAGAACGCTAGTGCTGAGGCACAAGAAACGAAAATCATATACAAGAAAAACGTCGGAGTAACTTGAAAATTTCGGTTTTTCTCACAAAGGTCCGTAAGTTCCCGTCCATCTATTTTTACTCAGCGGCAACGAAAATGGGAACCAACACTCAGAAACTTCATAAACAAGAGACCGCGTTAAACCAGTCATGAACCAGCGAAGAAGAGAGAAGAGAACATCCGGTATGGGAGCAAGATTGCGTCATTCAATCCGATCATTCACGTGTAAATAGAAACAGCTACTTGTCCTCAAAAGAACTACCGTTAGGTGTCTAAACCAGGGTCACCAACGTGATGCCCGCGGGCACCAGGTCGCCCGCAAGGACCACGTAGATCGCCCGCGGGCCTATTCTAAAAATAACATTAGCATGATCAATATTTTCGCCGATACTAAAATAATGGAAGGTAAATTGAGCAAAATTTTTATCTCAGAAGTGTGTAATACACACTTGTATCAAACTAGTAGCCCTCCGCATTAATCGGTACACAAGAAGTAGCTCGTAGTTTCAAAAAGGTTGGTGACCCCTGATCTAAACTGATTCCCCGTTTCACGCGTAAAACTGATCGTCAACGTAACACGGTTGCAAAAATCTAAAACTGCCACCAACACCAGGGCACGCTGCAGGACCAAGGTGAGCACTGCAGTTAAAAGCAGCACACATTACGAAAACTCCGCGTAGAAGTCACCCGTTAGAGTTTACCATGTAAACGCATCTGTGGGAACAAAGATTTCAAGCTGTTCAATCTGAACTTCATTCGTAAGGTTTCGGATATTTCTTTTAGTTCTTGTTTATCAGTACGAGTTGTCTTATTAGCCAGCATGTCTTTCATTAGATCATATGTATGCGCTGTTAAAATTACTTCAGCACGGCAGGTCATAGACAGGAATATGAAGACCTTGTTAGGTCGAACACCTCAAAACCTTTGTCTGCTCAGAAACAACTCAAACTTTCCTCTTCTGCAAATTACATCTCATTAACGGGCATGCTACCTACTTCATGTCCACACAGCGTGCCTCATTTCTGTTGCCAACTAAAAACGGCTGACGTGCTGATACTCACAAACGAATTATAGAAAAGTAAACCTTTTAAAACGCGTCTGATAAATACAACAAATGGATGCCTAACCTAGCTGGTTGTTACCATCAACTCGCGTGAAGACTGAAATTCCTTTTGCTTATTACTGACGTCTGAGGTTGATACTAGATATCATGCTGATCACTGGTTCCATAGATCATCTCAAACATCGAATCATTTTAATTCGATGGACTGCTCCTAGTTAGTTACCATATCTGAGGGTAGTCAGAATTCCAGCCACCAATCCAGCAGTATGATATAAAGGCAGCGGACAATAAATAACATCTTCTGAAGTAATGCCTGCGAATATTCCAATGCCAGTCACGTTCAGCAGCTTTTGATGCGACACTTCCACGGCTTTAGGAGTCCCTGAAAGAGGGCGCAATTGTTTGAACCGGTGCAATACAAAAAAGATGGCAAAACAAAGGAGTTAGTTTGTACAATCGCGTTTTGTGCTGGTGTTTCGAATTGCGAGTGTGAACTGTAAAACACGCGAATTGTGTTGTTTTCTAGTTGTACAAGCCCATCGGCCATATGTACTTTTACAGAGAAAATATTGTTTTTTAAGATATTTCATTCTTTCGATGAACAAAGTCATGAGTCAGACGGTACTTTAAGAGGAGCGTGAAATTTTCAAGGGTGATTTGACTATTCTGCAAGGGACAATGTTGGCACACACACAGTGTCAATTGCACCTGTACGTAGAACTCGTTGATCCTCACAGTCCGCGTGCACAAGTGAAGAAAAGTATTTCAATTTGCTTCACTACCGGAAGATTATAGAAGCATACAAACCAAGAACGTTCATTACTGTCAACAATGCATCAATAAGAGAAGTTCAAAAATCAAGTCTCATGTGCCGTTATCATGATAGAATAAAAAACGGAAGTATAGGAAGGACTCTAGTAAGATACGCGTACACGTAAAGTTATTCTTCCGTTTGAGTCTTCATCGTCTATTGGTCAGAAAGCAGCAGCGGCATATTTGAAACAAAGTTTCGAGCAATGAAAGCAAATCAAACTTTGATAATGGTTTTTAACAATTCGGCGCTTCAATTTTGACAAGGCCTTGCATGTTTTTGTTATTTCTGAAGCAGATAGAATTGCTCTGTACAGGATTATTTTAAAACAGAGAAATATTTTGCAATGAGGTATTTCAAAAATAAAAAAAGACTTTTTTATGAGGTTATCAGTGTTTTTTTAAGGGAATAACATGACTAAGCAAACCTGCCAAACGCCTGCGAAGAACAAAAGGAACAACATTCGGGGCCAAAGCATTGCTTGAATCAGTCTTTCTAGAAAATTACAGGAGAAATTAAAGATTTACATGAAAACCCGGCATTGAAACCCAGAAAGGAAAAGTTGACCAAAAGCAGAAAATTTGCCACAGCACAACTTCAAAGAAAGAAAACTAACTTTTAGCAGGTTATAAACTTTTTCTTGTAGTCGTTTCGAACAAACTACTCCGCAGCTCAACTAGTTTGACCATTACGCAGTGGTCGCAAAAACACACGACGAGCAAATGTGGCCACGAAAGTGCCATACTTCCCGCATTTTTACACTATAATCATTAATCATGAAAGATGCAAGTTTTCTCAATCGGTTCTTTCTACATATTTGTCAATTCTTTCAAGACCGAACATTTTGTTGTGATATTTTAAAATTACCTGTAGTCCCGGAAGTGAAAATGTAAACAGCGGTGTCGTTCCAAGCAACCTTCCCCTTTTCTTCAGAGCGAAGATTATCTGGCGATGACCTGTCTGTGAAAACAAGGAGTGTTTCACAATTTACTAGTAACTTGTGCACTCACGTAAATAAACGTGACGGTTGCTTGCAGCAGAGCACAGGGTTAGAACGTGTCGTGAGCTTAATCACTGTACTGAAGAAAAGTTCTTAGTTTCAACGAAAACGAACGCCATGCGATGAACTCAATCAATCGCACGCTGCGGCCAGAACAGTTGAGGCACATTCACCATCGCACGTGCTCCGAGTCACGTCGTACTTGCTCAAGACTTCGATTAAAATTCACCTGCACTTGAGAAACGTAAGTGTATGAGACTTTCATCTGTATAAGATGTAAGTGCTGACGATGCGTAGTGTTAGGTGAAATCGATTTCCTGTTACAAATTTGCGACAGATTCCTTACTTGTTTCATCCGTGGAGTGAAGTTACTTGTATGAGACTCCGATGCACATTTCTCGTCTGTTATACTGTGAAACCGTTACGGGCAAAGCAATGAGATTAGGTTTGGCAAATACTAAACTTGATTTTGCAACAGCTCTTGTAGAACTTATGCATCTGGGGGGGTGGGGACAACAAACAGTGTTTCCACTCAGGGAGACTTGAAAGCCACGCGTTAACGGCAATCTTGCCACAAGCTAGTAAGTGGAAACTGGAACATAACTTCACTCACTGAAAAATAACACGAATTGGTCATGAATGCTAAACGACATCCCCTGGACGTTGTTGTCATCTCTTCGAGTACGAGTTGTAGCTCTAACGCTGTAGAGTTGAACGAAAGGGTTGAAATTCATCGGCGCTGAGCCGGCAAGCTTGCCCTGGCTGGGGTGGTGATACTTGTAAGCTGGCAGCTGGCTATAGTTGTGTTGATTATTGGATTCCTGTAGTAGGAGAAAGGGTGTGCATGCTGGAGTTAAGGTTATCATACTGCTCTCTGTGTTTGATACAGGTATACGGCCCTAACTCAAGTGCACTGTACCGGAATTCGTGGAAGAAACTAGTGATGCCCTGCTATGCGGCAGAGACAACGAATCTACGGTCCTTCTGGGGACTTCAATGCACGCGGTGCTGGGAACGATGCTGGTGTATGGAAGGGTGTGATTCGCCAACATGGTAATGCTGATGTAAATGATAAAAGAACGTTCCTGCTCCAACTCTGTTGTAACAACGCACTGTGCATCGTGAACACTTTCTTCCAACACAAGTATGTGCACAAGTACACCTGGTGAAGAGATTCGTTGACTCAGTGGCCACTCTTGATTTCTGCATAGTTTCAGCTTACTTGTTCCAACCAGTGTTGGATGTTCGCGTCAACAGGGTTGAAGAAATGTCGGCAGATCACCACTTGGTGATCACCAACATCTTGCAAAACCAACAGGGCCTACACAAGCGTGCAGGTTTAGGAGGCCCTACCGAAGTGGCAGCCGTGATTGTTATTTTTTCGCTGATTTCCTCATGGCAAGAGTAAAAAACTACCAGATTAAATTACTAATAGAAGTTTGATATATTATCTTCGTTTTGTGTACTTGATATAGTTAATTTTTTCAACTTGAGGCACACCAAGACAATTACAAATATTAATGTGTAAAAACACACAGAAGCTGGAGCCATGCTATGGAAAAAAGAGCGCCGGAGCCGGAGTCACAGTCATGAAAACCAAGAGCTCCGGGAGCTGGAGCATTGTTCACGAAAAGAAGAGCTCCGGAGCCGGAGCTGTGTCGTTTTTATCACGGGTCCGCAGTCCTGGTTTTATCGTCGACTTCATTCTAAGGAGCTTTCTAGTTACACACATTGATATTGTCATCTTGACAACTAAGAAGAATTTCTTGCATCGGGCATTATTGTTCTTATTTATGAGTCATAAATTGTACTTTGCTGGAAAAAATGAGTGAAGGAATTCCTAACGCAAATAGCGCAAGGCCAAGTGGCCTGGGGGAAACACCGGTCAGAACTTTCTTTTTTGAATTCCTCACAGTTTAAATTCAAATTTACGCCAGAATGAAAAGCATGGCGATTCGATGGCAGACTAGCTACAAAGAGTTATTCGACGCGTGCGGTATCAGAAGAAAGAATAATTTACATAGCAAGTGCTTTTTAGGTTCTGCAAACCTGCGACACATGTAGATACGCGGCGGAAAGTTTTACGTCACAGATCATTCGTCAAGCGCAATGTTGACATGTCACAAAGCTTTCGCTGTGGTTCGCACAAGTTCATAGCCTTCAAAACAACATCTCGAATCCATACCGCGCAGATTTGTTTACATACTTGCATCACTACTAGGAATAAAAGTTCATCAAACTCCAATGAATTAGTGCATTTTGTGACATTGCGTCACAATAACGGCATGGACCTAGAAAGCTCAGGATGCTGTGAATTGTGTGATGCAATGTTGGTTCCAGTATTTTTCGGAAACTTTATGTTGCGTGCTTGTGAATCGCTTATATGTACTTGTGAATCATTTGTATGGTGTTTGGGAGCATTGTAAATCGTTTAGTGCACATGTGTACAATGCTAATTACATCACTCCTGACAACTTTATCATACAGTACATCATCTTTGCACCACACATGAAGGTTTCTCCACCACATTGAACATAAACTCTCAAGTGGCTGGCCTTTACGAAAGTTGGAAACTGGCTTTTTCTTGGCACTAGAATACGACCTGCTGCTGAGCAAACACTGCTTGGATGCGAAGGGTTATGGAAACCCAGTCAGAGTTGCATTTTAGCTGGGTTTACATACACTTTCTCTGTCAAGCTAAGCTCCTCGGAGCTGGGAAAACCACGATAGTTACCGGTTGCAACCTAGCACTCCTGCGCTGTGTTGATCATCCAGCAGACTGCAACCCATTTCAAAAATGTAACCTATCAACACTCCAAATTCCCCAGTAATTTGGTCAGTGAGTTTAAACCACGATAGAAAATTATGAAACTGTTGAGGGGTGTCCGACAAGACAACCTGGTTAACAAGTTTTTCACGGTGTCCCAGTGCTTCAGCTTTAATTTGCATGGAATTATCTAATGTTTGCGTCTACAAAATCAATTCAACTCATTTCGTAGTCCTCTTTACATACTACATACAACAAACAACCCGACATTCGAGTTCCACTGAATCCTTTTTAGCTTTTGCGCTCATGAACAAAGTAGTGGCTGGACACCCTGTCATAGGGCCTGCAATCTAGTAATTTATACAGACAAACGGAAATGGAAAAGTATATGGATGACAAACTAACATAAATAATGCAGGAACGAGCTTAACATTTCAGCACATTAACACTGAAGTAACTGATACCTAACTGAGCACTACCAGTCGAAATAAATCCTTTCTCAGCCAAGAATCAACACTATGATCTTGTCATAGTACATATTTCTCTTGTTGAGTAGCCTAGAGTAGGTATCACCAGCTCTTAATCAAATGGAACCATACCTAAACGAGGTAAGATTGGTATCATATCATTAGCACTTGACGAAAATGTGCAAACAGTGATGTTCAAATCCTTTAGGACATCACGTATGTCTTCCAATGCCTGAAAAATGTAAAAAAACGAACAAGTGTTCAGCAACAAAATCTTACTGGTAAAGGTACAGATCCAGGTTTTCTGAAGCTAATGTAACAAAGCAAAACAATGTGCCTAAAACAATAATTTACCCTCAAAATGACAACCATGTGAATAATAATAAAGTTCTGCACTTGTTTATGAATCAGACACAAAATATGTCTTATCTTATCAGACAACCTGTTTTATACCAGATGCTTGTTGTGGTAAATATTGGAAAGTTGAACCTTGTTTTAACCACCAAAAATATATCTGCCTCATGTTATTGACAGATCATGAATTTAAGAATACTGTGTGTCTTTTTTCATGTGATAGTAACACGTGAATAACCAGGGCTACCATCCTATCCTTATTTCTAAGGTTTGTCCTTATTTTGAAGTACTACATGTTGGAAAATATTGTCCTTATTTCTGAAAAATGTCCTTAATTGTGACTTGCATTGTGAATTTTTTCTTACTTTCTGTAGCATAATAATTTTAAATAGACAATATCTGGTAGACATACAGACTATTTCCATCTCATCATGAACATTTTGTAATCAAGCTTTTGTGATGTCATGAGAGTAGTGTAATGTTGCAGCACAAAGACGTAACACAATATCAAGTATTGTTTGGCTGGTTAGGAATCTTAGGAAGGCTAATTTTGTAGTGAAGATTTAGCATTTAATTGAGTAAAGAAACTAGCAAGCAACAAAGCCTTTTTGTGACAAGTATGAGATAGAAATCGAGATGCATGAGGTTGTTTCCAAGAATAGTTATTGCTGATGCAGATTGTTCCTGGTAATAAAATACAATATATTCATTACAAATATTTCCTACCTCGACCAAAGCATTGTCCTTCCCAACAATGATTAACTTCGGCTTAACCACCAGAATACAATGAGTTAGTGGTTGTGCTCGTAGCTTGTGGTTGAGAAGTGCAAGCTTTGCTCCAATTCTCATGCAGGCAAGCATCATAGCAACATTCATAGGCTCATTATACATTAGTACAGCAACCTAAAATGGGATGAATTGCAGAAGATTTCAGATGTACACAGAACCTGGCATAAATCAATCCTAAAACTTTAGTTGAAGAACTTAGTAAAAATCTTGGATCACATCAAAGTTAATCAGAAACTTTAAACTAATATAATCTTCCAAACACAAGGCAATTAAGATATTTTTGCAACAATAAAGAGAAAGGCAAGTCACATATTTTATTGATAAAGAACATAAAGAGGCATTACCTTATCATTTTTGTTTACTTCAAACGACATCAAAACCCGAGACAGTTTGTTTACCATGTGGTTTACATCTTTGTATGTCCACTCTTCATCCAGGTACACCACAAATGTTTTTTCTGGACATTTGGAAGCCAACTGCAACAATCTGAAAAGCAATATACATAAACAGCGTGACCCAAACAACAACCATAAATACAAAGGTGGCCCAAAAAAACATAAATACAACAGGGTACAAGGAACCCATAAACACAGGATAGCCTCATAGAAAAGCACAGATACATGGCAATCCCCAAAAAACAGAACCTATAATTTTATTATGGGCTCTCTTTTCAGGTTACCCTCTATACATAAGTATACCAACAACACAATTGCCTCAAATTTTTTTACAAAAATTGCATTAGCAAAGGCTGTTATAAGCAAGTACGTATTTAACTGAAATATTTTTGTTTCCTAATTGAAAGACTATGACACTTAAAATTGCATAACAAAGCTGTAAAGCTTACAATTAAGACCAAAAAATATCATGTTAACAACACACAAAAACTATCCAACAAGAAATGGGGATGGAAATTAGCTGAAATTATATTGCATGTAAACAATACAAACTTTCATCCAACCAGATATCATTTATGATTCAAGAACATCATTTCTCCATTCCCAAGCTAAGCTCTCTAACATCTAAAATCAATTGTCATATTACTTCAAATAGCTGGTGTTCAAGTGTTCAATTTATTACCAGATTACAAAATGATGTTCAAATTATTTAGAAAGTCGGTCATATGACACTGATGAAACATAATATAATTTTAAAAGTATTTTTACAAAATAACTTGGAAGGAGTTGGTCTGAGACTTGAGACTTTTGCTTGGTACCTGATCACAAACAATTAGCTAAGGATCTGTCTTGATATTGACAATTAGTTGCCCATGAGCTCCCAAAATTTTTGTAAATTATATGTTGCAGTGCATGAGAATGTTTCCTTCATTTTATAAATTGCATTGCTGGTATCATACTGAATTTCATTGTTTCTTAATAAAATCAAAACATTGCATTGAATTATCTACAAAACAGAGACATAATTCTAGTTTTTACCTAAAAACTTGTGTGTTTTATCCTTCATTTCTTGTATCTATTCATGATCTACACAAAACTAGCTATTCGCAATCTTGGTTTCAGAAATTTTGTATATGTTTTTGATGTAGCAAGAAAGACCTTTAAGTTTTAAATGCCACTGAAACTAAACATTCCAGCTAGTTTCATAGATAACGGCCAAGTAAAACTCATTGATTTACATCTTTTAGCACAGGAAGTGATTTTCTATTCTCGGTGTGCGTAAATGAACTCAACCAATTAATCAAACAAACATTTTGTTTTTCTAATGCAAACATAGCATTTCTACACAGCCACAAAAACAATCAAATTTTCTAACACTCTTTTCAATCAGACCACTTTCTGCACAAGTATAGTGTTCAAATAAATTTTGCTACAGCTCTGCTAAGAATCAATAAATGCCAACCAAGTAGCAAAATGTCAATTGGGCCAATGCCAAGTAGTCCACAGCAACAGTGATCATATCTTGAAGTAATAACTGCACGTGAATTTTACTGGAAAAAAATATATGTGAGATGCATTGCTTCTTTGTTGGTTGTCCAAACTAATTTCTGGGCCGGCAACACACAAATTAACTTAGCTGAAATAATCAGTACGAGAAAATCCACTGCTTCTTTCTGATGAAAGTGTCAAAAAGTGTAGGAGTATGTCAAAATCATGAAAAAACTACATTAGAGGCAGGAAGATAAATTACAAAGAGTTCAGCACACCAGGAATTTTAGAACTACACAATTTTTCAAGGAATAAACAAAAGCACATGGACTTATTGTTCTAAAAGACATAACTAAAGTGCCATTTGTCAACAGTACAAACAAGAATAAATACTGCAGAATTGGAACAGATATAATGGTGATACTTCATATTTACTACCATACCTTTCCGAATACGTAACCATTTCTTTTTTTAAATTTTCATTGGAGCCTATCATCTTATGCATAGTAGATAGGAATTTAATGTCTGAGGAGATCCATGGAATACAAAACCAAAGTGACAAGATAGCTGCAACCATAAAGATCATGCAATAAAGCGTAAAAGAAAACAGATCCATATTTTCACCATGGGCAACATGGAATTACAGAAATGCAACAGTTGAAACTTATCTCAAAAGCCTAAATCCATCTAGACAATAACAAATTCCTTAGTTAGCAAGCAATGGGTATCACAAGCATCACATATATTGCTGAACTGGCGATGTAGGCCTATTTCATTTTTTCATATACTATAGCCTATAAGCACATGATTATGATGATACTCTTGTCATGACACCTACAAAACTGGCGCAACCAGGTAGGCTGTCATGACAGACCCTTTTCCAGCTAGCTGGCCCATACTGCACTACTTTAACAACTGCCGACGAATGCTAACGAAATTGAGTTTCCAGTCGCGTGATCCCGTCTACTGTGTGTGCAGCGTGCTTAGTTACCAGTGTAGAGATGGCACGGGCCGCTAAGAGTCCAGTCTTCGGGTCGTCCGCTAAAGGTTTTGAAACAGCCGCTGACAATTTTCTTAGCGGTGACGTCATTCCGGACCGCTACGGGCCGCTGCGGTCTGCTCGCCAATGAGGCGAAATATTTGTTTTTTGCAAAGTTTCAAAATCTAACAATGAAATTGTTTGCTGCTGTTCTTCTCTTTCACGGTTCTGCTCATATTCCGTTTCACTTGTTTCCATGCAAATCAGTGAACCACGTTAAGAATCCATCAAAGCAACAAACACTTTCATTTATAGTCTGTCGCTGTTGCCCAGGTTCATGTTTAGGACAGGTGTTCCCAAACTTTCTCTGGCCATGTATGTACCCCTTCAGCATTTCGATTGATGAGCATGTACCCCTAAAATTTCTTATGACACAAAGGTTGAGGAAAATAACAAAAATATATTTACCAATAAGCATGACTTTGAAAATACTATTCACAGATGAATGCATAAATATTTCGAAATGACATAGCCTATATGTAAACATATTTTTCCCTTCAAATGCTAACCTTAAATGTACCCCTTCAAACAGGAAAGGTAGCCCTAAGGGTACATGTATCCCAGTTTGGGAACCCCTAGTTTATTAGAGGCTAAGTTTAGGTTAGGGTTTTAAGATTTAGATTTAGGGTTTAGTAT
>JGI24159J19872_10006778_pt1 | contig 14985 bp, 8 predicted proteins | sample Ectturendosymbi4_FD_19872 | JGI IMG/M metagenome (IMG submission 19872) | reverse complement strand
GATCAAAGGCTCAAAAGACTTGGACTCAAGCCTAGTTTCCAATGAAAACTTCAGCGAAACACTTTGGCCTAGCGGTTAGGCCCTAGGCCGGGCAACATGAGCCAAAATGACCCCAAAACTGCTTCACTTATGACATCAGTCACAAAAAATCCGCACCCCCTAGCCAAAAAATTTTTTTCGAGTGCAATCTACTAGACTGGTCAATCCGTTTGAGCCATTGAACAGCTCTCTAGCACAAACAGCGGAGGAGCTAGGGCGTTGGTAAGGCAACCGAAAACTGCTGTTTTTTATGCCGAAATCGAAGTACAAATATATCGTACGCCAGCTCTCAAAGTGTTAAGTGATATATGTATAAATATTTGAAAATAAACAACATGTAAATATATTTTTACCATCTATTGCTAACCTTAAATGTGCCCCATGGGATAGGCAAATGTATCCCCAGGGCTACATGTAACCCAGGTTGGGAACTCCTGTATTAGCTGAACAAAATGCTTCTAAGGGATAGAAAGAGGTGACAAATTGAGCAAAATGATAATTAGACGAACAGAAATGTGTGCAAAAGATAGGGATTCTGCTGTGACCGACAAAAATGTGATAAATTGATGAATTAAACGATTACGAATTAAACAAGTTCTACTGTATTTCTATTGGACATCTGGAGCAAGACTACAGAGCTACAGAGCAAGAACTGTTTCTAAGAAAGATGTCACATGTAGCTGCTATAAAAACAATTTGCAGTTGCGTGTCAATGGCAAAAACATTGTTGCTGACATTGCACTTGCAAGATACTGGTGGGATCACTACAAATTATTTAGAATTAAACTAGCGTGTGTATCTATTCATAGACTTCACAACATTTTCAAAAACAGTTGAAAGCTTGAACCTTGTGATAAATGTGTCTTGGTGTCAAAGTTGGCTTGCATTGAACCAACATGCATAGAGTTGGAGTGCAGTCAAGGATTTATAATGCAACTACTAAGGTTCACCTGAGAAACAATAGGTAGTTTTATATTTTGTTTCCATGGATTACAACTCCCTACAAAGGTTGAAATGAAACAAATATCCAATGATCTGGTATGATCAAGCATTTTTGCATTCATTTACTAACCCTGTGATATGAACTGTGAGCTCAGCCAAACACTGAACAAACAAAAAATAAAAAAAAACTGTTTTCTGTCTAGAGATACAATTTGTTTCTCACCTGTGTAGTCAAGGTACCTGTCTAGAGAGTTATAAATTGCTGAAATAACATACAAAGCAACCACATATGTCTATGTTGGTTGTTTATTTTGTGAATAAAGTTGATTTGGTAGAATATCTATGAAATTGCAATATATGCATCTGGTCCGAAAACAACATAAGCTTAAATATTTCTTATCCACTGGGGTTGAGCGTTGAGCTACTAATAAGAATTTCCTTTGCTTATTAATGCCTTGTTAACTAGCTTTCAGATAGCTTAAGGTAAACTTGTGCAAATGTGCAAAGCAAGATAAACTTTTCTAGGCTTGTACTGATCCATAATGATATCCTTGTTAGAAGACAAAAACACATTGTAAAGTGACTAGTGAGATGCCTAGCCTCATTCGAAATGCTGTTTTCATTGGATTGTGACATGTGCAGCATAATACACAATAAAATGTGTAGCTGCTGGAGTTTTTCAATGTATGATGTGGTCAATGCATTGTAAATAGATGACACAATATCATGAAGCAGAAGATGCAGCGCCAATTGCTTATGCAATAGATCAATATCAAGTGGCCTAGTGCTTATAACGTAATTGAATCTTTTCAGAAGCAATTGCAATTGAGTAAAACTTGGAAGTCTTAAAAAAAGCATTGTAAAACAACAATACAAAAACCAATGATTTTAAGAAAACCTGTTCATTGTATCAAAAACAACTCAAACGAGACGCAGAAAGTACTTATCAAAGAGATATTTTTTGTATCTCTTGTTACATTGATGAATTTTGCTGGGAGTTTTAACTGTTGTTTTTGAAACGTTTAACACAATTTTACAGGAATCATTATTTTTCACTATTGTTTACAACTGCAATCAGTCAGTACTTGACTTATTTTTGTTAAGTTTTTCATGTCAACAAAGGTCAAGTTTGAAGTTCATCATGAAGAGCATATTACTGTGACTCTTAACCAGGGTGTGACAATCCCTTGATGGTGTATTTTATAACAAGTTATTTTAGTTCATCGAATACATTTATAATTTTCATTCCAGCACTAATTATGATTAATATCTCTCCACCAGTTTTGTTTTATTATTGTAGTCAGACATGGTGGATGAGTTGCAACCACTACGATACCACACCAGAAGAGTGTTGAAGGTATACCTGCGTTAATCATTTTAACACATGTAGCAGTGTATAAAGTGTACAAAATACACANGTACACNAGGAAGTTGCTTTGGTGTAAGTCAAAACGAAGGGATAATTATTGTTCAAAGCAGTGATTCTCAACCCTGTCCAGGTGGTCCACGTGGAATTTCTAGTGGTCCACAGAGAGTTCCATAAATCCTTGATAAAATGTTCTAAAAGTTTTGTCTGGTTGTTCATGAGGTGTCCGAACAGCAAAGTGGTCCATCACACATTTTTTTGTCAATGGTGGTCCATGGGCCAAAAAAGCTTGAGAACCACTTGCTTAAAGTTACTTTAATGTATTGCTTATATTCTTTGTGATACCGACAATCTTTAATTGAGTTAAATACTACTACCGCTTACTGTCTTTCAGTATCAAACACCACCGTCGTCATTGGAACCACTACCTGAGGGATGGTTGGCGGTCAGGCATTCATCTGGCATTCCAGTTTATTTGCACCGGGAAACCAGGGTTGTAACTTGGTCAAGACCGTACGTTGTCAGCGCTGGAGGAATTCGGGTACGTGATAGAGGAAACTTCTTTTTACAGTTCCTACTCGTTAGTTTCGAAACTTCCAACATGTTTTCATTCGAACCACTGGGTTTTACGTCATTGTTACTTTTATAGAAAAACTCCTACGATTTTCTTTAAATGCTAAAGAGTGGCTGTCATTAAGGAAAGCTACCTTCAAGTAAACGAAAATATTCAACTAATTATTAATGCTGTGCCGGGCATGAGCTTGTAAATAAGTGTTTTTAAGTAGCTTTAAATTGAAGTTCAGCCACCATCGTATCAGTACAACACAGGTTTATGCCGATTACCAGGAGAAGTGGGTTTAGTTAGGGTTTCCTTGATTAAACGTGATTTCGTCAAAAGGTTTGACCAAGCTGGTATTTGTTGTATCTGTTCGAAACTTCTCAGTCCCCGTGCATCTATTGTATATTTATAAGTTAGGTGGTCAGTAACAAACTCAAAATTGAAGTCATTAAATTTCTGGAAAAATTTGCCTAGTCGCAGTATTTACCATTGTTCACTGTTGACTGTATTTTTTTCAGTTCTGATGATTTTTATGTGTGCCAAAAGGATTCTAGAGCTGTATTTGTGTTTTTAAAAATCTCAAATTTTCGGATGAGATAGTGTATATTTCGATCAACTTATACGAGAATATTTTTCCCGTGCAGCAAAAAACAGCAAGTATAGTGAACAGTTTCTATAAATAACTAATGAGACCTGCTGAAGGAAAGTAAACAATACAACCGTCACTTGTCTAATATAGGATTTGTTTTTCGTACTATTTTGTTTTCCACTGTGGTTAAAAGCGCGAGCAGTGCTCAACAAGCGATCTGGATTTAAAGTCATACGTTGTGTTGTGTTCAAAGCTTTCATAACTTACAGAAACACAACCCTCCCGTAACAAGCATACCTTGTTTGGAATATAAACGGTTGCGAGAGAGTTTCAAAAAGGAGCTGCAGAAAGATGATTCAGGTAATGTTTTTACGTTCATTTAGCATAACTTGTGCTTCGGTTTGGTTGGTCAAAGATCGCTGCAATAGTCTAATAGTAAATCTTTAGGAACAAAAAAGTGAAAAATGTCAACGCTCTGTAGTTGGCTTAAAACCAAGAGTAAATTTTTAAGGTTTAATGGCAAATTAAGGTCGATTATTGTGTGTTGACAGTCATCACAAAACTTATCATTTTTGTGACGACGACATTGTGTGACAGTTGTGGTTGTTCTCTGGACCAAAGCAAAGATGCATGATCTCGATCTTAAGACTGGGCGCGGGCAGCATGTAAGTATGCGCTGTACAGAACAATCAGTACCGGACGGGTCAGAGAAAAAATGTGACGTGTTGCCTGAACTGTTCACAGAAAATAGTTTCACCCGAAGAATGATTAGACTCATTAATTTTGCGAAATGAGATTAGAATCACTGCATTGGCAAACGGATAGCTGCTGTTTCTGGCAAAACGGATGCTGATTGATGCTGGCGACGGCGTATTAGTTGATGAACAAGAATACAGTCCCCGCGACATCATCAGCCGAACTAATGTAGTTGTTAAAAAGCCCTCGTGCTGAAAACGTGTTGTCGGATTTGCTGCTCCCGGGTTGGTGTAGTGGGAGTCAGTGGTCGAAAAGTTGGGCGCAAGGTTGGATATTGAAGAGGAATTTGCTATTACAATGCGGAACGCGTTTACTACAAAGTCCATTGGGTGCGGAGCGTTGTTTTTATTTGAATGTTTCTACAATGAAACAGATTCAAACCCTGCATCATCGATGTTGCATTGCAATGGTGTGAACAGTGACGAAGGGAATAATCCTGATGATCAATCCCGAGAAGAACATAATGACGTCTCCGAAAATACACCTGACGACCAATCAAATAGTGCAAGCAATGCTTCAATCGACATTGTGCCAAAAGCGATTTTGCACAGTTGTGCCAATGAACAGTTAGGTAAGAACTCCATCGAATATAGGCAACGCGCCAAAGCTACTTTCAAGTTTTTTTTTACTCTAACATGCACGTTGGAGCATCTTTAAACCTACCGGTTACGATTAATAATGATGTCAGGTGCCAGTATGTCGCTAGACGCTGCTCATCTGAAGTGCTTCGCATCCGTGCGCAATGTTTATTTAGTGTGGCGCTTTCAGATGCACAAACACCGCTGAAAAAAAGTGCCATCGTTGTGTTTGGGCTTGACGGCTCTTTGATACTCCGCTGTAAACCAAATCGTCCTTGGTGGTTAAGTACAGTATACAGTGGCCGTTTGACGATTAGGCTCGTTAAAGAATAAAATTGTTTCGATTTGCGCGACAGCTAGCAGTTCTGCTGTACTACCAACATTTGACAGTAGAAGTGTAATTCTGCCAGGTTCAGAAGAGTTTGGTGAATATCTCGGCCGATGTTTCGAGTTCGACGTTTTACAAATACCACAGTTTAACAAGTGGTCGGAAAAGCGACAATTTAATCGAAGGCTGAAACGCTCGGCCAATGCTTCCACCGAAGAAAAAGACGAATCTGATCCGAAAAAGGTTAGTTGGTGTTTATGTTTTAACTTTGCATATGCATCTATTCTTTTCAATATGATCGCTGATTGTATCGCGACACCACTTAGGCTCTTGCTGTAGTTCGTAAATCCTTACCTTGTTTATTCATTCACTTTGTAAACCTGTCTCAACTTACGAGAATGTTGCTGGAGTTGTTTGAGATATCAGAAGAAATTGTTTTTATTAGCAACCACTGATGACAGCCTAGTTCTACATCAAGGTCTTCAAGCCAGGTCTCTAAAGAGGTGATGCCACCTGGTCTTGTTTGGTTTCGGGTCTCTTTCGAATCCTGTTTGAATAAGACAGGAAATCAATGGTGTTACTCCGAAAACTTGGTATCTGTAACAGTCAATACGTCGCATTCGGTGTTCACGCAAGAAGCGCACAATTGTGTGCAATCAACAATCAGTTTGGAAGGCTTACTAAAACCAATAGAACTTATCATACTGTACATTGTGACCAATTCTCTTTATGGGTGCTTCTCGGTATAAAATGTGTTGAATCTAGCTGCGTGAAAATCGGTCAAATTCCAGTGCTGTTGCGTAGTTACAGTCTAATGATTCAACTCGGAAAACAGCGTTGTGAAAAAATCTTGGAAGACTTTGTAATGAACTCATGGACCTCGTTCACTGACGCGATTGCAACCGATGCCCGCATCTTCAGCAATATGGCGGCAACATATTAATGGATATTTTCGCTTGTTTTTGCGGCAGCTTGGACCAGCGAAAGTGATCACCTTGACTATTCCTAGAGAGTCCGGAAGCGATCGCCCACAAAGTAAGGAAGCATCGGTTGACAGTATGTCTTGAACAGAATCCTTTCACTGCCAGGAAGCNGTCACTGCACGGTGTTAACAGATTATATGTTTGGCCCACTGAGTAGGTATCCTCAGCTCTTACTCGATAGCGCCGATTTACTTTCAGATAACCTTTATAGCTTTTCTTGCCAGATACACATGTACGTGTGTCAACTAAGTTCATCCACTCAGATTTGTGACGAAACACACTGTCAACCAATTACTTCGATGTTGCAGCGGCGTTACAGCGTCAGGCCTAATTTCCTTAATGGTTAAATAGGAGTGACGTGTGATAATGTTACTTACGATTAACCACAATATCCAAAACATTTGTGTTCTTCATGCTGTTTGGAATAGCAGTATGGCTCCTGTTGATGGTGATATCAAGTGAAGCGAAAAATAACTTTTTAATTTTTGCTTTTTTCGGCGAATGTCATGGAGTGTGGCACATCGGCAAAAAAATATTTTTTTTCATGAAATGCTCGTTAACCACAACTGAAGCGAAATCTGCTTGTAACCGTTGCGTTTCTTACTACTAAGTTGGATTTCTGTTGCAACCCTGTGCGTTTGTAGTATGGGTTGTGGTTCCTCCCAGTATTAATCTTAAGCATGACGAACGTATTTTTGCATTTGCAGAGGTGGTCTTTAATACGAGCGTGAAACCGATGGTGTGCGTTCTTCACGAGTATGCCCAGAGCGTCCTTCGTGCTAAAGCGCATTACGTCTTCAAAACGAAAGGTAACGTGCTCGATGGAGATACGAACGTTAAGGCGAATCCACTTACCATGTCTCGGAACTTGACCTTTTATTGTCATCCCGAATGTTTGTTCAATTTTTTGTTTTTCATGCAATATCAATTCCTGAAACTTCAAAGTGGCTTTTGCAGGCGATTCTACCGAACCGTTTGAAACCACCATTATGATCAACGATAAAGCGTATGGGACAGCCGCTGGAATTAATAAAAAAACGGCGAAGAACAAAGCTGCCTTAGAAACTATGGAGATGCTTGTCCCTGGTTTCAAAGTAAGATGCTTGTGTGATTTTCAGCTTGAAACTGAGTGCAAGAAAATATGTCACTGCTTACTGCGATTTCCACGTGCTGATCTGTTGATAAAAATTAAAAAGGAGGGCTTGGCACATCGTCCACAGGTGATAAACGGGAGTGATGTGTCACCAATATTTATTGACAATATGATAGCGTACAAGAAGTTTTCCTGTCCTTTTTCTCTTGGTAATTTTGTATGTTTTTATTATCTTGTCAAACCCCGAGTTGGCTGTCGTTTGCGTCGCCAATGCCAAAGTTCAATGTTGTTTGTTTTACTTGCCACGTACAGTGTTATTACAGATAAAACAGTGGTGTCCAGCACCAGACAAAAGGCACACGACGAGTTTGAAAGTGGCATGCAAAGTCTAGTGAAAATTGACGACTGATAATGAAATCAATCTGAGTAGAAGTAACAATATGCGTGTTGTAGTGGGTAGGAAGGCAACTCGGTAATGTGTTCTTCCAAATCCGAGTATCACCAAGACACATCCTCGTTTCACGATCACCTTCTTGTTGTTTTTCAGTCTGATACTTTTGTGGCACGTGAAAAAGTTCTGAAAAAAATTGTTACTCCAAGGTTTTTGAGCAGGCACTCTAAGTTAAAGCGTCAACAAGTTCGTTTTTTTTCTGTTCAGAAACAAGTGGAAAGTCTGTCCGGCGAAACTTCGATTGAGTATTTCAACGACGTGCCAATCACAGACAGTCGAGTGTACAACCTGTGCTTGCACGCTGGTTACTATCTCCCTTACCACCTGCTCACGGAATGCCTGAAGCGGTAATTGGCAATTTTCGTGTAAAAACTCTTTCTGGGCCGTTCGTTTGGCGCTGATTGCTATTGTGTTTGTCTTTTGTGCAGGAATCAAGGCATTACCGACACGAACGTTAAATTCGACGTTCAGGTCGGCAAAGGGAAGAGCTTGGAGTACAAGATGGAATGCGGAAAACACATTGTCACTGTGAGCGATTACCCAGAGATTTTAATGCTCGAAAGGGTTTCGGGATTTTTTGTTTTTTTTGGTCAAAGAGCGACGCTTCGCCCTCACTGCTTTAACAAAGCTCATCATTATCATGGGCGAAGTGTAGATGCGCGCAAACGATCAAGCGGCGGGTGGTCGTATCGAAAACAAGATGTCNGCAAAAAGTGAAAGATAACGCGCCTGTCAAACGAAAAACGGCAACACAATTTAAATAAGCTTAAGATGGTCTGAAAATTCAGCATTTTAGATACTTGACAAAAGCCTATCTTCTGTTTCGTCTCCTAGAAGGCAAGAAGAACCATGTCGTATGTTTGATTTTCCACAGCAAACCGATTGATTGTTTTATGCAGGGATCAGCGAAAAATAAGAAGATTGCAAAGCAACTGGCGTCGCAGCAAATTCTGCAGCGTCTCCACCCCAAAGTAAGCATCCCATTTTGTTCCTTTCCCCGAAACGTATCCATGTGCGAGAAGCCGGACTGCAATTTAGAACGAGAGCGAATAAAGCTATTTGGTGCGGGATCATCACGCTCATTAATCGGTTAAACCTTTGCTCGTGTTGGTGCGCACGTTTTTCTGTGATACTTAGCAAGCAGTTCAACGAGTTTTCATTTTACTTCTGTTTTGCGTGAAACAATGGAAGTTTCTTGTATAAGTCAATCACAGCTGTTGTCTGATACGGACATTGGCCGTGGGCGGTGCATTACATCATCGAGGGTGGCGTCGTGACCAACTGGCCAGGTGGAATATCTTCAGATATGCTCTTCTGTATTATAGTTCGGGGTTATACGTACGACTTCCATTTGTTCAAATAGAACGCACTGGGCATTTTTGTGTGATGGTAAAGAAGTAGAATTATAGCTTGTTTGCATTTTATTCGCAACAGTTTTAAAATAAGCTACAGAAGCAGCTGCCGCATCTTGTTCAGTGGCAGCGAGCTTGAGTTCTTCTTGATTGTGCTGCCCTCTGAAAGATTCTTAATTGGAACTAGCAGCAGCAGCAGCATCTGTATTAGATTTCGCTTTTATTTAAACAGCAAATTGTCTTGTTATGTAGTAACAGCACAAAATGTGACTCGGTGTGTTCCGGCGGATGTTTCAGGGAAACCACTTGTGAAAGCCCATTTGATAAGGCTTTTTTGTAATAGTGATAGCACATCTCATAATCGTAGTTTCGCGGTAAACCAGGTAATGTTGGTTGTATGACTGCTGTAGCAAAAGCTGTAGAATATAAGAATTTGTCAAATTACCGAGCATGGCGTAGCTTCAGGAGGTTCACATTTTACGTAAGTCAAGTCTTGATGTGGGTACTGCCCTAACATTTGTTTCAATCCTAAGGAAGTAGGCTCTGCCGAATTGGTGATGTTTAGCATGGCATTTTTTGAGAGAGCACAAAAACCGCCTTGTGCATCGACTTTTGCTTGTCACAAGAGGAGGCCATGATAAAGCCTGCTTTGCTTTTTCGTCGTTTCTACCTCAGGCCACCTTTTGGGGAGAACTGATGGAAATGTATGGCACATCGGTAGCGGAGAAACGCGCCAAGAAGAAGAACATAGAGCAAGAGATCTTCGAACTGAAGCGACGTGGAGCGAGTTCCAGTAAAGCGTCTACAGACGAGGTTGACAGGACGGTCGCGCGGGCAAGCAGCGGTGCGGGCTCATCCGGTTATGCGAAAGGTCGTGACCTTGCCGGTCCCAATCCGGAGCTTTTGTCGAAACTGCGAAAAATGATGATGGAGCTTGGCGAGCGCAGTGCTAATCCTGACCACGACCGAAACACGGAGCAAGGGACAGTGAGCGATGAAAGTCCTGAGCCAGAGAAGAAAAAAAGCAAGCTTTTGATGATCGACGTGTGAACACGCAGAAGAATTCCTAGTGCTAACACCTCATCCCATTTTGCTCCATTTTCCGTCTGTTGCAAGTTTGGCTCCGCGTACAAGCTGCAATCGAAAAATAGACACTTCAATCGCAACCTTACGTGTTCTGACTATCAAATGTTAGACTTTTTGCAAACCAATTATCTTTTTTACGTTTGTGATGTGCTGTTGACGAAAACAGAAAAATAAGGCGACATGATTTACGGTATTGTTGTGTTCAACTCCGTCGAAGGTCGAGCATCGTCCAAGTCAATCATTATTGCTTAGAATTGCTGGTCACAATCATTTTTTCTCTCCAGTGTGATGTCGCGTTTACTTCGGAAAACATTTCTTTTTATGAACAGCAGTTGTATGATATCATAGCTACAGTTTTTCGATAAATCTGAAAAATGTTAAATCGTTAAACGCTGTATAAAATTTTGAAACTGCGATAAATTCGACCGAGCTCGATGAAGCACCTTGCTATATTTTCCAGCAAAGTATAGACCCGAGTTGAGACCCGTCTCGCCGATACATGATATATCCAAATGGAGAATTCCTACTTAATATGCCAGCTCTAACCTCTCACTATACAGGCTGAAGAAGGTGCCATCTCAGCCAAGTCTAACCGAGTTAGATGTTAATACCATCATCGTATTCAACCTTGAACGGAAGTATTTCACCACTGAATTCTCACTGTTGTCGGTGTCCAATCGGCGAATTAGTTCACACTGTGTGGCTCATGTGTCGCCGACACGGTGTATGTCGAATCAGAGGTGACGTGGGGTGAGGTTCGGTGTTTGTCAAAACTCGGTTACAGAATCGCAGCTGAGTTCGTGTTGCTGTTCTCCATGCCCTCTCACCTACTTACGATGATCGGTTGCATTTTGCCGTTCTTGTTTTGTCTGCGTGAGACGCTTCGACAAAAACCTTTTTTCGTCGAGTACTTTTTTTCGATCACGTTAGTCTTTGCCAGCCTCGTATTATTGAATGTGTGTTGCACTGACGAACTATCTCAGTAACCTCAAAAAAGTAAAAGGCAACAGAAACTTACGTTTTTCAGGTTTCAAAATTTTATTGCGTGAATTGTGAACAACTGGTCGTGAAAAATGCGAATGAAGGAATGAACAATCGAATCATATTCGACCACAGCCAATCATGTATCCGGATCAGTTCACATGGGCAAGCCCTAGATTTAGCTGATAAGAAGCCCTAGGCAGTTGTAAGGCCCCCCTCTCCCACTGCTACGAGGGAAAAAATGGAAAAGCGTTTACCTGTTCGCGCAAACCTGAAAAAGACGATATGAGCTCGCAAGTTCGTTCAACAAAAATTTTCTAAATTCTGTGGCGTGGTGATGCGCCACATATAACGTTGAATTCGTAGCAGCAATAGTAGAGCCTATACCTAGTCGAGTGGGGAAAGCTCTATTTATTGCTGTTACGCGGAGGGTCGTGGGTTCGACTCTCGCTTTAGGCGTCTCAGGGCGACGCAGCATTGTTGCTGCAACAATCCATTGTAGAGTGCACTGCGTTTGTTGCTGCTTTCGACACAAAAGCGTTCAATGATGTGGAAATCGTGCTTGGCTGGCTGGAACAGGGTTTTGAAACAGGCGAACCAACCAAAGCGTCGCAGTTAAATACAACTTGGGGGACATCTGCCCCCGAGCGCAGCATTTTGGAGGCGCCAAATTGAGGTCGGTATGTTAGGTAATAATTTCGAAATGTTAAATGTCAGCGGATGCTAATAATTACGATTTACAAAATAAAATGTTTAATGCTACCCAGTGCTACTACCCATGTTGTATGCCAGGGATGCCGGAACATCGGTAGGTCAGGGGAGGGGGGGCAATAAAAAAGTTGAGGGCAGTGGAAACTTATGAAAAACAAAACAATCTTTGTCAATTATGCTTACTACTGCTCAACAACAATGTTGCCTCAAAAATGATAAAAGAAACTTTGGAAAATGCATTTCGATTCGATCTTGATAAACCATAAAATTACCTTATGGTGTTGTTATGAAAAAGACATCTTTGCCTCCACTCTTTTGAAAGGTCAAGGGGAAACGCCACCGCTCTCCGGCGTCCCTGTTTACCTTTATCAGCAGTCATTGTCTACCTGCATAGATGTCTGTGTTCAACAGGCACATGCGGCAAACCGCCAAATATCGTAACTTGAAGTGAACATTAGAAGATTTGTTGCCATGTTATTGTTACACAATAAAGACCAACAGTAAAACAATCCACTTGCAAGTTTGGCAACTAGCTGCCCTTGCGGGCAAAGGAGCGGCTATGAGTGAACTGCAAGCTCACCATTGCATGACACCAGGACAGTGAACCTGGCTCTTGTGCACAGGGCCTACGAGAGGGGGCTACAAGAGGTACATTGTACCCGGGCCTGGGAGGTACTGAGGCCCGGGAGGATGAAAGTACTCAAGCTAAGTTTTTCTGTAATCAACCCCAAAATTGATGGTCAGTTTCTTCGACTGCAGCGCTGGTAGTTATATTTGAAATCTTAGCGTGGTAGTTGTTTTATCTATATTCTGATTGCTATGCAAACAAGCTATTCAAATTTCGACGAGGACCCAAGCTAGGGGTCCCGATATCGGTTTTCGTACCCAGGGGCGTAACGAAGGGGCAGGGTCACAATTTCCCGGGCACCGAATCAATATGGGGGTGTCGAATCACTACGGGCAGCGCTAGTAAGTCCCAACAATGTCACGTGTACTTTTTTCAACACAGTACATTTGCTTTCGAAATACCTCAGGTTCGAACATGGGAGCGGCAAGCTTGCTTCTTGCCCCGGGCACCATCTAATATCGTTACGCCCCTTTTCGTATCCTCTGGTAAAATATCTCTCAGAGGTTCTGCGTTGTGCAGTGTGAGTTGTCGTACCGGCTAATAAACGATCATTGCAAGAAATAAATCAATTAATCGGAATTGAGCTGCTGACGTCAAGTTTTCTAGAAAATTTGGTTCTTTGTCCCAATTTCCAGGGAGGGGAAATGCCCGTTTTGACCACCCTGCGGACTCCATGGTTTTGACGTACCACGAGTTCAAAACTGTTTGCTTGTGTTTAGTGTAAAAGCGCACTTATAATAGTCATTCTTTTCGCATTTACATGTTCAGTAACAATGTTGACCTGCAACAGAAATTATAGAAAAGCATTTTGAATTTTATGTGTGCGCGAATAGCTGCAATAAATTTGTTTGAAGTCGATCTTGATAAATCATGAAATTTTTTATTAGACTGTTATGTAAGGGCATCTATGACCGCGTGGCCTCCTTTTCAAAGGGCAGGGGGGCAATGCCTCCGTAACGCACCCCCGTTCCGGCGTCCCCGTTGAATGCTACCCAGTACGCCGCTGCTACCCAGTTGCGAAATCACATCAAGATCAACGTTTGCAAAGCGAGCAGTTACAAACCTAAGTGACGTTTCAAGGCGGTGCTGATGTCTCCAGCAATCAGTGCCCGCATGTGGTTTGACTGACGACTGCGTCACAACGCTTTCACATAGCCAGAGTTGCGAACTTTAAGACTTCGTTATAGTTGTGTCACAATGGAACAGGAATCCAACGCTCACAGTGCACATGGGCGTCGGAGGGGGGCAGCGGAGGGCCTTTCCCACCCCGGATTTTGAAATTGTAAGCAAGAAAAGGTTGATTTTTCGATTGCTAGGGGTAAAAAACAATTTTCACCACTTTAGCCCCCCCCCTGGAAAAAAATTTAGGAAAATCCCCTACTTCCCCCCCTGGAAAAAATCCTTCCGATGCCCATGACAGTGCATGCAATATGTTACTGCGCATGCTTTTAGAGCAGCGATGAAGCTTAACAGCATGCTGTTAATGACAAAAATGTGATGTTTAGCAAAATTTTTAAGCTTTGTTGGCTTGACAAACTTCATGTTGAAATAGATTTGATGTGATCCTGAAGCAGGGCCGGTGCCAGAAAAAAATATGTGAAGGGACACAAGGACTGAATTGAGGGGCACTGGGTTGATCACCAAGTTCTACCTTTCCACATCAAAATCGTGCTATTTATTACTGACTTCTCGTTTTCCACAGGCAATGTATGTTTATTACTGAAAATAGTAGAAAGCGAATCATGCGAACGAAGTATTTGTCTAAATGAAACCAATCGTACTGCAACTGAAAAAAAAGTTTTACAGCGTTGCCATTTGACTTTTAAAATAACTGCAGTTTGCGAGCAGTAGCACTAAATTTTTGCAGGACTCTGTCTTTCCATTCTCAGCTTAGCTTTTTAGTTAAATCTCGTTCAAAAGCTAGTTGAACAAGCTGAGCTTTACGTGGATGGACCATTACCCGCCTGTTCTCCCTGAAAATATTTTTAAGGGCTGAGAACGAGTTTTCACACATAGCAGCTGAGGCTCCCTATGTCACAGAAAGCTTGAGGGCATGCAATACACAGGACATAGCCTTAAAGACGCCGTGGTGTTCTGATATGCCTTGATGCGGTCATCTTCTTGTCATTGCCACCTGTGACAGTTGCAAAGTACTGCTTTATTGCAACGCTGCATTCGGTGTCCACAATCGTAGAGTTTGTCAAATCTGGCAAAGGCTGAATCGCTTTTGCGTCTAAGAACGTGTCGCTTTTTGGATCCAGAGAGACAAGCACCCTTGCTAGTATTGTGACGCTACGTCACAATAATACTCCCCTATTTTTTGAAAATTGTGTGAACGGCGTTGATGCTTATTTTTGGTTCAACAAATTCTTTGTCAATAGTGTAGCAGAAAACTGCAAAACGTACAGCAAAGGCGTGGGATAATTTGCAGATCAAATTGGCGTACAATACTTTTTAAATGGTGCGGCAAAACAAAATTATCATGTGGTTTAAGTGCGGGCATATCAAGTTTCATAAGACGATAGTATTCCGGTCGCATCTTC
>JGI24159J19872_10006777_pt1 | contig 14986 bp, 10 predicted proteins | sample Ectturendosymbi4_FD_19872 | JGI IMG/M metagenome (IMG submission 19872) | reverse complement strand
TAGATTGCAAATACAGTATTAGCAAGTAGGCTATAGTATGAGGTGTTAAATTTAGACTACTCAAGTTACTCAAGTTGCATTGCCTGAACCACTTTCGCAGATAGTGCAAGTTGCCGAACGTAGCCTATAGCCTAACGCTTTTTGGTTGATTTTGAAACGGTGGTTTTCAGAATGTATTGTACGTTTTTTCTATTTTTAAAATGAACAACACAAGGTGGGCTAAAAGTAGACGTGCTCTTGATTGCTTTTTTATATTTATGGCTGAAATTTCGGGAGGGTATTGACAAATACTGGATCGTTCCGGTAAAAAAATTATTCTACTTTCACCGCTGGGAATCAGATATTGCATTTATTCATGCAAGTAGCTTACGTATCAGATAGGCCCATCAAAAGAAGATAGCACTTACGGCATGTTAGGAGATAGAGTTGTCTGTTGTTTCTCTTAGATATACTGTAGTATCTGAAAAAAGTAATACAAATATGCAATTTGATGCGCTGCCGCCCTTTCTATTTTTCTGAACTATAAACAAATTGCTAAGGATGTGTTGTTCAGTAAAATAGATGAAGGTAACGATGCGGTCCTTCATCTCACTCTCAGGTCACTTAATATGCATTTGCATGCCCCTCAGGCAAGTTCCCATCAGATCCATGCAGCACGTTTTAGTAGCCAATAAGAAGTGTCTATTACAGGGGTTCAAAACTGCGGTCGCGCGCTCGAGCCACGCGACCAAAAACGTAGAGGGCGCGAATGTTTTTTTATGCCTTTTACACTTCATGCATATGCATGCTGTATGGCAAAGCTTATATGTGTGCACTACTAAAAATTGCTGCGCACTACTAACATTCACAGAAAATTTTACAAGAATTTGATAAAATGTACTTTTTGTAATTTCATTCCTTGGATGACCCGCTGCCTTGGATGTCCGGGTACGTCGCCTCGTTCACGCCCCTTCTGCTCATCTCTGGTAACAACATTATGTAAGTTTATCGCTGCTCTGAAAAAGCATGCGCAATATAGCACTCTGCATGCACTGTGAAAGCTGGATTCCCGTCCCATTGCGACGCAACTATAAAATGATAGGGAAGTTGAAAAGTTAGCAACCCTGGCTTTCTGAAAGCGTTGTGACGCAGCCGTGAGTCAAACCACAAGCAGGCACTTATTGCTGGCGACAGAAACCCCACCTTGAAACCTAAGGTTTATAATTGCTCACTTTGCGAACATTGGTGATCTTGATGATATTTCGCAATGATATTCGACATTTTGTAAATAACATCCGCTGACATTTGACATTTCGTAATTAGTACGTAACACTCCGACTTTAATTTGGCGCCCCCAAAGTGCTGCGCCCGATGGCAGATGTCCCCCCTTGCCCCCCTCGTTACGCCATGGCACCGAAATCCTTTGTCTATCTCGGAGTCTGCTTCAGATGACGCTACCTTTTATTACGATCTACCTGTAAGCTGGGTTTTCTGCCTTTTCCGTCATGAAAACAAAGGTGCTGTATGTGCACGCCTCGACGTCGGACTTGACATGAGGGTTGCCGCATCAAAGACAACTCTAAGGATCAAACGCCTCGTGGAAGAAAAACACGAACACCCATCCACTCTGCTGGATAGGTGATCGGTAGCTTACTTTGTGGGATTTTATTTCGTGAAGTGTGTGAATGAATGCGTTTGTTCAATCAGTTTGTCTCGTCACAATATTACATGATGACTTTGATCTTTCACAAAGCACTGACTGTGACTATCAGGCAACGTAGCATATTATAACTTGGTATCAAATCGTGTCTCAAGAGTTGTGGCTTCGTGAAGATATGTGACATCCACAGGTGTTCGTGGTGTAATAAAATTAAGGAAGCATTGGTGTATAGTGAAACGGCAGCACTGTTGTTCACTATTCAACCACAAGCATTCAACTAAAAAGTGCCTTCGCTAGATAGCCGATTGCTATGCAGGCTTTTTTCGGTTTCCAGTCGATAAAGTCTATTGACAAACAATGCTTTCACCACATTTCAAAGACACATGAAATCACCTGCTGCCCCGCCAGTCATTTATGCATAATTGTGTTATTTTTCTTCATTGGCCTTGTGTGTTTTTGAAAGCTTTGTGTCTCTTTGTGCATTATATTTCTTCAGATGTGACTTGAGTACTCTAGCCGTGCAGCATGCATTTGTACGCCAGAAACATAGCAGCACAAAAAAACGAGAAAACTTTGTAAAAAACTCATTATCACTTACGTAACGCCAGTGGTGTAGTGCTGCCGGAACGTACGGAGCTCCGCCACCTCTACCAGTGAATGCGGGTCGTTGTCTACAAATGTAACGGAAAATGCCTAGCAGAGCTCCGGTATCTATAAAATTGCCACTTTTCGTGCCCAGAAGATCTCCCGCTCCTGCAAAAGTGTCACTACAACCCTGCGCAACCCAATAAACTCAAATTGTTTTGCAACTTCGAAGTTTGAAAATTTTCACGCTTGCATCAAACGCGATTTTACAAGCAAGCGCATGAAAAAGTCATACGAGCTCTCGTCTCTTTGTAAAACCCAGTTTTTTGCCATAAAACTTTCATTTTTGCAGTTTTAAACCTTTTCGACATTTGAAAAGCTTTAGATTGCAATGAAAACCTGTGACATTTCCTAAGCCATATGAATGTTAAATTTATATCTGCAGCTGTCGCAACGGGTGTTAATTTTCATAGATTTAGGACTTCAAAATTTTTCGGATAAAGCACAAAAATGGAACCAAGGTCTGATAAGTTTTGCAAAGGACTTCGGGCTTCGAGAGACTTTTGTAAAAATATTGAAAACAGGTACGACGTCCTCGTAAATTTTTGTTTGAAACAAAAAATACAGAGCAATTTTGCGCAGAAAGGCAGTCATTTTCTATGAACGAATTTGTGATAGGCCTATTTCGATTTCATTCTTCAAATTGTTCTTTGAACAAAATCATAATGGATCATGTGGTTGCGGTAAAAACTAAACATCCCTTTTGTTAAGTCTGAAAAGTATTCATTTCACTTGTAAAGGAAGAAATCTCATTTGCTAGATGGAAAAGCATTCCACAATGAAGTAATTTCTAGTGACCTCGTATTTGATTATATAATAATCATATTCTAGTGACCTCGTACTTGATCCTACAATCCAGTGTTTCCCAAACATTTTAGGGTAGTGACACCCAACCTACAGAAGACAAATATAATTTGCGGCACCCAGTGGCGAACTCATAGCAATTTGCTTTAGGGTTTGATGACATTTTGAAAATAGCATTTTTAATGACATATTGAAAAACGCATTAACCCGCGGCGCCCATGAGTATCGTAAATGTCACCCTAGGCTGCCGCGGCACCCCGGTAGAGAAGATGGGAACCACTGATATAATCAAAAACTAAGTACGCTGCATACGCTCAAAGCAATTTGTTCGCCCCGATACTGCAGTTTTGTTTCTCAACGGGCCTATGAACAAATGCAAAAATACAGGCATCGCACGTTCGCTTAAACGAAAGCAAATAAGACTGAGATGACATTTCGATGTCTTTTGGAGTTTCAACAATTCATTGACTAGTTGGGTTTCGAATATCCACAGAAAGCCAGGCATGTTCGGTTTGAGTCGCAAAAATATTTGCTCAACGCGAAAAGGAGTCGGTCTAACGCGTATTACTATTTCAGAATAAGGAAACCTGGCTCGATTATTTAATCGGCTCGTTTCGTGCGAATGCCAGATGTCGATCTTATGAAATAGACGTTGCACAAAAAAGCTGCAAAATTCCTTTGCTGCTAAATTCTGCTACAAACGTATGAAACTATCGCACCGAACAAACAAAGTATGCCGTGGAAACCGTTTATTATTTCAGGCCACAACCAACAAGGAGTGGTTGTAACACGAAGTTTAGTTGAAAACAGCGGTCGATGTTGATTGTGACGCAGGTTCCCGTGTGGTCGGCCGACCTCTCAGCAGTAGATGTACCTGCACTTGTAGCTCGACTTGGGGTACCTGCACTTGTGGTACCGAATGCGATAGGAATAACATCGCCTGACAAACGAGAAACAATCATTTCAATCAAGAGTTTGTTTATGAAAGACAATAAGCTGCAGAGGTTCGAAATAAACTCAAACTACGTCGTGTCTGGCACACAGAAATTTTCTAAAATTTCTATGCGGTGTACTTACCTGTAAGTTTTGTAGTAATAAGGGTAGTAGCAGGCCGACGGATATTTGACGGTCCATCGGTAGTACCCTCCGAAACAGTAAGTGGGCATGCAGAATCTTGCCGCTTTGCAATAGTAGCAACAAGAGTAGTGGTGGACAAGCTTGGGAATGATAGCATTCCAATCTTCTAAACATTGTTTGTAGAGGGAACTGCAGTATTCTAATAGTTTATCCATAAGGTAAGCGTCATGAAGTTGATAAACTTCATCAGGAAGGTCGTCGAACTTCTTTTCGTGGAAATATTCGAACATTGGTCGGTAGACGTTCGCAATCCAATGCCCTTTTTTCTGTGCAAAAATAATTTCCAATGAACAAATTTAACCACTTGAAGCAAACAAACCATGCAAGGGATTGCAAGCTCCACTCGAACGACAGCCTCAGAATTGTCATCTGCGCGCAAATCTACAACTAAGCGCTTGCGCTGCGCATGGCGTCGCGCATACCTCAAGCAGCTTTTGTTTCCTATTCAAAAACTTATTCTCCGGTCGTTCGTGCCCATTGGCCTCGATTCAATAAAACAGCAATTAGCAATTCGGTTTAAAGTCTAAGGCTAAATACTAACTTCTTGCATGTCCTTTTCCATACGCGTTTTCTCGGCATTGCGCTGATCTTCCAACTTCTTTTTATATTCAGCAATCTTCTTGTCTCGGGTGTCGAGACAAGCTTGGTACTGTTCGCCGATCTTTTTTATCATATCCTCGACTTTGATCCTGTACTTTTTAATGCCTTCATTGAACTTGGTTTCGCAATCCTTGCGGGAAGCTTCGAGCTTCTTCTTGTACTCTTCAATTGTTGTTTTGAGTTTTTCTGCGAGTTCTTTAGTAATTCGATCGATCTCAGCCTTCTGTTCTTCGGTCAGTTCTTGGCTGTTGTTTCTGCGCGATCAAAAAAATCTCACGTATAAGGCATTAAACTAAAACTGCAATACACCTGCCAGTGTGCATTGAACTGACATGGATTTGCATAGGAACGTTTGTGCGCTGTGCTCATTTTGGATTAAGTTTGTCTACAATGAAATGACATACGGGACGGTTCAAGCTTTTGTTTAAAAATTTCAAAACGGTAAAGAGCGTTGATTCCCAGACCCTTGCACATGAATAATTTTGAAAAATTATTGCCGGTTAGTCGATAGCCAACGCTGCTCAAAGACAGTTGTGTACTAGCTGAGCAAGCATTGACGAAAGCTCTTTTGATAACTTACAAGCATATGTAATGGGAGGTGAGGTATTGGATATACCAGCTGTGTCGCTTCTCGATAATTTCTTCAAAACATTTGATGTATTCGTCGTGATATGTCTTCCATTTGGCTTTCCACGCGTTGAATTTTTCCGTGACACACTTGATGTAGGCATTCAGTTTCTTCGTCAAAGGATCGGTGATTTCGGGAACGGTCTTAACCGGCACTAAAATAAGGAGACTAAGATTAGTTCTAAGGTGTGAAAACGGGTTGTGTTTGCAGTTACTGCATCCCGCACTGGTCGGCATACTTTTCACGCAGGTCTTCAGTCCGCAATAGGTCCTCCTACGGTAGCAATACGAAAATCTGTTGATGCAGTACCTCTTAAGGCAATAGTTGGTCTTGAATCTGTACCAGCAACCGAGACTTTTGCTGCCAATCAAGAAAAGCTGTTGTAGATTCCTCCAAAACACAGTTTCAATCGAAAATAAAACTGCTGGATATGATTTTCACGTTGCTGTTTAAACGAAACCTCGCGACACGATTTTAAGCGAGACAAACAGTGGTTTTCATCTTACCATGTTCTGTAGTAGTATTTCTTGTAAAAGCGAAGGCACGATGTAGAAAGGTAACATCGGTAAGAGCATCGGTAGTATGTGACCAATTTCAGTTTGTACTCATCCAGCTTTTTCGAGTACTCCTTGTCAATGTCATCAATTTTTTTCTCTTCTTTTTTACGGTAAAGCAAGACAACGGCGTCAGTCTTGTCCTTTGCAAACTCTTTTCCTGTGTCAAGAGGGATAGTTGCAAAACTGCGGTAAGTTGAACATCAGAAAATCGCATTGAAAATTTTGAAGACAGTTTCTGTGCCTACCATGGACGTGATCGAGAACAGAACGGTAATGCGCCACCTTCTTCTCGAGGATGGCAAGAAGGTATTTTTTGAAGTTTTCAATGTAACCATCGATCTTCGTCTTGACCGAAGATTCGTAATCAGTGATCTTAGTCAGACGAGTTTCCAAGCAGGTCTTGGCACTGATGAGAAGGAAAAAGTTAAGTTTTTCTTTCTCTGATAGCTAGTTTTCCACGTAATACCACAAACATATTAAAACGCATCAAGCGGCGCCAAGCTCAATTCGGTCTAATGCGCAAAAGAAAGTATTCGCTGTGATAATAGGCACACAGCACTTCTTGACCATTCACGAACGCTTACTTGGCGAGGAGCTTCTTATGGTATTCCCCGATTTGCTTCAGTTTCTCGTCGATGCAATCTTGGTACTTTTCTTCGGCGTCGAGCTTCATCTGGTCCAGCTTGTCATTGTACTCTTTGATCTTTTGATCGCGAGCGTCGCGAAGCTTCTGCTTTTCGGCCTCGTCCGTTGTGCAGCTGACCGAAAGAAGTTATGCATTTAGTTCACGTTTCGCTTCAGCGGACTCGAATCAATTTGACACTTACTTGATCAAATACTCGTAGTATCTGGTCATGTAGTCCTCATGCTTGGTTTTGTAAGATTCGATGCACGCTTTCAGCGACTCTTTCCATGCATCCCTCTTCTCGTTCATCTTGTCGGTAATTTTCTTGAGGCTTTCCTTAAGAGCATTCTCCATTTCGGTCACGACGTCAGGGACGGGTGTTTCTTCCAAAGCGAAAACGCGCCATCAGATAGCGACCGAGATCGCCAAAACCGGTTAGAGACTTCTGCCGCTCACTTACCTTTCCATCCTTCTGTACCGCAGGTATTGCCAGGGTAGAACTTCAAAACCGGAGCGTAGTACCTGTAGCTGCACCAGTTGGTCTTGTAGTATACGTGGAAGCAGAAATAACTGGGTCTAGGATATACGCAGAAGTGTTGCTTGTAGAAGTACTTGTAGGAGTAACCGCAGCGGTTGTAGTAGATGGCGGCATTTGAGGCCTGCAAAGATCAACTTGCGTTGGTTCTGCTGAGCAAAAGGCAGGGGCGATTCTAGAATCTAAAAAGTGAAGGAGGCACCGCGGGGCCAAGGAAAAGGTAGGGCCAACATAAATGTCTATCCTGCATGGCGATTTTCCGTTGTTTTGAAGATTAATTTGCTATGATTAACCCAATCAAACCCAACACAGGGTTGTGAATATCCTTAAATATGACCTCGCGTTATTATTTACTGGATACATCTAAACGCCACTACACGCAATCGCAAACTTGCACCGCTATGTCGAAGATTCTGTGCTACCCGTGCAATTTACACAGCAGTACACATGTAAAACGAAACACCATTTCCCGTACACAATTGTGCTGGCGCCACATGAACGAAAACAGCTGTACGAAAGTGAAAGCAATTCACATGAAAGCGAAATGGTTCAAACCACAAATGCCATCCACACACTGAGAAAAATCGGCTGTTGATAACCAACTGTCTTCGTCAGTCCTCTTCCAACAAGGCAAATTTTAAAAATCAACAATCTGCCATCAGATTGGTGCCTATTGACTAATCCGCTTTTGTGGTAGCTTGCGGACACTTTGTGATTGTGGTGTAACCATAACAATGTGATGCAACTACTGTACTATCACGAGTGCAATACCCATCTGCAGCGTGGATAGGGCGAGGACTACTCAATGCGCTATACGCAGTTAAAGGTTTCGGCAACAGTGGCGCCTAAAGTAGCATAGCCGTGCCCAGGGGCGCAACCAGCTCTTCATTTCGGGAAGGGGTAATTTTCATGAAATTTCATCCGATGACGTCATCATGCTTATTCAACCGTGGTACAACTTTTTCGCAAACGATCACAGATAAAGTTCTCTTCGCAACATTTCCAAAAATGCGAAAATGAGGACTTTTATGTTTTAATCATGATGCTGACCGAATGATCAGGACAGAGTAAAAATTGGTAGCCTGATACAAACACCTGGTTCTAGTGCTTCCAACTCGGGTTTACTCGAACTCGAAACCCGTTTTTCTGGCTATTTTCTACTACCCGAAACCCGCTTTTCAACCAGCAAACCCGGATATTTTTTAAAAACCTGGAATTGCTGTTGGATTCAAATATTAGTATTTCTGATAACATTGAAGGTGAAGAGTGGCACGTGCAACGGCCAAATCAGCAGGTTTGAACCTTCAACTGCGACCTGGAAGCGCGAGTGTGCGGGTTTTGCTCACTGACTGCCGTATGTTCGTTGTTGGTTTGTTTATAACTTCGTTCAGTTGACCTATTTAGACGGAATGTGACTTCATTTTGCCCGTAATAGGTGTCTTTGCGAAGCTTAGTCTTTTCGCTAACCTAATTAAATAACTCTGTGTGAGGTAGTTCTTCGAAGCTACACCGTAGTTACTAGTTATTTCATTTACAAGCTGTTATGTGCTAGTTCACATACAAGCTGTGATTGTTTGCAGAATCGATTCATTCCTTTTTAGTTTGCAATAACTTTCTACAAAATATTTGGCTTTCTTTCAAAAACGGCGTTAACTGTTAGATTCTTAATCGTACGCATTCAGTTTAAGTTAGTAATCAAAGAAACCCAGAAACTTTAGCCATGTCATACAATAAGGCTCAACAAACACCAAAGTGCAATTTGTGCTCCGTTATACAAAAGGAGGTGCTTCAAGCACTGAAAATTTAACCAACCATTTGAAATCAAAGCACAAAATCCAAGTATTCCTTGAGAGTGAAGACCACAACACTACCCCAGCACAAGAAGAGATCCGATCACAAATTGTGATAAAGGAAATGATTCTTTTTGAGGCTACAAGGAAGAGGTCCAATAACCTTGCAAAACTGTACATTGCCTTACTTACAAACAAACCCACATCAGTGGAACCCGGGAGGGCTTCTTCAGCCACAGACTATTTGTCACAAAACTCAGAAACTCACTGAATGACGAGCGTATACTTTGATTGTCATGCGTCAGTATTACAAATGTCATTAAAATACTGTCCTTAACTCAATTAATAATTCGCTAATAAACAGCGCAGTGACCAACAGTAATACTATCTGGATCAGGGGTCTCAAACACGCGACCCGCAAGGGCATTTTGTGTGGTCCGCGATGTGTTTGGGAAATTTCATACAAACAACACCTAAGTTATTTAGTTTATTCACTGGTGTGTAAAAGTGCTTGCACAAAGAGTGAACAAGCTCCTTTTAAACGAACGTTGAGACTTTTAATCGAACGTAGAGACGGCTAGAAATGATTTGCCTGTAACTCACGATACCTTTCGCAGGAAATAAGATGTAAAAGCTGTTTTTGTAAGGATGAGGTGCCATCATTTTTGCGTCATAACATAATAATGAGGCCCTTGGGTTACTTTGTAGGTCCTACTTTGGCCCACAGAGCAATTTCAGTTTGAGAGCCCTGATCAAAATGATGTTGAGCTTTTACCCTCAAAATCGCATTCATTTCAAAACCTGAAAAATCGGGTTTTCCCATTTTTCCTCAGCTACCCGAAACCTGGGTTTTCAAATTTTGTCCGCACTCAACTAATACAGTCGTAGCTTCAGTGTTGCAGATGTTTAGGCTACTAGTAAACCTGCCCAACTTTTCGTCTTGTTTCAGCAAATTCGTTCTGGCCCTATTTTAGCATGTATTTGAATTTCTATCACAAATGAAGATCCCAAACTTGAAGGATAGCCTATGTCAAAGGTGAGGAGATTTTTGAATGCTTCCATTTCGAGAAAAATGGATAAGGTGTCTTTTGTCTTGTGTCTTTGGCGCATAACGGATCAGGTGTGTTTGGGACAAACAGGTCTTTTCTGATATCAACGAGTTGTGTGAAAGTTTTTAGAAGCGAGTTGAAGGGGGTTTTCATGATTTGCACTGGTTGCAAAAGTTAGGGTCTGGAAAAGCGTCATTCGGAACCAAAGTGGTGTAATAGGTAGGTGCGTTAAACACTTGACTAGCACTCGTATTACACTTTACTAAACCCTTTTTCCCAAGCCTTGGTACTGGTAACAACCCAGGAAGACACTAAAACGTGAAACAGTCCTCGCGCTAAATTTAGCTAAAAACTATCAAGTTTCGAACCGAAAATGCAACTAAACAACGTTTTTTAAAGAAATGAACTAAGTTAATGTGGTGATCCGTTTTGGCCTCAGCAAAAATAATCAAAAGGTCGTAGCAGATCAAGCGGTTTGACGTGACCACAAACTCTTTTAATAACAACCAGCATATCAAGATTTTTCTTATCACTTTAAAAGTTTCAGCAGTTTGCACGGTTCAACAGTACCCTAATATTATAAGGTTTCATGAGGCCAAACGGAGGCCTGTCTCAGAGAAAAGTTCTACACTAACAAAAGGATAAAAAATGCCTTAGAAATTCCAATATTTTAAACTATCTCCAACATTTTGACAATTCCAGCATATTTTTGGTTAAAATACCAATCATTTACGAACTTTTCGATCAGATGGCCTATCTCAAGACAAATCTTGTAAGGAGATAATTAACCAGTAGTGCAAAGAAACGTTCAAGTAAGACTTTTCTTTAAAATGATTAGAATATAAAATTTCAAAATTTCATCTTTATTCTTTGAAAGTTTCTGCAAAAATGTCAACATCGCTATGCAATGTTTTGATAATTTCGGGGGGGGGGGGCAAATGCCCCCCTTGGTTGCGCGCCTGGCCGTGCCCCAGATAGGTATGTGTGCATCGGCGTCTAGGGCATGTACCTGATAGCAAGATGTATCAGCAGGCATAAAACTTGCTTTGCAGAATATTCCCATCAAAGTCGTTCATTTTAATATTTACACTAAATTTTCCTCTGACTGATCCTCAAAAACTGACTTTTAAACCCAGCATTAAATTTATGACTCTCTTGTCATAAGCGAAATACGCACTATTTCAAATAAACCAAAAAAAAGATTCAGACAAAGAGACAATAAACAATGTGATTCTCATACAAATCCCTACACAGTCTACGACAGAATTTCATATCAACATCAATTCAGTGTATCTTAATCCTTCGATTATCATGTCGATTGTCAAATTCATAAACTATATTATCTAAATCTATTTTTTCAGATCGAACCCCTTCAATTGAAAATAGATCAATGTTACTCAATCTTTCACTGGTCATGGAATTTCTTAAAATTATTTTCACTAGTTTCATTTTTGAAAAACTTCTCTCGTATGAATCGCTGATGACGGCAAGAGATACAACAACTAGTAACAACTTGTATAAACAATCAAACGCAGCTTTGCAAGGAGCTATGAACGAAATAAATAATTCGAGTGGTGTGGGCAGCTGCGACTTCTTCGGAAGCAAATTCTTTGCCAAAGATACTCCACGTTTTAAATCATTTTCACTAATTGAATATGCATTTACGAATTATTTCAAGTGTTCTTCTGATAGAAAAATTCAACTTCGGGGCAAAGAGCTGAAATACCGGAAAGAATTGCTCCCGAATCAATACAGAAAATCATTACAAAGTTCTATGAGGTTGCAGGAGATGTGTGGGTAGACTTAAAACTGAAGTGACGAACCATGCAGTTACGTTGTCGTACGATGCTTCGAAGTCGTATACACACGGCAGCAGAACACACGACTGCAGTCAGGATAAATTCGGATAAATTAACTGACACCAATTCTTAATGGTTTCACAAAAATTTTGCTACTGGGACAAGCAACAATCTGCTGACAGTAATATAATCCAGTTCCACCTCACACTGAAATGCACGGAAGATCATTCTGCCCATTTCTGAGACTGGTTTTTAGTTTCTAAATGAAATTTTCAACACCACGACCGCGGTCTGACAAAATTTCATGCAGGATCCGAGCAACTGCAGTACTGGTGTGTGCCGTCGTAAATAACTCCCATTACGCGGCCGTCAAACGACAACACAGGTCATGCATTTGGAAAATTTTGAATGCAGTCTAGAGGGCTACTTATTATCGTTTGAAATATAACTGGCTGAGTCATGTGCTGTATATGTCAAACAAACGAACTTAAACATGAAATTAAGCACAAAACTGGGAGGACAATCTGGGGGCCAGTCAAAAATCTGGGGGTCATGGCCCACCTAGCCCCTTCTAAGAATCGCCATTGACAAAATGCAACGATAAGATAGACTTCATGCGACAAAAAGCAACCTAAATCAATACAGTCGTTGTATACTTACGGCAATGCATGCCAGGAAGATCAAGAGAAGTTTCATGACGTTTCGTCTACGAGCTCTGGTTTTGAATCGATCAATCTCAATATCGTTTCGCTGCTGGGTGACAGATATATATGGAAATCCCTGACAAGGGCGTACGCAAGAGGGGGTTTTGGGGTTAAAAAAAAACCCTTGACCCTGAAATTTTACGAAAACTTTATTACTTGCGCAAAGGAGCTTGATTGTTTTCCCATACTTTTTGGTTGTTGATTTGTCAACTTAATGCAAATACCACGGAATGAATTGGCACGCAAATTCCAAGAAACATTGTAAATGGACTAAAAAGTAATAATTAGGTTGCGTTGGGAATCTGCGTTATCATCTGCGTCTAGAAACCATCTCACCACTTTTTGCAGACCCATCGTCCACTACGCAAGTTTAACATTGTGTTCCGCTGTAGTTCACTTTATCCGAAACAATTGTCTTTACTTTGTCTGCTAAGGCTGATCAGCGCAAGCGCTGACCGCATTGGCTACATTACCAGTATCTGTAGCATGGTTGACCTGTCGCACGAGCCCAAAAACAGCTGTTTGTAACATAGAAGCATTCAGGCATTTGAAGATGTCTCAGCAGGAAAAAGGAAAACTAAAAGTTTGCTGGACTTCTACACATAACGAAAATTTGAAACTTTTCTTGTGTACTTGATGCGCATTCTCAATTGTTGTGTAGTTTAGCAAGATTCAATCTTGCAAGCTAGGGTGTGCGCCAGCCAGTCCAGCCGCACACTTTCTATGCTCGACTGCTCATATTTGACAAGACATCAGCGCAGCCTCATTTTGCAGTGGTAATTCGCTCTGACGCAGTAATGAGTGTTTTACTCTCCTGTTTAACGCGCAGCCTGGTATTTTTGCAGTTATGAACTGCTGTGTCGTAGCGTTGAGTTAATTTTCCTGCCATATCCTAACTTGGAGCGCTGATAGTTTACAATCAGTGCAATGACCCATAAAATAAGGGGACTGCGTGTAGAAGAATATGCATATTATGTCAACAAACTTCGCCTTGAAGCATGAATATGACGTCAAATTGTGACGTCACAAACAGCGCACACCAAATACAAATGACCACCATATGTCACTGTCACAATGAAACCCTCCCCATGAAAATTTTCTGCGTACGCCGCTGATCCCTGCACTCATCAAACTAATCGACTCAGAGCGGGGTTTTCAAAAATGTGTTCCTGTGATAATACACGCTCCTGTTGAAGAGTCTTGTGACAATGCTTGTTTCGTATCGTTGAAGATCTGCACCTGGATACCCTTACACAGTTATCAAACATGCTCACGGTCGATTGCATGGCAATGGCAGGGTATGTTCAGTTTCTTTTGTTCGGAAAACAACATGCTTAAGAATCGAGTATCTATCGAATGCGCTTTTTGGATAGTCGATGATGCTTCGGGTTGCATTGAAACAACAGTGCTGTCGCTTCACTGTACGCAGTAACAATCAACATCATTTTCGAGTGATCCTTGTTTGCATTCACATACCAATGTGTAGCCAAATATGGTATCGAACTGACATTTGGTGCCCTGTTGCGAGACGACATACTGATCAAAACAAAACTGAGGTATGTTTGAGCAACTTTGTTAGCTGCGAGCTCCATTTCATTATTCAAACCGAAGCAAGCTGAAACACGTTGCCACAATGAACTTGGCTCGCAATGCAAAACAGCAAGTACTTTCTTCAATACAGTACATTTGCTCCCAGGGGGCGCCAAACTTGTTTCTTGCCCCGGGAGGCATCTAACCTCGGTGCGCCCCTGGCTGCAAGCGAAAGTAAGTTGTAAAATTCAACAAATTGATAATAATAACTGGTTGAAGTTAAATAGACTTTCCCTTAACTATAAGAAAACCAGGTCCGTAACCAGCTTGGGACACCACGGGGGGCGAATAGTCTTCTGAGAGAGGCCCAAATTTTTTAAATCATGTCCAATAGTTGTGAATTATGTCCAACACATTTGCAGAGGGGGCGAAACCTCCCCCCTAGTTACGAGAAAACTAAATAGAATTTGTCCTTAAAAACAATAAAAAATGCAACATTAATATAAAAATCGGTGGACATGAAATACCTCAAAAGGAATGTATCAGGCAAGACCGCAACAAGGAACGGGAAAACAGAGCAATTGCCCCCCACCGAAATTTTTGCAAACATGATGGCATTCACCTACTTCACACGAAATGTTTTTCTTGAGACTGCGGCGTTACCTCTACGTGAACTTCTCAAGACAACTCTTTCGCATACGTTTATGCTGCGTCATATCATATAGGATAAAACTATTAACCAATCAATGTACCATGCTTTGGAAAACTCCCAACCCAGAACTGGAGAGAAGCTTTGAGGCGCTAGTTGTGAAGTGAAACCATCTGTTTTAAGAAAGTGACGTTTTGGTTGTTAGTGTGACCTCATAGAGCAGGAATCCATATGCTACCAATCAAGGTCATAGGCGTACAAGGCGGGGGGTCGGGGGGGGGCGGCCGCCCCCCCC
>JGI24159J19872_10006776_pt1 | contig 14986 bp, 7 predicted proteins | sample Ectturendosymbi4_FD_19872 | JGI IMG/M metagenome (IMG submission 19872) | reverse complement strand
TTTTTTTCGGGGTTTTGCCTCAATGCCAGTTGCACAAACGAATTTCGCAAGAAAACTGAATCCAAAGCAAAAGCAACCAGAGATCAGAAACCTCACGAAGATACTTTTGAAAATGTGGATTCTTCGTGTTTACAAGAGTTGTGCCATGGCCATGTCACACAAATCATTGCTTGAGTATTTCCCTTATCTTGCGCATCGACCCAGCATTGCTCATTGCGGCATATGTTAAGGAAACAAATACAAAACCGCGACGCCATTTAGGTTGAATCTGTTTGACATGAAATAGTCCCGTCACTGTACAGTACACGAACGGATATGTCACCAAATTAGCCATGTAGATCACCCACAGACAGGGCCACATTTATCAATAAGCACAGACGGTCCATAGGCACAAAGCCCACGGGTATCTGACGCTTACGTGTCAAGCAGGAATAATATACAAAAGTCAGGAAAGTCAGCCAGTCAGAGTAGTAAGAATGAAACGATTTTAATAATTTATTATAATGATATTGTAATGGCGTGTTTACTGCCGGAATTGATGAGAACTTTTTGCTCTTCACTTGAAAGCAGACATATTTTTGATTATTATTTAATACATCATTTATAAATATTTGTAGGACCAGGAATAAATCTTTCCCATGGCCAACAAGCACGTAAATTTGACATTAGTTAGATGTTTGTCAATCTCACACAACGGTTTTTAACCAATCTTCTTGAAATGTTCTTAACAGTCTCGTATATTGCTGTGAGATGCCGTAAACTGGAAACGCTTTTGTCCAACACTATTTTAGATAAATTCATATCACTGGCACATTTTTTAAAGCGCATTTCCGCTCGCCTTCACTTCTACTGTAGCCTAAGGCGTTTAGAACACAGCACTACAAACATAGAAAATTATGAACATAAAATCAACAATGACTAGCCTCACGTTAATGCCTGGTGCTGGAAGTTGAGGTTCACCGAATTTGTTTTTTAGCTGCTTTGATGAAAAAAGCTTGCAAATATATTCAAGCCGACACAACATGGATGTGATGCATGAGTCAATCTGGATTTATAAAATGATCGGAATCAACACTTAGACCACGGCCCCAGAACCAGATCCAGTTTCTCGACCAGATAGTCGTAGGACTGCTTGCACAACACGCTAACATGATTGGGAAACAGCAAAGCTGTTGCCAGGTAACACAATTGCGTGGAGGTAGAAAACTAATATTTGTGTAAAAGGTCATTCAACCTACGCCAACCACCTGCACGATGTCAGCAACAAGTTTGAAATGCGTCGAATCTGCGGTTGCTTTCAGATCAACGTCTCTATTGCAACTACAGTATTAGCAAAACCTTTATTCCAAAACGATAAGAATTTATGAAAACGTGATGAAATGTTTGCACCTATTCTATTCTGATAAATAAAGCTGCAATTTAACGACGTGTTTCATTGATAAAAGTTACGATCAAGCTCATAGTTGCATAGCGCTTTAACTGACACCTGCTTGACAAAAGTTACACTTTAAGAGGCTAAACAAAAGTTTTGTTGCAAGGAAATCGCTGTCGTCGTACAACCGACGTAAAGACCACGCGTGTTTGCGCAAGAGTAAACGGTCTATGATGTATCACGGGGCACGATCCTAATCAGCAAGTTGGAATTTTTCACAAGCTCGACCGGGATTCGGGCTTGACAGACGTCGCATCGGCAAAAACAACAAATAATCAAAGGCGGTTTCAAGCATCGAGAAAATCCAGTGACTCAGAATAGTGCCGGGCGAGCGCAGTACGTTTCGGCATCGAAACTTCTGACAGCGCGGTTGACAAACTCACCGACTGCTTGGGAAACCGCGCTCCCCTCTGTCTGGTTCGCTGCAAGACCAACACAAATTGGACAAAAGACGAGACTGTCGCGCGACTCCAACACTTGATTTGCCAGTATTGATGCGGGCCAAATAAACGATTTCACGACCGTGGCCCTCGAGGGATATCTAACATGCGCTATCAGACACGCTCTATTCGTAAACTGAGTAGTTCGTTCAGATGAGGCGTTGTTAGGAGATGATTGCACAGAAGAGCCGGCAATCCGTTAGTGCAACAACTGTTTTTGTATAAGCAGGTAAGTGTTGGCGAGACACAACGAAGGTAGGATTAAATGAAATTTTTGCTTGTCTTTAATTTAGGCCTTTTTGAAGTTTGGTAAAATCAACGTGTGAAGCAGGTAACCTACAGTCCATTCAACACAAATTCTTTCAAATATTTTCATCAATCTAGCAAAATACTTTTCACCTTTTTCAACTGGAATATTGCACTATTATTACATCACTTCAAAAAGCCGTAACGTTTATTTTCAGCAAATCTGCAACAAATATGTAATGTAAATGTAATTTTTCTCATTTTTCACCGAAACTGTTGATAGGATTACACTAACGTTGTGCTGTTTTTGACAAAATCTGCGTTTGAATTCACTGAACGGTCAATGCACATCGTGTTCGGTCTCTTTTCAACAAGGAAACCGATGTTTGTAAAAAACGCACGAATCCATCAGAGGTCCCATAAAATTTTTTCAGGATGCAAGATAAGTGGTCGAATTCAATAGAACAAAACTTTGAAACAACCAATGCTGTCAACCAGAACAACGCATGCATGGCATCACTTCGTAACTTTCTTCATCAACACTTTAGCTAATGTTTAAAATGTACATTTACTAACCAGGTCAAATCAAACTTGCACTTTTTGAATCGCATATTTGGCATAACAGTTGCTCACCTAGTTCTTATCCATTACCTCAGTCACGACGGACTCTGTCACTTCACACAAGATTCCAACGCAGTTTATACTGCATTTCGAACATAACATGACGTAACTAGCAAACATTTATCATCTTACTAGTTCTGGTGATGTCAGCTCACATAACAGCTGTAGTGAAGCAACATCAGTAAAATACGACTCCCAGTCAGTAATTTCAGTCCCAGTCGGTAAGTTTTATTGTCCCATCAGATAACTTTTAAACCCAAAACACTCCGTTGCACTGGTTAGAGTGCTTTGGGTGATTGCAAAAATGTTATTTTGGTGACATCAAAACTGACCTCTAAAAGTCAATACAACACATGGCATTGGGTGAGGTGGAGCTTGCGCTGCATAAATTTCACTTTGTGGCAGACCCACCGACTTGCTGCTCAGCGGTCGATCACTTGAGTCGCTGGACGGTTTCGATTTACAGTAAATGCTTGTGCAGCCGCTGCAGATTCTCCCACGAACAAAAAGAACAATCTTTTGCTCAGCTAACATCAGCTACCGCGATTAGCGGCTACTTTTCATTAATAGCTTTTAGCAATTTGAAATCCATGCACTGTTTCGACCTTTCCCTTGCAGCCTGGCTAGAACAACACAAAAATATCACAAAAATACATTGGATTTTATGTTTGTGGTAAGTGAGAAATTTCGACGCAATTCATTAGCAGAGCTGATGGAATCAGATTTGTTTCCCGTGCTTGTTGCGTCACAAACACGCCAGTGTTGAAGCACTCCCGAGCGAAGGGTTGAGTTAAAAGAGCAGAAATATAGGCCGTGTGGCACGGTTTGACGGGACAAAACAGCGTGTTGTTACTTACGACACGGCGGGCAAACAAAGCAGCAAAATACGTTAGTGCAAAGACGTGGACGAAAACTGGAAAGGTCCGCGACGGAGGCGGTGCCGTAAACTGATGTCAATGGTGTGTCGAAATACTTCTAAAAACTTCTAGCTGACGATGAATGTTTCCCGTACCAGTGCAACACGCGATTGTTTGCAGATTGATATGGTGGTTAGACAATTTCGCGCCCTGTCAATCCACCATCTGCCAACAATATCATTGACAAACTCGAAGCAGACCTCTCGCTACATGTCACTATTCCAAAAACTGCTTCGCGAATCGCGTTGCACTACTGCAGTTTTTCAGTGGAGTACAACTCGTAACGTTGCCATTAATGCTACTACGAACTTTTTATCCAAATTTTGCGCGTTTCAATACACTACACAAAGATTGTACCTTTGCGAACAGAAAACTGTAGTTTTGTTTGTGATACAAGTAACACAAGCGCAATATGCGCACTGTATGTCTACACCAGGGTCGGCAACCTACGGCCCGCCGTCCCTTTACAAATTGTAACTGCATGTCCCGCCTAGCGGTATATTTTATGAATCTGCCCTCCTTGCAACTTCTTGTATTTTATATTTATGAGGAACTGCTTATGAGAAACCGTACTATGCTATAAATGTACTGTATGTCATATCTTCATATTTTTGTGGTGCTTAATTTTCAGGAAAGAACGGCCAAAGTGTGAGACTTGAGAAAACTGACGTGCTGCGAACTTTCAAATTAAACGAAAGCTGGCGATCTTATTTCACAGTATCTAATTAAGCTTGACTGTTGATTAGCATCTAGATTGGTGTCTCAAAAACATCGATATAATTACTGCTAACTCAAACTCAATGAGATTCTTTTGGTGTGTAGCCCTGCTACATGACGTAGCCCAACAACATTTTGGGGAGACCGAGCACCTAAATCACAACCGTATATTCTAACACCACCCGAGAAAACATAAAAATCATTAGATTTGATGTATAACGATATGTAGAATACTACTAGAATAAGACCTCAGCGCTTGATGAACGCGTCTCCATGCTAAACCTTGGTTGCTCTTAAAATTACATTTTTACCAGATATTTGAAACCTTACGTTTAGTTCTAGTTCTGTGCATCCCAAAAGGGGCAAGGTTTAAGGGCAAAGGCCTGGTCTGAGAAGCCTGCGTCGCATCCGCTAAGCCAAGGGTTCCCAACCTCTCTCTTACCATGTACCTCTTCAGCATTCCGACAGATGAGCATGTGCCCCTACAGCATTTCAACAGATAAGTATGTACGCCTTCAGAATGTCGACAGATGTACATGTACCCCTAAAATTTTTTATGAAAAAAAATTTTTCATGATTATTCATAGATATATTTAGCAATAAGCACATAATGACTTTTGAAAACAATATTAACTGATATATGTATAAATATTTGGAAATGAACAATATGTAAATATATTTCTATCTTGCATTGCTAACCTTAAATGTACCCCTTTGGATAGGCAAACGTACCCCTGGGGGTACATGTACCCCAGGTTGGGAACCCCTGCGCTAAGACGATCGCCCTTATAGTCAAAGGCAGAAGACGCCGTTCGTTTTGCAAAGGTAACTGCCGTCAGAGCAAACAACGACAAGGAAGCAAACACTCAAGATGGCGAGAACAAGACTTGCCGCGCAGACGAGACAACCACTCTTGCGAGTTCGTACCGTCGTTGCCGAAGTTCCAGAAAGAGTGGCAGTGACAAAGTGGCACTGTATGTTTCATGTGTCAAGAGTTAAACCATAATCAGCTCGCGCGTCAGGGACTGGTCGTCGAGCGCTACATCTTTGAACAGAAACCACAAGGTCCGTAGCAGTCACGTCATGACTCAATGTCTGCTCGGTGAAGTGTTCATTACGATGTGGAAAGGACACACCTGACCGAAATTTCCGCAAGATCCAAAAGATTTACAAACCCACTCGAAATCAAACGCAAAGTTGTCATTGTTTCAACACCGAACACTGATGACTCTGAAACTTAAAGCACACACCATGCCTTACAATTTATCCACAATGTTCACTTGCATGAACAATTTACTGTCTTTTGATGTTTTTTCAGTAAAGCCCTGTGTTCAATTGCGTAAAGAAACGTGCGATCTGATGCTGCCCTAAGTTGAAAATTAATCACGGTGGTTTGTTTTGCGATGAGGCTTTGGAGAAAAGCTCAACACAGTTTATGAACGCAGTTTGATATCTATGTACAGGAAGTTGTTTCAGTACGCTGTTTGCTTTTGCTACAAATTTCGGAACATTTTTTAATTGGTCATAGCTCTAATGAAAATCGTTTTCCTTTAAAATTCACATGCATCTTCTAATCATTTGTATAGTAAGTAAAAAAGATTTTCATATATTAGGAAGATTGCAAGGACTTTCTTCTGGTGAAAGAGCTTGTAAAACGCTTGTTTTTTTAAAAAACATAACTTAACACAATTTACTGCCGCCCACACGTACGACTGCATTGCTACAGTAGGGACCCCAAAGGCGCTGCAACTGCACCCATGGGGTCCCTACCACAGGGACCACCTGATACTCATGTTGCAACATAAACGATTCCCATATTTATGCAAATGTGCATCAAAAATTAATAGTAACTGTTAAACTCTTTGCTGCACCGGTGTCTTAGAAACGTACCAGGAACACGCTTCGCGATTATATTCATCACAAATAAGTGTTCCTTGTTAACTTGCACATCATCGCCGTGAATGTCCGAAGTTCCATGTGCGCTGCATACCCCAGAACGTAATAGGTGCAATGTCTAGACTCTGGACACATTGGAGGAACGAGTTTGACAAGGGCGNGGTTCAATCAGTTTCACTGCACAAAAGCGGCAGTGTTTGAGATACATGTCCGAAAGCGCTGTCTTTCTTTCTTGTCGTGTTTTCGGTGGCAGCGCGAGGGCAACGTGAGCTGAAAAGCGCTGCATGAATGCTTTGTTGCTCTATTCACTCCGTATAATCATTACACTCCATCTAGGGTTACACTAACAACACTCAGTAGGCGATTCATAATGGAAGGCGAGACGTGGAAGACGAAAGCTACTTTCCAGAGGTATGGAAGATACGTCAGCGCGATCGGCCGATTTTGTTTTCAGTGTGGGAAAAGCAGGGGACGAACACAACCGTCGGAGAAGCGGTGAGAGACTCACAATTTCAGTGCACGCCGGTACGCGGCTCCCACCGACTACACTGTGGCAAGGGCGCGAAACGTAGGAAACTTGCGTCTTCATCGCAAACATTGCTATCATCGTCGTATGAGGACCAAAACAAACGAAATCGATCGCGCAACTGGATGATCAGTGGACCAGTTCGTCAGTTTAGTCGAGTAACGACACAATTTGCGAATGAAATCACAGCGCAAGCTATTTGCCAAAATGAAAGTGTTTCTTTAAAAAGCAATCTCTTTCGAGTCCCAAAGCATTTCAAAACGCTCAGCATGTTTTGTCTGCTTGCATGACAGTAGGCATGATGAAAATTGGCCATGTAGTTCCGCACAGCAACTTCTGCTCTGTGGACACTGCACTGGGCTGAATGGTTTCACTTGTGCTTTGGTATAGCCCTCTACTTCGCATCACTTAAACAAACTAAGTGCTTAAATGTGTTTGGAAAAGTGCAATACGAGATGTTCCTTGATAACCGTTGAAATGATACGCCAAAACGCTTAAATGGCCAATAACAGATGTTCTACGTGGTACTCGACGGACACGCCATGCATACGAAGCAGACTTCAAGTCAACCAGCTCCGAACTGCTAGAGGTGTGGTGTAAGTGCTAAGCGAGTGTCAAAGAACAACTAAATTGTCTTTCAAATACAAAACTTGGTACACTTGTGGAAAGGTTAAACATATTTCTAAGCACAGTAATAGTTACTTCCTTTCCAAGCAACACAATTCTTCAGAAATGGATGTAAAGTTTCCGCGATTGCAAATTAGCAATACTATTACTTTGCAAGCATAACCGAAACGCTTAAACGAACCGCACACTCCTTGAAGTGCGTTGTTGCAAGCATAAAACAGTTGGATATGTAAGCTGCAGCGATCAATCATCCAAGCTTTGCATCCCCTACGTGATAATTTATCCTAGCCAAGAATATCGGGCTACTGCACTCATGTTGTGCTTTATTGTGGAGAGGTTTTTCGGAGGGCTCTAAATTTGAAACTTTTGAAATACCAAGCGTAACTCTGCCAAGTGGAGTGCTCTTCATAAATTTAAACGTTGGGTTAAACGAAATGTTCGAACAAAAATTATGTAAAGAAGTCAAACATGTGAAATTACAAAACATTTAGACTTATCTATCTATAAAATAACTTCTGAAAATAACAGTGATAAGGCGTTTTTATTTCACAGGTTGCGAAAGTTATACGTAATGCAAAAAGTAACAATTAAGAATTTACTTTACAATTATCAAAATCAAGTAATTGCTCTTATTTTAGGGTGATGCGATGTGGCAAGTGTTACCAAATCATATGAACCTGTTTTCTCTCCATTTTTCTGAAAGGACCTACGCGGGAAACATTTGTGAATCCGCAAGAGCGTATATACTGTATTTTAAAAGAGGAAGCCAAAGCCGAGGATAGGCATTTTCTTTCTGCGCTTCTGACTGAAAAAAATTTCATCAGTTTTTGCAAAATTTTTTGAGAAATTTTACCCCCCTCTCAAAAAAACAATGCGGAGGTACTGAAACCGTTGTTTTTTGTAGTTTAAAATGTGCAAGCTCTACTTCGTTTCAAAGGCATTTTCGCTTGAAGTGAGCTTTTTGGATATTATAAACCCGGAAGTAATGAGTACACAATCAGCGCACCATTCATTCATTGTACATTTTTAGCGTGGTCAAAACTTAATGAGTGTGCTCTTTTTAACATGCTTGAGAGGGAGTGCAGAAACCGGAGTCACTTTTCTAATCAAAACGATAGAAGGCTTAACGCAAGGTACAAGCGACTGATGGGCACCCTATCCATAACGCAAACGGCTAAAGACGGTGAAAATCTGGACTGCCTCATTACATTACGGCCCCAATGGACATCTCCAATTGATTAAATAAGGTTCAAAAATATCTCCACATCTTCAACAGTCAGAACTTATCAATGCATCATACCTTTGACCTAACCCTGTGAATAAAGCTTGCACGTTAATGCGCATAACTATGGCATGCCGTAATTATAAACGCTTGCCTTTGCCTGAGAGCTACAATAAAACAGATAATGAAAACAGAAAATGCACAAAAAACACACATGATGGTGGACAAGCAATGCATGAAGAGTTGAGGGATATACAAATGAATAAGCCTGAGAACTTCTGGCAAGACTTGATACCAGAAGTTCAGATATCAGCGTCTAAAGGGTAATGACTTTGCGATGGTAAAGTACACAATTGTTTGTGGTACGACCAGCCCCGATCGAAAAATCTATAAAACTGAACCTATGGAAACAAAGCGCAATTTCGTTGAAGTCAGCTCTATGAAGTCTCCTTTGACCGTAATGTCAACAGCTTAGCGCCTTAACTTTGCTCCGAACGTTCAAGTGGCTTGGTCGACGCAAAAAAGTCGACCTGCCACTTCAAACACCTAAAGTGGCCTTTACCATAACTTGCACTCAAGTAGCTGCACTTGGAAAGTGCTATTGATGTGCAAAAGCGGCTCTGCTTAAGAGAGCTGTAACGCAAGTGCCAGATCAGAGGTTTTTCTTGGAGCAGTCCGGACAAGTGGCAAGAAATACAGCCCGAACGCAGCACGTGACAAGCGTACACTTCATTACATGAAGGAGCTTGGGACTCACCATGCAAATAAGGGCTGCTGAAATTGAGCTTTCACACTGGTGTGGTAATTTGCACAAATAACAAGCAGAGGTCAACCTGACAACTTTTGACAAACCACATTTGCCATACATTTTTGATGCATAGAAAGTAAAACAAGGTAAAAACACACATATATCTTGAATGTATCCAATCTCAAATTCCTTGCAAGAGTGTTGGCACCCAAAACTAGTCAGTAATATACCACTTACCTTCGTTAGCGTTGACATGACAGATGGCGCCCACCACTACCGCAAACAGAAAGAGATCCACAGACTTCATCCTGACGTCACTGCAAAACGAAATTATTTAGTGAAACTAAAAGAAGCTTCCACTGGGTTCACATGAAAATAAATTTTTTCAAAAAGTGTGCTCGTTGCGCAATAACAGTTTTATTGCTGCTTGTTTAATACATTTACCTGATGCAGTCTAGATGGCACCAACAATGCAGTCTACTAGCAATCCATTAATATCAGACGAACTGTATTGAGAACTTGTCAGTAACGCAACGTTTTCTGTTTGTTTTTGGTTGAACATTTCATCGCGATTGCTCTTTACCATCAACCCATAAAATGACCTCATTTGGGATAAACATTTTAAGACCAAAATAACTATATTTTTCAATACTACAACTACTCTTATAAACACTGCATTCTCGCAACACAAGTTCTTCACTAGTAGAAAATATCAAAGATCAGTTGAACTTATGAGAACCATTCCCGAACATAACAACGCAAGCTTTCCAGAGTACGTGCAAAAGCTAACATATGTTTCATTAAATTTTAAGGTTTTATTGAGGATTAAGTGGTGATAAAAACAACGGTGATAAAAATAAGGAATTGACAGACTTAAAACCAAGCATCCACAAAATTATACAAATTTATTTTTGGAACTTAAAATGAAAGAGAAAGTTTACAGTGTACAGTACTTGTACCACAGGTAAACACCGCGCTTGCCGTTAGTTGCCGGCTGGGGAGAGATCATTTTGCGATTGGTTAATGTGTAACCTGCGAAAAACTTGCATTTATTCAATTCACGGCAAGATCGATTTTAAATGATTTTTTGCAGTTGCAACAACTACCTCAAAGTAAAACTGTTTTGCAGACCAGTTAAAAAAACGTCACATTTTTCAAACAAACTTTTTATTTCTTCGTGGCGTAAATGGATATATTGAAAACTGGTCACTGGCCTGGGGTTCTTTATTACGACACAGCGTAAAAAAGAACCATTTAGGATAAACATTTAAACAGATTCTAGTTTGTCCTGGAAACTGTTTAAAGAAGAACAATTGAAGCAAAACTAAAATTGACGCAGAAGAAAGGAGCAAATGAAGCTTAAAGCCTGCATTAGGAACAGGGGCTGCTTCAGGGTATAGTTAAACGTATCGCTTTGAACTAAGTTTAACACGTTTTTCTGCGCCGCAGGGAGTGAAACTTTCATGGCTTCCACAGCAAAATTGTTATGTGAGTATGCTGGAGTTGACAATAGTGTACTGCCTAGTAACCGTGGAATTGCCGAAGGATCGCTGAGAACAAACGTCTAGCGGTGTAAAACATGTCTCCACTATCGCCATCAAAAGTATTGTTTTTATTTTAAAGTACCTGCTACGTTCTTCACTAAAATATTTTTAATACTATCAATAGTCAATACAGTCGCCAGCTGACTTTAATAAAAGGTCAAAAGACAGCTAAAACTACATTAACGAAATGACGCGTCAAGTGTAGTTTATGAAGCCTGTGAGTCAGTTTATTCTAATGCCCCTAACAATGAGAAAATTTACACGCCAAGACCAAACCGATCGTAGCAGCAGATACACTCCTTCAAATTCTTATATTGACCGGTAACATCCTCAGCACTAAATCGGGCGTTACAGACACGTTTGCTACCTCTGAAAAGGTCAACACCTGTTTTTTGGTGCAGACGGAACAGAGCCGCGCCCAGGTGTGTCCATGACTGCGCTAGGGCAACAGCGTTTTAAAAGTAGGTAATTTGACCGAAACACTATCTACCACATTCCCAAATTTAAGACATTTGCAAACTCGACTTTCACAGCAGCTAGCTTCGACAGCTTCGCGGGTGGAGGTGGCATCAACATTCTTGTTTTGAGGTTTAACCACACCAACTTCGTCCAACCGAAATAGCTTACTGGACCAAAAATTATGTCACTATCTTAGTAAAGATCGCACAGTGACTGACTCATTTTGTTCTTAGCAAACTGAGATTTACCTCAAGCTACCGAATGCGTTCGAATCGTAATTGCAGTGATAACTGTTTGACGGCTTCTCATCACTCCGTAACTGCGGTGTCATAGGCAAGCTTGGTGCCAATGGAGCAATAAGAGTAGAAATCAGTGAAATTCTTAGGAGGAAATCAGAAAACTAGAAACCAATTTTGCACAGAGATGCCATTGGACACATCGAAATTTGCCACTACAGAGTACCGACGTGGTAAATTGGTACCACTGCTTCCAAAATATCAGATTTAAGATTATCAAAATAAGGACAGGTTGCCATTAATATTGCACATACACAACAACGAAAACCTTCAAGTGAGCCGCACGAAACCTTCGATTGGGTTCATGCAACTCATGGTTTGGAGATAGCTGAAAGAGACCTTTACAATGCAAACAATAAAATCATTGCCATCTTTCTAACCAGTGGGAAATGGGTAACTGGTCCACTAATATTATAAAATCGCGATTAGGTTTTTTAAGTTGTAGACTTTTGCTGACGTTTAAGAACGAGACAAAGTGATCAATGTTTTGCAATCTTTTTAGTGCCTTGTTATTGTCGGAATTGAACTCCACAAACTCTTCTGCCAGTCGTGTTGCTGCAAACCGCAACACTTGCAGTGATGCGTCAAGGAAATGCACTCCGCGCGACTAGAAGCAGTTTAAAAGTTCAAAGCTTGAAAACCAATGCTTAATACCCACCTGCTTGACGGCTTTTGGAAAAGCGAGCCAATCAGGGGAATACTTCCAAACGTCTGTCACTGCCCGGCGTTTTATCAGTTCACAGCGTTGTCCTAAAGTACACCCCAAACGCTACGAGGAAACAAAAACATCCAGTTGATTTTTGCACGAACGCACAATAAAACATTTCCTAAATGCGAATGCGAGCTGAACGATGAGTCAGATAGATTTCAGATGTTGCTCAGAGTTGTGGCGCACGAAGTGAAAAACCAGTTATCAAAAGTAGATTCGTTTTTTTTGCTCGTGCAGAAAGTTATGTTACATTCACTTAAGATTTTTTTAACGTGCTATACACGGGGAGGCCCAATAACAACGAACATACAACATTTTCTTTCACGATCTACAGGCAGTGTTGCCAGATGGTTGTTACCTAAACCTGCTAAATGGTGTCACGAAACACTGCTTGATCTTGCTGAAAACCTTGTCACAAATTTTCAGCTAAAATCTGTTGAAAATAGTGAAATTCTGCTAAATAGCTGCTATTTTTGAGGTGTTTAAAATAAACTTGTAAAGCTATGTATCAATTTTTGCTCTTGCACTCAGTATCAATGGACCAGACAGGCCTACGGCTTCCTGGCGTAACTGAACCACCTGCAAAAATCATATGTGTCGTGGGATAAAAACATATTCTGCCAATGTAGTTTCTTAAAACCAATGCGCTCACTACGCACAGAAGCAAATCATTTTAGGCTTCACAAAGCCATCTGCTTGCTTGTTATTATGATGCAATTATCTTCTTGAAGCAGCTTCTCTGCGTCATAATAGAAGGTCCAATGGTAATAGCAATGGTTTATTCATGTATCAGTTGCAGACCCCGGGGCTAGGGTCCGAACATATAAATGAGAAAAAAATGTTCTTTTCAAAGTTCGATTACTTTCCTTATTTGTCGTCGACTTCATTCCAAGGAGCTTTCTACTCACACATATTGAAATTGTCATCTTAACGACTAAGAAATGTTTCTTGCATCGTGCTTTACTGTTCTTATTATGAGTCTTAAAGCTGTACTTTTGCTGCAGCGAATGAGCCAATGAACTTCCTAACGTCAATAGCCAAGTGCCAAGCGGCCTTGCGAAATACTATCACCGGTCAGAACTTTCTGTATTTGATGACTTCATAGTTGAAAATAAGATTGATCCCAGTATGAAAAGCATGGCGATTCGATCTGCAGAGAGTCCCTTACTCGAAACGTGCGTTATCGGAAGAAAGTATAGTTTACATAGCAAATGTTTTTAGGGTTCTGCAAAGCTGCGATGCAGGTATAGGCCTGCCGGAAAGTTTTACGTCACAGATCATTCGTCAAGCGCAATGTCTTCATATCGCAAAGCTTTCGCTGTGGTTTGCATAAGTTCATGCGTTCAAAACTACATCTCCAAGTCCGCGCTGCACGGATTGGTTTGCATAATTGCATCACTTTTAAGAATAAAAGCTTGACAAACTCCAATAAATTAATCCGTATTGTGACACTGCGTCACAATACATCCAAATGATCAAACGCGGCTAATTGTGCTTGGTGGTCCTTATGTTGCCCAACATAAAGCGTCAGAAAGAAGGTAAAGAATTTTTTGATGAACAAGATGTAAAAGTTTTCATATCTAAAAATTGTTGCAACAAATATTTTGCCAGGTATTTGTTTCTTGCTGAACCTGCCAAACGGTTTTTAAAATGCTGTTAGAAAATCAGCTAACTACTAGATTGAAAATTTTACAGCTAAAAGTGAGAAAAACCTGTTAGATTTAGCAGCAAACCAGCTGAAATGGCAACACTGTCTACAAGTAGACTCGATGCATTGATGAGTGCAGCAACAGTCTTCCGTAAAATCTCATAGTGAACTAAAGCGAAGGCATTATGCTTCTAGGTAGGCCAACTCAGTCAAGAAATTGTAAAAGGTAGTGCAAGCAAATCTTCGGAGACGATGTTGCCGTCGTCAAGATCCACTAAAACCTGCATTTTTTACTGGGTTAAAGATTTTGCGAGCTGGTTCTGCAATATGACTCACACACATTCTCGCTTCGACATTCTCCATGAGCAGTGTGTGCCAGTCACTGACAATTTTACTTGCCGTATACAGCGACACATTAAAAGTTTGTTCAAAAAATTATCCGAAGGCAGAAGTATAAATTTTCCAAATAAAAAAAGAAATGGATTTGTGTAGGATAAATTCAAATGTACATGGTTTGCTCTTCCAAGGGTCACCTCAATGAGTAGAATTGCTCGTTACAGGGTTAAGTAAAAATTAACATGCTTAACCAACAGTGCAATAACTGCGGCAACAAAATCACGGTAGAATGAACACGTTTCATGTAAAATTAACCTATACATCAAGGAAAATTTCAAATGGTTTCACATGGCTGAGCAATATCACGGATATTTAAGTAGCTGAACATTGGTAGTAACTAACAATGTACACTGCAGTACCATAAACAAAACAGGCAATGGCATACTGTTCATGATAAAACCGAAAATGTTTTTCAATGCAAGAATTTGGCATTGTTCTAATACAGTGGTTCTTAACCTTTATACGCACTCGTACCCCCTGACCTTTCATAAAATTTTCTCGTACCCCTTGTCTGCAATCAAGAGTAATTGGTAGTAACACAA
>JGI24159J19872_10006775_pt1 | contig 14987 bp, 7 predicted proteins | sample Ectturendosymbi4_FD_19872 | JGI IMG/M metagenome (IMG submission 19872) | reverse complement strand
CTGCAGGAAACATTAGCATTATCTTTATCTTTAAAATATGTTTTACGCAAATCGTTTTATTGCCACTTGGTGTAATTGCATTGCCTTTTCAAAGTGGTGTGCCACAGTGAAAGTTTTGGACAGTTCATTGCTGCGATACTTTGAGTTTGGAAACCTGTTTGGTGTGGAAGTCATGCAAATATAAACAGCAGGTAGGGTGCAATTGGGGTGCACGGGACCCCTCTGCGCACACAAATCCGTATTCTTTCACCCCAAGGTCACCTGGAAAAAGGTTTTAAACAATTTTTCATAAACATTCATCCACGAGATATCCTGAAAAGTTATTTACAAATTTTGCGTTATATACGTTCACGCAGAAGTGGGCCTTCGTGGACTTTGAAAGCATTTATTACTCAGTGCAGATAATTTTGATTTTCTTTGGGAAGAATTGAGCAATCTGACGCAGTACATCTACAATGTCTTCATGACCTCTGCCAAGGTTAAAAGCTTAAACACTCAACGAGTTGCCCTGCTTTTAATGAAGCATTAAACCAATCATTTTTGCCTCATGGTCGCTTTGATGTTTTTAGTGATGCTACATCTTACAATAAAACGAATTCTACGCTTTTCAAAAACTCGTGTTTTTCCAGAAAGTTCCTGTTCAGCGCTAACGGTTCCGCTCAACGCCCTGATCTCTTGCACGAACCAGTACCGGCCGGGGTCGTTGTGCACGTTTCGCTGCGAGAGAGGCTACAGGCTTGTGGGAGGGGCCACCCGGAGATGCGACGGTGCGGCGCGGACGTGGACGAGCAGGAGCCCGGTTTGCGAAAGTACGTTGTTGCCTGCGCTTCAGCGACTAAACCTTAAAACCAGTAGTCACGCATTTATGCGTCATCCGTTTGTGACGCTAAGGATCGTGGCAGCAATCCGAGGGGAGCTTCGGTGTCGGGCGGTGAAAGATTCAGGTGATTTGCTAACGGAGTAATCGTTGAAAAGGAATGAAGATCCTTGTTTGATTTTGATGTCTTGTTTTGTCACTTCGAACGTTCCTGAAGTGATTGCTGGTGCATCGGTGATGATGGGCTCTTGCCCTAACTCCAAACGGAGTTTTGTTATATATGCTTGATAAGAGCAGATAAAACTAATTAAAGCTTAAAAAATCGCAAATCAGGAGAATGTACCGTACGTATGTGCAGACGCAACAGTTCAGACGTGGGTTAGCTGAGGTTGAGTTCCAGCTTTTTATTCAGTCTCTTAGCAACACTTGGAGTGCAGAGTTCTTGCATCCTGAATAGTTTTTGTCTGATAGAGTTTATTTTGTAGCAAGAATATTGAAGTGCAAACTACATATTTCTGTGTTCGTTTTCACACCAATGCGTGAAACCAACGTTAAGCATGCGGTCCGCAGTCATTCTACAAACAAGCTGTAGTTTTACGATATTGATTTGCATTTGTCGAGATACTGTTGAAAAATGTTGTGTAAAAAACTGAAAACGGATGGGCACTTCGTAATGAAGAAGACATGCGAAGGAAAGGTGCAAAGAAATGGCATAAAAATTGTAGAAATGTAAAGAGCTGGTGAAAAAAATCCAAAACTAATGGTAAAATGAAATTACTAGAAAACAAGGAGATTGAACAAAAACGGCAGACCTCAGCCGTAACTGATTTCTAAACTCGTGTTTTTAGCATAAGGCATCATTTTCTGCACATTTTGAAGCTTTAATGCACGGTTGTACGAAAGAAAGTGTTTGGAACAAAATATCGATGAAAATTCATATAAGGAAAGGAGGGTGAGTGCAGCACGTCCTCAAAACAACCCTGTTGTGTTATAGCAGACCAACGTTGATTGAAATTGATTTTGTAAAGGTTAGCCGAAACTCAGTGGTCATGAAGTGGGCATCGTGATTCATCTTTGATCTTATCGTAAGGAAATGCAAAGCAATTGTTGCATTGTTCGAATTTTCACAAAGGATTCATAACGCCTGCATTTAGTTCCACTGTCACAGTTTTATGTCTGCGTTCCTCCCGGTTTCTTTGTTGCGATGTCCAGAAAACCAGAGTAGACTGAAAGCTATTTACAGCTCACCACAATACAACGAAAGCTTTGCCCACATCACGATTTCGTGACAAGTCCGTGGGGGGGCATTTGATCCATCGCATCTCTCCTAGGCTGTTTGCTGCCACGACTCACGTGCTTGTTCCCAACATCGCGTATTTTTTCATGCTAATATATTTCAAGACTAGAAATTAGCAGTCTAGTCCAAGGGTAGAGGTTTATAAATAATTGTCGAACTAATTGCGCAAAACAAATCTCACAAAGTGATAACAAGCCTAACAAGGGTCACGCGTTCCGTTTTTCACAGGAACCAGATGCTCTATTCGATACAAGTCGATCGGTAATGGCGAACTTCGCTGCACGAACAGCAACTTTTATGGCTCGTCTTGCACGTTTGCCTGCAACACGAACTACACTCTGAAGGGAAGAAGGTCTATATCATGCCAAGTGAACGGAAGATGGAGTGGCAGGACTCCCACATGTCAACGTAAGTTGTTCGTTGTATGGGGTTCGAAACATTTTCTTCGCTTTGCATCTATTGCTGAAATTGTCATGAAGGCGGGGGCAAAATGATTGTAACCTGTTGTTGTACTATTTTCGGGGGGGGGGAAATGATTGTAACTTGGTCTTGTTGTACTATTTTCGGGGGGGAGCGAAATGATTGTAACTCGTTTTTGCACTATTTTCGAGGATGGGGCAAAATGGTTGTAACTTGTTGGTGTGCCTTACAACTGAGCATGATTTTGAACATTTCGTGGGCTACAATTGCCCGATTGACCCCTGGTTGCGGGCCTGGTCACGGTGTTTTCCCAGAAACCATCCAACCGCAGACAAGGCTTTCCCAGAAACTATCCAACTGCCTGATCAGTTTATAACCACTAATTGACCGAACTTGTAGTAGCCGCCCCTAGAAACGTCTTGAGCTTATAGCCTCTCACTATCTATTTCGCGCTCCAACAAGTTATTTCCTGTGATCAGACGAAGTACACGGGTGACGTAATTGAGTTGAATTGATTTTTCTCACTCCGAGTGCTACTTGTAATTCATCTCTGAGAAAATTGCTCTTAAGTGACACCCATTAACATTTTGTCGCCACGAGCTTTAAACTCGCAAACATAAAAAATACTGTAGTTGGCAACACTGCTGTGTGCGATCTTCCTAAGACTTTTAAATAAATTGCTAATAAGATGGTTATGTGTGGCCAGTGCAGGTCTCGCCTGCTTTCCGATCAATTAAAGCTGATTTCCAAGTTTGGCGTTAAGACTCGAACTCGACAACTTTTCATTTTCTGCAGTAACCACGTGCGACGAACTGAGCCGACCGGCAAATGGCGCCGTTTCTGTCGGAGATCCGCCTGTTATCGGAACAGTTCGTCAATTCGCGTGCGACGTGGGCTTTTTCTTGAAAGGAAAAAGTGCTGTGGAGTGCAGTGACAGAAACCGGGATGGCAGCGGGGAATGGAGCGACCCACCCCCAGCATGTGAACGTAACCAGACATGTGTTTGATTTTTCGTAGAATCAGATTTTTTGATGAATGTGCACAACGTTTCAAAGAAAATGCGTTAATATTTNACTTGTGTGGTAAGTAAAAAAACAAGCTCACTTTAGCTGATAATAGCGTCGTGCAAGAAAACATTGTGGNAAGGTTAAGCCGCTTTTACCGGCAGTTGTGTTTCACCATTTTTTGTTTTCGCCATCACAGCCATCACCTGCCCCGAAGCGGAAGTACCAAGAAACGGAAGCTCGATTTTATTGACCCCGCCCTTGTGGGATGCGGTGGTGACGTATGCCTGCGATGAAGGTCACTATCTTAGCGGAAGTGACATCACTCGCTGCGTCGATCGTAACAACGACGGCGAGGGGGAGTGGAGTCAACCGGCTCCCGCTTGCGAAAGTAAGTTTTGACAAGCAATGTAAAGTAAAACCAAATATTCTTTTTGCCATCTTAGGAAAGCTGTTCTTATGGGTCTTAAAGAAAGAACGTGCCATTTTTCTCTAAATCCAAAGCTCATGGAGGTTTGTGAATTTTCAGGAAAAGCAGTTGTCAAATTAATAATATTAGATTTGTAATTGGGGGGAAGCCGGAAACGACGTCATCCCATTTTTGAGGGGGAGAGGCTTACGCTCTTGGTGTATAGTAAGTGATTGAATGAGGATATTTAAATGCGATATACTTCACACAGTCAAAAAAGCTGTGCAACGCACACTGTTGAAAAGCCCTGGGGTATCTTTGGCAATTCTTGTTAACATTATTGAATTAAATCGTATCCAATCTTGTTGTTTGTACATGGAGAGAAACTGGAGATATACCCTTTGGAAATACACGAAACTCCGGTAAATCTAGCAAATGAAGCGTCCAGCACAAACTGCATCCCTTACAAAATATTCTATATGCCCTATATACCTTGCTTCAGTCACAACGTGAATCCCTTGGGCACCTGTATTTACCCCTTCAACCAAGAGTGCAGCAGATCCATTGGATGATTATTTCGTGTAAAATACAAATGTTCCCAAAACTTATCTCTGTTTCCTTGATATCACCTTTATAAAATTGCAATGATCTTTTTCCGGTTAGGCTACATAATTTTGTGAAGTTTCTTGAGAAACACCCTCGTTACTCCTTTTTAAAAAGTGATTTAAAATAGTTCTGACATGAAAAAATATTTTTCTTACAACTTCTATGAACACTGTCAAAGCTGAAGTGAGGCTGTGCAAGCTTTGGAAGTTGACCTTCGCCCAAGGCTGCGTCAGAGTTTGTTCACCATGTAATGTGCTACATTTGTAAAAACACCAAGAAAATCAAAAAACATTTTTAGGACGAAATTACCATTTTTTGAAAAATATTAAACGTTTCAGTGTAAGCGTTTCTAGAGCTGCCTGAGATCACAATCAAGGCATGCTGGGTTCAATGGAACCCGTGTAATGGGGTAACTTATTTGCTGCACCAACTTAAGCGACAGGACACTATTTGAGTAATTCCCGAGGAAAAGTTTGAGAAAAGTTCGATAGGATCAGACGCGTACTTTGCGGTTGATAAAATCTAAAAAGCAGCCTAGGTTTTGAAAATGTTGGTCGACCTCCTCTGAAATTTGTCTACAAAATCAAATTACTCATTCTAAAGTTGGTGACCGTAGCGATCGTTGATGTGATATTTGTTAGAGCGACGGTTGCGGCATTCTTTCCAAATCCACTTGATACCACGTTAAACTCAGAAAGCACAAGTGTCATTGTGGAATGCTTATAATCGTTTAGGTTACTATGCCACAGCAGCAAATTATGTTGGACATGAACGAGCATTTGTTGCAGGTGTGGAGTTCAGAAATTGATTTGAAACCGATGGTGTCGATCCAAAAGCAATCTGTGCAATGAAAAATCACTGCTTCAAATGTTTACCTAAGACAAACTGATCAAAAAACGAAATTCTGTTTTGCAGTGATCACCTGTCCTATCGTCGTAGCGCCAGCTAACGGCTTTCTTTCGAAAGAAAACAGCATTCCAATGTTTGGAACTCGAGTGGATCTTGCCTGCGAAGAAGGCTTCTTTTTGATTGGTTCGCCGACCTTACAATGCATTGATCGCGACGGAGATGGAAGAGGGGAGTGGGACCAACCATTGCCCCGTTGCCAAGGTGATATGTAACAACCAGTAAAATTACAGTCTACAAATAGCTAAACCGATATTTGAAGATTTAATCTCTGTATACATTCGATGTTACTGTCTAGAGTCGAAATGTCATGCAGCTAACCTTCTCTGAAGAAAAAATATTTCTTCTTAGCAATCGTTTGTCCTGTTTTGGATCTCCCTGCCGACGGACGTTTGACGTCATCACCCAGCTCCGTTTGGGGCGCGAGGTCAACTTTTGCGTGCGACGTCGGTTACTACCTACGTGGAAGCGACACTGTAGCATGCGTTGACGAGAACAACGACGGGGTTGGAGAGTGGGATAAACCAATGCCAACCTGCAGCCGTGAGTCACTTTATTCACGCAACAGATCGGCAGCTAGCGTCAGTTTAAATAAAACCGCTCGTCTTGACGAAAGCTATAAGAAACACATTTTGACCTATGGTCCAGGCGTGAAAACGCAGTTAGTGAAGTCTTTGTTTTGCCGATGAAAGTTCGAAGCAGTCAACCGGAATGCTTTTAGATACAGCTGCTTGTTCAACTGCTTTTAGAGCTTGCAATTAATCTTTCAAGATATTTTATTGATATACGTTTATTGCAATTTATTTGCCACGGCTCCAGCTTTTCTCCAGTTTGTTGTGTGAAGCAAAACCACAAATCAGGATCACTGTCCATTTCCATAGAAGCGGAGATTTTGTGTGTCTCAAGCAAATAAGTTAAAGTTTGGAACAAATTTTGGAAATGATGCATATGTTTGTCAAAGTCCGTTTTTGGCGATGATATTTTCTTGAAAATAAAGCGCACTTTCTGTGTTTACCGTTAATATGTTTGTATTATTGCTGTTTCCTGCAAATCACGTGGTAGTCTTGATGGATGCTCCGTTTGGTTGTCTGATTCACTTAAAGTGTGCGTAATATCTCACGTATAGTCCATTTTCTATGTCGTTGATTCTACCTCGAAATACTCACACGTCATCAAGATCACGTACTTAGTTATGCGCGCCACACGATGCGTTTCCGCGTAAAATGTTTCTTTCACGTTAATTAAAGTTTAGTTATTCCGTGCAAATCAAACTAACACTCAGTTTGCATCCGGTCATGTATCGCACTTGCAAGCAACTAGCCGAACGCTCAGCAGCGCACCAGCAAACCAGAGCTTGATGTCACAAACATAAGACTAATGGCGAGCCACACATCTACATCAAGCTGAAATTTAAGGTTTGTAAAACCATCGATACAGGAAAGAACAAACCTGGTGCTTCAAGAAATATTTTCTTGCACAGTGCACTTCGAATTTCTGATACAAAACGCCCGTTGTACGCAGTGGCGCATCTATGCAAAGTGGCGCCCATGGCGAAATGTAAATGTGCGCCCCTACTAATAATTTAAATATTAGATGTAGTGACAATATTTACGAAAGATAAACCATGAAGAAAATACATTTTTTTGAAACGGAAAATAATTTGTTTTTTTTACTTTAAGCTTTTCAGCAAAGAAAATATAAATTATCCAAAACGACTACAATGTACTTCTATACTCATTTATTTTTGCAATAATGAATATCAAAATCAAATATTGACGTTATCGTAGTTAATAGGTCTACATATTGTTGCCTGGCAAAATGGTATAACTTACAAAAAAGCAAACAACATGATGCAATTGCAAACGACAATTATTTTTAATGGAACACATTTAATTTGAAATGTCCAAAAAATTATTTAATGCAAGCGATGTATAACTTGTGTTCTAAACACACTATTCCAATGAAATATAAGCATATCCAGCCTTTTCCGGTTCAGTTACACAAAAATGCTAATTAAAACAACACTTTCCTTGCCTTTGTCGAAGTATAGTCGTTTATTATTTCATCAAAGTAAGCTTTCGCTGTTTAGCCCCTCTCTATTCTCATCAAAGCTAGATCACACAACCTTCCCTGTCTTATTGCTAGTCAATGAGGCCCGGAGATACGAAAAGACCAGTTTCAATTTACTGAAAGATTATTCGCAGCTTGCAATACATATAACTGCCATCGTCAGCATTATTTGCAAAGCAATTCGAAGAATGTCAGGGGGACTTCAGAACGCGATAATCTTAAGTTACACGACTTGAAATTACCAGCATCTTGCAATCTAGAATATTCTCGTATATCACTCCCGTCTCCACGGGGGCTTTGGTGGACTTATCTCCCCCCAAACAAAGCTCCAAGTCAGTCCAAATTGAATTTGAAACACTATCAATCAGTGGAGTTTTTTTTAATTTGAGAATGCCAAACTCCCGCACAAACGTAAATCTCCCCTATTGGAGATATTCTGGCGACGGTTCTGCGTATAATTGCTTGCCATCTATATCTGAACTGTACACAGCTCCTAAATTGTCACACGTAGACTTTAGTTTTTCACAGTCAGAACTTTTTCACAAAGCCTTGAACGAACAGAAAGCCCGATTCAGACAGAAAAAGTTAGCTCTAAACAAGATTAATAAATCTCTTACATGTGTTAACATTTTTTGTTCAACTGGTACGGCAACAATACTAACTGCTAATTTTTCGAGGACTAACTAATGTTCTCAACCTTAGTTTCTGGACTGGGTCATTGTATTCAGTCTCTTTATCGGGCACTAGTGGCCATCGAAGAAGTTTCGCCCAGTCGGAGTGGGCCGAAGCAGTTTAAGTAATATCTAAATCTGTACGACCTCAACAGCAGTTATTTGCATAACAGTCAGATTCTCACAGCCACGGACTTAAACTCATCTCAACAAGATTCCAAGTAATATCTTCTTGCCTGAAATGCAGCAGTACGGACTGACTTATCCTTTTTTTCTTAGACCCGAGAAGGACGACGTCTCGTAGATCGTGTTATGTCACATTAGGCTACCACAGTTTTGTCATAGTGCTTGGTGGTGCTAGCGTAACACACCCGACTTAATGCTTTAGGTAAGGGCGCGGTGTTGATGCAACTTTGCAGTTTATGAATGCATAGGGTGCAAAATAGAGGTTCAAGAAACCGTAAATCACGATTTTAATTTTTGCCAAGCAATTTTTGCGCCTCCGTCAAAGTGGCTCCCATGGCACGTGCCATGCCTGCCATACCCTAAGTACGCCACTGGTTGTGCGCTATGCCCATGCGATATGTTTCGAGAGAAATTCTTATTTTTCTGTCGCAGTCATTTCATGTCCGTCTTTGGCACCACCGGCGAACGGAACCATAAGCAAAGGAACGGCGGGAAACGCCTATGGTTCTGCGGTGAGCGCAGAGTGCAACGAAGGTTACTACATGGTTGGAGAGAACGAGACGTCATGCGCTGATTCGGACAATGACGGAACTGGCGAATGGAGCCAAGCACTGCCGCAATGCGAAAGTAGGATAAGCTCTTGACTTGCTTGGTGCATTTTATTGTACGATGCTTGCCTAAAACCTTTACTCCATAAAATGTTTTGTGAAAAGCGAAGTCATGCCGGGGGGGGTTGTGGCAGAAAGGAACCAAAAACATCGTCCATCCTGTAAAGTTAACAAAAGTGATTGCACAAGAAATAGCTTTTCCGTTTCGTGTGTAGTGATTTCCACACAGCAACTTCTGCATCTGCCATAGACTCAATGCAAAGCCTGTCCTACACAAATGCTCCCACAACAACGCCTTCAAGTGGTACACCCTGACATCGGAAAAGTAGTGTATGTGGCGCGACCGGTTTTCCTAACGGTATAATTTGGGCAGTTGCTACACCATGCAATGCGCAAGAGCGATCAAAGGTAAAGACCAAGCGCATTATTCATCGAATTGCTATCGATTATTGCAAGAGCTTTCAGCTGGAAATCACACGGGCAAATTGGCCAGTCAACGACGCAGCAGAATTCCGACGACACGAACTATCCTGATTCCGCAGCTTGTTCAAAATTGCATGCGTTCAACATAAATTGCGTGCGATACAGTCGTGGCATTGTTTGTGTAAACAACCTATCAAGGCGATCTCTCGCCCGCAATGACGTTAACCACCTGTTCCAGGGCTCTAATTTTATAACAGATTGTCGGCGTGAAATTCTCCCAGGGTAAACGTTATTCCCAAAGTAGTATTTTGCTTGCTGTAAAGGTCTTTTCAAAATTTGCAAATTCGTGGTGCCGCTCGCAAAAATACTTGATATATCGAAATATTTGCAAGGGTCGGCTGATAGGAATGACCGCAAAAGTCGACCTTTCTTCCGTTAAAGCTTACGAGAGTTTTGCCGTTGTTCAATGCAAGGAATCCGATGTGCACAATCGCTGCTCCCTCCCCTCAACGGCGCCATAACTGCTTCGCCGGAAAATCCCGTGTACGGGTCGGTGTTGACGTTTTCCTGTGACGTGGGTTACTTCATGATCGGCAGCAGCTCTGTTCGATGCGGAGATAGCAATGGAGACGGTCGTGGAGAATGGAATGGCGACCCTCCAACCTGCAGACGTAAGTGGCTTCATCACAGGCTAAGTCTTTTTCCTAATATTGAAAAGCAGTGGGAGTGCTTCCTTAAAACAAAAATGCCAGTTTTCTCCTGGCAACGCATGATAATTTTTCATAATTTTTCGCGTACGCACACCACGCGTTTTAATTTTTGTTTAAAGCAACACTGCAAAGTAACGAAATGATACCGATATTGTGGTTTTATCCAACAAATGCGTTGAAACTGAACTTATTCGAATACAAACTAACACAGCAACAGACAATCAAGTGTTAAAATTCTTTACGTCTCGTTATAATTCACTCTCAGCATTTATTATATGATAAAAAATGCAATTGTATAATAATACAATTATATAACAATGCAATTATATCATAATATTTAATAAAGCACGCGCTCAGGCTGCGCGCTGCTGTTGTGCCACCACCTGCGCATTCACGAGACCACTAACTGTCAACGAAACGACCAGAAGCAGATGATGAAATTAAGGCTTAATCTGAACCGTAGTCCCTTTGCGTTTGCAGTGATATCTTGCCTGGAACTATTGCCTCCTCCTAATGGAAAGTTCAGCGCCTTGCAATCTTTTGAGTTCGGTTCGACTTTGACTGTGGCCTGTAGCGAAGGGTATTTCTTGACGGGAACGCCGAGTGTGAGTTGCGAAGATCGAAACAACGACGGAAACGGCGAATGGAACGGAACACTCGCCGTATGCGAACGTAAAAACAACCGATGTTTGATTTTTTGTCCGTGTCGCTGGCAAGCAGTTGACTCAGGACTATTCGCCAAGATTTGAACTTACGAGATATAGTTATTTCTGATGTACGTTTTTAAAAAAATTCGAACGTTGCACAATATAGATTTTTTCATATTCTTCTGAGGTGTAACTGATGCAGCGACTAAGCCCAACTGCTGCCCGGCAAAAGCATCTCACACTGGTGTTTACGTTTCCAAAAGCCTAAATGCAGTTTTCAAAAAATACTGACAGATATTTCTGCAGACACATGTTTTCCTTCGCACTGGTGCACTTCAAAACTCTTTATTGTTACCATAGTTTATGTTTTGCAGACTTTAGTGCCAATGAGCGTGAGCACGCCCGAAATCTTAGTTGCGCTCTAAGTCAGTGGTTCGTGACCTTTACAAACACGCCGAAACCCTACGTAGTTTTCAAGCTTTTGTCGAACTCCATTTTTGGCAAATTTGACCATGGTCAGCTTGCTGTGATATAACCACGCTTTTAGTCATGTTTCAGATGACCTTCGTCGAATCCCTGAAACGGCTCTTCGAACCCTAGGGGTTAGATTGGATCCAGGTTAAGGATAGGCGTAGCCAGGGGGAGCCAGAGAGGCGATGCTCCCCCAAATTTCTAGAAAATATAGTCATTTTGTGCCTTGAGAGGCGTTTTTCCAAACAAATCAGTGTTATTCGCCTAAAATCAAGCATTTTGGTCCCCCCAAATTTTTTGGCCCCTCCCAAATTTTTGGGCTGGCTACGCCACTGAGGTTAAGAACCACTGCTCTAAATTTAAGCGCTCGTTTTAACAAATATGTGCAAGAAAACAATCTGTTGCAACGCCTTGTTTCGCTGATAAAATTCTTTTGCAAGAGAAACGGATAAAATATTAAAATTTGATTTTCAGAAAAAAATATAGTGGGACGCGATAGCTTTCAACGTGGCATGCGAATAGGCCTACTCTCTGCTTGTCTTCACAAAAGAATGCATCAAATGCTATAGTTTTTGCTTAGCAGATTCTGTTAACAAATTCCTTCATTTTGGTGAACTTATGTTGTTGTTTTTCAAAATTTGCCATTATAATTTCTCACAACCATTTTGTTCATGGATATTTGTGTCAAGTCTGCTTTTCCAAACTTTTGATTGAATGATATTTGGGAGGATGTGTTTTCCTGGAACAAGGTGGTACGTGGTGAGAGTACGGAACTTACAAATGATACTCGATGAGAAAAAGTTTAGGAACCACTGCTCCACGCCAAAGAGATAAAATAAAAAAAATATTTGCAAAGAAACAGACAAAATAACAAAATTTGCTTTGCAAAAAATGGAAAAAAGGAATAATGCATTTGTAGCCGTAAAAAGTCATTCGTCCCCAAAGATTTGATGTAACAATGGCTGTCTTTTTAGTTACTTGCTCAGGGTATTTATTTGCTTCACGCCAGGATAATCCAACATAATGTGGGACGTGGTGTTAAGGCAGCTCCGCAGAATCAATATATGCTGTTTCGACATCCACTGTTATCCGCTATTACTATCATCGCACTTTTTCGCAGAACAGGAATCCATTGCCCGGAGGTTTGGGCGCCACGCAACGGAGAAGTGCTCAAGACTTCGCTGGAGTGGGGCGCCATCGTGCGGTTCAAATGCAACGAAGGTTATTTTTTGAAAGGAGAAGATGCAATAGTATGTGGAGATAGTGACGAAGACGGTGATGGCGAATGGTTACAACTGCCTCCCTTTTGTGAAGGTGCATTTGCATCGTTTTCCGTACTTTGTTCCCTCGCTGTAATAGCTGAACTGATGCTGGAGGCAAGCGCAAAACTTTCGGAAGATGTACCTGCAATCACTACAGCTGTTAGTCAAAAGCTTTACAATAACGTCTACTGTGGCAAGCTGATTTTTTATATTTGTTAGAAAGAGAATATAGGCTAAAATGGATTCCAGGCACAATTACGCTTTAGCAATTGGTTCTTAGGTTTTAGCACAGTCTTTCAATTAAGTTGTTTACCGCTTTTATACAAACATCTATTTATGTTCTATGCACAACATAATAAATATCAATAACGCTTCCGCTGAAACTACCTACTTTTTGAGTAAGAAACCTGAATATACTGTTGCATTTCGGATGACGCTGTCAGTTTGGCCATTACTATACTAAACTACGCTAGCAAACCCGTCCTTCCAAACCCATTTCAGAAATCACTTGTCCGCAACTGGACCCCCCACCCAACGGTGGTTTCAAGTCGTCGCCGACTTACATGTATGGCTGCGTGGCATTGGTTGTTTGCAACGATGGCTTCTTCCTGGTTGGGAACAACAGACTCGAGTGTGTGGATAAAAACAGAGACGGCCTCGGAGAATGGGATCACCCTTCACCCAAATGCAACCGTACGTTGGGTGACGCGTGTTACTTTCGGGTTGACCGTTTTAGTCCTTCTTTTCAGTTGTAAAATGAGACCACGCAGTATTTTATGGCGTTTTTGTTACAGAAATACACTGTCCTCCATTGCAAAAACCTGACAACGGATTTTTCGTCTCGTATCCATCCACGACGTGGGGAGCCGAAGCGGAATTCGCCTGCAGTGCCGGGTATTACTTGGTCGGATCGTCCAAAACTCAATGCTACGACCCCCAGAACGATGGTGTTGGCGAATGGAGAGAAGCAGCGCCTTCGTGCCAATGTATCTCCTTCTAAGTTCATAATTACTATTTAGAAGCAAAATTATGATGGGTGCAACTTTAATTGTGGTTTGAGCTGTTTACGCAGAAAGCAATATATCACGTGAACACATTATATTTTATTTTTGCGAATATGACGATTAGGATTGCTTAAAGTCTGGGCAATATTGATGTTTGTTATTTCTGTAGGTTACATGTCTTACACTTAGAGGTGCTGACGCCTGACATGAGAGACCGATCCAATCACAACCCCATAAATGTGCCAATATTTTCTCCGTTAAAGTTTCTCATATACCTTACGCAAATCAATCTTGAACATAAGGCTCTTACCAGTTCCCAAACTTACTTTTAACCATTTTTTTCTTTCAGTAATCACATGCCCCGCTGTGAACAAAACCCTTCATGGGAACTTTGTGATATCCAGTTCAACTCTTAGACTGGGAACGGAAGTGACGATTCAATGTGACGATGGTTATTATCATTTTGAGAATGACAAGGCCATCTGCTCAGGGGACAACTCCAGCGAATTTGGCCATTGGACCGGAGCATTCCCGCGATGCAAACGTAATTGAACTGCTGTTGGAAAATCAGTTGTGGGTTTCAAGCCCGTAGGCCCGGGTGGCATTTGGGGTCAGTGCCCCCCAAATTTGCTGTGTCCAGAAAAATTTTGTGCAGTTTGTTTTAAACATATAATAAAAAAAAATCTTCCACCCTGCAAATGTAGTTTGCCTCCCAAATCCTAAAACCTGGATACGGGTCTGGTGGGTTTTCCGCTTGTGGCAAGCTGTTGGCGGTCGCGCTAACAGAAAAATTGAGGCCTGAGGCTTCTTCTCAGGTTTTTGTTACTCGATATTGCGATTACAGATTGCACAGCTGGCGATTTAGCACACGCACACCAAGTATATTGACAACATAACAAACTGCTGGCAGCTCACGTCTACTAGTGCGAGTAGCCAGTTTGCAAGCTCTTGCCTGTGATCCCCAACTAACATCTAGTAATCGACTGAGTGATTTTGCGGACTGCTTTAAACCGCAGGTGACTACACTAGGTTCAGAAACATGGGCGTCGGAAGGGAAGGCAAGGGGGCCTTGGGCCCCCCTGGATTTTGAAAATTTCAACAAAAAACTTTTTTTTCGCAATTTCGAGTGGGAAAAAACAAATTTCACTACTTTTGCCCCCCTTGGAAAAATTTTGGAAAAATCTCTTAGTGGCCCTCCCGGAACAAATCCTTCCTACGCCCATGTTCAGAAATAAGATGGTCGTTCTTATTAGGAAATAAAAGTAAAAAAGTAAGCCCGTGTTCTGAAGTTTCGAACAGTATCTCTCATGGCGATCTGTGCTAGGACAGAGAGCAGGGGCGGAGCTAGGGGGGTGACGGGGGGGCATTGCCCCCCAAAATTTTGCCTGGCCCCCCCAAAATTTTTCAGGTCTCTTTCTGAAAGTCCTACACAGACCATTCACAGCTCCCCTTGTTGCAAAACTGGCCCCTCCAGTG
>JGI24159J19872_10006772_pt1 | contig 14988 bp, 6 predicted proteins | sample Ectturendosymbi4_FD_19872 | JGI IMG/M metagenome (IMG submission 19872) | reverse complement strand
GGGCCGTAGTTTGCCCACCTCAGGGCTAGAGGGTTTCTAAATTATCGTTTGAAATATAGCTGGCCGAAAATTATCTACTGTATATGTCAACCTACGAAAAAACTTGGGGGGCCAAGCAGGAGGCCACCCAAAAATCTGGGGGGCCATGGCCCACCCAGGTCTCCCCTTAGAATCGCCATTGAGACCAAATAAGAATAGACGCAGCAACTCAACGTTCTTGAAGCAATCAAAGTGCTCGGGTTATTTTTTCATCGGTTAAAATGTTACAGACCATATAGCAAAGTATCGCTTGTGCGGCATCATGAAATTTACAGTAAAAGATAATTGAAGCTCAGTTCCGATATCACCGCAAGCGCAGACACGATAGGATTTGTATTGGTATTCAAAGGACTGTGTGCGAGGCCAAGCATACAACAAACGGATGTCAAACGAGGATTAACTCCCGAAAGGTGGAGGTACTGCAATGTGGTCATAGGATTTTTAAATGATTCATGAAATTAGTGTTGCTTCGAGAAGATTTTAAATCAAGTCGGAGAGACTTCCACACGCTCAGGCGTTACGGAGAAAAAAGTTAAATGTCAGAGATTTTTTTCAAAGTGGAATCTGAATGTCTAGATTTTGGAGCAAAGTGTAGAGAACAAATTCACTGAACGATCTGAAGAGACTCACAGGGAAAAGGCAGGGTACCAAAAGAATTTTTTTTTTTAGAAAAGTAGCGGAGCATAGATATTTGTCTACGATGGTTTAAGGTGTAAGCTTTAGATCAAGTAGATCAAATACATCTGAAGAGGATGCAGTTTTTAAACAGCGTAATATAATTTTAGCGGGGGAGAGTTGCTCATTTGTCGCTATCAGAGCAGTTGTCATAAATAATTGCTTCCGTACTCAACAATCGGCAATATGTTTGTTTTGTAGATAGTGAGGAGAGTGTGGGGAGGTAATCAGTTACAGAATGAGTGCAAACGATTACTTTTGATCATCGCTTCCTGATGAAGGTGGAGAATGTGAGAATACCATGAGAGACTGTGATGAAAACTTAAAGAGCAAACATGTGTGATTATCGCGATCAAAAGCTTTAGATACATCAAGAAAAACAATTCTAGAGGAGAGATGTGAGCCATAAGCTCGGTACAAATTGTTACAAGTTCTTAGCAATGAACTAAGAGTTGAGTGTTTTTTTCCGAAATCTGGAGTTGTTAGGAATCAGTAAATTAGGGTGTTCTAGGTAGTTGTAAATATATTTGTGTGAAAGTTTCTCAAAAAGTTTTGAGAGAGATGGTGACAGACAGGATTGTCCATGGGACATATTTGTCTATCCCATCACATAGAAATTTATGCATATCCCATCCCACGAGATTCCCATTATAATGTTAATATGGAATACAATTCAATTAAAATTATTAAATTAATGAAAGTTTGGGTTCAGACTAAACCTAATCGATACAAGTATATAAAGAAAAAAGGAGAGTAAAAAAACTTTAAAAAGGTTAGCTCTGACGAAATGAAGTTGCTATGACAAGGCTACTGTCTCATGGAAAATACAAATGTGTGCTGTCCCATCCCATGGGATGTTTCCCATGACATTCCTATGAACAGGCTTGGTCACAGAGCAATTGGACGATAATTTTGGACTTCAGTTTGGTAACCTGTTTTAAGAAGAGGCATCACAGTACCAGTCTTACAAGTTGTGGGATAATCTTCAGAACACAATTTAAAATTGAAGAGAAGGCTGAAGGGAGTAGCGAGGGACTGACTGCAAATTTCAAGAATCCGATTAAGCAAATTATCAAAACCCTTGCAGTTATTAGGATTTAGAGTATTTAGAACCCGAAATACTTCGACAGGTTCAATAACAACAAATAGTATCGCTGATCGGTAAGGTATTGAAAAGGTGGTGAATTTCGATAGTAGTTACCTTGTGAATTTGGAATGGAAGTAAAGTATTCATTAAAAAAAGATTTAGTTTGCTCATAAAACTCTCGTTATATTTTTGTTTTGCCAGTGTGATTTTGCGTTAATTTCGGCTTCTGGTTTTATTATACAGAAGCTTGTGGTTTATGTTTTTGGTTGTAAGCCAGCGTTTGTAATAGCGAGATCTTTTTCGAATGAGATGTCCGAGGTCGCGGGTAAACCAAGGCTCGTTTTCTTTTGAAGGATAAATTATTATTTTTGGGAATAAAAACTTTAAGCGTTTGGTTCATGACATTGGTAATCTTTGAAAGAGCTAATATAACATTGGGGAAATTCATGATAATGAATTCCCAAGGGGTAACTACAGCGCATTTTTCAAACGTGAAAACCCCCATATTTATAGTTCCACATAAAAAATGGTTCAGAAACTATGCGATATTTATGTGAAAAATGTAGTTTAATAAAAATGGGGTTGTGATCTAAATTGTCGATAGGGTCCGGGACTGCGTGAGAAAGAACTGGCGATGGTACATTTGTTAATACCCAGTCAAGAATCATAAAATCTCGTGCAGCAGCATCGATAAACTGATGAAAGCCAAATGCTGACAAGGCATGAAAAAACCTTGTCAGCATTTGGATTTCATCAACGCACAGGAATATGTGCACAAGAATGTTTCAAGCCATTGTACGCTTCTTCGAAACACACCCCTTTAAGGTTGCTGGACTCTGATGTATCTGCAGTGAACACAAAGCTTGGCGCAGCCCACCTTTTAAACAAGGGGAGCAAAGAACTTTTGAAATGTGGTGTCTAAAGCAACAAGCTGCTGCTACAGTTTGCAACAACAAATTGATGTTGACTGCCACACCAAAAACAATCTAGTCTTAAAAGTGAGTGCTGTAGGTCAACTGTTCGCGGAAGTTCTTCGAAGCTTCTCCACGTTCACACTGCCGTGCACAGAGATTTCCCACAAGAATAATTATCCTCATCAAAACAAATTTATCTGATATTTATCGTTTGTTGGAAACGTCAGCTATTCAAAATACCATGTAGCGCAAATTATCAGCATGCTTATATCCTTTTGGGGCCAGTTCAGACGTTGCCGGCCTCCCGACTGGCAGGCGCACTGAAAAGGCAACCCGTATCAAGCAAGTGTACTACTTTGTTGAAAGTTTCTGAAGCGCTAAAAAAACATTAAAAAATATTTGATAATCGTGCAAGCGTTTTTAGTGTTAAGCTTTGAAAAGTGATTACGATATTCGATCTCCTTTTTACTTTTCGGGAATTTTTGCGGAAAGCAAGGGCTTCCAGGTGATTTTCGGGTCATCGTGTTAGAGCAGCCATGGATGCAAATGGAAATTTGCACTTACACAAACAGCAGTACAAGTCCTGACGCTGCGTGCTCATGTAGTGCAGGCCCGGAGTGGCAACACCTTTCAGACTTGACATGTTTGATCAGCATATTAAATTGTCGATGTGCGACTTAAAACCAAAGAAATTTTTAATCATCTTCCAAATTCAGCTTGTGCTAAACCTGCTACTAATCGAACAGTTTTTGAACATTTAAAAATATAGAACGTTTTTGCTAAACCTGAAGGTATGAACACCATTGCAAAAGTGTAAAAACTGAAGTGTTTCCCTTAATGACAGAAAATAAATAATTTAACTCCAGTAGATTGCACCGCGCAAATCTCATGATTTTGCACTTACGAACTGTAGGTACTTGCTCCAACAATCTAGAAGACGATTTCGAAGGAAAAGACGGAACCTTGATTGACTCAACGCCAGATTTCGGTGCCAGCTGGCGAGTCAGCGGAACTGATGAAGAATGTGAATGCTATCCTCGTGGCAGTCGGCACTGTGCGAACTGTTCAATGTGAGAATACGCGTGTAATTCTAGCAACAATGTCAAAGCTAATGCAATGTTGAAAATTTTGAGTAAATATAAAGACACAATTTCAGATATGATTTTCCGGAAAGAATTCCAAACACACGTTCATGCATATAGTACAGTCGGCTTAAAATTGCTGTTACTAGATACGCTTAAGGTAAACAACCTTGTCTTTAAATGCTTTTATGACAAGCAAACATAAAACGTATCAACATATTAGATCTAGGCAAGCTTTGTCATGACAAGATTTATTTTGAAACTGAGAGTTGTGCGGAAAAGACAAATTTTCATTAGTAGTTCTAACTTCTGTAGAAAATGGCCAGTGGTCATTTTTCGAAGGGTAAAATACAGTATGTCAAAATCATCCGGAAAAAAGACTAATGAAAATGATAGAGAAAAGTTCATAAGTCACCTGCGCTTGTTTTAAAAAATAATAAAGTTAGACAACATTGAAAATTTCTAAGAAGAAATCGCAAACAAAAGATTCGTTTTTTGTTGAACCCTGGCGAAATGCATTTGTTCCATTTGAGGTTTGCGTCACATCTTATAGATAAGTAAAATTCGTGATTTTAAAAAGCTGTTGTGCAGGTTACCACTGCCTGATTATTGCCACGTGTGTGAAAATGGAGATAAGTGCAATGAACTCCTAGGACCCATGTTTCAAGGATGTAACTTGGTCGTGGATGCTTTGCCATTTGTTGAGTCATGTCAAGATGAGGCCAAGATTATGGGACGAGTAAGTCAATGAGAAACACAAGTTTTGGTGGGAATCTTGAAATCGCTCTTTTGTATTTATTATTGTAAGAAGTTTCGTTTTCATCAATGTTTGGCTTAAGGTTAGCGCCGAAACTTTCAGCGTACACGTATTTGTCATTGACACGAATGCACAATACAGCCATAACTGTCACCAACTGATACCACTAACTTTTGGATGGGCGCATACAGGCAATCAAGAAAAGGCGAAAGACTGCGTATTCGGCACGTGTGATTGCAAACCAGAGGTGATCGCGTCACTTTTTTGACTCCTGTTCCTGTTCCAAAAAAAGTGACTACAGCTCCTGTTCCTGCTCCGGGTCTCATTGAAAATTTACACGCTTACTCCTTTTTACACTCCGAAAACTTGAAGGCAGTGTGAGGAAAAAGCATTGCTGCAGCTATTTTGTCTGCAGCCGAACACAGTTGGTTGAAGCGGTCACATGACAAGTTCGTGATCCATAACCTGCTTAGTTGACCATGACGTCTGTAACCTCTGTCCAGAGTCCAATGGACGAGTGTTGTCATGGTTTCAGTGCTGGCAAGTAGTTAGTGGCTTCTTGTTTGCGTCGTATGAACTGTAGGTTAAACCCTAACTGTAAACTCTAACCCATGATCCTAAATCCTAACCCGTGGGTAGTCTTTTTGTTTATCGTACTTGTTATGTGACCGCTTCAAGCAATCGTGTTTGACTAAAGCCAAAAAGCAAGATAGACCCAGCACAGCTTTTGCCTCATGAGGCAAAATCGACACTACCAGCTTGAAACCAAGAAACAGAATCATATGTCGTTCTCAACTGAACCAAATCTCGTTCAACTTGTTATGTTCTCACCTGAACCAATTAAGTCTGGTAAAACCTTTTCATTTCAAACTTTGTGCTTCAGACACTAGCACAGTGAAATAACTACTGCTATCCTTATTATTAGGTTGCCAAAATGAAAACCCGCAGACCATACTGAAAACCGGTTATACCTTAGTGACACAATTAAAGTATATCCCTTTTTATCTTGTGAATGTGCAAGATCGTATACTGACATGTTCAGGAATAGCCTGAAGTAAACTGCATTTCTGCTGGTTTGGCTGAAACTGCACTAGCGTTGTCACATTTTGAAGATACAGGACACATATTGTTATCTTGTACATTCTACTAAAAACAACAAATTGTGAATACCGCTTAAAACAAGACACAGCGCAAGTATGAAACGTCTCGTAACTGACGTATCCACAAAAAAAAAAAANAACTTTTCCTGTGATACAGCAGTTAAGCATCGGCTATGCGCCATCCAGAAAAAAGCACGCCAGTCTCCCACCCTCCCTCATCCTCAGCAGTCAGCCCCGAATTGTTCACTGTCCAATAAACCAAAAGAATGGAGCGTGATATTATTCTAACAATTAGCAGGTCAGAAAAAATTAACTTTAGTAAAACGTAATATCCTGCTCCTACCAAAACTGAAAAATTCACTGCTGCCTACGGTCCGGTTGTTATTCAAAATTCAAACTCCAGATCCTGCTGCGGCTCCGGCAAAAATCCTAGACTCCGGCCGGAGTCCACTCTGGCTCTCCACCTCCGTGGTTACCCATGGTTTATTGATNACAAGTACTTGAACTTGATGATGGATATTTACTGAGGTTACCCATGGTTTATTGATAACAAGTACTTGAACTTGATGATGGACATTTACTGACATATACTACAGTTTCTCAACAAGCAATCAAACCGTGTCCTGGTAGTTAGTGAGTGCGCTTCAGTCCTGGTATGTCTGGAGTTCAACTCCAGGCCGGGTATTGTTGCTTTCTCGCCTGTTGCACGGTTTACAGAAGACCTGTGGAGACAAGACCTTTTGAAAAAAACAGATGAAAATTAAAAAAGCACAGTTACAGTTTAAACAACCAAAATTAAGCACGTAAATGCCTTTTTGAATGCTTACTTTTTGTTTATTTTTCTAGTGCGATGTTTGCAACTCTTCCTCAGTCCACGCTTATGCAGAATCATGTCAAGTTGAGGGTGCTTGTGTTGACTGGGTAGATGCTTTGAACTGCACAAGTAAGTTGACAGTTAAAACGAAAACTTTTCTTGGATTGTCGCTTGCAGAATTCATAGAGACATTGTGTTGTGATATTCCAGAGCCAGTTTGTCCGGATGGGTTTGAATACAGAGCGTGCGTCAGAACATGTGATGCAGAAAGGACTTGCGACAACTACTTGACTGGTAATTGTTACACTGACAAGCATGACCGATACGTGAGTGGCTGCTTCTGCAAACCAGGACTGGTGAAAAAGAACATGGGCTCAAACGAGTGCATTGAATCAAAATGTAAGTAACCCATCAAGCTAATACGTCAGATTTGGTAGTTTTGCGATTGCAAGAACTTAATGCAAAGCATAAACAACTGTATTTTAATATAACAAACCATCTTCATCCACGGAAACTTTGTCAATTTAAATCTGTCGAAATGCTACTGACGTCATCGCACAATGGGTAAGAGTTTCTAATGTATCAAAACCAATTCCTTCTTTTGCCGCAGAAATAATTCCTGACTGTCTTGGGAGGTAGAATTGTTTAATCGCAAATTTTTCTGGTATTACAGGAGTCAAATAAGAACACAAACGCCAACCACAGATTTTGTTCCACCACTAAAGTATTTTCAATGCAGATTTTTTAAATGAACTAGTTGAGTTGGACATCACCAGTAGTTCTTCAGTCGACATTCGGAGATTCAAAACGGTGTTGAAAGAAATCAAATGTAGTATTCTAGCTTGTGTCTTTTTCAATGTCCTTGAATGACTTGAACAATAAAGCCAGCTGTATTGATCTTGAAAGCGCAATGCATTTGAAACCACGTTTCACCGAAATCCACTAACATTTAGTTCAAGCGCGCCTTAACAATTAGTTCTTTAGCGGTTCATATACTGGCAACTGAGTGCATGCAAAATATGGTAATATCGACTAAAATATTCTATGAAGCCTATTAAAAAAAGTGGTTTTCAATGATTTTAAATCTGCGTCACTTAAAATAGCCATAGAGAGTTTCAGAAAAAACTCTGTTTTTGTTAGATATTAGTCCGTATGTAAAATCTATCTTAATTCTAGAACAGTCATACTTACTGTTGGCGCTTAATTTGTTGCAACTACTTTTTCAACAACGTTTTTGAATTTGGGGCGTTATATGCGTGGCTAAATTTGCGTTTTTGCAGCTGTTTATACTCAAATATTTTGTGATATTTAACTCATAACTTTTTAGCCAGTAGCGTAGACAGCCCAAAATTTTTTTCAGAGGTCAAAAAATTTTGAGGAGCCAAAATGGTTGATTTTTGGCGAGCAACAGCATTTTTGTTTGGAACGCTGCTTTTCAAAGCACAAAATGACTAGGCATGCTAAAAATTTGGGGAAGCATGGCCCTGGTCTGCCCGGGCTACGCCTATGTCTTTCGCAGTAGTCTTAAACAAAGGAGTTAGCCAAAAATCTGCGTTTAAAAATCTTGATCAATTTACATGTGAATCAGAAAGGTACTGATGCTGCCACGAACTATTTACATTATGCTTTATTTTTAATATGTACAACCAAAGTATAACTGCGAACTAGGTCGTTCTAAAATTGCGTTTTAAACGACCCAGGGTAATTTTGTACTTTTTTGCTTAAATTTATATTTTCAAACCATGACATTTTTGTCTGCTCGCAATAAAAAGATTGATTAGTTAAAAATACAAACTCTATTAATGCACACTTTGAAGATTAACTGGGTGATTTCCGGATAAAAAATTCTAAATTTTCATCAATGCAACAAACGTTTCAAAGAGTCCAACGCATTTTTAGTGGCTTGCACCAACATCGTGGTAAATTCAAAAAGTGCCTTGAATTCTTGGTTCGCGTAAAAATTCAAAAGTAAACTCTGGTGATTCTTATCCCAATGTTATTACTTTAAGAGCGGCTTTGAAACAGTTGGATGGATGAGACGAAGTTTTGTTTAGCTGCATCTGCACTGAAGTTTTCAACTGCGCCAAAACAAATAAGTACAAATTAATGATTTGAATAATCTGCGTTATTTCAGGTTGCAGTTGTCCAATGGCTCCGAAATGTCATCCTGAACAAGTGCTGGTGGTGAACCCAGAAGATAAAGGATCATGTTGTCCACGAAAAACCTGCGAATGTCCTTCAAGAGATATTCCGGTTTGCATTCCCCCCAAATTCCTTAAATACACGAATCACACTTGTCCGCAGCCGTACTGCGCTTGTCAGTGTCCGAATATGGAGAGCAACTGCACTGGCATGCTGGGATGTCAAGCGAAAGGTACTACAATGCCACGTAGAACAGTTATTTACATATTCAACTGCTTTACATTTGATAACTTCGTAACGAGATATCTTCGGGAATAAGCCATCTGAAAACATGGATTCTGTCTCAGTGGCCTCAGAGGATTATGAAATTTAGATTTCTCTTGAATGTTGGATTAGGAAAGCAAGGAACAAGCAAAAACCTGTCAACTCCGCCTTATTCAGCTGCATAAAGCAAGTTAATCACATCAAAATTTTTTCGTCTAGGGTTCAATTTGTGTGATGACTAGGGCAACCAAAAGTCATTAAAGTCAAAATTTTTCTACCTTTCCTGAAGCTTATGAAACGTCCACAAACCAAATTTCACGCTCACACCATGAGGCAATCCCAAGTTATTAGGTCAAAATAAAGTCAAAATTTATCATTAGGTCAAAATTTTCTTGCAACACAGTTTTTTTCTCTTTATCGATATTTTATTAAAACTACAACAACTGATATTGACATGCTTTTGCAAGTTTAGTTGCAATTCTGTGATAATCATGTTTTTTTGAGGTTTCTGACGCAACAATGTTGTTTTACCCACTCCTTGACAATTGAATGTTATGTAGGATAAGCGTTTAAGGCAAGAAACGTGGTCATACAGTACTTGGTTTGGTAAATGCTCAATCCATTCTGCATATAGTGTTTCAAGTTCATCTCCACTGATGTTCTCAGGTATGACACTACTTTAGTTATTAATGTACTTATCAATAAATCATCCCCAAAGTTAAAAACCAAATTTTTTTTATTTCGAAACATACTGAATGTGCTTCTGGGTTAACCTCAAGACCTAAGGCTGAATAATTTGGCAATTGCAAACGCAGAAAATTTATAGGTCAAAATAAAGTCAAAATTTCAAAATTGTAAAGTCAAAATTTAAGATGTAAGGTCAAAAAATCGGTTGCATTAGTGATGACCTGGCTGACTTATCTCGTCAGCGAGATAACGAGATAAGGCGGAAAGACCAAGCTTTATTCCACTTGCGCACAACTAGGCGCATACACATTGAAAACTTGAAACACAACGTAAACGTACAAGGTAAACTGAATTATACTTCTAGAACTCGCACCAAATGGTAACACCTTATATCTCTTTTAAGATTGCGCTGAGAAAGCTGGTCAATTAAACGACAAACAACTGCGTTGATCGCAAAATTTGGCACGTCATCCCCACAAACCTTTCAATGAAGTCACGTCGTTCAATGTTCGTGCTTGTGAACTTGCAACTCGCCAGCTGCTAGAGCTAGAGAGGTGGTCAAACCATCTACGGATTCAGCAAGCCTTCTAGTTTCGACAGAAAAAAAATTCAGTTTGGGGTATCTTGGGGGAACGTCATAAGTAGGGGTGTTTTTGCGTTTTTATGGCCTACTTTACCCGGCCCTGGACGCCAATCCAATGAGCCAATTTTTTTGGCTCAAGTTTTTTTTGGAAACTAGACTATCATCCGAGTCTTTGGAGCACTTGAGTGGATTTCTAGCATATCTGGAGCCAAAATTATGGCCCAAAAAACAAAAATTGGTCAAAATTTTTACTTCTACAAACGCTAACCTGGAGCGTATGACACTCATATTATATATGGCCATAACTCGCCGCCAGAATATGATAAAAAGCTGTTCAAGCCCACTAACGACACGTGAAGTCTTGTAGTTTAGACAGAACAAAATGTTTAAGCTTGAGATCTCGGGGTTTTTGTTGATGTTCACATAATGAGAGAATGTTTAAGCGTATTTGTTTACATTTCGTTGACGTCATCAACCCTTGGGGTTGACCAATTGAGCCGATTTCGTGGATCGAGGTTTTTTGGATTCGAGGCTACAATACCAGCCCTTAGAGGGCTTGATGGACTTCATAGCGTTTCTGGTTCAAAAGTTACAGCAAAATAAGCAGGTATTAATTAGAGAAATCCCAACTAATCTCCTAGGGAATTCTGGAAAAACTTGGAGTCTTTTGGGCCATAACTTTGGCACCAGAAACTCTAGAAAATTTATCAAGGGCTCTAAAGACTCGTGTTACAGTCTCGAATCTAAAACAAACTTTGAGCCACAATATCGGTTCATTGTCTGGGCGATGACGTCATGAATGGAAAACCAAAGCCAGCAAAACATACCCCAATCCTGACCACATCCACCGAAAAAACCAAACGTCAGAAGGTTATGTTTCAGTCTAAACTACAAAGCTTCACGAGTCTTTCGAGGGTTTGGATAGCTCTCTATCAAATGCTGCTGCTGAGTTATCACTAGCTGAGCAAGCCGTTAGTGGGCGACTCACTCTTTTTTCTGCAATTTTTTTATTTTTGTGCAAAATGTGTTTTTTGATCCATAATTCTGGATCCTAATTCTTATGTGATAGGTCAATCAAGGGCTCCAAGGACGCGGATGATCGCCTAGTTTCCAAAACAATGTTGAGCCAAAAAGTGGCTCATTGGATTGGCGCCCAGGGCTAGGTAAAGTTGGTCAAAAATGAAAAACATGCCCTCTTTGTGGCGTCACCAAGAGAAAGCCCCAAACCCAAATCAAGTAATTTTTTTAATCGCTACATTTTATGGCGATTTATGGCCACTATAGTGGCCACTAGGGTGGCCGGCGCGGGCGTTAAAGGGTTTTGAACTAAGCTTCAAATCCCCAAATTGAAACATACAACACTATAAGTAAATGGAGTTTTATCAAATTTTTAAATTTCAAGGCACCCAGCACCAACGTAAATCCCCCTATTGAAGGCTTTCTGGCGATGGTTCTGGGTCTGCTTTTAAAGATGGTAATTATTTCCACATGAGCAAAAAAGCAATAACTTTTTGTCTAATAAAATGCATAACAATTTGTTTTGTAAATTTTTCCTCACAGAACAATAGGAAAAGGTTTTTATTCTCTCACCAAATTAACAATTGTATTATCATTCTGTGAACAATTGTTTTAAGGTAAGTTTTATCTTGAAAATGATTTTTGCGCTTCGTTAATGGAGAACAAACTTTTTTCCCTCTGCTTGTTTCTTTTAATCCACGGGTATTGCAAGATTTATTGAAAAACTTGAGCCAAAACTATGATTTTTTCTTTTGATTTTGGTAACGGCAGGTCGAAACTGAAACTTGCTTCTTGCCAGGGCAGTGAAAGTGAACGTTCTTGCCCAATTAGCGCTACGGCAATTTACTGAATTGCCGAGGATCAAACACCTAACCTTATAACTGCGAAGCGGACACTGTACTACTGAATTACCGCCACCGAAATCCATGATTCTCAGCGGCAGCTGATCAAACGCCTCCAAACGTGTTTGCTGTTACCTGGAAATCTTTTTATCTTCAAACCATGCCGTTTTAATTCACCAAAGCGCATAAACATACAGTGTTTTTTAAATTAAGTTATCGGGTGCGCAAATCTGTGGATGTTACTGCTGACGCGGAGGGCTCTCTAGATCAGTGGTGCCTAACCTTTTTTACATTTCTTACCCTTTATCACACAAGGCTACCAGATTTATACAGTCAATGGTGCTCATTTATTGAAAATACGAAATTAACAAAATCTTAGAGTTTAGAGTGATTAATGGCATATAACATTTTACAATCATCAATGACATAACAGTGTTATATGTCATTGGAATGCTTCACAAAAATTTACATTCGATGCATCTTGCAGTTCATGAAATTTGCCTCTTCAGAAGATGAAATTTACCCCAGGTTCAGAACCACTGCTCTAGATAGAAACACGATGTAGGCAATAGTTTCACCGTGATCTTCTAAAATGACCCACAACTTATCATTTCTGGTGCAACGGGTTGGAGGGAGGTAATGGACAAATCCTAGAAAGTAATTAGGACAATACAAACAATTATTCTGATCACACAACTTTTTAATTCAAGATCATACTATTTATTTACAATGCAAATCCACGATCGTTTCTTATCTGTTGCAAGAAGTGCTTCTAGAGGCGTTTACTTTATCGATTTGTCCGAGCCCTGACCGTGTTTTTACTAGTTCGTTTCTTCGCTGTTTTACAAAAAACCGCTGCTATGAAAGCCCGTTTATGGCTATCACCTCCACAGCAACCAACGTTTTCATTTGCACAGCTGACAGCCTAATTAAATTTATTTCACTCTTGGAAAGGTGAGGGCAAATTCCACTTTGCTTCACAGTTTGTTACGTTGCAGTAACATTGGCGCATCATTTAATTTGATTTAAAAATTCTAGCAAAGAACGTCGTGATTGTTCGCAGCTACCGAACAAGATCTCTGCGGTTGCCCAATAAAAACCGAATGTCAGTGCAACTCAGAGCTTTGTCCCAAAGAGCCAGTCTGCTCCAACTGCAGTACGTTTGTCAAAGAAATGCCTGCCGGTGAATTAAAAGGCTGCGAAGGTTGCTGCCCGACGTATAAGTGCGTTCCTGAAAGTTGCCCTATTATCAACAAGGAAGGGTACATTCCGGATCCAAATTCTGATGATTGTTGTCCCGAATGGATATGCGACTCATGTGTGCTGCATGACGGAACCATAAAACAGGTAAGCAAAGAAGGCGCGCTGAAGCCACAAAACTAATGCAATAGACGCACAAGTAAATCCTCTCCTTTCCAATAAAGTAAAAAGACCAGCAGTCTTTGGAGACAAAGTGAGAGGCAAAACAGTTTCCCAAGTGGCTGTCACACTCTTGTCACTTTTATATCATACTGTAGGTTTTCAAGGTTAGTTTTGGTTTATATGTCAAGAGGATCAGCAACATTGGGCTGTGAACACATTCTCTGTCGGTTCTGCATTTGTTGCGCTGTCATTTGACCTTTCTGCATCAACGACAGTCTCCAGCTATATTTGATTTTGTAGCATTTGTGTTTTCTTCGTTTTTTCATCATCAAATAGCTGTCCTGAAGTTTTATAAACCTTGTGTTTAAGTTTGAAATGTAACAGGTAGCACAACTAAGCACAACTAAGTGGTCCTTTATCCATTTTTCCATTGCCACCAGAGAGGATCAACTTGGCGCGAAACAGCTGGTGGTTGCGTGATTGAATACATGTGCAGCGATCAAAAACTGGATGACGGATGCTACAAAGTGACAATCATAGACGACCCGAGGTCTCGATGTAAAAATGAGAACCAGTTCGCGGAAAAATGTGCTGATGATCAAATCACAGCACAAACATTTTCTAGCGACCCGTGCTGCAGAAATTACACGTGTAGTAAGTAACTTCATCCACAGTGTGTATTGCTTTTGTGTGTATAATGAGCGACCCTAAAACATTCAAAATAAGTTGAAATTAAACGCAAGAATTTATGGAAGATTGCAACTGGGTGGTGCGCTGCAGCCAAAAAACGAGTATAATGCATGTACGCATTGTTCTTCTCAACATGCGTTGCAAAAAAGAGATTCAATTTCTAAGCTGAAATGAAAATCAACCCTTATCAATACCTTTCTAGTATTGTTTTCAATGTTATTGGCATGCAATTAGTTTCAAAACAATTTGTTTCATGGCAGACTGTTGATCATAGCAGTCACTCTGCATTTGCGTTACCAACTTCGTTCCCACTCGAACTAGTTTCCCTCATTTTGCTATGCTTGTTGTTGGGGGTATTGGTGCAAATCTGAAAAGTTTTGTGGTGATACAATAGTATGATTAGATGATTACGTCCCATTTCCTCAAATGCAATTATTGAGATGTTTGTTCGACTCCTTGCTTTGCAGCATGCGTAAACATGACAGTCGCACTACCGGCAAAATGCAAGTACCCAGGAGAAGTTGTTGTCGAGGATTCTGAATCAAACAACCTTCGGTGTACGCCTGAACAAACGTGCGAATGCAGCACTGACATGAACCTTCTGCAAGTAGAATGCAAACAATACAACGAAACAGCGCATAGTTGCACGCAAAGCGATAGACAAGTGGTTGTGGTGACAGAAGCCGGAAACAATCGAGACGACCCTTGTTGTCCATCGTATGGCTGTGAATGTCAAGCGTGCCAAGACAAACCTGTCAACTGTTCCAATGGTTACAAACTGGAAGACCATAAAAAAGTCGGTGATTGTTGTCCCAACTGGACATGCGTGTGCGACGTTTGTTTCCACGAAGGCAAAGTAATTAATCGTGGTGCGTCTTTCGAAGTATATGACAGTCTAGGATGCAAATCGAAACTTGCTTGCACCGATGAGAA
>JGI24159J19872_10006770_pt1 | contig 14989 bp, 10 predicted proteins | sample Ectturendosymbi4_FD_19872 | JGI IMG/M metagenome (IMG submission 19872) | reverse complement strand
AGCCTTTGATCGACTTTCTAGCATTTCTGGTTCAAAAGTTATGATCTAAAATAAACAAATTAATTATTATCTAATTAGTCAAATATTTTTATTAACTTACATCACAACTTCTGAACCCGAAACCCCAGCAGGTCATCCAAAGTATCAAAAGACTCGGATTGTTGCCTAGTTTCCAGTAAAAACTTCAGCGAAATATTACCATCTAATGGTTGGCGCCTAGGGCCAGGCAAAGTGGGGCAAGGTGGCCTAAAAGTCCTCCACTTATGACGTCACTCACAAAAAAAACCTGCACCCCCAAGCAAAAAATTTTTTTCGAGTGCGGACTAAAAGACTTGTTGCGTCTTTTGAGACTTTTACCAGGTCTGTAGAGCATACTGGACTGGAGAAATTCCAGTGCAAAGCCACGTGCGTTTAGGCGTTTTTTTTCCGAAAATCCCCGAAAGCAGCCGGACCCCAAAGAGTTAAAAGATTAAATCATGCAACCTCTTATTGGGCCATGCAACCTTGATGAATATTGCACCACATTCTATCTCAAACGTCAAGCTATAATTGAGAATAGGTTTTGTTATTTATACGGTTTTGCACAAATTCAAAATCACACCTGCTTTTCACATTAACATATGATAAGATCTATCAAGTACATGATACACACATTTGTGAAATAAAAATGGTCAGGAATAAACCAACCTTAAAGATATTTTGGAAAATTCTTCAATATCTGTACGTGGTCCCAGATGTGATGGCGATGAACTGGTTAGCTTTGCCTCTTTACAAGTACTCCTTACATGAAGATTATTCACAACTTTAGGAAGTGGGTTACGTGTACTTTCAGATAAAGCACATTCAGTAGAACCACTAGGATCTTCTTCTTTGATTTCAGAAGCAGAAGAGAAAGCCTGAAAAAATGATCTTTTCTCAGCTTGAGCGACTGTTGGCACACCTGCAAATATAAAGTAATCACCAATAGGGATGAAAGTTTACCAATATGGTAGTTTTGAAAGTGAGACTGATGTTGGTGACATCACAAGCAATTGCGAACTGACAGCAAAGGCTGTTTTACAAAAAGCAATTTGGGGAAAAAATGGTATTAACTCTGGTTGCACTTGAAAGAAAAAGTGGCGTAATGGTGAACTTGCTCATCACACTCAAATTGGGATAAGCACATGGATTTTTTGTCAAACATATTTTCTTTCAAGTCAAAGATACATGACACAACCTATTTTGAAGTTTCCATAACAAGTAAACAATAACAATAATTTGAATTTAATTGATGACTGACATGTTGGTTGCTCTGTTTCATTGAACACATAAAGAAGCAGTTTTATATAGCATCCAAACTTCACAAAACAACAACTAATTTTCAAAAAATTTGGTTTGCTGGAATCAACATGAAAAGACATTTCTGTATGTATAATTTGAGACACGGGGTTACAATTTCCAATATGTTTAGATCAGTTGACATGGAATGATCTTTCATGCATGGTATTTAGTTGACAATTATTATAGAAATGAAAGGCCTTACCTATAAAAACTACACAAAATTTTGGACATAATTGAATAAACAATTTTATACAAATCAAACGATGACTAGGTACTTACCTTTATTATTATCAACAGATTTTTTTTCCTTTTGTGTTACCATTTTATTGCAGTTATCCGTGGTTTCATTGTCAAACATGTCTGCTAATATATTTAAGTCATCTTCATCACCTAGAAACATGGTTGTAAATTTATGCAATACTTGTGATGAATTGCTGTGCATGTACCTGCACCTATTTGATTAAAATATATATTTGCTTTAGGCACACTGTTTGCAACAACATATATAGAATGATTTGACAAGTGGTTTTGAATAAACATTGGAATTATTCAGTTTAGTAAAGAAATTAAATCAAACTTAATAAAAGTGGCTTATCTGTAAGCAAACACTTCATTAAACAAGAAAGCTAATACAGTATATATCTTGGGTTTGCTATAATTTAACTGTATTGGTTTGGGTTACTTTTTCACAAACATTCCAAAACTTAAAGCGATACTATACGCTACTGCTGCTAAGCTATTACTGCTGGGTTTACTCTTAAAGCATTTTATTTCTATTAAAGCATTCTGCCATCACATGAGTACCTGTATTGTTATCAGGGCAATCAAACAGAACTTCCAATTCATCACAACTTGATTGCTGCTTGGAATTCATTTGTTTAGAAAATATAAAAAATATTTAGTTTTGGCAACTTTCAAATTTGCTGTTTTTGTCTGAAATGTAGGAAACAAAGCATCCAACATGTGCCACAAACTATGCAGTTTACAAATTAGAGATGAAACAACAAATATGCATGCCAATCACAGTAGCACTCTTATAGTAAAACAGCGAGTGAGAGTACTATCTCCTTTGTTTGCTTGAAGTGAAGGCATGTTTTCCTGCAAAGTCCGTTTTTATCAGCTCATGGAAGATGTATGTTGCAGTTTGTGCAAGGTGCAAACCTCTGAAAAACTGGCAGCATCAAGTCACTGCAAGGGACATACCAAGTTATTCTATATATCAGGTAGGTGTTGAAATACTGTAAACTCCAAATCTAGGAGGAAAACTCACATTCTAGAACAGGTAATAAGACAAACGTACATGAAAGCATAGAGAACAAAAAAGCAATGTTTACACCAAAGAAAACAAACAATGGCAAACTCAAAAAAGTCAAGTCATATACGCAACATTCATTTACCTGACACAGATGATGGTGGGCAAGAAATACATGAGCTGAGAGGATATACAGGTAAACAAGTGAGTCATGCACATAGGTGAGGTAAGTATATAAGTGACAATGGAGGTTATGAAGCATAAAACCATGCAGCAACCACGACATTACAGAAGAGAGGCGCGTGTCAGAATCAACATGGACCATGAAAAAGCATCAGATACCCATGGACCATGATGAGGTACCACAGTTGCATATACTGTATGTGCCACAGGGAACATAGCATAGACAAATGAGGTTGATGAGAAGAGTAGAAATCATAATAGTCAATTGAAGTTTTTATATATCGTAGGGTTACCATATCTGAAGAGGCAAAATTCCTCACAGTTCAAATGGCTGCTTTTCATGACAACAAACAAGCGCTATACAGCATTTTTAGTATGTTCTTGCCCAGACATAAGGTAATCATAATTGTGAATAGTATATTATTACACTTTTTTGTGTAATCGTAATCGATCAAACTGACCACAAATGACATGTAATTGATTATGTTACTAATTTATTGTAATCAACAATTAGTTTCATGATACTTCAAATTTTTCATGCTACGTCAGTGCTCAATGAACTGCAGTTTTGAAGGTTGGATTTCTCTATTATCATCGGTTATGATGGTTGCGCCTCAGGGAAGGCCATTTGCAAGTTAGTGTACATCAAATCCAGATACTCCAGTGGCAAACTGAGTGTTTGGTAGCAAAATTTTGATTTACTACCGCTAACCTTTCTGTTGGCCGCCAGAAGAAGTGTAGTGTCTAGTCAATTGACAATGAAAATAAGAGCTTTAGTTAAAAACGGGTACTTCCTTTGTCAGAGCTTTAGTTTAAAACGGACACTTCCTTTGTTAGAAGAATTGGCGTTACACTGTGAGAAGACATGTAGTTTTTTTTATGTATATTTGGAGAGTGGACCTATAAACACAAGTGTTGCATTAGGCTATGCATATGATTAGCACAACAGTTTATATAAATTAACTTAATTTCAGAGTAAGAACGTTGTTTAACCCAAGTCCAAAGCACCTTTCCACAATGTTTGTAACTGCAATGCCAACAAAGATCCACCAAATACTGGTATAAAACTCAACAAAACAGTGGCATTTTGTTGATATTTGGTCAAATCAACGGATGCGCGGCTATAATAACATCACCGTTCATTTCATTTAAAATTGTAAGCTACACAATGCTATGCTGACTTGCAGACAATTTAAAAGTAAATCACACAGCTGAAAATGTAACCCAGTTTGAAGAAATAGTCAACAATTTTGAAAGTGAAGCAAACAACTTTTCAGTGTTGCGGGATGAGTGTTCAAGCCTGATGAATGTTGTTTGACTAATAAACAATTTGAAACATTGATGATTATCAACTGTAGCAAACATTTTAAACATTATTCAACTTTTAAAACATTTGTTGGCTGCACAAACATCTTAGCCAACAATTAATGTGATTTTTATTTTTTTAGCGCTTAATCCTTGGTGATTTGTAATTTTGCTTAATCGTACGTTGTCTGAAAACTTACATCAAACCAATCAAGATGGGTTTTGCTTTCTTTTTGAGGATGATTCAAGACAAATGTAATCACAATTGGAATCGTGACTACATTTAATGTAATTGATGTGATTTTGTTTAATCATAATCGAGAATGTGGCAAGCAATCGTAATTGATTGCATTCTTGATTTTATTGCCCCATATTGGGTTCTTACAACTCCTAATCCACCACAAAACAGAATTACTGTCACAGTAAAAAAAAATCAGAATTGTTACACAATAGGCTAATAGCAATACCATATAAAAATGTATGTTTTTTTCTCCCAATCCTGACCATACTGTATTTTTCAGACCATAAGGTGCACTTAAAATCCTTCAATTTTCTCAAAAATCAAAAGTGCGACTTATGATGAGGTGTGCCTAATGTATGAATCTGGTTGTGCTTTCTCATCTAGAACTAATTGTATGTGGTAAACGGTGCTATTTATTTAATTGCTAGTTACGATTTGCAGCAAATCGAATGTATGAAGTAACATAAAAAAGGCTATGTAGATCTTTTCTGAAAAAACGTTTAATATTTTCCTTTGCTTTGACTTAAATGCACAAATTGAAACATGCACATGATACATTCAAGGTCTTACAGTTATCTTTTCACCCTAACCATTGCATTAATTGCAACATTTGACTACTAATTTAACATTCAAAATTTTGCAGTCATGTCACAATGCGCCTATAAAACAAGAAACAGATTCTCAACAACAGCATGTTCAAAACAAAAAGAAGCATTCCGAAATCATGCACAAGCAGCCCTTAACAGATCAGTGATAGATAATAGTGCTGACCTATGCCTCGTCAGTGCTTAATCTATAAACCATTATATTTCAAACAATTTCGTTAAGCCTAGCCCTACTCGTCTGTCTGGCAACTGCACATGGTGACATGGGCTCGTATTACGCCCGCGGAACTACTGTGATGTAGCAGACCATAGGGTTGGTAATGGCTTGTGCCAATCCATGTGTTTGATATCGTATGTAACGAAACTTACTTTTTGTATTGTTATCCTAATATTTCTAACTGCCTGTTTTACTAATCAGTTCTTTTTTTGTTGCCACTATATGTCTTCAACAAACTCTGTGCAAAGTGCCAAGTTGTGCTTTTAAGTTAACCTTTGTAAATTAAGCGTTTCTTCATTTCTGAATAATCTAGGAAACATGCCACGCCCACAGTTTTTAACTGTGAGATTTTGCAGTGACATAATTAGTTTCTACCTAGCTGTGAATCTTTTCTGCCTGTTATGCATTCAAGTGTTAGCTTATTTAGCATTATGTCTAATGTCCATAATCCCTGCATTTTTTATGAAGCGGCCATTCGTTTAGAAATATGTCTTGCTATTGCAGGGGTGGCTAACCAGTCAGAGACCAACAGCCACATTTCTTGCTGTGCTGCAGCAAAAAAACGCATCATACACATGGGCACATATGTACAAAACCCCATTTCTTCCTCACTCACACACATACTTTTGCTTAGCTAGATTTACTGTAAATATCACACACCACCAACATGACAGAACTTCACAAGGCATTTTACTGTTGTGCATATTATTTAGTGGGACTTCTGGTATATAATTACGTAAGAGTAACATGAAACTGGGCAAAGAGCCACATGTGGCCCGCAAGCCACGGGTTGGCTATCCCAATTGTGGTTGTATTCAGCGTCAGCGCAAAATAAACTTATGTTTGAATGCATTTTGACTCATTACAGTAAACTGCAAGCTTAGTGTTGATAAGTGTTTGTGAAAAAAAAATTGGCATTTTTCTGTCATAAGTGACAAATTCTAAAAATAGTTTTGAATTAGTTACTTTTTGAGGCGCTGTGAGTATACAATATGCATTTTTATGTGAATTTGATTCGTGAGGAGGCAAATTTCAATAAATTTAGTTTTGTCAAGTGAAGGGTTTGGCTGTTTTTAATGAAATGTTTGGCTTTCTTCAGCGATTTTGTTGGCTGTTTTTGACCTTTTTTAACAAAAGGTTTAGCTTTTTTGAAAAAATAAATTTGGCATTCCTGGTGTGCAGTGTTGCCACTGCTGTTTTTTTACTAGATCTGGGGTTTTTCTGTTTTATCTGGGTTTCTGGGGTTTTTTGTAACTATCTGGGGTTTTTTGACTCCAGTCAAATTTTAGAAATGTATGTTGTATTACTGTATTTTCCATTCAAGAATACAATGCCAGGTACAGAACCCATAAACACTACAGGTATGCGCACAGTCGCACATGATGCACAACGTCTTAGTCTGCACAACGCGGCAAGCATAATTGCACACTCACACTACCTCGCTGTCACTTATAATTCACTATACAAGGCGAAATGACAGGGGACAAGACTTCAAAAAAGGTATTGTAGTTGACAGTTTAGCCTAAGCAGAAATACAGACATATCAACAATGGTCAACGAAACAAATTTTCAGCCAAACCACCTTCAAAAAACGGCCAAAAAAAGCCAAACAGCCAACCAAGCAACTCGAAATACAGTCAAATTTCTAAAATTTGACTGCAAAACGGCCAATCTGGCAACCCTGCAGCACACTACTGTGCACCAGTGTTGCCACTCTGTTAAGAAGAAAACCCCAGAAAAAAATAAAAAAAAACAGACAGAACTTGAAAAGCACGCCACTGGTACTTGCACATAAAAATTAAGGTAATATGCATTATTTGGCTTACATCATATTTTTAACAAGTTCAAGTCTACTGGCATCACAAGTTACAAGCAGCAAATCAAATGTATGAAGCAACATAAAAAAGCTAGTTAATCTTTTCTAAAATAGATTTATTGTTTTCTTTTACTTTCACCAAAATGCACAAATTGAAACAAGTACATGAAACATACAAGGTATTACAGTTTTCTTTTCACTCTAACCATTGCATTCACTGCAATATTGAGAACATTTGTTTTTATGCAATTTACATTCACAACTTAACACAATCACTCAATGAGTGCGCCCGACCCCGTAAAACAATGAAGATATTCTCAACCACAGCATCTTAAAGGTAGAGCAAAAAGGTACTGAATAGTACTGCCCTGCCAATTTTGAATTCACAACAGGTAAACTCATAATAGAAAAAACGGAGAATGACACCAAAATAGAAACGAAAGAGAAAATATGTACACAAACAAACCAAAATGGAGTCACAAAGAAATGCAGCACATGGCAAAAATAAAAAAACGCAATAGACATCAACATAACACAGATGATGGTAGGCAAGCAATGGGTGAAAAGATAAGGCATGTACAGACGAGCAGGTGAGGCAAGCATATAGGTGAAGGAAGCAAGCAGCAATAATGGTTGATGCAGACGGCAAGGCATTTTAGTACAACGTTTCATAGCAAAAACAAGTAGCATGGGCGGAAAACAATGTTTATAAATACACATCATGAAGAAATGTAGATTTACCCACAGACCATAGTTGGATGGGTTGCATGGATGAGTTGTTCCCAGCCAGATACACGGTGTCACCGAATGAAGTTGAAGAATAAAGGATGTGAACAGGTTACAATATTATTAGCAGTGTATAATCATTATTGATTTCAGTAAGTATCAGGTACATGAACAACAAAAAAAAACATTTAGTAGGTTAGAGAATTATTTAGTTCTAAGGTATGGTTTCACAAAAATCCATAGCTTACCTATGTAAACTACCCATTTTTTTATTTCACAAATGTAACTCACTAACTGGTGTCATGTCAGATACCGTCGTTCAGCTTTATCATGTGACTGTGGGCCTAGGAATTAAGTTGAAGTCAATGTCCGTGAGGTCTTGGAGGTAAACATCACTTCGTTTGCCTCGAAATCCTCGCATTGCAGCAAGGGTGCTCCTCAAAAAAGCAAACCTGAGCTTTGTCCTTATATGTATGTTATGACAGATGCATACCGCTCCCTGCGTTTTTCAGCTATTTTTAATTTTTTCTGCCAGTCTTTTGTTTACTCTGTTGCATTCTGGTGCCATCCCTCCAGTTGTTGTGAAGACATGGGGATGGAATGAAGACTTCTCTATGTCAATCACTCTTTGATTGTATTTATCCTTCTCCTTTTCATGTTGTTGGTAGACTTCTGCCAGGGACTTCCCAGAATCTTCAAAACCAGAAAAAGCATTCCAAATTGATGCACAAGACAAGCAGCCCTTGATACATCAGCGATAGATCAGAGTGCTGACCTAATTACGCCTAGTTAGTGCTTTCATCGGTAAACCATTATATTTCAAACAATGTGGTTAAGCCTAGCCCTCCACTCACTCACACAGCNAGCTCGAAGTTCCCGCGGTAATCCAATGAAAAGTGGTGAGTCAGCAAATCCTGAATGCGGAANAGGTTGAGAATTCGGAATTTTAATGCAATATTACTAGACATCTCGTAATGATCAAGCAAATATATGACCTNGTTTTAGAAGAAAAAAAGTCATTCAAAACATTTTCATATTTTATTAGCGTCTAGAAAAGATACACAATAAAAAATGAAGGGATGAGTCCAAAAATGTCACCACGTTGCCTGGGATTATTGGACAATTTCTCTGCCAAGACACAGCAATAGCGCCATCAAGTTGTAAAAGCACAACAACAACATGTGTGCCACTGGCACTGGTATCATGACAAGCGAAATTTCTGACTTTTTTTATGCCATGTGCGCATGCTGTGAGTGATATTCTGCATATCAAATACGCTGAGAAAACTGATCATTAGGGCTTAGGGTTTAGGTACGTGTGTCGGCTTAGGGTTAAAAATGAAAAATAATTTAGGTCTAAAACTTTTTCAGTGGTTATTCTCATACATAGCTTGTTGTTGGTGTCTGACATCTAACTAAAAATGTTTTAATTTGCACAACACACGAAAAAAACTAAATGCCAATCTGTAATCCTTTACTCTGAGAAGCAAAACAACCGACAAACAAAAATAGGTCAGAAATTTTGCAGCAGGTAAGAAATTTCGTTTGACAACAGGCGTCGTGTGGAGAGTCAGTCAGTGCCAGTGAGTGTTTGTGTTGCCACTTCTGATGTTTCAACATCACATCTAACGTTTTGAGAGAAATGTCTGATGTTTTGGCGACAAATCTGATGTTGACTGAGCTGTTGTAATTTTTCCCAAATTTTCCATACTTTTAGGATGAAAATGAGTTAGATTCATGATTTTTAAGTTTCCTTCATCAGTTTTATCCTCTTGTGTATTTGCTAATCGTTCCAAACTCAAGAAGCTCTCTTCGTAGCATTGGGAATAGGATTAACATATATGTTACGCATAATAGCTGACTTTTCCATTCAATGATGATACTATTCAGTATTCTCTGTTTTGGATTTAACGTGGTTTATCGCACTTTCTTTGTTTGGTATTGGTAATAGAAGGAAATAAAGCTTGTACTAAGGCAGTGCCTATTAATTTTGTTGCCAGGATGGCAGCAGCAAAAGGCTTGGTAGAAAGGAAAGTAAATATAACTAAAAGATAAACTTACAACCTAACCTTAACCATAGCCCTAGCTAACCCTAACCTAACACTAACCTAACCTATCCCTAACCTAATGCTAACACTAACCCTAACCTAACGCAACTAAGCTAATGCTAACCTAATCCTAACCAAACAACACTAACCCCTAAAGGTAACACCTAAGCGGAGCCTGGAAAAAAGCAAAGAAAATAAAGAAAACGAAAGTCGGCAAGGCGCGAGTCGAACCGCAAACCATTGGCATAGCAGCCGTAACACCTAACCATTACACCACAAGCAGGACAGCGTTTTCTTGACAAAGTGACCTATTTCTTTGTATTGCTTCATGCCACGAAACCGAATCTTCGACTGCCGGCACAATAGCTCCAGCCGATCTGTTGCTGCCAGAATATTGCCAGCAAATATTAAACCGCAATGTAAAAACCTGGATGTTGAAAAAGGCAACAATCTGATGTTAACGCGACTGACTCCAGTGGCAACACTGGTCAGTGGTCTCACTGTTAGCTTAGGGATTTTGTCATTTAGATAATAGATTGGAATGTTTGGCCCTTTTTAGAGATTTTCGGAGAAGTATGAAAATGTGTGAAATGAACTATTTCAGTTTATTGTCACTGTGCAAATCATATTTGCTTCTATTTTTAACATTTATTATTGCCATTGGCACTCTCATTTTATGCTGCACCACTACAGATTTAGGGATTTTTGGTAGACCTACTGTTCTACACATTTTTGGAGTTTTATTGTACCTAACACTACTGTGTGTCAAACTAGCCACCAGCGTGGAGTTATTTTACTTGATAACTGTGTTGTGTAGTAGCAATATCCCTGATTTCATTGCATATCAGTTCACAACACCAGTAAACAAAATAAAAAACACAACCCAGAAAAGAGATGCACAACAGAATTTCCAAAAAAAACATCAACATAACACAGATGATGGTGGGCAAGCAATGGGTGAAGAGATGAGGCATGTACAGATGAGCAGGCGAGGCAAGCATATTGGTGAAGAAAGTAAGCAGCAACAATGGTTATGAGGCAGAGGGCAAAGCATTTTAGTACAACATTTCATAGCAAGAACAAGTAGCATGGGCGGAAAACAAAGTTTATAAATACACATCATGAAGAAATGTAGATTTACCCACAGACCATAATTGGATGGGTTGCATGGATGAGTTGTTCCCAACCAGATGCATGGTGTCACAAAGAGTGAAGGATGTGAGCAGGTTACAGTATTATTAACAGTATATAATCATTATTGATTTCAGTAATAAGGTAAGTATTAGGTATATGAAAAACAAAACAAAACAACAAAAAAAAGGGGGGAGGGGTTTAGTATGTTAGAGAATTATTTAATTCTAAGGTATGGTTTCATAAAAAGTCATAGCTTATCTATGTATACTGCCCATTTATTTCACAAATGTAACTGGTGTCATGTCATTGACACCGTCACACTACTGTGTTGCTGTTTACTGCTAAACCTTTGTGTAATCTGTCTTTGCCTCTGTCTGTCCAACCCCATTTGGGGTGTTATGTGCCTGGTGGAACACACGCACAATGACGGTACTCCATTTTTGGAGTTGCGTTTGTGAGATCCGTGTGTGGTGTGACCACCGACCACCTGGCAGACCAACAGTGGTATGATGTGGAGTGAATCCAATGAACATAGTCCATTGTATGACACTTTAGTTTAAAAAAGCATAAAAATTACAAATGCTTGTAATTTCTGAAATGTAGTACTTGGTCCAATTTCAAAAATTTTAGCATTGTTGAGCTCAGAAGGCTGAGATCTTTCCCTTTTGAAATTTCATCAATTGATTTTTGTGAGGGTCAGATAAAAAATCCTAGTTTTGCTGTATCACTTGACATGGAATGATCACATGGCATAATGCTTTCAGGGCTGACTGTAGTATTCTGTTCAGCAGGGTTGCCAGTTGGTTGTTTTTTTCTGAGGCCAGATTTTGAAATTCTGGTTTTTTTTTGAAAAGATTTTGTATAACCTTTTTTGGTTTCCAAAAAAAGCCATACAAAATCTTTTGAAAGTGACTACGGGTATGCCTGACCTGACGCGATTCAAATATAAGGGTCAGTTTGTCATTCAAACGTTGTGGATCTCGTAGCCTGGCGATTGTGCATTTGATTATGTCTGCCAAAGCAATGGTTTTCGGTTTGACTCTCACTTTGCTGACTTTTTCTTTTGTTTCTTTACTTTTTTCAGGCTTATGTGTTACCTTTAGGGGTTAGTGTTAGGGTTAGGTTAGTGTTAGCTTTGGGTTAGGTTAGTATTATGTTTGCAGTAGGTTAGGTTAACGTTAGGTTTGTGGTTAGTGCTATTGTTAAGGTTAGGTTTAGCATTTATCTTTTACGTTTAGTTCGTTTGTACCAAGTCTACTGCGCTCTCGCCGTGTGTTACTGTTATGTCACAGGTGGCACATGAAAAATTTTCAAATTTCAAGATCCACAAGTGTGTCTGTAGCCACAGCCAAATCTTTGTGTGGCTTTTTCAGTTGGAATGGCTTGGTTCTGGAAAAACCTCGTCTAAGCAGAATATTACAAATCTCTTCTGACAAGAGTCTATGACCATGCAGGGTGCACAAAATATTGCAAAGATTTTACTGACTGCCCTAAAAATGATTGATGTTATTGATAAGAAACAAATGTATGACAGTGTAATTACAGGGAAAGAAAATGCTTCTAATGATTGGAATTGTATTATATCGATTTTTGTGACGAGGTTGAATGTCTATTTTGTTTGGTTTTGCATGCTTTGTGGCTTTTTTTTGAGAAGCTCTTGGATTTTTGGTGAAGACAGTTTCAGAATCCTGGTGTTCAGTTCATTGAACACATTTTCTGTATCTACCAGCAGCAGACATTCATTATTCTCATCATGGAAACTTACGAATGTACAGAATGTATATGACTGCCTCTATGCCTGATTCAAGTCCAGTATGTTTGTTTGGTTCTTGCTGCATGAATGATGCCTTCTTTGAGGAATCATAATTTTTTGACATTCTAGCACAGCAGTATGGAATCCATTCCTCATACTAAGAACTGCATTCAGTTGATCTTTTACTTTTTTTAGCAAATACAGATGCCTCAGAACAGGGGTCACCAACCTTTTTGAAACTGCGGGTTACTTCTTGTGTACCAATTAATGTGAAGGGCTACTAGTTTGATACACACTTCTGAAATAAAAATTTTGCTCAATTTACCTTTAATTATTTTAGTATTGATATTTGTTAATGTGAAGACATTGATCATGCTAATGTTATTTTTAGAACAGGCCTGCGGGTGGCCTACATGGTGCTTGCGGATGACCTGGTGCTTGCGGGAACCACGTTGGTGACCTCTGCCTTAGAAGATTCAAGCACAGTAGAACATATCACGACGCTTGTAGGCTTACAATAGTTGGTGCAGACATTTGCAAAACTAATAGCTCTTTGTGTAATGTATCTGTAAATAAATCCATTGACAGCATAACACAAATGTATTGCTGTGTCAAGAAGAATATAAATCCACAGTGGGTGTCATTTGCTTCCCATTAGTGGAAAACCAGTATGTCTATAAAAAGTCCCTTTAAATCGACACTTCACAGTAAGAATATTTTTCAGGTAGAGTGACTTCATGTAAACAAGCAGTCACACTTAATTCTTTTTTTTAATAAGTGCCATCTTTTTGTCCAGCATGATGATGTGAAATATTTTTTAAATCTTGGCTTTACGTAGTAAATTAGTGGAATTTGAAAGAGTTTGTTTCAGAATTTTTAATCTTGAGCAACACTGATAGTTGAGAGATATTCTAAATTTTCTTAATTTCTTACTAACCATGACTTCTCAGAGTTCTGTGTAGTATTACACCATAGTTTGTCCCTTTCCCAAAATGGATGAAGATGAATGCTTTCCTAGAGGAAAATTGCCAAAGGTTCATTCTGCTACAAGCAACAAAAAAGTGCATGTGGATAAAAGTGATAATCTGTTCAAAGAGGTAAGTTTTATTTGAATGGTTTTGAGTTTTTTGTTTTAACAGTTGTAACCTAATGGATACATTTTATCTTCTGTTTGATGCATGTAACGTGATCACAGACTACACATCATTTATGGATCTATTTCCATGGCTTTTCCGGTCATGTCTGATTATCATTTCAGTGGCAATTGCAGTGTGTGATTTACGTATGGATGAAATATGTTCATTTCTCTTGTGAGAGCAAGCACTTAATTGCCTTCAAATACCTTTTCAGTACATCCTTGTAGCAGAGTTTAGGATGTCGACAAGTCGAGGAACAGAGGTTTGCTTCTAAATAGGAGACATCCATCAGAAGCCAACCATCTTCCACTATGCACACATGGCCACTCCAACAGAGTCAATTTATTCTAAGCAGACATAATATATCTGGAGCACCAGTTCTCTCCAGAATGTCAGTACAATATGTGGTATATGGTCACCCCACAAGACCCTTGGGTAATTACAATATGATACAAAAATACAAACAGAACAAAACTAAAAAAGCAGTGAAAATCTTACTTTGCTGACATAAATACGAGAGAACAGTGCAAGGTCAAATTAATGCTAGGGAGAAAAAAGAAAAATACTATAATTAGTGGTTAAAACTAATGATTTCAGATGTCAAGTGTGTAATAAATACATTATCCACAAGCAGTAAATTTTATAAATTTTTCATATAAATTAGAAAGAACATCATTGAATCCCTCCCAGTTCCAGATCCTACCAATCATCCAACAAATTGTTTGGACTCACTCATCCCAACAGAATCTTTGAATTTTTACCCTGTGACTTCGGATGAAATCCTAAAGCAGTGGTTCTCAACCTTTCATGGGTTGTGGCTCCATTTCCAAAGACTCAACACTTATGCCCCCCTGCTCATCAATAAAAATACGTAACTTTGTTTTGGGTTTTGCAATATTGCGGCAGAGCTATTCAGTAAAGGCCTCTGCTCATGGCTACCGGAAAACTGCTCTGTGGCCCCTAGAGGTGGCCGAGGGCCCTGATTGAGAAAGCCTGTCCTAAAACATATCAATTACCTTGAACATAAGAAGGTAGCAGTAATAGCTAACAGTTTCATTAACTCTAAAAAAGCCTTCAAAAAACGTTATGTGTTTTGGAGCATAAAATTAGGATAGACTTAACAGTTTCATCAACACTAAAAAAGCCATCAAAAAACTATACATGTTTTATTTTGAGACGTTTCGGATTATTCTTAATCCGAAGTGGGCCAAGGTAGCCAAAAAGTCCTCCACTTATGACGTCACTCAAAAAAAA
>JGI24159J19872_10006769_pt1 | contig 14990 bp, 6 predicted proteins | sample Ectturendosymbi4_FD_19872 | JGI IMG/M metagenome (IMG submission 19872) | reverse complement strand
CCGAAACCCCAGCAGGTCATCCAAAGTATCAAAAGACTCAGATTGTAGCCTAGTTTCCAGTAAAAACTTCAGTGAAATACTACCACCTAATGGTTGGCGCCCAGGGCCAGGCAAAGTGGACCAAGGTGGCCTAAAAGTCCCCACTTGTGACATCACTCACAAAAAACCCGCACCCCCCAAGCAAAAAATTTTTTTTTGAGTGCAGACAAGAAGACTTGCCACGTCTTTTGACATTTCGACCAGGTCCGTAACCCGAACAGGAGCGGAGATATTTTCGTGCAAAGCCACGTGCGTTTAGGCGTTTTTTTTTCTGAAAATCGCCGAAAGCAGCCGGACACCAAAGTGTTAAAGAGTCCCATAAGACTAGACACTTCTGCAGTTTGTGTTTTTCCAGCTTTTCCTCTCGTGATTTGCATACAGTTTTTTTCCATCCTACAATTTTTGATATGCCAAATTGAGACTTTTCCTGATTTCCTTTGTCTTTCATCTTGTCCCATGCTATAGGCCAGTGATGGTAAACCTTGTGCAAACTGAGTGTGCAAACGTGAACCCTAAACTCACTAATGTATTATTTAACCTGAATGGGCCAACTGAGGTTTTGCGTTAGAAAAAACAACGTATGAAATAGCATCTTATGTCTTAAAAGAAATGCACAATAACAAAGCTCCAACACTTTCAGTACATATAATATGTGGGCCAAATGCTTTGCCATTGTGTTCATTCACTCCAAATGACTCTGTCCAGGTATCTTAGAATGATCTTCAATTATCTTTTTCTTTTTTCGTTATGCTCATTTTTTGATGTTTAAAAACTTGAAGTCTACAAAAACACATGTAATTAAAAAAAATAAATGACGAAGTTTGAAGCTATTCCTATGCAAAATAGCTAGCTCTAAAAATAGATAGTCTCCGATCTGCTGCAGTGATTATCAAATTTGTCCACTCCCCTCTTAAAGGCATCTGGACTAGATGCCATCACCGCATCCTGTGATGAGGAGTACTGCAAATTAATTATATGCTGGAAAATTGTGTTCACTGTGTACAGGCTGGACAGTCTATAGCAAACTAGAGATTGTATGCGCAATGACATATATTTAAAGATAGTTTTATTTAATCAGCAGATCTAAAAAGATAAATTCTTACTTGTCTACTTCAAGTGTTACGTTTCTCTCCAGTGTTGGCAAGTGTACAAAGGCAAAATATGCCAAATTGTGTTTCAGAATATGCCAAACAAGACGAAAATATTTTTCGTAATAAAAAACACCTGAAAAATTGGCAGTAAAATTTTTTCATATTTTTACAAAGTTTATTGCAAAATCAACAATAAGTATAAAAATATCTTAAGGCTGTCTATCAACAGCAAGGAATCAGACATTAACACTACAATGTTACAGATTAAATATTTTACCTATTAAGATGGCATCATCAACTTTGCGATATGTATGAAGTATAGAATTAAATAAAACTCACAAACAATAAAGCTACCAATTCAGAGAATCTGTTTGAGAACCTTGGCTGTCCACTTTACATAAAGAAGGAAAAGACCTGCGGTAGGAACAACTAAGCAATTTCAAGGCAGTGTACATGTTACTGTCATGTCTTTGCTGATAGAGCGAACGTTCATGTCACCGAATACTGACCGGTTGGTAGTGGCCATTACATGCATTAGTTTTGAGGAAGCAGGGTTTCACTGTCTTCATGTATGCTAGTGTATATACAAATTCAAATTAAGCAGTCATTAATGAGACAAGCAATTTCAACATGACCACGTCAGAATTAGACAGCTAGATATTCACATTAGACATACAAAAATACTAGAATAACATGTAAGTGTACACATGGAAAAATGAAAGTATTGTAAGGTATTTATTTATTTTATTTTTTTATTTGCTTCAAACTTATGTTCTATATTGCAAGGGTATTCAAGTCATAAAAAGTGGTTGGTCATACTGCATAAAAGGGTAGGTGTCAGTTGACAAACATAGCAAAACACTGAAACATGACGTGCATGTAAACTGTTTTGATCAGATTTCAAATGTTCTTGTGAGACATTTGTGTGAGGTTCATGACTGTTGGTTTTCATTAAATTTAAAGTAAGGCATTTTACTACTTTTATATATTCACTTTTTGCATGTTTGGCTTGCACACTTCTTCGACATGCTGGGCACGTGGAGTGAAAAGGAATCACAAAAAATGCAGAAATCATGAAACACCATGAGCACAGGTAAGGTTTTGGTTGCTACGCAAAGGCAACACCGATGAAATGCGTACACCAAAACAATGCACCAAAAACTACTTCAGTTGGTCACCATCATATAGGTGCATTGCCTAATTTTGGAAAACTGAAGATTTGTAGGAAGCATCGGACATTTGGAACAATTGGATAAAAAAGTTAGATGAAGATGCACATTGTTGAACAAAATCATACAGTTTGTATCTAAACAAGGCATCAAAAGACTTGATATAATGGTTAACTTGGAACTTGGTGTGGGTGAACACTTACATTTCTGGGTATGTAATGCATAATGGTAGGCATATGATTGTTGTAGGCAACTCATAACCGTTTCATACGAGTCTGTGGGTATTTTCTCCACAATTGGTAACCATTCCTTAGGCATGCACGATAGACATGGAATACAGTGTCTTGTGTTTCACTGCAGGTGAGCATTGAGCAAAGGTGCTGCTCAGCTTGTTTCATACACAGTACAGTGATTTCACTTTCCTCAGAATATCATCATCATTGTTCATTAAAGCATTTTGTGATGTACCACGATATTTCACTTGGTCAGATATTTGTACACGTACATAAGCCAGATTCAAAAAAACATTTGAAGCAGCAGCTTGTTAATACTTTGGTTTTCGGGACAAAAAATACACCCATTGTTTTGTTGCACTTAAAAGCGATTTTGTGTTCAGCCGCATGAGTCCATAGCTAGGTTATGTGTTGCAGGGTACAATATCTCACAGCAAAAATATAGCCATGACATGTGCAATATTATGTATTATCTGTGCAGTAGTATATCTGGTTCTTCAACATTGCCTTGGCTTGGTACATACCAACAATGAATATATCCAGCATTGGTTGAGCATTTCAAGTCACTTGTTTCAGTATTAAGTTGTGTCTTACACCCTTGGAAACATGATATTTAAAACTGAAAACAATGCTCAGAGGACTGAGTGAGAAGTTTCATGAGTGTTTCCAAACACATAAGGTGTTGAATTTCAGAGTGAATTTAGTTCAACATTTTGCATATGCCAAAAATTGGTTGTTGAAAAATATGCCTGATTTGACAAATATGCCAAACCAAAAATATTTATGCCAACCACTTCCGCGAAATGCCAAACTTCAGAAATTTAGCATAAAAATATGCCAGTTGGCAACACTGATTCTATCCAATGCTACTGTTTGTAAACTTCATCTTTGTTTAATAATAATTGGTTATTGTTAGGTAGTAAAGTGAAAATGTCCTTGTTTGCCTTTTCCACAGTTTAGGTTAGCTTGGCGCAAGTAATAGACTTTACCATTGAACACGCTTTAAGAGTAAAGCAAAACAGTTGGTATAATGTTGCTTGTTAGTGTTCTGGCTCTATGCTACGTTTGGACAAACAAAGAAAGTCCATAGCAATTTCCTGTCCAAAACCAAAATAGTGTTATAATTTGCAGTAGTGTTACCGAAGGGGATAATCTCTGAAGTTACATGCTGGATAAGTGGGTGTTCCTGATTGAGCACTGGGAAATTAACACTTTAGCGTCCGGTCGCTTTCGGGGATTTTCGCGAAAAAAATACCGAAACGCACGTGGCTTTGCACAGGAATTTATCTGGTCCGATTAGCACTACAGACCCGGTCAAAAGCTTAAAAGATGTGGCAAGTCTTGCAGCTTGCACTCGAAAAAAATTTTTTCATTGGGAATGCAATTTTTTTGTGAGTGACGTGATAAGTTGAGGACATTTAGACCACCTTGGCCCACTAACCTGGCCCTGAGCTCAAACCGTTACATGGTAGAGTATTTTGCTGAAGTTTTTATTGGAAACTAAGCTACAATCTGAGTCTTTTGATACTTTGGATGACTTGGACTCGAGCCTAGTTTCCAATAACAACTTCAGCAAAACATTTTGGCCTAGCGGTTGGGCCCTGGGTCAGGTAACACAAGCCAAAATCGGCCAAAACTACTTTACTTATGATGTCACTCACAAAAGATCTAAAACCCCAACCAAAATATTTTTTTTCGAGTGCAGACTAGAAGACTGGCCAATTGTGTTTGAGTCATTGAACAGCTCTCTAGCGCAATCGGCGGAGGAGCTATGGCGTTGGTAAGGCAACCGAAAACTGCTGGTTTTAGGCTGAAATCTAGGTACATATATATCGTACGCCGTCTCTCAAAAGTGTTAAATAAGTCCTCTGCACCTTAGCAGTCTAATCTCAGATGCCTGCCCCAACCTTGGGAGCAGCTTAGTCTTGTGTCCCTCTACCTTTCTGGTAACAAACTCCGTACTGGAGCAATGGCGCCTGTGCCCACAGGCAGGGCTATGAGTGCCACCTCTGGCACACATGCCATAGGTTTGACACCATTGCTATAGGCGTTTCTTTTTGGGTGATTTCCTTATCTTGGTCCTGGCAACTATTGTATAACCATTTCAATGCGTTGTCTCTGTTATAGCCTTTCGGAAACACCTGATATTGTTCACTTGACATTCTGACGCATATGCAATGGTATCATTTTGTGCACCCTCCATCACATGCTAGGGCCTCATCGTCCTTTAGGACAATTCCCTGACAAACTCCACATTTAGTCATCCTGCATGCCCCAGTGGCTAAAGTGGCCTTTCAGAATTTCATATAAGTAGCTTTAGGTCTACATTATATATTTAAAACTAGAAATAGTCCAAGCCAAAAAAACGTTTCAAAAAAGATCACAGGGAAGCATGAAAAAATTTTTTTAATTTTTTGGAAAATTGCCAAGAAGTCACTTCCTGAAAATCAAAATTTGCATTTTGCTCAATGATTTCAAGTGTTGAAGGTACCTTTTTTTTAAACTAATCAAAATAATTGCTGTCTTCTGAATATGAGGATGTCTTCACTGACTCTTTGGTGCAATCGGTTCATGAGTTATGGCCAACCATTACTGCAAAAGCCATGGGCCTTAAAGGGTTTGTAGATACAGATTGATCGGTATCTTGTCGCCTGAATGAAGGTTCATAGGCAATTAGGTAGGGATCATTCTGTACATTAGCCCCAAAGGTGTTAGTATAAGTGATGCAAACTGGAACAGATTTCACCTCAGATCAGTCAAAGAATCTATGAAGCTTTGTTTGGTCAAATAATAAGTATGTAGCCAAGTGCTAAGTGTCTAAGTTAGCATTTCATTGCCATCCACATGTGTGTTCTTCACCAGCACCACATATGTATGGGTGGTTTCTTTCATCTAGTCATGTGTTTATTAGGTACATGTTTAGTTGAGCAGCACTTTGTTGTGTGTGGATATGAAGATTTCTAATAAAAAAAGCTTATGCTGAAATATAATTTTTTATTTGGGGCATTGCAGTGATATATTGATATCGGCCGAAACGATATAGGCCTTGGTAGACATTGGCAAAACACTGTTTTATTCCACATGCATGCAGACAACTTGTGAAAGAGACCACAATGACAGTTAGTCAGTTATCTTGCAGCAACGCTAGCAGGTACGTTTTCACAAACAAGCAGATAAGATGAACCATGGAGCACATGTCAGCCATCGCAGCCAAAACAAAAGCATCATCATTAATCAAATTAATTTAAAATCATAGCAAATATTGAAATTACTACAATTTGGAAAATTTCGGCTCATAAATGCTGATTTTTGAAAAAAAGGTACGGCATAGAATATATCATATTTTTGATAATGAAGCAGAAAACAAGATTTAGAAAAAATATTGGAAATATTGGTGATCGGTTATCAGGCCATGAATGGCCGATATATTGGTATCAGCCCCAAAAGAGCCATGCTTCAACNTTCATTTGAAAGTTGCATACCTTCATTTGAGAGAGGTTTCACTACAATCTACACAAGGGGTTCCCCACCTGGGGTACATTTGCTTATCTGAAAGTGTACGTTTAAGGTTAGCAATAGAAGAGAAAAATATGTTCATATATTATTTCCAAATATTTATACACATATCAGTGAATATTATTTTCAAAACTCAATATAAGCTAACAAGTAACTTCAGTCCACAAGTGAAACAAGAAAGGAATCAATCGTAAATTTTTGATAGGAAATGGATTTCACATGAACACGACGCATCATCAGTCCTTACATCTTATTCAAATAGAATCAATAGAATCGACTAATTGTTAAATATATATCTATGCTTAGTCATGATATTTGTGAAAAAGTTAAATCAAGTGGGTTTTTGCTTTTTTGCTCAGCCTTTTTGTCATAAGGAATTTTGCAGGTACATGCTCTTCTGTTGAAAATTACTGAAGGGGTACATGGTCAGGAAGGTTGGGAACCATTTGTCTACAGTTTACATTCTGATATTCATTTTGTTCTAAGATTTTTGTGATAAAAAGAAAAAGATAATGACAGTGCTGATATAGTAGAATGTTTCATACCCTAAAACAGTGGTTCCCAAACTTGTTCGAACCGTTACCCACATCAAGGCAGTGATTATGTTATTACCCTCAAATTTTTTTCGCATTTCAGGTCAAAAATTTCTATTGCAGTGATCACTCATAATACAGACCAACATTGTGATTTTGGTTCAGGGTTACCCACCGAAGAATCGTATATTATCCCCAAGGGGGTAATTTACTCCCAGTTTAGGAACCACTGCCCTACAACAATGCTGTTGTTATTTGCTTACAGGTATAAGTGTTGGTTAACAATGTGGCTGATTTGAAGATATGATTTTTTTACCTGCGGATATCACATGGAAACACAAGGTACTGCTAAAGCCAACGGCCCAACTTATATAAAAGTGCATAAAATGATTATAGCACATTGTGTAACTGTATTATGGGGGCTAATAACTTGTGGTATGCATACTACTTNTGGAAAACATGTCTTTNCAAGCATTATGCAAACAGCTTCCAAGTAATACATAAAGTTTAGTTTAAGATAATTACAAGACTCCTTGCAATATAGTTCCGTGGGGTNAAGTATTTACCTCAACCACCATAATAAGGAGCATATTTCTGTCTTTAGCCTGCCACTACTGTAATTCCCGTCATCAAAAAAAGAAAAAAGAATCACCTCAAAATTTAGTCTTTATGATTGCTGAAGTTCTCATGTGTTGTTTGGAACTGAATAACTCAGTATGACACCACTATTGAAAATGCACAGCAGTTATGATGCAACTATTGCAGATATAAAGAACAAATGCAAGTTGTGCACTTTTTTTTCATATTCATCACATAGCTAAACAGATTTTACCATTTACTGTTTTTGGGCTGAAACAGCTTGGCAGCAAATGTGTAAACATCTTCAAAGCCGGTATGATTTCAGCATAAATCCAGCAGTTTGCACATGTCTTTGTGTGGGCATAACCCCGCCGCTGATTACGCTGGAGAGCTGTTCAAACCTTCAAAAGATTCAGCAAGTTTTCGAGTCTGCAATGAAAAAAAAATTATTGGTTTTGAATTTTGGATTTTTTGTGAGTGATATCATAAGTTGAGTACTTTTTGGCCCACTTCATCTGGCCATAAGCCCAAACTGCTAGATGGTAGCATTTTGCAAAGTTTCTATTGGAAACTAGGCTAAAATCGAGTCTTTTGCTGCTTTTTATGACTTGCTGCTGTTTCAGGTTCAAAAGTTATGACTTTAAAAACAACCAAACAAATAACTAACAAGTAAGTAACCCACTAATCAGATAATCATTTATTTTATTGATTTTAGGCCATTAACTTTTGAATCAGAAACACTAGAAAGTCGATCAAAGGCTCAAAAGACTCAGATACTAGCCTAGGTTCCAATAAAAACTTGAACGAAATACTTGTCTTTGCAGATGGGCTTTAGGCCAGATAACATGAGCCAAAATGACCAAAAACCTATCTCACTTATGACGTCACTCACAAAAAAACCCGAAACCCAAAACCTCCCAATTTTTTTGTTACAGACTTGAATACTTGCTGAATCTTTTGAGGGCTATTAACAGCTTTAGTGCAATAGGCTAGAGTCATGCCATTGCTAAGACACATAAAATATGCTTAATTTTAGGCTGATTTCCAAGTACAATATATGAATATGTCAGCAGCGAATGTGTTCTTTTTCTACCCTAGTTTTTTTGCAATGAAAATTTAAACCAATATTCTGCTCATACTGTATATTCTAATTCCAATGCATATTTCCTGAAAATTTGAGGTCAATCCATCAAGAATTTTCACAATTATTAATTTTTGAATCATGCAACCAGACCCTGTTCAAATGCATATTGCAGCATGTGGCTAACCACGCCCAAGCGAAATCTGAAGTTGATGTGTAAAACATAAGTTTTTAAAACTATTTTTGTCACCAAAATTTACAAGAGTGTTCTTCTGATTATTATGCATCTTTCCTGAAAATTTTAACTCATTTCAGCAAGAACTTTTCTAGTTAGAATGTATTGGATCAGAACTAGTTAAGCATGTAGGCTTCAAAACTTCGTGTTTTTTGGTATGGTTGAGTCGTAGTGCATAAAACACAACATCTTAACACCTTTGTCACTGGTAGATTCACCCGCGTGAGCCACATTTCTTGTATCACTTTGCACCACCATAACTTGCCAGCAGATTGAGCTAGATAGCTGTTCAAACCCTAAGATTCAGGAAGTCTTCTAGTTTAGGTTTTAAGACTTGGAAAGATTTACATTTTGGGTTTTTTGTGGGTGATGTCATAATGGGGGTATGTTTTTGCGTTTATGGCTGAGGTCACCAGGCCTTGGGTGCCAAGAGCTAATTTTTTTGTTTAAGTTTATATTGGAAACTAGCAGGGTTGCGGAGTCAGGGTCGTAAGGAGGTGGAGTTTTTGGGTGGAGTTGGAGTCGGATTCCTAATACCAGGGAGTTGGAGTCAGATTTTTTTTGTCCGACTCTGACTCCAGATGTCCAATTGGATCATTTTTTTACATCCTACTCTCCTAAATTGGGAATTCTTATCAAAATGGAACAATTTCTTTTGAAAGTTTTGTTGAAATGTTTCTTGCTGTGCACCATGATTTCCATTGATTTTAATAGCCAAATTTCATTCCCTTTATGTTAGGGAGTCGGAGTTGGAAATTTTGGAAAGATTGGAGTCAGAAATTTTAGAAAGGTCAGAATTGGAGTCGGATATTTTACCTCCAACTCCACAACCCTAGAAACTAGGCTATAATATGAGTATTCAGAGCTTTTGATTGGCCATCTTGCATTTCTGGTTAATGGCAAAAAAATCAAACCGTGGTGTTTTTGCAGTACAAGCAATAAAAGATTCCTTGCTCAACTATGTTCACTGTTATTGCCTGTGCATAACTGTGCCTTCTATAACTGTATGACTTCCTAATGGTGCTATGTGACATGACATCACATTGAGAAATAACATATTTAGAGAAACTTTGGTGTTATTATCTGCATTATGGTGGTCTGTGTCTACAACATAATAAACAAAACACAGTATGCTTCAACAATAGAATGAAAACTAGGTGATATTATATTAGAAACTGGTGGATAGCCGTAGCCTTAGTGTAAGGACATAAATAGNGGCTGTTATTAGCACATATGGTACTGGGTGGTCTCCCACAGGAAACCAAGCTGATAACTGNGCTATTGTTGAAAGTTTACCTTGTTAATGTATGGGCAAAAAATTTTTTTTGCAACNGTTCGCCAACATCCCCGTATTTGCGGCCAAACTGTGTGCATGAAATTTTTTCCAAGATAAATTTACACCCTGAAGGACTCATTTTTGGGTCTTTTTAACTTCAAAAATGGATTGCCAGACCTAAAAAACCTCCTGGTACCAATTTTCATACATTCAGCTGCCCTAGTATTCATGTGGCAACCAATTTTCTAAAAAGCGGAAGGAAAATCTTCCTCTAGTGGCCAAAATTTCACATCGCAATTTGAAACAATTTTGAAAAATTTTTTAATTTTCATCATTTTTTATACTCTTTAAGAAAATTACAAATAAAAAGGTTTCATGACATATGGTTACATGCAGTTTCAAATTAAGCATGGAATGACCCATTTGCTATTTCTCTTCATAGTTTTCAAAAGTAAATGTATGAACTTTCAAAAAAAAACATAGCCGGTATACAATAGATGTATTGTCATGTCATCCAGCTTCTGCTCTGCGAACATCCGTGGTATTTCCGTATTTTTCAGACCATAAGGCGCACTGGATGATAAGGTGCAATGTCCAAAATTGAATGCTAGCTGTTTTTTTTTTTTTCGTACATAGGGTGCACTGGATTATAAGGCACATTAAATTAAGCAAAACTTAGATAAGTCAAACTGTATTCAACTCTTTCACAATAACTCCTAAGTGCTTGCCGAAGTCACCAAGCTGGGAGTTCAATCTATCATTACAATCAAGGGAGTTCTATCACACATGTGTAATCTGCTAGGCATGAATAGAGTAAATAAAAGTTTTGCGCATGTTTGATTCAGTGTGCACCTATGTAATCAGGAGCCTCATGGAGTAATGCCATCTGTGGTATGTGGTAGCTGCTCAGGGAACCACATATGTTGGTCATTCCAATTGTTGTTTGTTTATTACGTAACACAATGGTCCTATTTTTTTCACTGAGACATTTAGGTCATTTTTTGCTGAGACATTTTGGCCTCTGAAACATTTCGGTCATTTGTCTCACAGATAAATTAAAACTCGTAACAGTGTTCATTAGCCTATTTTTTCAATCATTTTGACCGAAATGACTTAATTTTTTTCAGTCATTTCAAAGACATTTCGCTCTATGACTGAAAAGTGACTGAAGAAAAACCAGCGATGGCCTGTTTACAAAAAATTGAAACAAGCAATTAAATAAATAGCACCATTTACCACATACAGTAGGTTCTAGATGAGAAAGTACAACCAGATTCATACATTAGGCACACTTCAATATTTGAGAAAATTAAAGGATTTTAATTGTGCTTTGTAGTCTGAAAAATATGGTAGGTACACCACCTGTTGATGAAAATTTTGATTTTCAGATGTTGTTGACAATTGTGTAGGATTGTAAGTGCAGTGGATATTTGTTTTTAGAAATTTTCTTTGCATTAAAAGGATGGTATCCTTTGCAACTTTTATCTTGGAAAAATGTAAAGGAAATTTATAAAGCTATTTTTACTTAGCACCAAATTTTGTTTATGTGCATAATGAAACAACAAATTCAAGATTAGCTAATAGCATGCTTTAATCATTATAAAGTACGGTATGTAGACCTTTGTTGATAATAGACCTTTGTTGAAAAGACACAAACTTAAAATTCTTCACAAACTTATTGATTGTGGAGTTTATAACAAAAAAGCCTTCCTCTTGTAGTACGATTCAGTGTTTTGCCATTTTGTGTTTATTTTTTTATTTTTCAGACATGGCCATGTTATCTTTTCATGATAAGAGTTAATAGCTGTATAAATCAACTCGCGTATAGCACTTATTGAAAATTTAGGTCCGGGTGTACAAGCTTTTAGTTCAAAGTGCATGAGCCTTGTTTTTTTGCAACATGTGTTGGCTAAATGCTTCTTAGATTTGTCTAAAGCAGGGGTTCTCAAACGTTTGGTGTTATGGAACCCATGAAGAGATTGACCATAATTTACAGAGCCCCACAATAAATTTCTAAAGATAAAAACAAAAAAAAAACATTGTTACTTACCGATTGATGTTCCTGAGTAAATTGCAAAATAGCTCGCGGAGTCCTGAGGTTTCTCTTGCGGAGCCCTGGGGCTCCGTACGGAGCACTTTGAGAACCTATTGTCTAAAGGATTTTTACAAGCTGTGTTTGCTGGCAAATAAACTTGGTTAATATTTTAACTTTAGCACTAGGGCAGAAGCATGTTAATTAGTATAAATCAATAAAAGTGTGGAGGATCTATAAAATACTTGTTTATGCAATCTCATGAAGTGATTTGTATTATTACCTGCCAAAGTATGTTGAATACTTGAAAATTAGTGAATTTGCTTAGTGTTTTCACAACTGTTTGAGCTCATTTGTTCCATTATGGTTTTTGTTACTGTATTTTTTTAGAATGTCTATCCAAGATGAAAACTCTCAAGAACCAGTTCCTGTGGAAAACACACCACCAATTGTTGAAATAAAAACTAGACCATCACGAAGTTCTAAAAAGAAAAAGTAATGTGTAATGTGCATAAGAATAAAGATGTTGTTCAGCATACATTTTATTATTTCAATGCTTTTCATATTGCACATAGATCTAATAGTAATTCCCAGTCGCAACATTTTTTGTAATCATGAGTTTGCATCATGACATATATGCTTCTTTCAGACCTAGACGTAAAAATCGAAACAGAATCAGAGATGATATAGATATGATTTCAAATGACCCTGATTACAGTCCTGATGAAGAATTCATTGATGAAGGTAGTGGCTCTACATGTTCCACTCCAGTTCCAGAAAAATTTTCATCCCATGAATCAACACCTGTTCCACAGTTTTATCCAAGGTACATAATAGAATATTAGTACTATTTCTGAGGTATCTTATATCTCAGTGGTTTTCAACCTTTTTTGTACTGTGAACCGTTAATAACAACCCACTATAACCCAACAACCCTAGTCTAAAACTCAAATAAAAAGAAAGCAAATATAATACAGCTACGTACATATCTCCTCATGACCATTTCAAAAATGGTTCACAATTCCTCTATCGATTGTGACCCCCAGGTTGAAAACCACTGTTCTATGTTTTAAAATTGCTTAAGTAAATTTGTGGGGTTGCAAACGATAACTTTATGAAAGGCCAGATAAATTTCATGTTTGCATAATTGTGTGACACCTCAAAGTTTGTTTAAAAGCCTTTAGGTACTGGCCAGGGCTGTAGAGATGATACCAAAAAACTTGAGTTTAGCAAATACAATAGCCTTAATTTTTGACAATTGTGAGGATTGACGATCACTGTACACAAAGCCAGAGATATCAAAAGTGTCATGTCTGAATGATAAAAACATAGTGTTTTTGAATGTTTTCCATCAAGTTTGTTTTCACACTGAGTTCATTAGCCAGTTAGTAAAAATGTGTACATGTGGATAAAACTCTTTTACATGTTTTTAATGTAGATGATGTCCACACAAACAAAAACAGCACATAGTATCATAGGAAACTTGATGATGACGATGATAATAATAATAAACTAATATTTTTCATGAAAGAGCAAAGATTAAGTCAAAAACAAAATTAAAAAACTCAAAATGCAACAGTAACTTATGTCTACGGAAAGCTTGTACTATTTTGCAGCAATCCTTAGTATGTGTTTTCACAATTTTGCATACCAGTAAATATTAGTGTATTCAGCAAAATATTGTCATAACCTGGTAAAGATAGAAACAACTTAATTTGTAAAACTGTTCACTGTAGTTCAAAGTCATTTTCCTCTGTTTTGTCACATTTTCTGACTATTACATCATATAATTTGCATTTGTTTCATGTAGCCACTTGTATTGAATGAGTCAAATCGTGAGCATAATTTCACTTGCAAATGCAGTAGTGCATGTAATTATCTCACGTAACTTTGAAAATTTAACACAGTGGAGTTTTTGCATTTGTACATACACTAGACTCCTGTTCAGGTTGCGGGCACCCGCATTCACGGGGTGGGTGCGGGAACCCACACTGTTTTGCGTGTGGGTGCAGGGTGGGTGTGGGTTGAACTTGCTGTGAGGTGGGGCAGGTGTGGGTTGAACTTGCTGTGGGTGCGGGTTGGGAGTGGGATGAGAAATTCCTTGTGGGGGTAAATGAATGTTGAGCCAAAGCACATGAACTTAATCAGCTCAAAAGTTGCAAAACATGTGGATGTACTAAAGTTGTTTGCCAGCATTGCTCTTAAGATAGTAGGCCCACAGCAGTTATAACATTATGATGTAACAACCCATTGGTGTGAAACATTAGCTCAGGCTCTTGCCTTGTGGCGGGCAATTGACCATTTTCAAATGCTGCCCTTGTACGTGGTGAGTGAGGAATAATTCAGTCTAGCAGCCCTTCTAAATGGATAAGACAACGCTTAACGCACAGCTATTCACAACTGGACTGAAACGTTTTTTTTTATCACCTCAAATCTGTTGACTGCAGAAGATCAGATCTGTGGAAAAGTTTTGGTTGCCAATGAAAAAAATGAATAGCTTGATTTTGCTGCTTGTTGCACTTGTCTTCAGGCATTATAAGTAGGGCAAGTTTTTGCAACTTTTTTACAGCTTCTTAAATTACGTGCTCAGCATTTATGTAGTACGATGTTTTAAGCTGGTTGCAGGACTTTTATATGGGGACTTTTTTCTTTTTTACATGCAACTTTTCCTGCAACTTCTATCAAGTATTTTGCAAAGTGTAGAAGTTTGATTTAAAAAACATGCTTAAGAACTATTTCAGTATAGTTATGTTCTCTTTGATAACCAAATCGAATTGAATAGTGACCTAAAAACAGTTGTAGAAATGACCTGGTCAAACATCAGTCCACAACTGCACACCAAATTGTTAAATTGCCAAGCAACTTCATGCATTGTGGAGCTTGCCAAACAACTTCATGCACAAGTTTTTTAGCAAATTGCCAAGCAACTTCATGCACAAGTTTTAGCATGCTACGCAAACTGTTGGTAAAGGATTGCCATTTCTCCCTAGGATTGGAAATATTTAGCATTACATGTAAATCTATCGCTTGAGTAAATCACTTTCATGTAAAATGCTTGTGCACAAATACAACTTTTGACAGTAAATTTTGTTAAAATTAATGCATACTTCCCACGATTTTATTGCAACAAAAACTTGCCCCAGTTGTGAGTTTTTAGTAGTTTTCGGACAGCTGTGGGTTTAAGATTGAAAAAGTGTGGGGCGGTT
>JGI24159J19872_10006768_pt1 | contig 14990 bp, 8 predicted proteins | sample Ectturendosymbi4_FD_19872 | JGI IMG/M metagenome (IMG submission 19872) | reverse complement strand
CAAGCAGCGAAACATTGGTTTTGTTGGATTCCTAGGAAACGTTGAGCCGAAATGGTGTCGGAAGTGCCGAAAATGATTGTGCTGTGAAATTTTCGTAACTATATCCAAACTTAAGGCGAGTTTGGCGGAATATTTTGCCTTACATTTTTCAGGGAGGGCTGCAGCCCGTCTAAACGAGCCGCCCCTGCTTCTTAGTACTAAGCTATTTGGACATGAAAGGTTTGACCACTGGGCACGGACTCAGAACTTAAACAAAATAACTTTGGTACCGCTGGCAAAAATTTGATCTGAACTAATTGTCATTTCATGAAGTCAATTTATGTCTTGGGCTAATTAGCTTAAATGTATTTCCTGCAGGTATGTTACACATTGAATAAAACTGGGCAATTTTCACGTGCACAAGAAATGACGGAAGAGAAGTGTTATTACGAAAGCATAGCATTGTTGACGCTGTTCGCTAATAGAGACCCATCGCAGGCTCGTGAACTGCAGCTCTATGACTTGTAAAGCATTGTTTAGCGGGTGTTTTTAAAATTTGCTTCTGCTTTTTTGTATCAAGTAGACATCACAGACGTTTGTGTGGTGCAGTTACCCCAAAATGTTCCTTGCTGTGCACAATAAAAATGGCAAGCAATTTTTTTGTTTTTTCGGCGAACGACCTCCAAAATGTCAGATTTGCTGCCACAAGTTACCGCTGACTGAAACCCCAGAAAAATCTTACATAAGGATTGTAGAATTACCTCACGGGCCTCTTTAAATTCATCACGGATCCCTTGGGGTGCGAAGATCCCAGTTTAAAGGGCCCTTCTCTCAGGTGAAGTGCAGTATATGGTAAAAGTGGTACACCGGCAAGTGTCGACAACGGAGTCTTTATTAACGGAGGTTGATCACTGAATTGTTTCTCAGATGCCTTGAATCCACGATTGCGTGATGGAGCAAGTTATTAGAGCAGGAGTGGGGAACCTGCGGTCCGCGTGATTATTTAATGTCACGCATCAGAATTTTCGTAAACCAAGAAAACGTCTCGTCGCCTGGCACCAACAAAACTACCCAGTGAACCTCGCCAAGTGGCCAGCACCTTCGAAACGGGGACCACTGCGTCATCTGTGACGAACTTGTGACCTACAACACCTTCATAGTTTCTGCTGAGTGCTGACGTAGAGAAATCTTACATCACAACGTTTCTGCTGCGTATAATGCGCAGAACCGGTGGAATGCTGTGGATGAAGACGTGGAAGCCAATCGAAGAGGAAAGCACGGTGTCAGAATGACTCCAGCAAGGGCAAAAAGCAATCAAACCGGAACTTTTTAACTAAATTTTCAACGTGTTAAATGTTTATATTTCTGCCGTGCGTGGTTATAGAAACACAGTGACTTGAACAAACGAAAGTATACATTTAAAATCGCAAACGGTTTGCACAAGTTGGCGAAAGAACATAGGCACAAGACTAAAAAGCTAAAACAGTACGGAGAAACTAGCTTTTCATCACAGTTAACAAGCACTTGACAGCTACATAAGTCTTGGAATGAAAAAGGAACACTGATTTACTCGCTATTGCCATCCAGCCCAGTGGCTATCGATTGCAGTGCGGTGAAAATGTTTTAAAATAAAAATTTGCGTTAAAATTTCCAACAAGTTTTTTTCACAACAACGCTTTCCAACATTCGCACCAAAGCAACACAAGCACCGCGTTAACGAACACGTGTGCGAAAAAATTGTTGCTGACTAATGCAAGGAAAGCAGCTACAGTATTATCCAAGTCAATTCTCTGCTCTGTATTTCTTGAGGGATTTCAATCCATCATTTCACGAACCACAGGATGTCAGGCGAAGTCTTCGACAGCTTCGCTTTATAAACAGAGCAAGTTGCAGCTCTACACGGAGAACAAGCGCCCTGTTTCGTTTGAAGCTTTAGTCCATTACACCACACGAACGAAACAAAAAATCGAAAGCAACTGTTCAAAATTGAAAAGCTTTAAATGAAGAAAAAATGTCATCATTGACATCAAAAAACTAAAAACATGAAAAACTTTGATAAAGTTTGTCAAATTCGCTAAAAAAGAAGCTGCAAACTGTCAATTTAGCCAAAGCTTATGGGGCCGAATACACTGGTGGCAGATTTTGTCTTGAACCAAGTCAAGCTACTTTCTGAAGGTAAGAATGACCTTCAAACATATTCATCGGCACATGCTGCGAAGGCTTCTTCCTCCTGCAGAGACCGTGCCAGTTGCTCGTCACTATCCACAGTCCACGAGTTCGTGTGTCTTTGTTGCGGCGGATCCACAGAAGAACCCGAATCGAATCGTGATGGAATGAAGCAACGTCGCTCATTTGCGTTCGACTTCATTCCGGCATCGGATTTCTGCAAGAAGTTGCGCTTCGATGTTGCGCGTATTATGCAAAGAACGTCTTATGACTCGCCTTGACGCCGGTTATTAACCCTGCCTCAGTTACATCGCGATAGTTTGTGACGTTCAACATCTAAACGCGGCGACTGACTAAAGGTTGCAGAAACTAAAGGTTAAAAAGTTTTTTCGCAGAACCACGGCCCCCTTTGTCATGGAAGGTGCATTGGGAGACTTTGAAATCTAACGGTAAAGTAAATGTAAAAACTAACGTGTTTTACAGAACCCACACGGCTTGACCAACGCGAGCTTCCACTCAAAAGCTGTGTCTTCACAGCGATCGTGTCCTAATTCAAACTAAGTATGTTCGGACTTTATCAAAGCGGCTGGTTGCTAAGGACGAGCTTGGTAGCTTGCTTCAAGTGACGATGCACATTTTCGGTGGAGTGAAATAGTAATAAGAGTAAAGAAAAAACAAGAACTTTGGTTTTAGAAGCTGCTAACAAGCCGTAAACTTCCTGCTGGTGTTTGAGCACTCGCAGAAAAGCTATTTTAAGGCTCGGTTTTGTGCACGAGCCGTTGAGACCGAATATGATAAAAAAAAGCTTTTGCTTAACTGCAGGTTTTAAAAAACGACGCCAACGTTTCAACTCGCTTGACAACGGGCCTGTAAATGAATTGTGAACAGACAAAGTCCCTGAAAGTACAGGTAGAGAGTATGCGCAGTGAAGCGTTGTGTTAAAAATCGATAAAATCTAAGAAATGTCATCCGTAAAATGCGATGAAACACCATGAAAGAAAGTCAATCAACGCACGCGCTACGCGAAAAAAACTAGATCAGCCACGGCAAACGTGTTCGACACACCAGCACCCAAACTCACAAAGCAGTGAATTTGACGAAACTTTCCAAACAGCAACAGAATAAACTACTTGTCCCAATAAATTTGCACAATGCTGTGAATTAAAAAAAATTCTTTTTTCATAAATATGTGATTTTTCATTATATACAAAAAGTGTCTTAACAGGACGAATGAAACGGCTTGACGGGCCGGATTTGGCCCACGGACCGTAGTTTGGAGACCCCTGGTCTAATCAAACACTGCACAATTCTACAAATCCCATATCACATGATTTACCCGCGATTAAAACGGCAACAAAGCTTGCATGATGCCCATGCTTCAATCACGTACTGTTCGCGTGACTTTTGGAGCATGTTTTTGTTTTTAAAAGCACTGCAGCATCTTTTGAGAACTAGTCATATCACGTCTAAAAACATGCTAACGCTCGCCGTGCATTTTCACGTATCACGTTCAAACAAGTAGAAAGACAACGGGGGTGTTCCTGTTAACCCACCTGAAATTGCAGATCCTCTAACGCAAGTTGTTCTGCCATTTGTTGATCGCGTTCCATCCTTTTGCTGACAGATTCTAACCATGCATCATAATGGGGATTGGGGTATGGCCTCTTCAGAATAACATCATAGTGGCCGTTCGAAAGCCAAGAAAGCCATACCGTATCACGTGGAACAATCGCTTCGCTATCCGGGTCAAAATGGTGGCAAGTGACGTGAACCTCCTTATCTCTATCCGTTCCACCTGGAAAAATGGACGAGCCGGCATAAAAAGAACGAAATGCCAGGAAAACTTCAGTGGGACATCCAAGAACCAAGCGGGTGCAAACTGCCACTTTCGTCATTGGCTGCGTTGCACCGCTTATTCGACAGCTATGGAACAGATAAATAGTGCGGTTTTTATTTCACGACGTGATAGCAAAAGTCACATGAACAGAATAAGAGGAATCAGTGTTTTCAGAACAAATCAATGATTTTGGTGTCTGCGAAGAAAACATTACAACAATAAAAATTACTTTTGAAAGATGCGGAAAGGCCGTTTGTGGCAACAGCTGTGAAGTGAGCTCACAAAAGTAATTGCATTGCAATGCACTTTCAGAGAGATGTAGGAGAGAGACACAATATACCAGTGGCTACCAGCCGGGGTGCCATCACAATACCCAGGGATGCCGCGAGCTAATACGTTTTTCGCTATAGCATTAAAAGGTACATTTTCAAACTGTCATCAAGCCTCAAAGCGTATTGCTATGGGTTCACCACTGGGTGTCGCAAATTATATTTTTCTTCTGTAGGGTGGCGCAAGCCTGAAAAGGTTGGGAATCACTGCAACAAGGGTTAATGCAGCCGGCACACACATCCACAGCGAAAGAATAACAGTTCCAACATAGCTGGCAAACATGGAGCTGAAACATCATATAGCGTTTACATACGAAGTACAAAGAAAGAATAACGTTGTCTTGCTGGGACCAGGCTGGAGAAGAGTTGCTAGCGCATCACCAGGTGAATGCGGGAGGCTGCGAAAGAGCCACTGTCCTTTGGACTGCAGTCCTGCCTTGAAACCAGATTGCTTTTTAGGTGAAAAACGAATGGTTGCAATAGTGGGGCAACTGCGGAGTTATTGCCTATTGCTTTGAGTGTATTTTCTTATTTACAGTTACACTTGGAGAATTAGTTTATTGATAGATAACTTCCCTTGAGAAATGAGAATAGCCAGCTCTGCTTCACGACTAAACGCATTGGACTTCACATCTTTTGAAATAAACTCACGACGATACCGTATTGTGATTTACTAACTGTCCCGCATTCCAGTGCGTGACCTAAGTAAGGTTGTGTGAAGCTGCAATTCACGTTAACTTAAAATCAATTACTGATTCATACAACTTTACTCAATTTCTTGTCTCTAGCGTTGCTGCAAAAATTATAACCTAACCAAGCGGTGTAAACAGAAATACCAAAAGTTTGCTACCTTACTGGATAGCTTGCAGGGGTCGGCAACCTTTTCTTAGCCGCGAGCCAAGAACAAACTCTGCAAGGTCTCGGCGGGCAATAATAATTTTCCGCTAACAATTCCGTTGCCTTCACTGTTTACAATGTTGTTAAGAATTTCGAATTTATGGAATTTTAAATAGATGAACTCCTGATTTTAACAGTTCGTAACGAAAGCACAAAATGCAACATACATCTATTGATAGTACAATATTAATGTGATAGTTGATGTTTTTTGTTTGATAGTTTCTAAGTTCAGGCGTTAATTTGGATGAGGCAAGAAGCATAACATCTTGCATGCGTTCATCAGTAAGTTGCGTTCTCAACACACTCTTCGTGAGTCCCATTTACGAAAAGTTTTCACAGTATGAATAAGTGCTGCCAGACACTGATGCCATCTTATTGGCATAACCAATAAAGGTGGGATATGGTTTGCATTCAATATCTTTTTTATAAAAGTCGAGCAGTGATAGACCCTTGGCATGAAATGTTCATTTTACCTCGATACTGCAGCGCAAGCAACTATTTCCATTTGATGCTTCTTTTGTACTACGTCCACCTGTAGATCAAATCGAGTACTGAAAAATTTAATGTTGTTTTCGAGTGACGGATGTCACCAACGTGGCATGAAAATTCAGTTCTTAAATGTCGTATCACAGAAACAAATGAAGAACTACTTGTACGCTTGTTCTCTTGCACTGCAGCAAAATGAACATCATTTACATTTTCCAGCTGACTTTCCCAGAGTCGTAGTTTTGTTTCGAATGCGCGCGCATACCTCCACATCTCGTGTATTATTTGGAGCTTTCCCTGAAGCTATAATTCAAGTTGTTCAAATGCGATGTTAAATCGACCCAAAATGCCACATTAGAAACCCTTTCTTGATCGCGAAATTCTGCAGCATTGATATTTATATTTTCAAGGAAGGTCGCTATTTCGTCCCTCAACGTGTACACTGCGGCATATCGCCTCGAGTGAGCCATCGGACATTGCAGAAATACAGCATGTCTCCGTACTGAGTCTCTGCATAGTGTATAACGTCTCCGCTTCCACACGCAACGCAATAGACTTAAGCATATATGGCAGCAACAAGGAACTTACATATACATGAAAGAACACGAAGATACAGTAGATACGTGGCGATAATAGAAAAACATATTGCTTAATGGCGCGAGCACGATTACTTTGATGAAACACAAGCATAGGTATGTAGTACTAGCAAAGAGCACACCCATGGATGGATGCTATATTTTTGGCACTGTTGCATAGTGTGGGATGACTTCCAAGTAGACCGATTCATAAAATGTAAGGGTAAGTGGGAGGCTGCAATGGACCAGGAGTCATTTAGGCTGCAGAACTCCAGAGGGCGCAGCTACTCATAATGTAATGGGAACAGTATATAGAAGTAATATGTTGCTCTGATTATAAGGTTCAATATGCGCCAAACATTACATGGTCAATAGAAGCAAAATGCGTTGCAGGCGTAAGCTCAAGCCGCCAGAAGCAATTGGTTTAACTTGGCGACATACATGTTTCGCAGTTTTCACATATATTGGAAATATTCGTGATAGCTACAGAGGAGGAAATGTGTCACGACGATTATGGATTAGTGCAGCGCTGCAATGGTGTCACAAAACGTAAGCAGGCTGAGAACAAGGCGTCCAATCATGTGTTTGGGAAATGCAATCAGTTGATGTGATGAACGGAAATTTGTTTACTGCTTGGTAGACACATGATTCTCAATGCGATTGGAGACTAAAGACATCCCACTACTTCACACGAGAGTTTAATGCGACCAGCTTCAGTGAATGCAACAAAACCAAACTGAGTAACAGTGATGCCTTATGATTATTTCATAGTAAGTGTTAAATAATTAAATCAATGCGCTTGGTTAATGCACTGCACACCAATAAAAAAAGAATACTAACATTGTTTCTAGTACTCGAGTGGCACATTTTTTATATTGCACTGTAAGAAGTGTCAAACAAGGTTTACTTTTTTATTTCTAAAGGAATTTCTGGCCAGATTTCTAATGCACTGACCTCAACATTTTCGCGCCTGAGTTTATGAATATCTGTAATGAGTACGAGTTTAGAACATACGTTCCCAACCTTTTTCAAAGCTGACACCCCTTTCATAAAATTAAAGTAGCATTCGCACTCCCTCCTTTCAAACAAGCGAAGAAATCACAAAACAGTCCGATTTTGCAATATCTTCATTTTTTAAATTAATACTCGTAACCAGGCCCGCAACCGGGCAATTACCCCCCGAAGTTTTTGAAAACATGTTGAGTTGTTACGTGCATTATGTGCTTTATATTGAATTATTTGTATACAAAAAAATACATAGAGAACTTTGCAAATCAAACACGTGGTCCTTCCAAAATGTTCAATGAAAAAGTACGTGTTCTCCCATTCTTCCTTAGAACCCTTAAGGACCGCAGAAGCCGACATATTGTCAGAGACTATTTCAGCCATAAATCGCCAGGCGATAGAGCAAGAGAGATGTTCAAACCCTTGAGGATTCGCCCAAAAAATTTTTTTTGATCTGGGTTTGGAGATTTCTGTGAAGACGTCATAATCGGGGATGTTTTGGCCTTTTTAGCCAAGTTTACCTGATCCTGAGCGCCAACCCAACGAGCCATTTTTTAGCTCAAATTCTTTTTGGAAACTAGGCTAACATCCGCGTCTTTAGAGCCCTTGACTGACATTCTAGCATATCTAAATCCAGAATTATGGCTCAAAAACACCCATTTTTGACAAAAATCATAAAGTTGCAGGAAAGGTATAATTTGCCCTCTGTCGGCAAACCTTGGCAAGCCATAACTCGGCAGCAGATTGAGTTAGAGAGCTATTTAAACCCTCTAAAGACTCGTGAAGTCTTGTACTTTAGAATGAAAAAAAATAACTTTAAGTTATGGGTGTGCAGTTTTTGGTCGATGACATCAAGATTGAGGTATGTTTTGCAGTTATTTATAACGTCATCGCCGAACCAATGAGCCGATTTAGTGGCTCAAAGTTTTTTGGATTCTAGGATAGAATACAAGTCTTTAGAGCCCTTAATCGACTTTCTAGCGTTTCTGGTTCAAAAGCAACGCCAAAAAAATTCCAAATATTCCAGGAATTCCCTGGAGGATTAGTGGTGATTTCGCTAATTAATTTCCGGAAGTTTGGCCATATCTTTGGAACCATAAACGCTAGAAAGTCTATCAAACCCTCTAAAGACTTGTATTATAACCTAGAATCCAGAAAAAAATTGAGCCACAAAATCGGCCCGTTTGGTCGGCTCCTAGGGGATGACGACGTCATCAAAATTTACACAAAATATATATAAACATACTCCCATCATGTAAAGATCAACATAAACCCGACATCAAAAACTGAAAATTTTTTTTTTATTGCGAAGTACAAGACTTTCCCATCTTTAGAGGGCTTGAACAGCTCTCTAGCTCAATCTCATGGCGAGTTATGGCCTTTTACCAAAAATACCCATGGTTACTTTTCGTGGGAGTAGAATTTTACCAATTTTTGGTTTGAGCCATAATTTTGGGTCCAGATATGCTAGAAAGTATATCAAGGGCTTTAGACTCGCCTGATATCCTAGATTCCAAAATAACTTTAGTCAAAAGATGGCTTGTTGGATTGGCGTCCAGAGTCAGGTAACCTCAGCCAAAACAACGCAAAAACACCCCTATTTGTGAGTTCACCCAGAGAGAACCCCAAACCCAAAACTGAAAAATGTTTTTCAATCGAAACTAAAGACTTTCCGAATCCGCAGATGGCTTGAACACCTCTAGCTCTATCACCTGGTGAGTTGTAGCTGAAATAGTCTCTGATGATATATCTGCTTCTGTAGTCCTTTAAGGGGTTTTAAGAGCTTGGCACTCAACATCAACTTTCCTAAGTTTTGTCAACATTGTTAGGTTGCTAAAAAAAATTGGCTAAATATATGCTCAATTACTCTTAACTCAATTCCTGTAAGCACAGTAAATACTAAAATAAAGTGAAACTGTCAAGTACCTTTATGTAATCCTTCTGCAAGCTAAAGCTTTGGAACACTAGAACAGAGTTCCTTGCATTCACAAATGTGGATTGCAGTGTAACAAAAACATTTATTCATGTATGCAAAAATGAAGTTAGGCACGATGAATCATAGCTTTGTTCCAAGCCATTAAGTAACGGTTTGTCAGAAGTATGGAATGCCAGATATTGCAAGGACAGATTCATAAAATATAATGCCACAAGATGGGTCAGTTAGTTACTCTGATTTGTAAAGCGGTTATGGGCTGGTTCTGACTGGCAAGACATACATTGCTGACCCATGCTTTAGAATATCTGTACAGCAGTTACCTGTAATTATGACAACATTAATGTCAAACAGTTGTGTAATGGCAAGAATTTCAGTGTAGCTTCCCCACACGTTTTCTTTACTGGCTTCCTTGAGAAACATGTCAGGATCACCTTCAATGACCATCTACACAACAAGACATCAGCACAAAGAGTGATGTAACATATGATGCAACCAAAAGTTGCATGAGCTTGTATCACCAACTTTCAGTGCCTTACTGTGTAATCTTTTAAATTGTTTTGGATGTGATGCACCACTTCCTTCCTGATAACCATATGCTTTGACTGATCAGAAACTAGAGCTTGTGATATTGCACGGTACAAACAGTTTCCATCAGGGATGATTCGAAACCTAGAAAACAGAAAATCATAAGCATGTGTTCATATTAAAACACACTTTGACACTTCACATTATTAACAAACCTGTTAATTGTACAGGATTAGTACTGTAATATCTCTTTCCTTGAACAGTAGTTGAAAATACAGTGGCAGTGCAAGTGCAGGCTATGTCATCAAGGATAGATATATCACAAGCATTATTAACAGCAATTACATTTATCAGCATCTCTCAAATGCTATCAAAAGATATCAATTAAAACAATTCCAAAATGTGGAAAACCACAAACGTTACCAAGCCTAACATGAATAGTTTTTACTAGATTTTTTTCATACAAACATCAATCTTTCACACCTGTACAAACCATAGCATTTTTCCACATAAGCATCTTGCCTTTGAATTTCAGTCTGTGTTTGTTCTTGTTTTGGCACTGTTTGCAGATTTTTAGTCCAACTTGAAGCCTTGGTACTATGATCATCAGCACTACTTTGAAAGGAATCATGGGCTACATGAATATTACTTAAATGCTGAGACTGAAGGCTTTCATGAATGGCTTTTTGCAAGTTATTATCTTCATCCACATAGAAAGAATTTGATCGTGTAAAAGAAGGCCCCCTGCACAGATAATATTGTGGAACACAATGCAATGCTATTCATGATAAACTTTTCAAATGCATTCAAAGAAATAATAAAATAAAAAAGTAACAATGTTTTATTGTGCTTTTGACTGTGCAACTGTTCATTGCAGTTACTATGTCCATCTTATAAAAACTTGCCATTGCAGTATTTGGGTTAATCAAATTTAGTAAATAAGATTGTCCACAGTTTTATCTTTGCATTATCATGAACAATTATGCAACTTGGTTAAATGGAGGCATAACCTTGGGACACACATACAGAATGACTACGACTACATCTTACAAGAAACAACCTTCAGCTTCTGGCAAAAAAACTGGTTTGTAAGATATGACTTGCTACTGTCTAATGCTCCAATGTAGCTTACTGACTGATCTCAGCATCACATGGCAGGTTGGGCTCAGTTAATGACTTATACACATATCCACAGAACACAGAATATTTAAAATAATCTTGCCATGTACTCAGGATAAAAAGGATTGATCTGTTGACATATAAGGATGTTTTCCTACACTTTGTTTAAATACATACTGACAAAATCACAACATATAATGCTACGGTTTCATCACAGTGCTTGCACTGATGTTTTTCAAGATCAATCTGAGGCACTCATTTAACAGGTATATGGAAGCAGCACTAGGTGGTTATATACACAGCTCAGTAAATGTCTGCAAATTTAATGCCAATTCATATGATAGCTTTCAAAGCTATTAGGCAGGGCTTTATTCATTTGCGACACCAGCTACCATGCACCCAAGAAAAATTTACAGCAATCTCAGAAAGTCAATATATATTTCTATTATACTCCAGCTTGCAAGAGAAAATACATTATATCTTTTTCTACAATCTGCATCATCCAAAGTCTTTTCTAGCTTTACCATATGTAATAATTCAGAGTTTTGGTTTACTATATGCTTGCACAGTATTACTGATGCTGTTATTACTAAGTACTACACATAAAGAAGACTTGAGATTTCAATTCAAAGTAACTGGTCATGTAAAAGGGCAAGCATTTTTCAACACCCCAGGCAAGCTATTTTTCAGGACTTAGTAAATGTGGACAATGACAATTATTTAATAAAAAAATGAAAGGAGTCTTGTATACGATTTAGATAGTCGTGAGAAGATACCTGCTAAAAAACTGTCATACACCAACAGGTGACTGCTGAATGAAAGTCAATCGACCTTTCTTGATAGCACAATAAGCTATCTTTACCTTTCCATGATTTGTAATGAACAACTGCAACACAGGTTCATTAATTTCAAGAACTAGTTACATTTAACACTTTGGTGTCCAGCCGCTTTCGGAGATTTTCGAGAAAAAAACACTGAAACGCACGTGGCTTTGCGCGGGAATTTCTCTGGTCTGGTCATAGCTACAGACCCAGTAAAAGGCTCAAAAGATGCGGCAAGTCTTCTAGTCTGCACTCGAAAAAAATGTTTTGCTTGGGGGGTGCAGACTTTTTGTGAGTGACATCATAAGTGGAGGACTTTCAGGCCACCTTGGCCCACTTTACCTGGCCACCAACCGTTAGATGGTAGTATTTCGCTAATGTTTTTATTGGAAACTAGGCTACAATCCGAGTCTTTTGATACTTTGGATGACTTGCTGGGGTTTTGGATTCAAAAGTTATGATCTAAAGTAATAAAAATATTTGAATAATTAGCTAATTAATTAATTTGTTTATTTTAGATCATAACTTTTGAACCAGAAACATTAGAAAGTCGATCAAATGCTCAAAAGACTCAGACTCGAGCCTAGTTTCTAATGAAAACTTCAGCAAAATACTTTGGCCTAGCGGTTAGACCCTAGGCCAGGTAACATGAACGAAAATGACCCAAAAACTACATCACTTATGACGTCACTAAAAAAAATTCGCAACTCCCAACCAAATAATTTTTTTTCGAGTGCAGACTAGAAGACGGGTCGATCCATTTGAGCTTTGAACAGCTCTCTAGCACAATCGGTGGAGGAGCTATGGTGTTGGTAAGGCAACCGAAAACTGCTGGTTTTAGGCCAAAATCTAGGTACGAATATATCATACGTTGGCTCTCAAAGTGTTAAGAGCAACTTAAAACATACAGACATATATGCACATCTTGTACTTTATAAGATCTGAAGTTGGCTTGCTCACAAACCAGTGACTTGCACTTCCATATACACTCAGTAAATATTTCCATGGTATTTCAACCAGCTGTTCATCTGATTTTTCAGAAAACATGGACATCATCAGATAACAATTTAATTATCGTTGCCTTCGAATGGAAAACAATATAGGTAGCAACATTTTCACTATGAAACCTTAACAAGGAAATAACCAGACTCATAAAGTATCAATAAAAAGCTTTTGTTTATTGCAGACACATAGTCCATATCACAGATGCAATCATAGACATAAGTCATAAGAGCACAAAATGATTAGCCATACAGCAGTGCGCATTACAGAATCGGTGTTTGCACATGACCAACCTTGAGCAAAAGACTTTATGATCACCACAACTGTATTGTCATTCACAAGAGCACAAAAAGTGGTTAGACATATAGTAGTGCATTACAGAATTGGTGTTTACACATGACCAAGACCTTGAGAGGAGCAAACTACTTAACAGCACTTATTACTTTTGGCATACTTGGTTTGTATACATTACATCGTACACACATTTTTTTCTTTTTACTACACAAAAGCAGTACTGATGAGATGCGAACACTGAAACAACAATGCACCAACAACTACTGCAGTTGGTCTCTATCACACAGGAGCTTTGAATAATTGAAGAAACGTGACATTTGAAGCAATTGAATAAAAAAGTTAGGTGATGCGCATTATATAAAAAATCGATACAAACTGTTTCTCACCAAGGCAATAAGGTATCAAAGGTCCTGACACAATAGTTAACCTGGTGTGGGCAAACACCTGCATTTTTTGGTATCAAGCACATGACTCAGTAGGCATTGTTGTATGTAGCATTTAAGCGCTTCATGCTAGTAATACTAGCCTGTGTGTATTTGCTCCATAATTGACAAGCATACATTAGCGTGCAATAGGTACGAAACAGTGTCTTTTACTGGAAAGCACTGATCAAAAGTGCCTCTGAGTTTGTTTCCTGCATAGTAGAGTGACTTCACTTGTCTCTGAGTATCATCATCATCCTTCAGCAGGGTTGTTGTAAAAAAACCCAAGTCCCAACCCAAAAAAACATGTTTTATTTTTGAAAAAAGTCCACTTAAAAAAAACAATAAAACCCATCAAAAACCAACTCTTTACTTTTCCTTTGAAAAAATCTACTAAGAAGTAAAAAATATAAGCAGGACACTTGTACAGTTAACTGTAATTTTTTTAAACCAAACAAATCATATTTTGATAAAAACACTCTATAGATAAGGGGTCACCAAAGTGGTGCTCACGGGCAGCGTTGCCAGATGCTTGACAGATAATATGGCAAGTGTTTCTTTAATTTACGACAAAATTTTGGCAAAACTTTTTTGAAAATAGCAATATTTTTAGCAATATTGATTTTTCATTACAAAATGGCAATTTTTAGCAATATATAGTTTTTTGTAATTTAATTTTTTCCATAGTTTAAAATTTTTTAAGCTTCACAATTACAAATAAGTCTGTTTTATGGGAATCAAAATGTGTGCGCAGTAGGTGAAATATATCAGTAGTTCTCAAAGGGGGCACAATCACCCCATTTGATTAAGGACAATTTTAAGGAAGAATGGGGCGAAAAAAACAATGGGGGTAATAACCAAATAGAGGAGCTAAAGAACACAAAAGGGGTGAAAATGATCAACCACTAATCAATCATTGAGTTATCTTCAGTAACCTAAAGCAATTTTTTCCTTAAATTTTTCACCTGGATCGTCTATGTGTCCGGCTACAGTGTGGATTATTTTCACAAGAATTCTGAACGTAATATCAGTGTCATATAACAGTTGCTTAGTTCAGCTATTTGATACTTTCTTTAAATAAAATTCTGTAAATTTACTACCTTGTGTTTGCTTTATCAGGCTTGGGGCGAAAACAATGTGTCAAGAGTGAAAAGGGGGAGTTGGAATTAAAAAGTTGAGAAACACTGGCTTTGATCACAGACCCTGATTCTTGGCTGCAAAATGATTCCTTATGGTTCATACTTAAAAACTTGAAAGTAATATTTCTGGCCTAGTTGAAAACGGTAAGCAATGTATTTCAGTTTGAGTTTTGATGATTATTTACAGAATTATTACTTTAAATGCATAGAAACCTACACACAGCAAGACCTGAAACAGAAACAGCAGGTCAACTTTAAAATAAATTCACGGTTATAATTGGTTATTAATCAAATGAAACACTAAAACATTTAGAACAATTCTTAAAGCAGTAAATCATATTCAGACATATTATCTGAGCTCTACTTTCTTTGGTACTGTATTAGTTAGATAAATTTTGGTAATATTGATGATCACAATTGGTATTTAAAAAATGGCAAATTTTTGGCATTAAAAATAG
>JGI24159J19872_10006767_pt1 | contig 14996 bp, 10 predicted proteins | sample Ectturendosymbi4_FD_19872 | JGI IMG/M metagenome (IMG submission 19872) | reverse complement strand
CCCCCAGAAATAAACGTGGAGAGGCCTAGGCCCATGCGGCCCCCCCGGTTCCGCCACCTATGACAAACACACACGCTCTGCACAACGCAGGTCGATAAAGAACATTTTCCAACGGGGTTTACCAAATTACCATAGGCTTAAGTGAATTTTGTGTAAAAAGCATGCGTATCGTGCATTTAACTAGTCGAAATACGTATGCATAAGCCTTTCTGATGTGTAGGCTTGCAGAACTCCTGGTGCATGGCACATGTTTAAATTAATACCATTTTGTATCTCAAATAGGCTATAAATATTAACAAATATAGACCAAGGCTAACGTGGACGTAACATGGTTAACATCCATAATCAGCTAACTGCACTACGCTGTTGGGACAATTTAAACTTTGCAGTGACTGCTAAATAAATTCATCTAACTACACTATTAACTCCATTTTGCTGTCTGAACAGCAGGCTGCGTAAATGTGTAACTTTGTTCGTAAGCACCAAATGGTATCTTTCTGCTGTGCTGTACGAAATTCTAGAAGACCACCTGGGCTAGCCATAGTACATTTTTTTACAACAATCTCTACACAAAATACGTTGATCAAGTGGAAGTCTGACATTTGGACGTATACAACCAGCATATAGGCTAGCTTCACGTTTACCACCCCAAGTAATGAATGCTGACGCTTTACGCTCAAGCCTCAAATACGTTTATTACCTGATAAACGTATGAAAAATGATCAGGTAATGTTATTCTACGTAACAGCGGCAGGTATTGCTCTGTCTATAAATTACAGGACAGAATAGAATACGGATTGACAAACACTTCACTGATTTCTAGTGTTTCATATTTCAGTTTGGAGGGTTGAAGCTTGCTTTGGGGGGCTAAGCTCAAAAACGTTCTCCTGTGACGACGCGACTGAATTTTAGGCCCTGTGACAGCGCGGCCCACAATTGGGGGGCATGGAGGGTGGCTGATACGGCTCTGATAACGACACGATAAGGTTGAGATGAAGAAGCTTACCATCTCTCGACAAGATCAGGCACTCAACATTTGAATGTGCACTTTGCATTAAAACTGTAAGCGGTCCTTTGTATCTCGGACTCCCTTGAAACACAGTGAGGGGGTCCGGAGCCCTGACCTCATTAATCCGCAACCCATATTGCTAGTACGACGCTATGCGTCAAAGGATAGCGTTCAGTGACTATAACCTTGCTGAAAGAAGTGACCATAACAACATGTTTGATTACAAACATCAGCCGAAAATAGGCTGTTTATTNAACATCCACACCACAGTGTATTGCGTGAGGTGCAGATTACTTTTAACATAAACATAGCATGGCGATACACAACAGATATACACTACTTCTGCATACTTGCGTAAAACAAACTGCCGTCATCCAAGCGTTAAAAGTCACTCGCTTGTCTACCACTGCCTTAATCACAATGGTAACTAAAGGCAAGTAAGCAGAGACAGCAGGAAAAGGTCTGAAGAACAAGAACGCATTGCAGCAAATGTAACTGAATAACCTGCAATGAAAGGGATAGTTTCCTTTTTGACAACTTCAAAATATGTATGATCTGCAAATGTTTAATTCGATGATGAGTCAGCACAAAAGCAGCACAGAGTTGCAAGCCCGTAGCCAGGTTTTAAGGTTTGGGGGAGAAAAAAAAATTTTAGGGGGGAAAGAGTTTTATTTTTAATATATGTTTATAACACATTTTTCTCGGCACAAAACATTGCGGGTAGACGTGTCCACACAAATTCAATAGCGAATATAACTGAAGCCAGCTGTTACTCCCACATGATATAAATGAATAGGTATGGGAGCATTAAAAAGCAAGTGTATACATCACGAAATGCAGCCAGCATGCACGACAAGAACTAATGGGCATAACAACGTCCAGGCTTCGCGAGATGATAGCCATAAAATATTGGGGATCAGTGTTTGCGAAAATTACTGTTTCGCATGTCTTAATGTCTGAAACTTAACAAATTAAATTTCAAACCATCATCACTATAAACGTACTTCTTGCATTTGAGTCCAGCCTGCCCACTGTCAGCTCAGACGTACACTATTAAAATGTTGGCGAATGAAGTATGGTGTTCGGCCCAGACAGCTGCAGCCTTTGCCGCAGTTAGTCTTTTACTGAATAGACAACAGTCGAATGGATATGTGAATGTATCATCACCGTTTTCATTGCAATTCCGTGGGTGCAAAACCGAGTTTGAAAATTCAACTGACCGATATGCCGAAAAAGTTCGTGTTTTTTCACGTAGTGATAACAGGCGTAGCAAAGGGCCCATTTCCCCCAGAAATTTCTGGCATATCTTGTCATTTTGTGCTTTGCGAGGTGCTGACCCAAACAAAATACTGTTGCTCGCTTAAAGTCAAAAGATTTGGCCTCCAAAAACATTTTGGGCTGGCTACGCCACTGAGTGATAAACGCACTGGGCAAAAATGAACGGACACTTTTTCGCCAGCAACAAAATCACCCACTATCGTAATCTTTCAAGGTATTTCACAAAGAAAGAACCATTTTGATTCAGGCGAACTCCATATTGTGCATGCCTGGTTTCCATANATTTACATCCAAAAAATCTCAAGCAACATTAAATTAATTGACTGACGTACGAAAAAGGATTTCCTGNGATTGCGACCAGCAAACATCGCCACGTGGTGGTGTTGCTGAGAATGGTCGACGTTTTCACCAGATTTTTTGATCACCATACTCTACAGTTGCTGCCTTTGGTTATGCCCAAGATAAAAAGGTCAAAATATGCTTCCCTCAAAGAGTGACGACATAAGTTTTATTCCAGTGTCGCTATATCAGCATCACATCTCTGTTTGATGGCTAGTATCTTAAATTCTAAAACAGTTCTAAAACATTAACACTTCAATTTCAAGATTTAAGTTTTAAAACGCAAATTGACATGACGTGACAATATCACGCTGGCTGCATTCATGGAGGTACAATGTCAACTGTTAACGTACAGAAAACGATAAAAAATCTTCCAGGATTTATCAAACAGGTGGGGCAGCTTTCTAATATCCTCTTCCAAAACTTGGGAGCAAAGCGTCACCTTGTGGTTGCGGTATTAGTTTCATATCCATGGCAACGACAAATGCTATTTCATTACAATCTAACATTGTTTCGTCAAAAGCACAGCACCGCGAAACGAAGCAAAGCATAGACAGCCGAATTCACAATGCGCACAAGAAGCAATTGGAAGTACACCACTAAGTGACTTTAGCGAGATGACCGTGACGCTAAAGTTCAGCTTCGTAAAACTGCACGGCTTTCATATACCGCAACCACTGGCGAAGTAGCCAGACATCAAACTTGGCACCTAAGTGCCATGAGCGCTGTTCCGGCAAATCCACACGTGCTCTCAGGGGCGGATCCAGCCAGTAAGTTTAGGGGGGGACGATTTCAGTAAAATTTGGTAGTCAAGTCTCATTACGGATGAACGACTGAAAGAGAGATGAAGTGAAGTACACTTCACTACACTGATGCGACAAAACAGTGGACGGAAAAATGGCCATATATCGCGAATGCTGTTTTCCAAATAGGTAAATAAAGTTGCATGTTTTAAGCCTTCGTATTTTTTAGGGGAGTGGGGGGGGGACGATCGCCTCCCTCTGGATCCGCCCCTGCGCAATATGATGTCACACAGCGGTATATGAACATAATCTACAAATGACGCAGATTCGAGTGCCTCCACCACTGCGCCATACAAATATCTTACTATACCAAGCAGTGCTTTAACTAGAAAAGTGAAGTAAGCTTAGGCCAAAATTACAGTAGGTTCGCACTAGCTTGAAGTTTTCCGCAAGTACAAAGTCAAGTTCCATAATTTTCAATACTAGATTACAGTGCTTAAGCCAGCGGTAAACAACTAGGTTAAACACGGTTACCGCGGACGATCTTCGCAACCTGCGCAGACAAACGAGCGTTATCAATTCGCGAACTAACTTCAAAGCATACATCGCATGCTTAAATAATGAAAAGTATGCGGTCTACATCTTCACCATCGCGCATGGTGAGAGGACGGAAATCCAAAGTAAACCCCAAGCCGAGATGCAGTGTAGCAGTCGTCAGGACTTGCAGTTCATCAGCTAAGTACAAGAGGAATGCATCCCTCCAAGGCAAATGCTTCGGGCCAATCACCGTATTTATTTTTCTCTTTCTCGTTTTTGATGATCTGGAATGAAACAGAAAACATTAAGATAAACGAAGGCTTCACCAAGCAACATGTGCAAAGAAAAAACAAAAAGAGCCTATGTTCAGCGCTGCAAGCAAACAGCACCCGTGTCAAGCGAAATTTCTGACTTCACACCATGTGCGCATGCACAGACTGATATTCTACATAGAAAACATGCTGATAAAACTGATTATTAGGGCTTAGGAATTCGTGTTTAGGTAAGCGTGTCGGGTTAGGGTTTGGATTAGGGTGAGAAAAAGAAAAATTATTGAGGTCAACAACAAGGTCCAAAATTTTTCATTGGTTAAAGTTCTTCCCGTGCTAAAGCTTGTTGTGGGTACCTGACATCTAACCAAAATGTTTTAATTTACACAACACACGTCGATAAAGTAATTGCCAGACTTTATTTCTTTATTCTGAGAAGCAAAATAACTGAAAACCAACAACAGGTCAGAAATTTCGCTTGACACCGGCAACACACCTGCTCCAGTCCTTGTCCTTGTTTTACGTTCATTCCGCCGACAAACGACCAATTATCTCTGAACGACAAATCTTTCGCAAACTTGCTGCCGAGTTGCGTCAACATCGTCTTGGCTTCTTCATCGAGTCTGAATTTCACAAGCGACAACAACGTTAGGCGCTAGGAAACAGTACTGCCATTAAAAAGAGATATCACCAACGCCATCATACTATACAATCGTTTACAAGGCAAAGAACTGTCGTAGTGGCCCGGGTTGCCAGATCTACCTTTTGCCAAGCAGCCAAATCTATCCAGAAAAGAGCCAAAAAAGAACCAAATTCTAAGATAAGAGGCCAAAAAAGGGCCAATCATTTTTCCAAATTTATTAGCAGTTACAAAATCATGAACCCATACTTAACAATTTATTGAATGGCAGTGTTCCTCAATGACAACTGTAGCTCAACAGGGAGATAAGTAAATGATGAAAGATCGTAAGAGAACAACTTAATTTCCATGTGTAGCCATAAATTGAGATAAAGTTACCATCGTCGGTAAGTGCTAAAGCGATCAACAACAATCTGAACAAAACCAACAAACACGTGCACCACCTTAGTAAATTGCAGTAAGTTAGGTAATGTAGCAGTTCTCACTGCTACTTCTACACCTGCAGCAAGCAACATGCATTCTGATGAACTTACTAAACTTTCATATTAACTCAGAATCGCTAAGGATCCTAACAAAATTTTCCAATCGAAAACCTTCAAAATATAGGAATTTGGTGAAAATCTGCAACCAATTAGTCAAAAAAATGAAAAAATGTGGTTTCTCAGAGAGGACTCAGGGTGGTCAGACCTAATTCTTGCAAGGGGCCAAATCTGTCCTGGAAAAGGGTCAAAAAAGAGCCAAAGGGCCAAACGAAAATTTTGGAGCCAACAAGTGTTATTTGGGACCAAATTTCTGAAATTTTACCCCAAAAGGGCCGACCTGGCAACCCTGGTAGTGGCTGTACACAGTCTAACACCGGCTCTGATGTTGTTGAGCGTCGACTGTGATTACGATACAATACTGTTTGTGCGTATCGTGCACCTGTAAACTCGGGTGTGGGTGCGCATACACAGTGTCTATGTCTATTAGACACGTGACGGTTTTTATTCAACACCTCGTATTCTTTGCCAGAATACGGTGTCGTGTGTTTTCTGCTCTGCGATCGCGAGCCACACGGTGTCCACCAAGAAAAGCTCTGTTCGTTACTGCTGTTGAAATAAAACTGACGCAGTCACAAACAAACAGGAGACTGCTTCCTAAATGGTATCTACATAATTAGTTCCCAGACCGGGTATCTCCACACTGACAAGAACAACCGTATCGGTACGTTTAGGAATACAGGTGCTCCCAAATACAAATACCCTTAAAACATGCGGTAAAATGATCGGGGCAAAAGTAGCAGCATCATGCTTTCAACACGAGGCGGAAACATGAACTTGCTGAGCTAAAGACGTTACGTTCATAAGCAGAGGCGATTTATGCTCCTGATCAGTGTTGCCACTGGGGTCAGTCTCGTCACATTGTTGCCTTTTTCAACATCAGATAACATCAGATTTTTACGTTACAGTTTAATACAAGCTAAATGCTTCTACATCGCGAGAATGTACAAGCGATAACCCATTTTGACTTCAAAACAGAGTGAACTATCGTCATCAAATGGAGAATTCATCATCGTCCAGGACTCTCACAAATGCAACTCCAAAAATGCCTAGAACAGTAGCAAAAAATCCCTAAATCTGTCGTGGTGCCGTATAACATCGGAGGGCCAATGATAAATGTTAAGAATAGAACCAAATATAATTTGTAAAATGAACTGCAAGTAGTTCATTTCATACATTTTCATACTTTTCCGAAAATCCCTAAGAAGGATCAAAAGTTCCAATCTAGGGACAAAATCCCTAAAAGTGAGAGCACTGCTATCGTCATCAAATGGAGAATTAGATCATGCGTAACGCATGTATTATTCCCAACGCCGTGAAGTGAGCTTCTTTTCAGTTTTGAAATGATAGCCAAGCACATGTGAGGGTAAAACACCGATGAAAGAAAGTTAACAATCACGAATCTAACTTGTTTTCAGCTTAGGATAGGAAACGTTGGAAACTAAAGCAGTAGCCCAGTCAACATCAGATTTGTCACCAAAACATCAGACATCAGAAATTTCTCTGAAAACATCAGATCTGATGTTAAAACATCAGAAGTGGCAATAGTGCTCCTGATCACTTTCGTTTCGCTACAGAGCATGGCATTTCACGCGCAGAGAATCACCCGATCCAACAGTTCGTCAATATTCGAAAAATGCCGGGGCATGATCAAAGGTCAGTATCACTCTCCACAAACCGTTAACTGTGGCCAAAACATAAATCGTCCAGCCGTGGGAGTACGACATCGGAAACTACCAACTAACTGAAATGGCGATAAGCATGTTAATCGAGTATCTTTGTTCGATACAACCAAAACTTGTCGCCACGAGCTAAACCTTAAGCAAAAAATTCTGAATACCGAAGAGGGTTCTAATGAGTTATGTCCCATGAATGAAGTGGATAGTATAGCAAGGCATGTTAAGTTTTCATCTTGGTAAATTTTTGTGAGGTTTTGCTTTTCTACTTATGTTCGTGGTACAGTTTAGCGTGATCACAGTTCAGAGATTTATGTGAGCACGTGTTTAAAGCACAAGTCAACGTTACGAAACTTGGTGATTGGCTGCTGTAGCACGAATCTGAATGTTTTACGTGACCTTCGAAATTTTAACTAAGTTTCTTGCAAAGAACTAAAATTACAGTTGAATTACAATACGTTGCAGATATCTGTAAATGACCGAGAGTTCAGACACAGGTTTCGATAGTTTTTTTATCAACTGATGAGTGTAGTGCCTTTATTCAATTAGTGCACCTTCTGCTACAAGAAGTTTAGTGCTAAATTTTTAGTTGTATCTGTAAATGCATGCAAGTTGATGAAACAAAGAGTTTGTTAGAGCATAGCTATGATTAGGGTTGCCAGATGTGTTTTGCAAAAATAGCGGCCTTTTTTTCAACAGTGAAAAAAATCTTATCATCGAATAAAATAGAAAGGCATAGGCCAAGTTGTTGTAGTTTTTAGTGAACAGTGCGCATTCCAACACTTCCCATCCATATCTTTGCCATGGGCGATAGTAACAATGATTGAGGTTAAAACTTCATCCAAGAGATTAATTTTTGTACATTAATCACATTCACGATGAAAATTGCTTTGTACGAAAAGAAATTTAAGAAAACATTGAATCAACATAACTTGGTAACAGAGCCGTATCAGCCGCACTCCATACCCCCCAATTGGGGGGGCCTACGCTGTCGCAAAGGGCTCAAATTTCAGTTCCGTCACCACTTAGCCCCCAAAGAAAGCTTTGACCCTCCAAATTGAATATGAAGCACTAGAAATCAGTGAAGTTAGGGGGCCTTTTGAAAGAAAAGTGCTTATGCATTACAGTTACTTTGGGGCCCCTTTGAAAGCAAGGTATTTACATATTACAACTGCTGTTGGGGGTTCCTTTGAAAGCAAGGTACTTTACACCTTACAGTTGCAAAGGGGGACCGAGGCAAGTGCCTCACTTGCTTCCTTAAACACACCACTGTATATGACCCTGACAGTGATCTTATATGAGAATATGAAACCGATTGAATACGTTCTGCTTTATCCGATATGCGTACTTTCTCACCTGATGTGCGCATGATGTAAACACTGTAATGTAAAGTATCTTTATATTGATATCAAGTTGCTGATGAATTTATCACTTCAAAAAACACTGATTTCACGCGATTTGTCATAATTAAACCTAGACACACAGGTCGACTAAAATACAGATCTGGCTGGAAAAACCCTCAGTGGGAGGCCCTGTTCACATGTGGCAAAACGCCTACTACTGTAACTTGAAGTGAACATTTGAAATTTGATTCTGTATTATTGTTATGCAATAACGACCAATAGTACAACAATCCGCTGGCAAATTTCGCAGCCTGCCTCTGCAGGCAAAGGGAGCGAACATGAGCGAACTGCGCTGAGCGTGTCGGGGGCCTCGCGGTCACGACTTTGCCTCAGGACATAACCAGGGGGGACGAAGCCGCCCCTAAAATTTGTTCGCTNTCCTTGGAAAAATGTGTTGGACAATTTAAAAATATTGGACAGATTTTTANAAATTTGGGCCCCTCTCAGAAAACTCTTCGCAACACCTGGTGTCCCAAGGTGGTTATGGGCCTGCTTTGCCCTGGTGGGCCTCANGTTCATTTATCCGGCCCTGCCTACATGCCTAGTCGTATACGTCCAGAAGTCAGACTTCCACTTGATCAACGTATTTTGTGAAGTGATTGTTGTAAAAAATGTACTATGGCTAGCCCAGGACTTTACTTATTTTGTACTGCATAGCAGCAAGATACCTTTGGTGCTTACGACCAAAGCTACACATTTCCGCAGCCTGCTGTTCAGACAGCCAGATGGAGTTAATTGTGTAGTTAGAAGAGTCTATTTTGGGGTTTATCCCAAAACAGAGCAGTGTAGTTAGTGGATAATGGATGGTAACCGTTGCGTCCACGTAGGCCTTAGTCTATATTTGTTAACGTTTATAGGCGATTTGAGATACAAAATGTTGTTAATCTAAACATGTGCCATACATCCGAAGATTAACAGTCCAGAAACCAGCAAGGCTTATGCATGCGTATTTCGGTCAGTAAAAAGCCCAATGCCCACCCTTTATAAGCATATTTCACTTAAGCTCCTGGTAAAGTTTATCCATTTGCGCTAAATAAAGAAAACGTTCAGCGCGGCGCACATGCTTTGACCAGCCTCATGTTTGTTCCTTCGGTAATATTGTTTTCATAACTGAACGATAGGAATGATTCTGATTGCCTGCATTTTTTTCACATTTGCATTTCATTACGACATCTCTAAATAATCGCCGTCAATTAAATGACAACGATTTACGGCCCAATTCCTTTTGTTAAGCTCGTTCAAAAATTTTAGTTGGAAACTATAAGCCTGTCATGCGTATTTGCCGGAAAATGTTTATAATTAATTTGCACAATCTGCAAATGTTGTTCATGTTGTGAATTCAAAAACTTTCAGTATACCTAGCCCCCCGCACAAACATGAAGGCCCCCAATGGAAGACTTTCTGGCGACGGTTCTGCTCAGGCCCGCAGAGACAGTGGGGCAGTTACCCCAAATCTTTTTTGTGCCTCCGAAAATTTGTTTTGCTCTGAAAAATTTGTTTTAAACATATGATAAAATCTTTCCCCACTAAAAATGTATTTTTCACCCAACCTTAAAACCTGGCTACGGGCCTGATTCTGCCAAAATCGTGTTTTGTTTTGAAGACCATTCGGCCTCGAGATGAAGCATTATGTCGAACATTTTTTTATAAATCATCATTAGGGGGGCCTCTGTAAGCATTTTGGGGGGCCTAGAGTTGGGCTGATACGGCACTGCTTGGTAAGACTTATTAAAATATAAATTTCAAATCTGTTTTCTACGCAGTCGAGTATAAGGTCCACTAGTCGCTACAATGTCATGCATTCTTCTGCAATAACCTGTAGTAGTTCAAATAACAACTCTGCTTGCATTAGTTTCTCGATTAATTGCCAAAAAATGCTCATACTGTATGTATGAGTCATACAGCAGCTCACCTTTAGGACCAGGGCTTCCANTCTGTAATTTCTATTAAACCCAGATTGTNCATGAAAAAAAAACATTTACCTACCAAAAAAAACCCGGAAATGCAAAAAGACACATGAATGCAAATACATGAGGTAAAACGGTGATTAAAATACTGATTTACTTATAGTTCCTTTTTTAAATNTTGTGTCTGCAGCTTTAAAATTAACATTTGGATCACTTTTCTGTTACCCAAGACATTTTATATTAGCTAATAAAGCTNATAACATACTCCGTTATCAACATCTCCCACTTTTCAGCCTTTGTTACATAGTAGCCGTTTTGGTGGCTTCTTGACAATGCTTGTTTTGCATTTTCCTTAACAGTCTAACAAGTAAAAATAGTTTTTCTAGTCATGCAGTAAAATGCGGCAAACTACAAATATAGCTATTAAATCATAAAGTATTGCAAGCTCCGAGTTATCTAAGCCATCTTTTATGTTACGCCGACAATACCAGAAATCAAGGATATTTATTGAACAAGAACTTACGTTTACACTTGATATAACCTCCAGCCTGTTTTTTGCTGAGGTGTTTTGGTCATTTGTCTCATATTAGTATTAACATTAGCCATGACAGCATTCACTCTTTTTATATTTTCGGACATTATGACCGAATTGACTTAATTTTTTTGTCATTTAAAAAAAATTTGGTCGATGACAGAAAAATGACCGAAAATACCCGAGCTTCCGACTGATCTTCAGGCACGAGATGGGCAAAATGTCGGGTTACATTTGCCACTGAACTTGGATCTTTTGTGAGATCTTGAGCTGCAAAGAAATCTAAAATTCCCAAGCGTCAAATCCTTAGTCCAATGCAAATTGTTTTTTAATTTGCATGAACAGGGAAACCAAAGAATTTGGACATTCTGTTGTAAACTTTGTTTCATCAAATTCTTCAGCTGGCATATGGGATAACAACCATTCACCCAAATGCAAATCTTTCACTTGTTTATACTACCATTTGTTATGATGTTACTTGTGCTGTACGCGCAAATGCATGGCTGTCTGTACTGGATGGTAAGCAATCTACAGTATTTCATAATGATATTGATACGGGTGTGAAACTGACTGAAGACGTTTTGTTTCACCATTTTAAGTACTTTTTTCACCTGATGATCGCTTGTGAACACTGAGTGCAATGACCAGAAGATGTTTATTTTACTACTATATTTACTACAACTCGTTGCCAATGCTATCTTCAAAAAAACCCAGATTTGATAGGATTTTTCAAAATTAAATCTAGACACCCAGATGGACTAAACAAAAAAACAGATCTGGGTGGAAAAAAACAGCAATGGGAGCCCTGTTTAGGGCAAACGAGTATGGTAAGTATGACTAAACAATGGAATAGAGAAAACAAAGAGACTATGAGTATTCTTAAAGTTACAAGTAATAAAATTTGTCTTCATTTTGAGGTTAAATGAGCTTCGCTGAAGGAACTGTCCTGACAAGTTTCAGTATTAGAGTCATTATAATTTGAGTTCTGCGTTACTTCCTTTTGGAGTACTCCAATGTATAATTTGAGTTCTGCGTGACTTCTTTTTGGAGTAACTCCAATATTTTCAAAATACCGGCTTCTTATCGACCTCTGCTAAAATAACAGTAAAGTAACGGTCAGGCCGGTGAAACACCGGCCATCTGGCACCCTAGCTATGATTGCAAACTGAATTGTTTTCTAGTTAGTAATTATGGTGCAGTCAGGAGCGGATTGAGGGGGGCGATCGTCCGCCCGAAAACCTAAGAAAGAAACTTTATTCACTATGATTTTCGACAATTCGGAAAACGGCATTTGCGATATAATGCCATTTAGTCGTCCATTTTTTGTCACAGCAGTGTTGTGAAGTATACTTTATCCCTTTTACAGTAGCGAAGCCGTTATGAGACTTGACTTCCAAATAATACTGAAATCATCCCCTCTAACCTTGCTGGCTGCATCCACCCTGGGTGCAGTTGATTGTTATTGTTCCTTAGCATTGCTAATGCTTTTGCTACTGTTTGGTGTCCTTCATGAGGTGATACTTTTTATGGAATGTAAGCAATTTCGTAAACCAAACCGCAAATTATTTTTCAACTCAATTTATTGTTTTAATCACTAATTGCTAGTTGTAAAAATAAGTTAAACAGTCAATTGGTGTTATTTTTTGCAATGTTGTTGCAATTGCGTTAAGTAATTAATATAAAATAAATATTCATGTACTGACGTTTCAGAAAACTGTTTGTGGCGCTGAATGTTGCAGATGTATTGCTTTTTGTATATTTTTACGTTTGCTCATGTGTGTACATTTTACCATCTACATTTAAGTCATATTCCCAAGTTAAACTAAATAGAAAAGGTGTTTTTGAATTATGAAAAGTCTGGTATGTGATATTTTACCACTGGTCCTTATTTTGATAGTGCCATGCACATTCTAAAATCAGACATTTGTGGCGTTTAAAAATGCTAACAAATGGATGTTGTTATCTTTTATAAATGCCATGTAAAATGTTCTCCGTTAGAAATTGATTAGCAACTTCAAAGGTCAACTGCGGAACATTTAAAAAAATGCCGTTTTTTTACAGAACATATAGCACTTAGGGATTAATTTTTGTTATGAGTTGCTTAGACTATTTCGGCGTGGTAATACGAATCGGAGTTGATGTCTTCAAAATTTTCATAGTCAGAGCAAAAGCCCTTAAAGCAGTAGTGGAGTCCAAAACATGTGACTCCACTCGGGTCTGTTCTACTTTTGAGGCAAAAAACGGAAGTTGAGGAAAAGACTTACAACCAAACCGGCTCTGCATATCTCGATTGCGTTAGACTTACTTGTAAGCAGCATCATCGTAGGTAGTGATTATCACGATTTCGTGTGGTTTCAGTTCCTTCAAAAATGCTTTCAGTTCTGTGCTATCTGTGGAAAGAGAAACACAAAAGAGTGATGGCAGGATCACCTTTTCACATACAATTCCAGCAAAATTTATTTGAAACTACATTATGTAATAAAAATAACATGACGTATGTTGTCACAATTTTAAGGAGCACGAGTGTACTCCTTGCTATATGTGGTATTCAATTATAAACATGATAGAGAAACTATCAGAAGTTATATGCAGGTAGAGCAAAAGGCTAAAGAGGTCAAAAATCCAAAAAGTTGAACACCCGCGCGGTCTGGCGCCACCGGCGCCAAAGGTACCGCAGTCGCGCCGCAGATAGCCCTGTGTGCATCGGCCTTTATTAAATGCAGATGCGGGTCGCCGTTACAAGTTTATTGAAACTGTCACCAGGAGCTCATGCGACATGTTTGCTCTGCCTTAATTATATGGAAAAATTCATGTGCACTGCTTTACCGACACGTCTGCGACCTGCTTGCTAATTGGTGAGTTCGCACGCTTTTTGTTTTCATCAAGCTTACCGTTAAAGAAATACACATTTGCTTCTACAAATTTCTAGAAACAAAGCCTTCACCTTTTCCATACAAATCGAACACAAGTTGTTTCGTGGATTTCCCAGTTTTGCCGTCAACGAGAGCAACGTTCATGCCACGGTCCACATTGTTCAGGGAATTTTTCATAACACTACGAAAACAAAAATGTCGAACGTAAAATTGTTATGACAGAATTAATTCAATCAACTGAGAAATACTGACACGTTCATTACTACTAGTAATATTGAAAAGAGGTTGCACATTCAAATGCATAGCACAATAATAATCGTCATCCTCTTTGTCGTGCTTCTTTTATCGCTACTCTGTGCGCCGAGTATAGCCTTTGCAAAATGACTAACTGTTTCGAGATTGTTTGCAACAGAGAGAACAAAACAATGACATAATTCTTTTGAATTCTGAACAAAACTCATGATCCCAAAAATTTCTCTTTGGGCAGAATCGCACAAATGATCAAATGGTAATGCAACAGAAGGACACATTGGGAACAACAAGCAAAGCGAGTTTTAGTTAGTCGCAGCATTTTAGATAACAGTGCAAAAGGTACCTATAATTATAACTGCGCTAAACTTAAGCGAAAATTATCATCGAAGGTATTGCATGACAGGAAGTTATCGTTGAATGTCTCGACACATGCACAACATGAATCAGCTCAATCGATATGGAAAACACTAGTACGTTTGGTTTGACTGGATCTGAAGCAGTAAGGTTACTTCTTTTACATGTCCACACTGCTCTCAGTAAAATAAACTGAAGATAGTTGGTTGAGGAAAATTATAGGACAGAAAGCTAACAAGGTTGTTGTATTGATGATTGTTAATGATTCCAATAACGGCAGGTATATTCAAAGACCATGAAAGGTCTTTGCTGAACTAAACTATACACAACACAGTCGACTCAAATTTATTAGCTATGGTTTTATACACCCCATCAGCTTTGAAACGAAATGCCACTGTGCATTGGCAAAACGGGTGTTGCCATAAGTTGTACACTAAACACAAAAGCATTGAATATTGTTTGGCACTGAGAAATGCAAAACATTTTGACTGTTATGCCCACAACCTTGACTTGCTTCCGTCCACATTGACTTTGACTTGATACCCGTCGGCTTTCAAGCGGCCCTCAATTTGAACCCTCACTACAGTAGTGAATATTTCTTTGCCAGTTCTGTTTTATTTCTTACTTTTTTTGTTATTAAACTTT
>JGI24159J19872_10006765_pt1 | contig 14998 bp, 9 predicted proteins | sample Ectturendosymbi4_FD_19872 | JGI IMG/M metagenome (IMG submission 19872) | reverse complement strand
GTTAGAAAACAATGATAATATTCTCCTGTGCTCAAACAAGAACATGAAAAATAAGCAACTGTTCATTAAAAATGCCTCATTTTTACCTAAACGGCAGTTGTGTGTTACAGTAAACCTCAGTAAATCCGGATTCGGTTAATCTGAATTTTCGCCGGAACTGGATGAACTGGTGGTACGAATGATTTCTGAAGTATAACGTTATGAAAATCTTAGGTTTTCGGATTTTTTAATCCGGATCTTCGCCAATTCCGGATAAAATCTGCTCTTTTCGCATCTCGTAATTCGGATTTTCTGTACTTCCACGCTGTTGTGTTCTTCAGTGTACTGACTAGTATCTAGAGATAATTATGATAACAATGACCAAAACTGAGCGCAACATTCGACTTCGAAGAGACAACTTTGACGTCACCCCCGGGCATAGCATGACACGTTGAATATCACGTTGTAGCACTACAGTTTCAGTCTATTAATCAGTGTTGAGTGTGCGAGTGCAAAGCTTTATCCCCGAGTGTATTGTACTATGGACTTGGCAGGGGATGCCCCGGGATGGAAAACGTTACTTTCTACATAGAGGTACTTTTTATGGACCAGGTTCAGAAATCTACGCATCAGCCCCATATCCCAATTTTTTCGCAGACAAATAATCAAGAATTATGAACTTAAGATTGTTCGTAACTGCCTGGATATGGCGGTAATAAGTCTGATATGCCAATGCAAATACATCAGTAAATTCGTTTTGCTTCTGCGAAAATCTGCCGTTGGGTCGTAAGTGCTGTAACTGTGTTCAATTTAGGTCAGTGGTCTTCAACCTTTTTTTTCTATCGCCCTCCTACAGAAACTTTGCTTAAAAATCGCTCCCCATTTATGCTTTTAGTGTTGGCTAAACTGTTATTTCAATTAGAAAATATTTCCATGCTAATGCAATAAACGGCCAATCTAGCCAACACAAGAAAACGAACAAACAAAATGATTGCAGTTGCATTTGGAGAAAAAATGTTAATCACTTTCAAAAACAACTACTATGAACCTTGCCCCTGACTTTTTGTCTGTAAATTTCTTGAAGCAGATTGGATCTTGGTCAGCTTAGATCGTATGACGTTTCCACCGGTCTTGTTCGGGTCAAGACGATTGCGTTATTTACTACGCATGCGCATTACTGTGTTGAAGCCTTGCTCAGCAACACCCCTCGTGGAAAACTTTACCAGTAATAAGAGCTCAACTTTTTCAAACTTCCGGAACACGCTCACTACACTTGATCCAAAAGTCTGGCCATCCGTGTTAATGAAATAAGGCAAGGATTTCATCTGGATTTCGATGAAAAATTCCTGGACGTGTAATCGCATTCGCTTATGTTAGTCAACTGGTAAAAAAGCACTCCACCCAGTCACTTTCTAGTTCTATCCAATCCAACTTTTCAGCTATATATTCACAACAGAAATACGCCCAAAACTACAGGTGGAAAAAAAGATTTTTGGAATTTTCGTTTAGCTAAGATGGGTGTGTTTGGACTTCTTTGCTAGTCCAAATTATCCCTTTAGTCCAATATACTGTCATACTCTGTCATTAGTCAGATGAACACAGTACAGCTATATCCGCAAGCACAGTAAAAGACTTAAACTGACTGAAGAAGTACGATAACACTTTTAACAATTTACGGCTAACTGTAATTAATTGTACTAGTCATTTATTGCTACGTAAAATCGTTTTGCCACAGTCATTTTCCCATATTTTTTTCAGTAGAAAGCACTTGGTTCCACTGGTTTGCCCAAGTTACTAACCAAAGTTTTTAAAACACCTGATAACGGGCTATGACATGTTTTGCCTACTAAACAATATTTTGGTAAGGCTATACCGAAGACTACATGAAGTCTTGTATCAAGGAAATTTTGCTAATAATAACACATGCGGTTGGAGGCATTTGTGACAGTTCACGGCGAAAAATAATTAGGCAAAAGTTAATCACAACTCTTCATCGCAGCGAATCTCGATGTAATGATTCAGCCCTCTATAAGTAACAGAGAGATGGAGTTCGGCCGATTACGTATTTTTGATATCTATATCAGTGTTGGACATTTTCATCCAGCATAAGTATAATAATGCATGCTATTGTACACGAGAAAAGTCCAAAATCCCGCGCGTGTTGATATGTCTACAGACTTGCAGATGCTGTTGCTTGATGTCCCTTATTTGAAGCTCCTCATGCAACGACTGGGTTAACACACTGCCAAACTACTTAACTACTTGTTGCAGCAGTATCTCAACAATTTTGTTTCAAATAATAGGCTAAACAATATGCCTGAAAATTCGTCAGAACCGCAGTGCTTGGCTCCCAAACAGTAACACTCTGCATGCAGTGGTGTAACTTGGTGCAGGGGCAAGGGGGATATCTGACCACGGGCGCAGCACTTTGGGGGCGCAAAATTGAGGTCGGACTGTTACGCACTAATGGCGAAATGCCAAATGTAAGCGGATACTAATTATTATGATTTAGAAAATGTCGAATGCCAGCGGCCGCTACGCAGTTGCGAAATCTCATCAAGATCACCATGGTTCGCAAAGCGAGCAATTACGAACCCTAGTGCCGTTTCAAAGCGAAGTTTCTGTCTCCAGCTATCAGCGTTCGGATGTGGTTTGACTCACGGTTGCATCACAATCCTATCAGATAGCCAGGGTTGCGAACTTTGCGATTTCGCGCTTATTCTATAGTGGCGTCACTTGCCGTCACAATGGGGCGGGAATCCAGCGTTCACAGTGCGTGCAGTGGGTTGTATTGCGCATGCGTTTAGAGCAGCGATGAAACATAAAGCATGTTGTTACCAGTGGTGTGCAGAGAAGTTGAAAACAAGGCGACGGCCCCGGGAATCAGGCGGGATGGCACCGAAAGGATGAAATTGCAAAAAGTGCACTTTATTGAAATCTTGCAACCAGACCAGGAGTGCAAAATTTTCTGTGAATATTAGGAGCACGCAGATATTTTTGTAGCGCACACATGGCGTCAGCTTTGTCATACAGCATTCGTATGCATAAAGTAGAAGACAAATAAAAAATAACGTTCGCGCACTCCGTGTGTATTCTTGGTGGCGGGGCGCGAGTGCGAGGCCGCATTTTTGCAACCCTGAACTAGATGCTTCTTACTGGCTACAAACAAATGCTGCATGGATCTGATGGTAACTTGTGTGGGGGGTCATGCAAATGTATGTCAAGTGATCTGAGAGAGATGAAAGCACTGCCGTCGTTACCTTCATCTGTTTTGCTAAACAACATCCTTAGCAATCTGTTTATAGTTCAGTTAAATATAATGGGCAGCAATGTATTAAACTGCATGGTTGTACAATTTCAGATACTATGTAGAATAGAAACAATAGACAACAACTTTATCTCCCATCGTGCCTCACAAGTGCAATCTTCTTTTAGTGGGCCTATCTGATACGCACTTGTATGAATAAACGCAGTATCTAATTCCTCAATTCATATCCATGACTGGAAGAAATTTGCTTATACACATATGCCTCAGGCCCACAGCATAAAAAATTATTAAAAAGTAACACATTAAAAATAAAAAATGCTGTTTGGATTAATTTAAATTCAATATTTTGAAACTTGTTTTTTGTCAAAACTTGTCGTTACTTATTTCAAATACCTGTCTTTTTCACATTCCTCAATACTAGAATTTGGTAGTGGTGTATACAATCAGGTAGTTTCCCGCAGCAGCACCAGACGTATCTGCACGCCCGTGGTTGTTATGACAACAGATCTGATGTTGAAAAAATTTTTTAGCTTTAATGGTTTGACAACCGTCATGTTGAAATGGATTTTATGTGGTTCTGAAGGTATTTATGATGATATTTACTTGTTTGATATTATAAATGCTGACTACTTTTGCAAGATCATAACTGCAACTGCGCAACAGTGTTGAGTACATTAGTTGCTGTTGTTAACTTTTCAGTTACTGCTATATGTGCTTTAAATTACTTTGATCTACAGCATGAGCATTTCCCTGGACATGATTGTCTAAATTCAAGTCGCAAAATTGCTGAACTAGAACTTCTCACCGAGGGTCACTGGCCTCAGATATTTCCTAGGTTAATGGATGTGACAAATTAAATTATATCAGATTTTTGAAGTAATGATCGATAAATTTAAAGCTAAGGCATTACAAGTAAAGCCTTACATCGCAGTGTTTCTTTCATTTTCTGTCAACTTTGCAGAATGTTATATCACAGAAAATGCTGTAGGATTTTGCAATTTCACATTGTGTAGCAGTTCTGTATGAAATAATTTGCCTTCAGTTTTTCATAGGCATTCTTCTGTCTGTCCTTTTCTTTTATGTATGGTGTTTGTAGGTATCGCTTGAGGGCGCGGCTCATACGAAAAAATAATGTATTCGTGAGAGTACCTCAGTTAGTCCTTTATGATGTTTTAATACTCAGTGGGAGTGCATTCTCCAGAAACCCCTAGTCCCAATAACTCGTATCAGCGGTGATTGTAACTGGACATAACGAGGGAGGGGAACAAGTGGTGCATTGCATTCACCATCATCAAAAGGCTCTGAGAAACCCGTGCTTTAGAAAACAAGGTGCAACTCTGGCCAATTTTATCCTGGGTTACCAGAAGATTTTTGTGCCCAAAATTTCTGTCATTAAAATTCATGCAGATTTTAGCAGATGATCAGGGAAGCGTTTGGTTTTAGCATTTTGTTTCACTGGTTGCTACAATTCGAATGTATTACCGCAGTCTGGAATGTCGCAATGCAACCGTTTTCAAGTTCAATCGTTCCCGAAATTTCCAAGTGGGTCTGTCTTCACGCAAAATGATTAGGTTTTTAACTCCACGATGGTTATGATTTCCAAGATTCAAAACTCTTGACGTCAATTTTGTGACGTCGCAGTCACATGAAGTTTTCAGACGGGTCTAGGAACAACTACAGTATGTACATTTCGCAACTATGCTGCCATGAACGGGCTGGATGGGTGGGACGCTGGGTGGGGCGCCAAAACTGACTTTGTCTCCAGGCGCAGGAAGCCCTAGGTACGCCACTGTCTCCATGGCGTTGCATAGTGGGTGCGCAGTGAAGTGTCACACAGGGCAATATTCCTTTGATTGTTATATCACTAGTCCTATATCTTGTGCTTGTACGAAACATGGAGTCTAACGTGCATCAGATGATTTTCAAAGTGGCAAATGTATCTATTTATTTTTTTATTTTTTGTTGGAATCAATTCAAAATTTTAGTATAATCTAACCCGCAGAAATCGCCTCTCTCAAAAGTGAAATCGCCCCAAAATCTGCTAAACCACAAAATCGCCCCCATAACGCACAAAATCACCCCTTTGGGGTCGATTTTGCCGCTGTTGAATGCCACTGATTTAGGTGATTTTCACCGATATCTCAGCACTTAAATGACGTTTGGCGAGAAACAACCATCTTCAAATAATCTGGATCTTCGCCTGAACCGGATAAAATCGTCGGTCAAATCGAATCTGGACCANGTTTACTTCTCACCGTCTGAAAGCTTGGAACATTCTCANGTAATAGTTTTTCAGTGATCAACTTGCTGCAGCAGCTCACATTTTTCTCATTAATTTCCTCTACTGACTGTAATGAAAGAATTACTGCAAACAGTTTTTAACTAAGGGTATTGAAATTAGTTGCAGTGTTCCTTGAATTACGAACATCTCTATCATTTTGTGGAAATACACCATCCCATCTTACAAACCATGGGTTGCTTTTCTACAAACGCCATTACGCCGAAAATTATGAAGAAACTTGCACGTGGGTATTTCATCCGCCAGATGGAATCAAAGACGTTGCATTGTCGTTAAAACTGATTGATTTCAGAAAAGAAGCTACATATCTTCTTTCGAAAGGGGAGATAATTTTGCCTGACGGTAAGTTCTCATCTCACTAAGAGTCATTACTTTATTTGTAAGCATCCTTTCATTAGCGGTTTTCTTGTGTTCAACACAATTTAGGTGGAATGCTTTGCTTAAATTGCTTTTTGANAAATATTTGCCAAAACAAATAGAGNTTTAATGCCACTAAATTACGCCAGCCAACCTTAGGCGAAGAGGGTGTGTTTTATTTACTGATATTGATTCAAGAAGCTCACAAACGTCCGTTACTTTAGGTTATTTGGATTTTGAAAGCACCTATTTTTTCACGGTAAAGATATCCCAATAAGCAAAGGACGTTGTTTTCCACAGGGTTGCGGAGTCTGTCGGAGTCGAAATTTTTTATCCTACTCTGTAAATCCACTTGAATCATATTTTACATCGCATTCCTAAGTTAGGAATCCAAAAATCCTAACAAAATTGTTGATGTAGCCTAATTTCGTTCACATTACGTTAAGGAGTCGGAGTCGGACATTTTGATAAGATCAGAGTCACTGCTGGAGCCGGACATTTTACCTCTGACTCCGCATCCCTGCTTTTCCAAGGATACGGGGAAGTATAACAAGCTCCAAATATTTATGCGACTGGTGGATTATATTGCGTTGAATATTGGAAAATAGAAAAATTCAGGCAAGTTGGACTAAAGCCATAAAACGTCTCGTGAACCTGATAAACCATAATAAACTATTCATTGTTTGTTCTAGAAGTTCACGATTCTCTGTAACCTTTAAACATATTAGCGAAGTCTCGCAAAAAAAATAACCTCCAAGTGTGTCTACGATGAATTTTTCCAGTTAAAATTTCCTTGGGAAAAATATTTAGTTGTTTTTCAGCCAGTGCTGTCGCTGCTACATGTATATACTTTTAAAAAGGACGTAAAGAAACGCAGCTGCGCACTTACAATGATCCTCAACCACCTTCATGCGGAATCTACATGAAAAGATTAGATGCAAGGAACAGTTCAGGGTGCGAAGCGGGAGACGTTTGGAGGGGAGTCTGCAGCAATGTCATTACTGAAAGTAATGAATGGCCACCAAAAGTAGTTGCAAACTTTTTGCGATTCTCTATGGTGCTACAATATGAATTTATCCACTGCTCACATCAAACAACCGGTGCCGGTATGTATGAAAACAGGTTTTCACTGAGTAGTGTATGATCTTCATTTAATTTTTATTCCATTTTGTTTACAAAATTATGAAAGCAAGTTAATTATTCTAAAAAAGCAACAAAAATTTGAAAAATGACATTTTGCTGCTAGCACAGTTAACGTTGTTTACAGCAAAATGTTCCTGTGTAATTGCATGAGAGAAACTTTCCATGGTTCAATCTTTACCAAAGGAACGTACACTAAACGGAGTTCTTTTCCGGAATTGGAATTGAAGTTTCCTTATAAATTGAAGACGGTGGTTACGTTTGATTTCGCTCAGTCCATGTGAAAACAACCCCTTTCGGAGATCAAGCTTAAAATATGCGAGACAAACAATTTGCTGAATTAATGGCATTTCATGTTTCAGTGGTTTGATGGATAGCAAACGTTAATTCAAAGTACAGTGTTGGGGTTTTGTTGACAATTTCAAATTGGATTAGAAAAATCTTTGAAAAACTTTCACGCCTGGATTCCTATTTGTGCTCTTGTATAAATGTATTTGAATTCGTGGTAGTGTCAAATTCATATCGTGTGTATGAGATAAATCAATCTCAGTACAAATAGTGATAAACATACTGCAACCATTTTTAATCAAGGTAATGCAACTTATATGTTTTCTGTTACCATAATTTTAAAAGCAATCAATATTAGTTGCATCTGAAGAGAATTTTGATATTCTGTAACTTTGTTCATAAACAAACGCGTTTGTCTCATTGTGACTTATGACCAACTTCAACAATTCAAACTGACAAAACTGTGACGAATTTTGCAGAATTTACTATGATTTTGTGACCTTTTTATATCAAATTGAATGAAAATTTGTTTAAAGAGTGAACAGCATTTAACAAAACCTCAAACGAAAGCAGCCGACGTTGTTTACGAGAAAAATGGACATATTCTGTTGAACTGAAATGAGCGTATTCAACGATGACTAAGTGAAACTGTCACTTAAACAAACATACATTGTACATCCCCTACTCTGCTGTAGAATCAAAACGTTTACGAATTTTCCTGTAATCTCGGCACCGCAGATACTGCATTAATTGGTTGCTGGCTTGAATTAAAGTTTTTCTTGTGTACAGCAGACTCCGCATCAAACAGAAAATGTACTGGAACATTGTCCGAGCTTTAAAGTTTGTCAGCAAAGCAGAATATTTTTACAATATGCAATCCGAGGCTTTGAGATGTTTTTTTTTAATTCTGTAAGATGATCTACACCTTGAAGATGGGGCAGTTTTTCAATTTGGCGAATCACACAACCGTACAGTCATAACTTATGAATAGTGCGGACAAGTGTATGGATGTCTACATGGGCGTCGGAAGAGGGAAAGGGGGCATTCGTCCCCCCCTTGGGGTGAAATTTGATATTTTCGTATTAAATCTTTAGTAGAAAAATGCTTTTCTCCTAACTGGGAGTTTGTAAGTTGATATTTTACCACTGCTGGCCCACCTTCGAAAAATGCTTTTATCCACCCTTGGAAAATCCAATATTGGTCTCTCCTGGAACACAACTTCTGACGAACACGGATGTGCACAAAAAAGATATGTGGCAAGCATGTGTGTATAAGGAAGGTGCACGCATCGATCAACCTGTTCAACGTTGTGCTTTGCGGTTTATGGATTTCGTAAAACAGCAACAAATTGAGTTTTTGGAAACACATGCAAGCACTGATCTGAAAAATTGCTGTATTTTCAGAGGAAAGAACACCTGTTCCAGCTTCCAGCAATGTAGGAAATATTGCCGCTGTGATCCTGGCAGTTCTCTTCTCTTTGTCGGTCTTAGCTTTTATCGTATTTTTTTTCAAGTTCAGGTAACTAATCTGTGCTATATTAAAAATGGCATCTTCTAGGAGCGGCTGATTTTTGACAACAATTTTTATAAGTAGTTTCAATTCTTTTCATTTTTTGTGCTTAGAACCACTGGTCTGAAAACTTGGAAATGTGGTTTTGGAGTGAACAAATCGATAAAATCGTTACGTAAAAACTTGTATCATATCCAGGATTCTAAACTATCCCCGCGTTTGACTTGAAATCAGGGATTTTTAAAATACTTAGTTGGGGAAAATCGCCCCCAGTCCCCGCACGTCCCTGCCATGGACGTCGCAGGGGGGTCAAACATGGGCATTTGCTGTCCCCCGAAAATTGGCACTAAGAACCAAAAATTTCCAGGAAACCTGAAGTCAACATCTTCATCACGATTAATTGATTTAACTCCTGCCGCGACAATCCAATTGCCGGCATGAAACTTACACTGCACAAGAGCCAGGCTCACTGTTCCGATGTGGTGCAATGTTGCGTTTGCAATTCACTCATGTGCGCAGCTTTGCTTGCAGAGGCAGGTTGCGAAACGTTCGAGCGGGTTGTTCCATTTTTGGTCTTCAGCGAGACAAAATAACATGGTAACAAATCTGCGAAGGGAGATGTTTTGCCGCATGCGACTGTTGAACGCAGACATCGTGGCAGTAATGCAGCGCGACAGTCATGTCGGATTAACAATAGTAGCAAATGTAGCAATTTCTACGGGCCCCGCTCTTTTGGGGTCCCGCGGTCCTTTGTATAATAATTCTTCTTTATTGTGTGAAAGGGATGAAATTAGACTTTAGGTGCCTGAGACAAACTCTCAGAACGAAAGCCCTACATTTTACACAGGCCATACAGAAACTTATTCGCTGAAAGCAAACAAACTTTTCCATTTTATCTCGCAATTTGCTTGTGGGTGAAAGTCCATTTCACTTTGTAAATTGTTTCAAAGCGTTTGCACTGCTCATTGTCTACACATTGAAGTTGCTGAGGGGCCGTTTTGCCACGTTTTCACATAATTTTTGCTTTGGTTTGACAAATATATGACTTGCTTCAGTGCTTATTAAAATGTGGCTCTGGAGTTATTGATAAGTTTTTTTTAACTAAACAATGCAAAAAATAAATGTGAAACTCTCAAAAGGCCTGCCTCGTTCGCCTCTCTTAATGTCCACCCCTGATTGTATGTATAGAATTTTTCAATCCAAGAAGTCAATATTTTGCTAAATTTGCCATAAGAAATTAAGCGAAATGAAAAACGAGACCTATTTAAGTTTGTAAGTGTTTGATTCTGATGTCCAACGTGTTTCAATATTCCGTATATCTTTACTAAGAACGAACATGATCTTCTTTCATTTTAAACTCTTGTAAATAAACTTGAGGGGTGGAAAGTGCGGTATTTTTATGGTCGGCCCCCCCCGCGCGACACTTAGCCTCGCTACGCCGCAGCCAAATACATTAGAATTAACCTACAGCGTCATTTTATGGGGTCGGAGAAAAAAGCGTCGTTATAGGCGAACTGTCCTTGTAGCTAAACTGCAATAAATTGTTCCTATAATAAATTTTCATTCAATGCAAAAGCCTGGCAGTGGTAATGTTTCTTGATTAAGATTGCCTCTTACTGTATTGTGTTTTCACGTGTTCGCTGAGAAAAAAAAGTGAGAAATTATTTTGTCTTTTTTTGCTTCCTTTGTTCAGAAATTTACGCACCGCTCCACCAAGACTATCGACCAAAATCCCTACAGTCGCAACAATTCCCAATACTGTTCAGTATAATTCATGCAACGATTTGCCTCCATTGCTGCTGGTGGAGCAGTCCTTGCTGGCATTCTTATGTCAAACCTGCCACGGCTTGATTAGCCGCTTTACGTGCGTTCCTATTCGATCGTATAAGATCTGTGTAGTTGCTCCACATAGCCGAGCTTACACTTCAAACTGTAAAGAAAACGTGGAACTGTCGTTGTAATCGAACAAATCATCCTGCCGGGATCGACAAAAAGCGTCGCTATAGGCAAACTGTCGTTATAGCAGACGTCGTTATGGACGACATCTACTGTATCATAAATTCAAACTAGCCGTCTCAGTAAGGTATTGTGTTTGGTTGCTGTTGCCTATAACCTGCAAAATGTCATGTGCTTAGGCATGCATTGACAATTTTGGTCCACAGCCAAATGTTCAGAATAATTTTAACGATTCCTTCTGTGTTATACCTGAACGACGTCTATGCTGCATTTCAAAACCATTTTGCAACCATGGTGCCAAAGCTTACTTTTGCAGATAAAGACTCTGTCATCAAATCACTTTTAAGTGGTTATTAGTATCTTAGTACAATCAGCAAATGAAGCAAATATTTGATATGTACAGGTTTTGTTCTGCATCTCTGCAAACAGTTTGTTGTGGGCAAAACGTCATTATTTCAAATGAATGTTTTCAGTATTTGTCAAAACTAAATTTGAACACCAGCGGTTAAACATGCTGGTATTTCAACTGTTTGGTCTTACATGTAGGCTAAACTGCACTTTAAAGCAATATATTATCAGTTATTATTTGAAGCAATGATAGCAAAGTAAATTTTTAAAAGGTAGAATACGCCACTTTCTTCCAGTAAGTGTTAAAATATTTCATTGACATGATATGATCCCGCGTTTGTTTATTGATTTTTTCTTTGTTGGGCACTTACCAGGGCAGACATTAAATTCGTGTATAAATACAATAAATGTTTGTTTGCCGCAGAAACAACTTTCCTGCAAACATTTTTTTCCGGTTTTAACATTTCCAAAATTAAATTTGTTCAACCTTTTATAATTTCAGGTGCAATTCAAAGTGGTTTTATTTGCAGAAAATTAGCGTCAAAAGCCGATCCTTCCTCCGCACAACATGAGACTAGTATCAACGACATATCCCACAACTCTGCAGATAATGCTCAGTTGTCTGAACCGCATGAGTACGTGACAATTGATCAAACGTACATTTCAGGAGAGTCTTCTGGGAACCATTCCCGGGTTACATCTTCAAAATCTAAATATGTTCAGAACGTGCTCTACCGAAATGGAGAAAAACAAACAGTTGACAATGTGCTTTATCTTTTGAATAAGGACTGAGGATGCGTAATTTGTATTTGAATAAGGACTGAGGATGCGTAATTTTACGTGAAAACGATTATCTATTAAAAATTTGCTGATCGATTCCTTGCTTACGCCCATCGTGGAAAATACATACTTGAATAGAGATATGTGCAAGTTTGAATCATCGCAAAAAGATGAAAGCAGATGGCAGTCGACTGATTCAAGTGAAATTTGGCTATTCCGCCAGATGTTACTTTCATACAATTCAATTTGTTTTCGACTACTTGTTTTGCTTTCTTAATATACAGTAGAGTGAAACCAGCAAGTCTTGAAAAATCTGATTGCTAACAATGACGCATAAACCATAGATTATAATGAAATTGTGTTGAATATTTCAAAAATAAATGGTTTCAATTTTCTAGAAAACGTAATGATGATACAGTATCGCATTCTGAAAATCTTGCACATAAAAATTTTAAAATTTGCATTTCATAAAATGAGTACACCAGCGTTGTGTATGATTTTTTCTTGCTCTGAGGAGCAACGAACTTACATCTGTGCAGGTCTGTAGACACTGTTAACAGGAAATAGTTGAACTCTGAAAGCAACGATCTGAAGTTCAAGATGTACAACTTGTAAACAGATTGGCATCTGGGCAATTGCACCACGGCGTGCAATTTTATAGCAACGTACCTCAAAGCCAGGCGTGAAAGCTTGTGCATCGAGATAAACAAATGGGAAGATGAAAATTAAAAACTATTTGAAGTGATTTTCTAAAAATCAATATGCTGTGAATTACCTGGAGATACGTCAGATGTGCAAATAAAACTTGTTTTTAATCTTTACGACAATTATTAAATGCTAGGATGGCTTTCTTAAATGGTAATGGCGTATTATTCATGCACTTTTTTTATTCAAATCACAAAGTAACATGAATGTAGCAACGGAAAGAAAACATCAAGCAGCAGACATTAATTTCATGTTAATGAAAATGCAGAAACACCAGAACCTCAAGGTTTAACAAGTTGATGATTGTGTTCTAACAGAGTCGAATCACACAGGGTCGGCTAAAGACCATATGGGTCAATTGTTCAGCCACCCCTGCTGCTATCAGAAATCAATTTTTAATGAAGACATTAAAAGTTAACTTGGCGTGACGCAGTATACTGCACCGTACAAACGTAGCTAAGCATTTGAAAGGTGTGTCAACATTTGGATAAGGGAAAACTTTATCAACGTTACTGGACAAGATAATGCACTAACCTAATTGAATTTTTTCACTTTTGATTCGATGAAACAGACATCCTCCTCCCACTCACTGGCCAGTATTTTGCAGAGTGCTGAATTTTTGCCTAACGTTAATTAACTTCGTTGGAGGGGGAGAGTTCCATTTGCAGAGCAATGGCGAACCAAATGAAAAGTTCTGATAAGTTGAACCTAGTAGCATCACAATTGACCATGCATAAAATACAAATAATTTTGTATATCTTCTGAATAGTTTTGTCCTGCCTCGCAATCCCACACATTATAGTAAAAGAAACAATGCATGGCTGCATTTGCAAAATACAAACACGATGATATTTTGTCGACGAAAAATTATTATATGATCTGAAGATTACATTGCATTTATCAAAAATACATTTGTCCGAACTGCCTGCTTGTGAATTTCAAAACAAAGGGCGCAATCAATTCGAAATGTTCAAAGGCACTGAAGGATTTGATTTTAACACTCATGAGGAAGAAAGGAACTGGACGACGTGAAAAATATTTTATCTTTAGCTTCAACAGAGTCTCTCTCCGTTTTCATTGCACACTTTCTCTAAAGTTTCAGAAAAAAAACAACATATTTGGATTTAGCATCATAAAAAAGGTCACTAGCAGTTCATGATCTACTTTTGCGAACGTGAACTCCCACTTGAGATTGCAAACAGGCCTCATTTTGAATCCCGAACACGGCCCGAGCCCGACATTTATTTTTGAAACTCGATTTAGGAACGAAAGCCAAATTTACCGAGTAAGCCAAGATATGCGCAACTGCTGGGTATCAAAAAACGTAGTGTACGGGTGTAGCTGCAGGTACACGGTTTCATCACACTCAAAATAGCAATCACATTGACCGAAACATTAACTCAAACAAGCACAAACTCAGCTTGTTAGTCAATGATAATACTGTGGAATGTAATGTTTTTCAAGATAAAAAGAAACTATCACGAAATTAACCAGAATGGCGCTATAAGCATGAAAGGAGTTATTTAGGATAGCGCTATACAAGTGGATTTCAAGCTGGGGTCGCGACCCCGTAGGGTCCTTGCCTTTTTTCTAGGGGTCGCGAGAGCTTCTGATGAAAATGTTCATGTTTCAAAATATAGGCACTCTACTTTATATTTCGTTTGTATGAGGAAACGTTTTTGTGGTAGCCAAAATAATAGGATCACCTGGCAAAAAAGAGCCTACTTTTTCATTCAAAAATGTTTTAAGTGTGATTGTGACCATTAGTAAGTTTTGAGTGCGATTATGATCATACCGCACAGAGTATTGTTGCGTTTGGCAACCCACGAATAACATTGTGACGAAAGAATGTGCTGTGTTTCAAATTACATATCTGATTGCGGTAGCTAACTTGGGAGTTCTTCCTGTTTTCAATGAGTTGTCCTGTGCAGTGATTTGTATGCGGCACAGGTCTCTCTCACTGATGCTGCCATGTGCATGGATTTAATGAATCAGTCTTTGTTCAACATTACTCATTGTGATTTTCTATTGTGCAAATATAACTGCATTTCATATGCCTGACAGNAAATTTTCGCAATGGGGTTGTTAAGTTAAATTGGGTGCAAAATAGNTCGTTTCATAAACCAGGTTGAAAATCACTGCGCTATAGGCATGAAAAGCCGGTTTGCAAGCTATCGTTTCTTAAAACAAGCCAAGAATCGAGCATGTGATTGATCCTTTCGACGAAACACCATGGTGTTCTAATTTCCTCACTGTTGTCCCTTTTTCAAAAAAGAGCATGAGACTAATCCCAGCAGAGAACAAAAGAACGCAGCTGTATTTGCAAATGGAATTAGCTGAAGAAAAATCACAATCACTTCACTCACAGG
>JGI24159J19872_10006763_pt1 | contig 14999 bp, 3 predicted proteins | sample Ectturendosymbi4_FD_19872 | JGI IMG/M metagenome (IMG submission 19872) | reverse complement strand
CCACATTTATTCATCCTGGATGCCCCAGCGGCTCCAGCGGCCTTTCAGACACGTAGCTTGTGCTAAAATCTACATTATAGTAAGCCTACAATATTTTTAATTCCAAAGAAGCAACCCACTTATTCAAATAGAATCTTTAGTTATAAATCAAATTTAATTGAAAATTTGAAATATTTTAAAATTACTGTTTTAACTTGATCTTGTATAGGTAAAAGTCGTGTGTTTCAAAATTTGGTATTGTAGCACTTGTACTGGTTGGGCAGCAGTTTTATAGGCTCCTCCCTAAAGAATAATGCAGTAGGTGAGGTGTGGGGTCTTTGACTACTAATGTGGGCTCAATTACCATAAGCTATTTTTCACCACCTTGTGAACATGTGTTCTTGTTGTCTTGGTTGAGAAGTTGAGATTGTTTTCTTGTTGTAAGTAATACAGTAGTATGTGTTTTAGAGGAGCTATAGCTGCTAAATGAATTTTTGTGGGCTAAGTTTAATTTTGAAGAAAGAAGGTAATAGTCTAGTACCTGCGTTTTTTGATTTTGAAAATGACAGGCAGCTTTTTTCCAAAGTTTTTTTGCAAATTTGATATGCTCAAAGAAAGAGTTTAAAAACTGCAAGAGGTGGAGAACTGACACCACGCAATTGTGTTGTTATGACATGTAATGGAAAAATGGTGTCGGATGGGACCTTGAGATCATCATGCTAAGAAGGGACCAATGACCCAGTGGTTCAAAAGACCCTTTGCAAGAAGGCATCAATAAGGCTCTGAGCGATGTGATGGAAAACCATATCAGTCTGTGAAAAGCTTCCAAAGACAATAATGTTCAGGGGTGTAGTTGCAATTTTGTAGGTTTCGAAGCTCTTAGAGGTACCGGAGCTCACAGGCAAAAACTGCCTGTTTTTCGCTTAAACTTGTGGGCAACAACCCATCACACATTGGTAGAGGCGGCAGAGCAAAACTCAGCTCAGCTCAGCATGCTTTCGCAGCACTACACCACTGATAATATTGACTGAGTACCTTACGTCGATACACCTGAAAAGCCAAAAATTAAGGTTGTGGTTCTGTGAGAAAATATTTAATGCCTATGAGACAGGTGCATTGCTAGACATACTGTACAAATCGACTCTTGATCGAGTTATGGTTGTGCAAAGTTCAGCAAGAAAAGTGGTGCGCGCAGGACTGAAAGGGATAAAGTTCAACTACATTGAAATCTTACGCAAAAACTTTGCGGGACATTTATTCTTAAGAAACAAAATAGACATTGAAGATATTTTGAGTCTAAATTCTCTTCAATGAGAGCTTTAACATGATGTATTTTACATGCCAAAAGCAGGTGTGCACTTCGAGTTGTTTCCATTCAAAATTTGTGTTATACATGAGTGGTTTTGATGACTACCCATTTTCTTTACTCAAAATTAAGGTTAGCGCACAAATTTTTTGAAATGTTTCTTCACAAGTGAAGATAAGATACTTGAGACCACCTCTTGAAGTTTTCATAATAATTAAATGATTACAGTGAGAATAGTTTAAGTTTTGAAATTAGTTGATGATTTTCTTGCTAGTCGTTATGCTACATTGACCACAAAAAGTAGTCATTTTATATGGTCCATAACTTCGCAAAAACTTAACCAATTTAAAAAAGATTTAGTTTATAGGAATCAGCATAAAGTTCTATCTGCTTATTAAATTTGTAGAAAATCTGAGATGGTGGGTTGACTTTTCCATTTTTTTGGTTCATTTGACCTGGAATGATCCTTGCTTATCATCCCATGCTTTGAAAAATAGTAATGTGATTTAACGTCATTGGCATTGATGGTGCTAAAATGGTATTGCAATATCCATGATGTGCACCTATTCATTGCTGTTTGGCTTGTGCATTGATAGATTGGGATATGAATATTAAAATGGCACAACTTGGTTGTGGATGTCAAAATGCATTGCTGATTGCTTCATTATCCGTTTTTCTAAAGACACTGCTATTTCCATCATATAGTTCAACTGATTTTGAAGTTCATCGAAACTGGCTTGCTATCACACACCAACTCCCTCATGAACTTTGGTATTCTGAAGATACTTCAGAATGGACATTGGATTATCCTCCACTATTTGCATGGTTTGAATGGATATTGTCACAGTTTGCAGTATTTTGTGATCCAGAAATGATTTTGTTGCTAAATTTGAATTATAAAAGCTGGAAAACTATTTATTTCCAGCGTGGAACAGTCGTAGTAACTGAGTTTTTACTTCTGTATGCAACTTACAAATGCAGCAAAATATTGTCGAAACATATCCCTGCATCAAATAAACATGGAAGATGTGAGACTGCTGATAGTGGCTTTATATTTATGTGTTTAATTGCTTTCAACTTTGGTTTGTTGATAGTAGATCATATACATTTCCAATACAATGGTATCTTGTTTGGTATATTATTTTTATCATTGTCGAACTTGATGGAAGGCGAAGTGTTGTGGGGGTCATTTTGGTTTGCAGTTCTCTTAAATGCCAAACATATATTTTTGTATGTAGCTCCTGCATACGGAGTTTATCTGTTGCGCACTTATTGTATGAATAAGCAAAAGTATGGCTTGGACTGCATCAGATCATTTAACTTGAAAAAATTCTTTTTGCTTGCTTTTGTTGTAACTACTGTTTTTACTTTATCATTTGGGCCATTTTTTAGTCAGCTGCTACAAGTAATTAGCCGCTTATTTCCTTTTAAACGAGGCTTAACCCATGCTTACTGGGCTCCTAACTTTTGGGCATTATATAATTTTGGTGACAAAGTACTTGGTTTTGTATGTAAGCAATGCCAATGGTTATCTCCAGAACATAGCAGCTCTTTGACTAGTGGTCTTGTACAAAATGTTGAGCATGCTATTTTACCCAATGTGTCGCCGTTTGTAACGTTTTTGTTGACATTTTGTGCAATGTTGCCATGTTTATTAGAACTTTTGCTTCACCCATGTTCATCAGCATTTGGTAGCATCAAACAATTTTTATATTCTATTGTGATATGTTCCTTAAGTTCATTCATATTTGGTTGGCACGTTCATGAAAAAGCCATTCTTATGGCCATACTTCCTCTTACATTTCTTTCACTGCTAGGCAATAAAGATGATGCTAAAATCTTTTTGATTCTTCAAGCTGTTGGTCACTATTCATTATTTCCTTTGCTGTTTACTGGTTTTGAAACTGTGACTAAGCTGTGCCTGATTTTGATGTATTCTATATTTGCATTTTGCAGTTTTGGTCACATTTTTCAAGGCAATCTAAAAAATCCCTCATGTTTTCCAACTCTGCCACTTTTGAATGTATTGGAAAGTATTTATATATATGGACTAGCATTTCTAGAAATATTTAGTCTTATACAGCCCTTTTCATACTTGAGGAATTTTGCCTATTTGCCATTAATGTTAACTTCAGTATATTGTGCTATTGGAATAATGTGGTGTTGGTTATTATTGTATAAACATATGCTATTCCCGCGATCTGAAATCATGTCATGCAAAGAAAGTACCAGAAAAGTAGGATGATGCATTGTCTGTGGGCTGTATTATAGACACTGTATTTATTCATGTATGAGTCAAAAAATTGTGCACGAAATATTTACCAAAACGTTGGGGTTGCAACTCATACATGAGGTTGTGTTTTGACAAAGGCATGTCACATACTACTGCCTCAGTTGTGTACTAGCATGAGCATTGCTGTCTCACTTGCTTGTTCGCACAAGTGCTGCTGTCTTGCACACATGTCCCCAAAAGCAGTGCTGTCTTTCATGCGTGCGTGTGTGTATATTACATATCATGTTTGTTTTTGTAAATAAAATTTGTAAGAGAAATTTTGTACTATATAGTTTTTTATCCAGAGGTAGGGGTGTGACTTCTGCAGACATGCGACTTGGGCTTGAATAAGCATGGTACATTTGGAATATTTTTGGTGAATTCTTTAGCCACTGACAAATAAACTTTGAATGTTGGAAATGCTATTTGCTTCACATGACCATCATAAAGCATTTTACATAACATTCTTTTATTAAAACCTTTGCTGCTGGGACAGTTTGCATTAGCCTTGGTTTCTAGCAACTGTCTTAGCAACTCTATAGCTTGCCAGGCGATTGTACTAGAGAGCTGTTCAAACCCTCAAAAGACTTGGTGAGTCTTCTCGTTTGCAACTAAAAAATTTTTAGGTTTATGGTTTTGAGTTTTTCGTGGGTGACATCATAAGTAGGTTAGGTTTTTGGCTCAGGTTACCTGGCCCTCCACCACTAGATGAATTTTTTGACCCAATTTTTGTTGGAAACTAGGTTAGAATCTGAGTCTCTTGAGCCTTTGATTGGCTTTTTAGCTCTTCTTGTTCAAAAAGTTATGGCTTAAAAACAACAAAATAATTAATTCTGTAATTAGATAACTACTTAATTTGTTGTTTTCAGACCTAACTTTTGAAACAGAAATGCTAAAAAGCCAATAAAAGGCTAAAAAGCCTCAGATTCTAGCCTAGTTTCCAATCAAAAAATGAGTTGAAAAATTCTATGTGGTGGTTGGGGTCCAGGGCCAGGTGACCTGAGCCAAAATGGCCAAAATCCTACCCCACTTTAGAAGTCACCCACAAGAAAAACAAAATCCAAAATTTTTTTCATTGCAATCTAGAAGACTTGCCACATCTTGTGTGGGTTTGAACAGCTCAGTAGCACAATTGACTGAGTTATGGCATTGTAAAGTGGTGCAAAAATAGTGGCTAATGCAGGAGCTCAAAGCACACATATATAGTACACTGGAAGCGAATGTGTAAAGTCATTCATAAAAAGTGGTTGATAGAGCAGACTTATGTTGAGAGATATAACCTGGGTTGAATTCATATGGCTAAGTGATATAGCTGGTTGACATGAAATGTTTACATTTTATCAAGTCTTCGATTGACACCACACGTATACTGGTCATGAGAATCACCTTTGTCTATATGAATGGGGAAAGTTTAATAAGCAATAATATTGTTTTTATGTGAGTGCATAACTGCATATCAACATGGTGAGATTTTGTAAGCTACCTGTGCACGTTAAAGGTACATATTACATAAAAAAATTTGTCTATGCCTGAATGTTTTAGGCAACTTCATTAAAATCTGACATTGTACTTTGACTTTTAGACTTCTACTTGGTATGTCATAATTTATTCACCTTGATCAGGCCATCAGATCCATGTTTAAAGATGAAGTACAGACTTATTAGTGTTTAATTATTTTGTTGTCAAGATGTTTATTTTTTCTCATAGGAAATTGAAAGGACTTCTCTATGTAAATCATGAGCATAAACTTTCTTATATGAAAATGTTTTTGTTTTAAAAAGCATATTGTTGTTGTGAGCAGCTTATTTCACCTAATTCTCCATGGTGTGTGCATTAACTAAGTATCACAGGTTTTTGTTTGGTGTGGAATGAAGACCCATTATAACACCAGATTAAGCAACTCTGTTGTGTATAACAAGTGGAAATTCTTTGCATTTATATCGTGATATTGTAAACACATCAGTTTTAATGTGAAAGCAAATTGGCATTATGACAAACATGATGTATGTGCATTGTGCAGGTTGTAAGTTGAACTTAATAATGTTTAACCAAATTTAGCTGAGAGTAGTTTTATCTTAAAACTGGGGCCTAACATATGTTTGATCGTGAGTTATTGCAGCCTGCACTTTTGAATGAATATTTGGTTGAAAGGATTCATGGCGGACTTATGGTTTTACTGTGTGGAAGAGACATTGTTCATAAGTACCTGTTACTCAGCACCAAAACTCACTTCCAGACATCTAAATGCAGTTTTGGTATCAGATGTGATTACTCATAATTTTTTTTAAAGATTGTATTGTAAGTAATTGGCATAGCCTAGAAATTAAAACAAATCTTGCTATTTTATTGTTTTGACCTTGTTGTATGAATCGTATGCTGAGTAGCTTGTAGAATGCTGGTCCCCCTGAGTTTGCAGTGATTTTTAGTAAAACCTGTGATCTCTCATGAACCTGAAATAGAGCTGCTCTATTACAGGCATGGTTTCATATATTAATGCGATCTTCAGGAGCCTCGTGATACACTACATTGTGAGGTGGCATTAACTGCCTGATGAGTAAAGACATCTGAATCTCAATTTGGGCAAACTTTTATGATGATACTGTTTTGTTTAATTATCCAGAACTTCCACATATTAGAGACATTAGTCAAACATTTCTGTATTGTTATATACTGTACTTTACTAGCATAAACCTGCAATCTTTGCTGTAGAAAATTAATTTATAAAAACATCAAAGCTTATTTAAATGTAATAGGTTGGTGTTATTGTTCTTTTTTCAGTTTGGTTTGTGCAATGCAGCATGCCTTCTGATGTTATGCGATCAAAGCTTGTGTCAAAGCTTGATGATATTACTGCAGCATTGAACAGGGTTCCTGTTGATGTAGCTGCTTTACGACGTTTGGCCATATCTCCTGGAGGCTTAGTATGTAATGAAGCACGAGTGAAAGTTTGGCCTTATCTATTAGATGTAGTGGACCACTTCATTTTAAAGCCTGGAAATGTGCGAGATCATCCTGAATTTTATCAAGTTGTGTTGGATGTTAAGCGATCAGGAAAACGTTTTCCTCCTGGGTATTCTACTGCTGAAAAAACAGATCTTGAGAATAAGTTGACTGAATTAATTCTAAGTGTTTTATGTTATCATCCTGAGCTACATTATTATCAAGGCTATCATGACATTTGCATTACATTTCTTATGGTCTGTGGAGAGAAGCAGTCCTTGCCACTTATTGAGAAAATTTCTACTCATCATTTGCGAGATTTTATGGACCCGACAATGGATAGTACCAGTCACATTCTCAACTATTTGATACCAATTCTTAACAAATCTAATCCTTCTTTAGTTGAGTACTTGTTGCAGTCAGAAGTTGGAACAATATTTGCATTGAGCTGGCTGATAACGTGGTATAGTTATGTCATTCCAGTGCAGGAAGATATTGAACGACTATATGACTTTTTTCTTTCTTGCCACCCCTTGATGCCTGTGTACTTTGCTGCTCAAATTGTTCTTGACAGTGCTGATGCTATTTTGGATGGAGAATGTGAAATGGCAAGAATTCATCAACTGCTGTTGCAGATAGCTCGTAAACCTGATTTGCCTTTGGAGGACTTAATTCAAAGAGCCTCAGACTTCTATATTCAGTTTCCACCTTCATCCTTGGCAGATGAAGCAATGCAGTATTATAAAGATAGTTTAGCAGTTTCAACATTTTGTGATTATGCACTTGTTGCTTACCATGAAGCACCAGATGTAGTGCTTCAGCGAAGAGGTATTATCAAATCAATTGTGGTTGGTGATGAAAGTTCCCAACAAAATAACTTGTTTTATGCCGCTAAAGTTGCCATGTATGCTTTTGGAGGAACTGTGAAAGCTACTGTAGCTGCTATTGGAAACAAAGCCCTGCAGTGGGTTCCCAATTTTATGAGATACTGACCTCTTTGCATCAAGTAGAAATATTCATTAACAGAAGCTTGGTTTGTAAGCAACAGAAAGAACTTTAGCCAGAATAGTGTAAAGGGAGTTTCCACAAACTGAATAAAATTTGCTTAACACTCTTCTCTGCCAGACTATGTTTGTATCAATACAGACCTTGCATCTATTGGTTACTGGCTGTAACCTTTTTCTCTTGAAATTTCGTACATTTATGTATGAAAAATATGAAGAGAAATAGTGGGTTTAATAATTTGAGCCTTTTTTCAGGCTTAATTACAACATGTGTTATGTAATGGGCATAAACATGGCAAACTTTCAAAACTGCCTATTAACCAGTCTGTTTTTTTGGTGAAACGATCTTGTACTAAAAGTGGTAAGCATCCTTAATTAGCAATCTGTGTTCACTGTTTTGTACTGTAGTGCTTTCTTGTCCTTTGTTGTGTATACCACTTGGTGATGTCACCACGATGTTCTGTTTGCAAAGTGTTCCTTTTTCATTAGAATTAGAGCTCAACCGATGCATTGGCATGCTGCCATATATCAGCTGTTATGGCAATGTTGCCGATGTTGGCAATGTTGTTCTGCACAGAATGTTTGGGAAATCAAGCTTCTAATTCGACTCTGATTCGTTAACGCAAATTCTGTGTCCTGTTCCTTACAGTGCATAGACCTTCGACTACATCAAGTAGTGCGTAATATATAGATTGTTGTGCAATACTCCCAATAAATTGCTCTTTGATGTAACATTCGCTCGCATAATTTTGCCCTATAAGCTGATGACTGCCTGCGAACAAACTGGATACGTGCTGTGGTGGTTGACTGTTTTATTAGTGACCCTGGTTTATGCAGAGTTCGATGTTGTGTGGAAGTGTTACCTCTGCAATTTTTAACACCTTAGATGCTGGTGTTTTCGGCCTAAATCAGCAGATTACATATGTCTTAGCAACTGCATAACTTCCCAGGTGATTTTGCTAGAAAGTTGTTCAAACACTCAAAAGACTTGGTAAATCTTTGAGCCTACAATGAAAAAAAACTTTTGGTTTTGGGTTTCAGATTTTTGTGAGTGATTTCATAAGTAGAATAGTTTTAGGCCTTTTTGTCCCACCTTATCTGGCCCTGGGACCCAACCGCTATAGATCGTAGTATTTCGCTCTTTGAAAGTTTTTATGGGAAACTAGATGAAAATCCAAGTCTTTTGAGACTTTGGATGACTTGCTGTGGTTCGGGTTCAGAAGTTATGACTAAGGCAACCAATGTTTTCACCTATAAAGTCAAAATTTTGACTTCATAATTTATTAATTTAAAACATTTTTGACCTATTAATTTCTTGCATTTGCAATTGAAATGCAGATTACTAAGCGTACATAAGAAATCAAACCGATAGGTTAAAGATCTTTTTGCTTTTGAAACGAAACAAAAAGCAAGTGTGAAAGACCCAGTGAAACCAAAAGTACAAAAACTGTAGACAAAATTCAATCCAAATGCACAAGAGAAATATTCAGTGTCAAAAATCTCCTGAAGTCACTGAGAAGGTTCTACATTGATTTGCATTAACATCAAGTACTACCGCACCCAGCATACTTTCAATCGTCCAGTAGTGGCAAAACAACATTGTTATATCAAAAGTCTTAAAAATTCCAATAGTATTTCAGAATTTCAATGAAACTTCCAAAAGCATATCAACATGTGTTGTTATAGCTTTAATAAAATGTCAATCATAAGAAAAAAAACTATGCTGCAACAAATTAACGTAACGATAAATTTTGACCTAATGATAAATTTTAATTTTTTTTACCTAATAACTTTGGAATCAGTCATGGCATCAGTGTGAAACTTGGTTTGTGGTCGTTCCATAAACTTTAAAAAAGGCAAACAAATTTTGACGTTATTGACTTTTGGTTGCCATAGTTATGACTTAAAAAAAGCAAAATAATTATATAATTAGAAAATTTGTTGTTTTTAGGCCAAAACTTTTGAACCAGACATGCTAGAAAATCGATCAAAGGCTCAAAAGACTCAGATTCTAGCCTAGTTTCCAATAAAAACTTGAACAAAATACTTCCATATACCACAATGGTTTTCAACATGGGGTTCGTGACCCACAGGGAAGCGTTTGCCATTTTCAAGGGGTCGCGAGAGCTTTTGCTATGAATATTCACAGTTACTTATAGATTTTATATTTCGTATTTTGAAGCACTTTTTGTCGTAGCCAAAATAATAGGATCACCTGGCAAAAATGATAGCTTTATTCTTCATTAAAAATTGTTTTAAGTGTGATTATGACTATTACAACACAAAGTTGTTAGTGTGATTATGACCATTACAGTACTGTTGCATTTGGCAATGCACGAATAACTTTGTGATGTAAGAATGTGCTGTATTTATAAAACAGGTATCTGAAAGCTGTAGCTAACTTCTTTGAGAGTTCTTATAGTTTTCAATGAGTTGTGCTGTGGAGTGATTTGTTTGCAACACGAGTCTCTCTCACTGATGCTGCCATGTGCATGAATTTAATTAAATGAGTCTGCTCAACATAGTGATATTGTATGTTATTTAGTAGTCATTGTGATTTTCCATTGTGTAAACACAACTGCGTTTCCTGTGCCTGACTGAAAATTTTAGGTTAATTGGGTTATAAAATGGATCACTGCATGAAAAAGGTTGAAAACCACTGATCTAGTGGTTGGACCCTTGCCCTTGACTACAGCGTGCGCCACTTTTTTGCATAGTTTTGCAACACCATACCTCGTCAGCCGATTGAGCTAGAGAGCTGTTCAAGCCCACTACGGATTCAGCAAGTCTACTAGTTTAGATACATTTTTTTGTTTCGGGTTTGGGGTTTTCTGGGGGTAGCACCATAATAGGAGGATGTTTTTGGTATTTTGGTTAAGTTTACCTGGCCCTGGGCACCAACCCAGTGAGCCATTTTTTCAGCTTAAGTTTTTTAGGAAACTAGGCTATTATCTGCATCTTTAGAGCCCTTGATTGACCTTCACATCTGGAGCTAAAATTATGGATCACAAACCCCATTTTTGACAAAAATCAAAAAGTTTCATGAAAGGTATAATTTGTCCTCTCAGGGCAAACTTTAGCCAGCCATAACTTGGTAGCAGATTGAGCTAAAGAGCAGTTCAAACCCTTAAAAGACTCGTGAGGTCTTGCAGTTTAGAATTAAATTTTTAAAAAAAGTTTTGGGTGTAGGGTTTTCGGTCAATGACGTCAAGATTGGGGTAGTTTTTTGTTTTTTTCAAGACGTTATCAGCTGTTCCAATGAGCTGAATTTGTGAATCAAAGTTTGCTTGGATTCTAGGCTATAATATGAGTCTTTTGAGCCCTTTATTGACTTTCTAGCATTTCTGGTTCAAACGTTATGCCAAAAAATTTCAAATATTTCATAAATACCCTAGGGGATTAGCAAGGGTTCCCTAATTCATTTCCATAAGTTTGGCCATAATTTGGGAACCAGAAATGTTAGAAAGTCAATTAAACCCTCTAAAGAAGCTATGTCCGACCCGCAGGCCGCATGCAGCCCAGTCGAAGGTTTTGTGTGGCCCAGTTTAGGTTTTCACTGTAGTAAAAGTATCCTAGATATTGATAATCTGTCCTTTTTTGACAATCTTGAATTTGACATTTTTGATGCAGGTGGTCCTCAGTGCCACTTCATCACATCTTTTACCATTGCAATTAGGATTCAAACGCTTTCAGTACATTAGCTGAAGCTAAATTTGGTTTGATAAGATCAAAGTAAGCCATTCAATGCGCAGCCCACATTACTATGTCATTCAGTGTGCAGCCCTGGTTAAGATGGTGACATAGTTTTTGGCTTAGTTGGCCATTTGGGTTGGACATAGCAGCTCTAAAGATTCGTGTGATAGTCTAGTATCCAATAAAAACTTGAGTGAAAGAAATGGCCCATGGTGTTGGCTTCCAAGACCTGATGACGTCATCCAAATATAAATAACTATGCATAAACATACCCACATCTTGTCAACATCAACAAAAAACCCGACATCCTAAAGTTGGACAAATTTTTAAAATTCTAGACCACAAAACTTTCTGCATCTCAAAGGGTTTGAACAGCTCTCCAGCTTAATCGTCTGGGGATTTATGGCCATGGGTAAATAATTGCCAGGGTTAGTGCTTGTGTGAGTAGAATTTTTGTCAATTTTTGGTTTTTGAGCGATAATTCTGGCTTTAGAAATGCTAGAAATGCAATCAAAGCTCTTAAAGACTAAGATGATAGCCTAGATTACAAAAGGAACTTAGCTTTTTCATTCCAAAAAGGTAGCTTTGTGGGTTGGTGTCCATGGCCAGGTATCCACAGCTGAAAAGGTGCGAAAACATGCCCACATTATGAAATCACCCACAGACAACATTTTTTTATAAACACATTTTTTATAAAGCATAATGCAGACTTCACCTTGCAATGCGAAAGAACTCTCCTGTTAAAAGAATAGTTATGTGGTTTTAGTAGAACTTAGCTCACCTGAATCTGGAAACAAATATCCAAACTTACTAAAAAGGAATAAAATGCCTTAGTAATGATACTTTTTTATCCAGTTAACTGACAGAATTCTAAATGGATATCAGATAGTAAAAAACTCTTGGTTAACCATTATCTGGATAATCCGGCCCTAGTTTTTACTGTTTTAAGCTTGTAAGTTTTCTGCTTTTTGCAGAACTGAGTTAGTGCAAGCTGCATTACAATAATTAAAATTAGTTACAGACATTGCACCAAAAAGATTGCCAGCTTGTATTTATGTACAAGCTTCTTAACATGCCATGAGTGTCAATGAATTTGCTAAACTGATAGTTTTAAGTATTGACATTTCAATAGATATTTCATTTTGTATACAGGTACTAGTGTAACTGATTTGTGTTTAAAGGGATATTGCGTTAGGGCAAAGAAATTTGAATTAAAGTTCAACTGTTCCTAGTTGCTGTACTTGAAGATAAGAAAGCACAAAAAAGTTATATCAAAATAAATTCTTTAAAATTAAAACATAGAAAATTTAGTTGGCTACCCTTTCCACACTCATAAAAAATATCATAAAAATCAAAAAATCTAATTTGAAATAATTTTTATGCTTGTAAAACAATCATGATTGTATCAACCTCTATTTTCACTAATTGCCTCATTTTTTAACAATGAATTGATTTTTCAATTGAAAGGTTTGTCATGTACATCATTAGTGATTATATGTAGAAATATAAATTTGTTGCCAAACTAAATCCGAACTTTCAGATATAACTGCTTATGTAAGTTGGATGAATAGGCAGATAAGCTTTGCAAATTGTTATGATAGGACATATTCCACTTTTTTTCAGAGTGTTCTTATAAGTTTGTGCTGCAACATGCTTGTTACTTCTAACATTTCCAAAAGTATTTTGTGAAAGTAGTTATGGACAACTGGCACAGGTTGCAATGCAAAAAACTTTTGTTCAGTCTGATTGTTTCTAAAATGAACTAGTCATTTGAGATAACAGTGGCTTGTAATTAGTTTTGTTTAATACCACAGTAGCACTTTGTGTTTTTTGGGAATGCAGGAGTCACAGGCACTTGCTGGTACTGTATGGTGTAACATAGGAATATGATGTTTTAACATGTTGGCAGCTATGTCAATTTCTTATATCTGCTATCTTAAAGAGTGTACTTTTAAGACAGACAAGGTAGCTGTTTCATTATAATGTTTGTTTAACAACTTTTATATTAATACCGTATCTATTTGATCATAAGCCGTGGCGTATAAATTTTTTTTCATCATTTTGTGCAGTTTACAATCAAGGGTGCCTTACAATCGAGGACAGCTTACATTTTTTTCTTTAGCTTATCAAAATGTCTAGATGACGCTCAGTCTTTCCTTGGCTACGTTTTCTTGACGAAACCTTCTTTTTGCATTGTCTTTCCTTTCTTCTGCATCATGTGCACATCTGTCACAGGAGGGATTATGATGACAGAAGGCAGTTGTAGTGGTGAAGCATCATTACAACGGTTGCTAATCAAACACGAAGCATGCTATGCATGAAAGTATTTCAGAGGCTTAGGGAACCTATGGTGAAGTGCGGCTTACAATCGATTAAATACAGTACTTTCTGTATGCCATGGGTGTGTATGGAATCTGTTTTTTTCAGCCATAGACCGAAATGTTTTTGAAATGACTGAAAAAAATCAAGTCATTTCGGTCAGAATATCTGAAAATATAGGCTAATGAACACTGCTACTGCGAGTTTTAATACTACTGTGAGGCAGATGACCTAAATGTTTCAGCAAAAAAATAATGGAAATGTATCAGCGAAAAAAAATGGTATGGAACAGATACGTGAGGACATACCAATACAGATCTGACTTCTTTTGATACCAGCTGTATTGTTGGTCTCTTGAAAGTTTGCCATTTACATGAGAAAACTACGAAGAAAAATCGTTAAGAAATAGTGGATTTAGCAAGTGAAGAACTTGCTTATGCATTGGTTATAAGGTGTTCTAGCAAACCTGAAAAAATATAGAAAACTCTCAAAAACTGCTTTGAAACCAGCTTGTTTTCCTAGTCAAAATACTTGGTACGGAAATTGTTGAAGTAGATTAGCCAAAGCAGGTTTCCTACAAAAAACAACTTTCTGACCATTCCACTTGGGTCAAATGGGTAGAATTAGAAAAATTAGGTCAATATACATGAAACCATGTTGGTGCAAATGTATGGATGAGTATTGGATGTTATTGTGTTCATGTCATAAAATACTGTTAATCCACACCTAATCAAAAACTGTTGATACAATTAGCACTTTTGATACCAAGGATTTTCCTGAGAAAAAATGTGCTGGTACTGGGCTTTTTTTTCTATTTTTGTTGGTCACCTAAAAGATGTTGTAATTTAAGCATGAAACAAGGACGAGTAAAGAACCTCCCAGCAACATTACAACAATCAGCAACACTTCACTATTGCGAAGTGCTTTAAAGTAGTACAAAATTGCATTTTGCAGTGATTATGAAGTGTGCTATAAATCATCTTTGCTGCATTATAACCTGCTTTCTGCATGCAAACACCTTATTACAACAAACAGCAGCAATGGCTAAAACTTTGTTCCCTAGAGAGGCTATGTTGGAAATGAGCAAGGCTTTCCAGCAATCTCTCATCCATAGCAAATCAATTCCTCTCAAATAATCTGCTTGTTTCCCTTAAATCTATGTAAGTTTTTCTGTGTGTTTGCAAGAGTAACAGATAACAGTCTAAAGCAGCGTTTCTCAAACATTTGTGGGTCACGGATCCCTAGAATATTCTAATAAAGCTTATAGACCCCTCAAGAAGAAATGTTGCAATATATATTTGAAATTAGGTCATAATCAACATAGAAGTAATTGAAATGCCTGCAGAGCTATTAACACTTTGAGAGCCGGTCTACGATATATTCGAACTTGGATTTCGGCCTAAAAAACAGCAGTTTTCGGTTGCCTTACCAATGCCCTAGCTCCTCCGCCGATTGCGCTAGAGAGCTGTTCAAGAGCTCAAACGGA
>JGI24159J19872_10006761_pt1 | contig 15001 bp, 9 predicted proteins | sample Ectturendosymbi4_FD_19872 | JGI IMG/M metagenome (IMG submission 19872) | reverse complement strand
GCAGTCCTGTAGTACTCTGCCCAGCATAAGAGGTCGCTTAGGTGAAATGCCACCTGGCTTGATCTCTTAAGGACCGATCCAAGCCAAAACTAAACAATCCAGAATTCTGTCTGAACCTCAGACGAATTACGGTGACTTGTTTAAGAAGAAAGTTGACCAGCAGACGGAGCGCCGTTCTCTGGACCATGGAGATGGTTGGAGAAGGGACTCCTGTCACTTTGGGACAACACGATACGCTGAAAAGTAGAAAAGTCACCGTGACTAAGCTTTTCATATTAATACGACCCACTGTGGTAGCTTCACAGAACTGAATTTCGGAAGTAAGTTACGTGATAAAAATGGCGCGAGCTTTTCACGCTAATAACAAAAAAAAGGAAAAAGGGCGCTGGTTAACATGAGCTTTACAGCAACGGTCAGAGACAGTTGAGCATGCAGCGTTTATGTAGCTTTTGTATGTCCTAATGTAAGAGCCGTTAGTCAGTGTTTGAGGTTTTCATGAATGTATTGCTGTTGTCGATTCCAGTCTGAGAGTCGAAGCACTGGAAAACCACTTTACTCGGTGAGTTATGTCTATTTTCTTGTGTAAACTTTATAATAAAAGACAATGATTTAATAATACGTGTCTTTCATGTTAAAATGCCGGGAATTAGAAGTCTTTGATAGGGAGGTCAAGCAAACTTAGATTTGTGAACACCGTCCTTGCTACGTCTATGGTCGGACTCACGTAGGAACTTCAGATGTAGCTAAATGCGGCGAAGTTTTGCTAAAAACTAAACTTTTCCGTAATATTTGTGAGCATAGTTAATCACCCTATGCTAAGCATTGGTAACCTAACCCTTTTTTCATTAAAAATGAAAACCGATGACTGCAGTGTTTAATTGTGAACGGAGGCGTTTTCTTAAACTCTAAAAAAATAATGCACTTAGTAAAATTCCAATTTTACATGTTGCATATCAATTTCTGAAGTGAACGTCTTTCCGTACAATTTGATGGCATTTGCGTTTCTACGGCAGTATTACCTGTATGAACACGATAGTACAACTAATATTTTTTGCGTGCTACATTCACTTGCAATAAACATTTTCTAGTTCACCTGAAACTCTTCAAAATTATTCTCTCTACTTTCTGGACCAGTAAAGGCCAATCTACATTGAGGACGCGCCAGGAGTTGCCGCATTCGTCTCAGCTTAATTTCTGTCGACACTGGCATGTCTGTCTACACTTGCACACAAGAAGAATGGTTGAGAGATGCACACCCAGTTGATTCGCTGGCCTTTGCTTGAGCCAGTTATAGTCCTCTGACGAAATAATGTGTCGGTTCAACGCACCTCGCGTGATTGTGAAAGGTTCGCTAGTCTCCACAATGTCACTGTCTTCCTGTCCATTTCTATGATTTTCCTGCAATCTTCCTGCTATAGCTTGCAACAGTTCAGATAAGAACTCCACCTACGCCGATTACACGGTTAATTGCCAAAAGAAATGCTCATACAGATCACGTTTAGGACGACGGAAGATGATAGTGACCAAACAAAGGACGAGGGAAAACGAAGAAACAATGAGTGTTATCAAATGAACTTCGTTGAAGGAACTGTCCTGACAAGATTCCCTTCTAGAGTCATTATAATTTGAGAGGTTCTGCGTTAGTTATTTGTGCAGTTACTGCAAATTATTTATTTTCAAAATACCAGCTTCAGGCACCGATTAAAAAAAAACGGCTTCTTACCGGCCTTTGCTAAATTAGCAATAAAATACCGGCCAGGCCGGCGAAATACCGGCCATCTGGCAACCTTACAACGGGGGCAAAAGTGTCTTTTTCATAACAACATTATAGTTAATTTCATGGTTTATCAAGATCGAGTTAAACAAATTGTCTATAGTTTATTTCATTATATTTGAGGTCACTATTGTTGTTGAACAGCAGCAAGTATAATTGGTAACGATTTTTTTTGTTTTTCGTAAGTTTCCATTGCCTTCAACTTTTTGTTTGCCCCCCTGTCCTACCGATGCATGCCCGTAGCCACGGGGGGCATTCGGGGGCAGTGCCCCCCAAATTTCTTTTGTGTCCCCCCAAATTTTCTTGTTCCCAGAAAATTTTGTTTTAAAAATATAATAAAAACAAAAATCGTGCCCCTCTAAAAATGTATTGTGCCCCTTCAAGACTCAAACCCTGGCTACGGGCCTGCCAAGCAGGCCGGTGAAATACCGGCCATCTAGCAACCCTACTGTTAAAATCAATGGAAATCGTGGCACACAGCAAGAAATCTCCGTTTCAACAAAAGTTTCAAAAGAAATTGTACCATTTGAACACGAATTCCCAATTTACAATTGTGATGTAAAAAATGATCCAATTGGACATCCGGAGTCGGACAAAAAATCCACTTCCGACTATCAGTTTTGTAAGGAATCCGACTCCACCCAAAAACCTCCAACTCCTTACGACTCCGGCTCCGCAATCCTGGTGAAAAGAAGCATTGTTTCCCGTCCCATCGAAGCGTGTTTTCGTCGTTGTTGTCCTACGACGGGACAGTTTTTTGTCGTGCAGACAGGTCTTTATAAGGTTTGACCTTGGTGACCTAAGATATTTTGAAAGGCCGCAACTATTTCATCTGAATACCGCGAGATGGTTATAAAGCGAGGTTTCGGTGTATGCTGGTGGTGATTATACATCGGTTCTACTGTAGGTTTGAGATAAAAATTTGAGAGACCGTTTCGGTCCCTCAAAGCACCTAAACACTGGGTGTGGCAAGGGTGAAGCGTTTTGTGACCGTCCATTTGCATTGCATCTTCAGTAACGTGAAAAGGATAAGCAAAATGTCGACGCTGCCACCCCCAGTAAAAATTTCTGCCAACGTCCATGGCTGTGGCGAATTTTTATAATTCATCTGCTCAATTTTTAAAGCCTGCGTGGTGTTCTAATTCTAGTAAGTTGTCCGTAGTTGTGTCATCATACAGGTCTACTTGTCTGGTTTGTGCATGATGAGTGCAATGTATCCCCGTGCAAAATTTAGCAAAGACAAGTAAGGTTTTATTGATCGCTTTGGTCGAGAGCCCAGACGTTTGCAACTGGTTTTTAAGTGACGCTAATAAGCCTTGCTAGCAGACACCACAACCAGTGGGAAGGCAACTGTCCCCCGAAAGTTTCAAAAACATGTTCAGTTGTTAGGTATAGCTGACAGCCAAATTTCAATCGGTTTATGTTAAGGAGTCGGAGTAGAAATTTTGGGAAGGTCTGGTATTTTACCTCCGACTCCGCAACCCCGCTTTTCACGCAGTATAGAAATACGTACTTACATCTATCAGCAGTCACTGTCTCGCTGCATTACCTGCCAAGTGGTTTTTTCTTTTCGCTGAGGCATTTCGGTCATTTGTCCGAAATAGTTTAAAAGCGTTGGACATTTTTTCTTCTTCGGACATTTTTTATGATTGGAAAAGGCATTGTGAGCGAATTGTCCTAAATTTTATCGGCCATTTCAAAATAAATTCGGATCAGTGATTAAAAAAACAGCTTTCCACAAATTTCTGTAGTCTGCGGTCAACAGTCAGATGCGGCAAAACGCCTATTAACGTAACTTGAAGCGACCCTCTGAATATTTGTTGACGTCTTATTGTTATGCAATAAAGACCAACAGTAAAACAATCCGCTCCTCTCTGCAGGCAAAGGAGTGGACATGAGTTACCAGCAACTTCACCACTGCATTACAACAGAACAGTGAAGCTCGCACTTATGCAGTGTGAGCGTCATACCGGCAAATAAATGTCATTTCAAGGATTAAATCAATTAATAGGAGTTAAGCTGCTGACTCCAGGTTTTCTGGAAAATTGTGGTTCTTACTCCCAATTTCTAGGGGGAGCAAATGCCCGTTCCCCCCTGCGGACGCCCATGCGCGCACCATAGTTTGGGAACCGTCTTTAGGTGCTCAAGGCTCGGAAAATTTCTTATTAAAACTAGCATAGGCAAGTTCACATTTGTCAAGATCTTAGAGAAAACACTGGTTATAGCTACCAGCGCTGCAATTGGAGAAAGCGAACATCAACTTTGCGCTTGATTACAGAAAAACTGAACGTGCGTTTTTTTTGTTCTACCGGGCCGGGTACGATGCACCTTCTGTACCCTCGTCTCGTAGCACCCTCCCCTTGGTACGCCACTGATAGCGACGAATGCCGGTGATGACACAGCGAAAGCGTAAGGGCATCTTGCAGCGCTATTTTGCGTTGACTGATTAAACACTGCGTTCGACAATCCGATTTTATTGCGAATTGGGGGCGTTTTCTACATCAGTACTTGTCAGTTGTCAACCCTTCTTGTAGTGGTATACCCCATTTTGATATTAAAAAAATCTGTACATCCCAAATATCGTAAATGAATGGGTATTGCTGTTCGACTAAGATTTCGGTATTCGTGAATGTTGAGAAGTGATGCCTAAAGAGCAGTGTAGTTTGCAAATGTTCTACGTACACCACATCTCACTCCAACAGCTAACTGCTTAGCAGTAGCACGCAACGTAGCTTATTTGTTATTACGAAACAATAATTGAGAAAAAAGCAGGATTGTTACATCTGCTCACACAAAAGTGACATGAAATCAAAACATATTTTATGTGAGACAACGTAACTCAGTTTGAAGACCAGGCACTTGGTACACCCCTGTAAAATTATCCTGGGGTGTACTGCACACCAGTCCCCTCACCACGGAGGGGCTTTTGTGGGCTTACCCCCAAACAAAGCTCCAAGTCCCCCAAATTGAAGTATGAACCACTATTACGAAATTTTCAGAATTTCAAGCCCCCCTATACAAGACCTCTGGCGACGGTTCTGCCATCCACCCGGTTCACACGAACTTCCCTTCATCTTTCAACCGGTAAACCACAGTTAAGTTGATAATAAGCAAACATAATGATGCTGCGCTAACAGTGCCAGCAGCCATATCTTGCCAATGCCCACTTGCCACACGAAAACCAGCTGATAATTTTATTCCGTTCATGGCATGTACAGATAAAGTCCATACACTTACAATTAATCGGGGTAACTGCAGGGCAACAAAATTCGCATCACAAAGCACTGACAGAAGCACCAGGTCAGGTAAGCTTCAAGCCTACACTGAGCACCATCTAATGCCAAGAACACTTTAAGGCTGCGAAGGCTGCGTTCGCGAGAATCAAAAAATTTTGAACCGCTCAGCGCCAGACAATACATGACATTTGCAGCCACAGATCCACTTTCTTGCCAACATGTGAGGAACTGCATTTCGCATGCAATTCGGTTGAAAAAACAAACCTTTTTTCCATGTTCCCGCCGCAAATTTAAAAAGTGTGTAAGTTGCTAAATGTACATCAACAAACTGCCACATACTGTATATGAGGAAACAAGGCCATGACGATTTTTTCGCACAACACCAATTAAGCAAGAAAATCAGCAATAATAATAAGGTTGCACTCAAAAGCGGACAACAGTTTGTGCAGCAGTGTTAGTATTGCTTCTTCCATTATTTTCTGACGGTTGCCGAGTTTCATTCAGTGCCATTGTGGCAGACATTTAATCAAATAGCAGCTACCTGTAAAGGTCAGGAGCAGGCTGTGATGCGTTGCCATGCACACACACCAAGGCTATCATTGACCCCGTTCCACGTTATTTGAACCATGCGTGTTGACACACCCACAATGGGTGTGTAAAAGAAAATACTAATTGCGACCAGGTTCGGAGCAGCTGAGTATAAAATGTCGAGATAAGGTTCAATTCGCAAACCTCCGCAATGCAAGACTTCAAAAATAAAACAATATGTTGCTGAAATGTTTCGTAACCAATCCATCGCATTTTACAGATTCTGTTGTACTGGCAATGGTGGTGAAAGTGTCAGAGTTGAACGATGGATTCGGTCATAAGTGCGCAAGTCATCATCATACATAGATTCTTCCGCATCTTGCAACAAAAAAATAATATCATGTCATCTGGCGGGTGCTGAGGTAGATCGACTGCTTCACTGTTCGGCAGGCACGACTCTAAGAACAATGTGATTCGATCTTCTCTTCAAAGCTTCGGCAGCTTCCTCGTGTGTGTAGCCGTCCAGCTGCTCGCCTGAGGATAAAGCAGTATTCGTCAGTTTGCTTTCAGCTTGTATGGATGCACACACTATGCTCGCTTTTAAAAAATCGAGATACAATAAAACTTCTTATCCCTGTTTCTTCACACGGCTAACGGGATGCCTAAACAATTGATGCGACTTCGCTTGAAGTTTTTGCATGTCGCTTTTCATAACGAGGAAGTTTCTTCTGATACACGAAATAAAACTGATAGTATTCCACACAGCAAAAACTGAAATGACTTTTCGCTTTTGCTCCGAACTCCACCGCATTATTTACAGCTATTTAAACGCTTGCCAGTCGATCCCCACGAACCGTTAAGTGCTGAAGCCGCAGGACTCGACGGGACAGAATGATTTAGTTCGAGAGCTCACTGTCGAGCAAACCACACTAGTCAGCGTTTCGATGTTGCAGAGACGAAAGGACAAACATTTTCCTTCGCAAACAACAATTGCTGGATGACGGTCACAAAGCCGTGACGACAGAGATTTGGTTAGACCATTCGCATGCATTACTTTGCAGATGTATTCCATCCCAAAATAAGCAGTAGTTACAATAACGAATTGAAAAGTTTATCATGAGACCATGTGCATGCACAAAGCAGCAATCAATTTCCAGTTCTATATTTCATAGATTCACGGCTCCGCAACACCTTGCTTTGTTGCCACTTGTCGCATATTCATGGTTTAAACCCAAGCAAAACTTATGCATAAAACACGTCTGGGGATACATATCAAACACTACATCTATGCCTTGCACAATGACAGAAGACTGTTGACTTCAAAATTTATCATTTAAGTGGAATAAGAGCCCGTCGAAGTAGAGTTATGCGTATCTTTTTTCCCATGCAAATTTGGATTCTTTTTTCCGCTATTCTGGCAATCCAAATCACAGGGATACCATGCCAGCTGCGCTTTACCAAACTAATCTTGTGTTAAACTATTGCAGTTGCCGTCTTATCATGGTCTCATAATTTTTGTATTTTAAGCCATACTATCAAGTTGCGGAAGATTCTTTAGTATAGTTGCGTGAATCTGGCCCAAAATCCAATTTCGCAACCTGGTACCCTCAATGTTACTCACCAATAGACTCAATCGTTGGTGGTTACATGCGCAGTTCGTTTCACAGTAATTACGATAGCACAATGCGTGGGATTTTTTTTAAAGAATGCCCCATTTACAGTAGTTATTTTACTTCACGCTTCTTCACTTGCTGCTGCAGCAGAGTCACACGTGCAATGTATCTCAGGTAAGCAGCAAACGAGCTCACCGTTGACAGACACGATCCTGTCGCCGCGCTTCAGCCTTCCATCGACTGCGGCTGCTCCAACTGTGGAAACGGACTTGACGAATATCGGCAGATTCCCATGAGGAGAACCATACCCGCCAACGATCGTGAAGCCCAGACCGTCGGGTCCACGAATCAGTTCAATGTCGACCTCCTTGCCAGCGCTGCAACAAGGTGCATCGTGGCGAAACTGATTACCGAGGTTGGATTGCAGTTCAGCGGCGCGCGGTATTTCGAATCGATTTGTTACCTTTTTTGCTTTTCGGTGGTTGCCTGCGCCATTTAAACGTGCTTTTTTTAAAAAATAAAATAAACTAAGACAAGGTGCAAAGGCTCGCGCATCAGCATCAAAACTACAGCATCACTTTTCTTCAATGGCAACAATCCGCTGAGTCGACGAACAAACCACGCAGTGACACATTACAAAGACCCTCATACCCTGTGCTTTTGTAGTCGAGCGGAGGAGTGGAGGATATCATGGACATGGCAGATCCAGCGGCTTCTTTCAAGTAGTCACTTAGCTTTTTGATGGGTTCGCCACCGTCTTGCACCTGAAACCAAGTGCTGAGTCAACATAAAACTGCAACGTCAGTGCGAGATCTTCACTCAATGATTAAGTTACGAATCGAAAAGCAATAATTTGTACAGTATCTCGTACCTGCATGAGTACAATGGCGTCATCAGAGCCACGCAGCATGCCCACCACTTCGTCGTGCGACTTCCTGTCTGTGCTTTGTCCGTTGATGCTCAAAATCTTGTCGCCCTCCTGGGAAAATAAAAAGGGGAGGGCCATCAACGCATTGCTCGCAAAAGCTTGCAAGCCTGCATCGGAAAGTACCTTCAAAACTCCCGACGCCGCTCCTTGGTCCTGAACCATCGCTACGAAGATCGGAACATCTCCCAGAGGAGAGCCAACACCCCCAGCAATACTGATACCGAGAGGTTGCGTAGGAGACTACAAATAAACACGTTCCAACAAAAATATAAGTTAACTGAATTTTAACAAAACAACGGCAACATGTGAGCATTGAAAACAATGATGAAATAAAAATTGCTTAAACAATAATTGTGACATTAGTTTGAGGTTTACAGAAAACCCACAACGAAATAATGACAAACTTTATTTCAACCACAACAAATCCATATTATAGAAAAAAGAAACAGATTTATGTTTAACACTTGCTTGCTGACGAAATTTGTGGGGAGCAGTCAGTCAGTTCGTAACCTTCTCATCGCGCTTCGCTATGGTTACAACTCTACCTTTTCAATTTCGACAAATCTGACTCGATGCTCTTCGCGTTCGATTGTGGTGATGGCCGACTGCGCAGCCTCATCAAAAGATTGATTGCTGAACATAGGTTTCGGGGGAGAAATAAGATCCTCAGGCGCTCCGGCTTTGAGACGGCCTATTCGAAAGTCGATTTTGCCATGAGCACTCTGAACAATAATAATACCATAAGCAGGATTGTGATAACACAAATGTTTGACCACGTGTTGTTTCATGAACTGCACAAATATCTGTTTTATGAGAAAAAGTTGAGTTACGGCTGTTCTGGACAGTGAAGTGTCCGGACACCCGATCCAAATAAAGCTTTTATAAACAAACAAGCATCTGAAATCTGAAAAAACGTGTAAAACATTCGGCATACTAACAACTGGCTAACATGACTCGACAGCGATTAGAACAAATATTTACCCACGGTACATTATGCTGACATTTGCGATCTTGGCAAGTCGGGTTTTGCTAAAATAACTACCGCACCTCTGGAGAGAGTAACACCCATCACCTCTGTCCTGTCAGGGGCTCCATTGTCGACAGAATCGACAACGCCCTTCAACGCATTACGAACACGTGCAACTATAACCTAAGCTGAACGTTGAGAGGTGAAAAACTGTAAACAATGACAATACACACTCGCTGAAAACGAGTTATTTGTTGTGGTTGCCGTCAAAAATAGGCATGATATTGCTCAATGTCCCCAAGCAACCCTATCGTATTTTCCGAATTTTGTAACGCTTGTTTTTATAAGCATGCTCTACAAAATGGCCACAGGAGTGGAAAATGCTCGATTGCTATTTTTCAGCTTGCACGAATTTTGAAGATGTCTGCTGCAAAACTAAAATACCGAATTCTTGACTGTTTTTGAAGTTAAAAAATTGTAAGGTTCTCGTTTAGTACCTTCTGACATTTGCCGCATCCAAGTGCAACTTGTCAATACAGCTTGGACAACTACACTGATTCACTATAGAACCAGCAACGTTTCGTAATAACATGCAAGCAGTCGAAAAAAAGTGCTGCATCACAAACCAGCACTGCTCAGGTAACTCTAGGCCAGTGTTTCCCAATTTTTTTTGGCTAGCGTCCCCTTTTTTGACAAACAAATTTCTATCGCCCCCCTATCATGCCTAGCACACATGTCAACACAATTTTTCGTATTGCATATTTGTTATGTTTGAAAATGATTAAAACAAGAATGAGCGCAAAGATGCATTTCACTATAAAACTTAATTAAGTAAATTAACTCATTTAGCAGTTGGAAACTGTTAGAGTTCATGATTTTGAAACTTAGAGTTCGTGACGGGCTCGATTTCGTTTGAACAGCATTAAACTTGGACAAGAAGGTGGAGATTGCTAATTTGGCTTTAATGAGATTAACATCATTCCCCTGCAATTGCAAATTAACTTCACTGAACTTCGTGAAGATATCTGTGGACTGTGACAGCCAAGATACTGTATCTGTGACACCCTTTAACAGCCACCTTCTGTTGCAGCAACAGGCGTACAAACTCTCTTCATCATTATCCGAGTGTACCACATTGCCTAAACTTAGCAGAACACTTCTAAACCCCTTGGTGTCCTTTGGTCAATTCATTAATACTGTACTTTCCGCCTAATAAACCGAATTTCAGGACCTAATTTTTGGACCTGGTGTTTGGGGGTCGGCTTATTGGGCGGATCATCAGCTTTGGACCAGAAAAAAATACACTTCAATCTCAGAAATTTATTAAAAGCCATCAATTTAATCATCTTCATCGTCAGAAGCATCGAATAATATATTACAATCCTCGGCAGATACCTGCGTCGTCGCAGGGGTCATTTTCTGAGCAAGTGCAATGTTGTCTTCCTCGTCGTCGTCCAAAAAATGGTATCGGCTTACTGGGCGGTAACACGAAAAAAACTCATTTTCAGAGCTAAAAATCTCGCTGCCACATTTTTAGTAAATTTTGAGTTCGGAGCAGTGCAGGACTGAATTTAATCTGCAGGTTTTAAAAGTATTTGAACTTAAAACCGTGGCACTTGCAGTCGTCCACTGGCTCTACCATCTCTCTCTCGCTGGATTTCCTTGGCGCTGCTCAAGCTAAAGTGCGTTCTGAAACACACTTCTGTTTTCCGGAATCTTTTCAATTCCCTTTAGGTAACTTATTCTTGTTGACACCTAACACTGTCTGTGAAACATATAAATTGCCTTTCTACTTTCGAACTCCATCCAAAATTAGCTTACGCGTTTGGTTACAAGCTGATTCTAAGTGCAAGCGTGCATTCTCATACCTGACCGGTGATAGTCACCGTAACGAAACGGGCATTATTAAGTAGCAGTTTACCCGCGCCAAGAAGTACAGCTGACGAAAATTCCAATCATAATTATTTCATTATAGAGGAGGACAGTTTTACTGTGCTGCTTACCTTTAGTGATGGAAACTGCAGTTCATCTATTTATCTCCTGGCATTTCACCGTTGTTTTGTTTCCAAAACGCTAAGTTTTTGTTTACAAAGTACATGCATACATGTTTTTTGATCATACTGTTTTTTATGACATTTGGTCACTCAAAGTTGGTAAGACAACAGAAATATTAACTGGATCTTCTATCGCCGCAAGGGCGGTACGGCCCACTTTGGGAACCACTGCTCTGGACAAAGCAGACCAAGTCAGTATTCAACTAAGTTGTAAAACGACTTGAAAACACTGATCAACTGGACACCTGCAGTTGCTATGTTTTCGAAGCGTTCTGTCAAACAGTTCGATCGAAATATGCATAGGTTCTTTATTTTTTGAGTAAGCGGGTGTCTTGGGCCATAATGGCGATGGTCACTTTATGTGTAACAACACACGCTGAGGTCTCGCAGGTGTCGGTGGACGTGTTGGCGAAAACAAATTTGACATGTACATTGAAGTGCAAGCTTTAAAATTGCGCCCACCATGGAGTTCGCTTAGGAAACAAGCTGCTTCCACTGCCTGACTCATGTTCAACCTCTTTTGTTGTTATTGAAACCTGTCAGAACTCTCGAAAACATTGCCTTATTGCAAGATGATGTATTGGCTAATCAAACGTAAAGGAAGTTTGTTGGGCTTTGAAGTATGCAGCCCTTTTGAGGCATCACACCGATACAGGTTAAAACGCACCGTGCCAAAGGTTTCACTGGTCGTTTCGAGAAATTATGAAAACGAAGAAGGCCTTGGCGCAAAGACGATTTTCCACTTTGATGCTGTTTTGCGGGATGACTTTCATCATAAGCAACACATTGCCCGATCTGACGTAAGCGGCAAAGGTAGGAATCACTCAACCGTTGCCGACAAGCCAACGCTGCTGCAAAACGCCTAAACCTACCGCCAGAAGACCAGGTACATGTGTAGAAAGTGAGGAGTAACTGACCATGTGCATCATCCACTTGCGCCTTTTCTGCAAGGACTACTATGAGGCAAGCACTTACAAGCAATATAGATTCTGCTGTTTAGCACGTTTCAACGTTGCTATGATTCTTTCGATAAATTTAATGTTTCAAATGACTTAGCTAATGCAGTGTGGTTCACGGTTTGCCGCTAATTGTCACAGGTTTTCGTAAACAACCTTTGCGATTTGGGCGAAAATCTTACGCACACGCAAATTACAAATTTTTCCTGGAAATACCACATTTTCATGACTTTGTCTGTTTATCTTCTTTTGCAGGTTCAACTACAAGCTTCGAAATAAAAACGACTAGGATCTTGTATAGACAGCCAACAAGGGCTACTGGTGGCATTTTGGAATTTTCTGTGTATTTCTCGTGCCTCTTCTACGCTTACCATCAGCGTTTTTTTGGGGAGCGTTGTGCTTCAACTTATTTTCTATGGTGAGATGGTCTTGATAAGCAAATCATTTTGTTTTAAATACTTTGTGATTGATACTTCGCAACTGATTTGCAGAGGTTTTTGTGAATTAATTTCGCCATTTTGGTAAGAGCAGGGGTTCCCAACCTGCGGTACGCGAAGGTCTTCCAGGTGGTACGCGGGCAACTTCCATTTTTCACAAAAACCTGGATTCACAGCTTTCGAGTTCACGTATCGGGCTTTGTTTCTAAATAAATAAATTTTCCTGCAGCTTGCTGTTCCTAGTGTATCGCAACATTATGACCAGGGCTTCAAAAAATGTAAACTTCCCGGGAAGCTTGTCGACGTTTCCCGTGGGCCGCAAGTTGAACACGATCGCCGCTTTATGACGTCGCAAAATAAATTTGTTTTCTTGAAAACGTTGCGCTCAAGAGCCTTAAGTATCACTGCGTTCACACAGATCAACTTGGATTGGTTCAGCCCACTAGCATCGGTTCACATTCAACGTGTAAAGAGTTGCATCGCCGCAGTGTACCACGCTACCGTTCGGTACGTAAAAACGAGATACTGAAGGAGTGCAAAACCGATAGAAGCGGCAAATCTTCGCGGCGAAGTGGCAAATTCTCGCGCCTAATCCTCGCTTAACCCGCTCCTAAAATTTGTATTTTGTGGGCACTATTCAATTTACAAGGAATTTTTCTACTACATTAGAGTTTTAGATAATTTATTTAAGTAATATGGACTGCTTACATGAAGCTTCGAAACAATCGCCAACATATGGAAAACCTTAACACGGTATCTAACGACCAACCAAATCGTAGTTTGTAGACCACTGAGAGACTTCTAGACACAAACTGAAGATATCCTATGGGTAATAAATTTTAATAATCTCTCAAGCATGTGTCACGGCAAGGTTGTACGTAACTCGCACAGCAGGGTCGAGCAATTCCTACTCTCAAGACGCTCAATCACGGCATGCATGTTGCTCCCGTGCAGTACAAGCCAGTGGTTCTCAATCTTTTCGCTGAAGGGAGCCAAATCCAGATCTACGATTTTGTGAGAGAATTGCACTAAAAAATTTTTAATGCAAGTCAATTCACACGTTTTGTTTTATTGCAGAACGAAGNCAATTACACAAAANATTAGAGGTTTTATTCATAGGCGTAGACAGGGGGGCCTATGGGGNCCATTCACCTCCTAATTTTTAGAACATAGTCGTTTTGTGCTTTGATAGGCGGTATGCCAAAGAAAATAGTGTTAACAGTTTTCCCCCCAATTTTTGGGCTGGCTACGCTACTGGTTTTATTGAAAGACTGCTGAGAGTCGCACAAAAGATGCTTGGGGGCTGCATGCGACTTTCAGAAAAGTGGTTTTAATTTGCTGGTGGCGCAGCATTTGAAGTGATTGTGGCGTCGTGTTTCAAACGTTGGTTGTTGCGGCCAGTTCGGTGGTGGCGAAATCGCTTTTTAACCGATCCGACCCGTAGAACGATATTCAGACGGTGTTAAAAGTTTCTGCTGAGTGAGCGTTTCATGCATGCATTTTCTTAGGCGCGAGTGCTCAGTTACCGGAGTGAGCTTGTCAGTGGACTCTGATTTGGGCGCGAGTACTGTATGAGCATTTTTGAATGGCACTACAATCTGGAATGGCATTCGGAATGCAATACCATTTCGATTGGTAACCCAGTAAGGCAACCATTTAACCAAAGCAGTCGTACAAACAAGCATTAACAATCTGAATGTATTCAAAAGCTTCCAGGGGATGCTAGCGCCACCGTCCACTCTGCTATCTAACACAGTGAAGTTCGTACGCATAAACGCACGTAGTTTTAAGGACGTGTTGGCCTCAACGTCCTCTGAGTACATGTGTCATTACAGCAGCAATATTCAAACTAACAGCTTTCCGCTGCCATTACGAGTCTACGACACGCGATCAGGTTCACCAAAAAAGGCAGACCTTGTCTCAAAAAAAGCCAAAATAGGCCATATAGCAGTCCTAAGACATGCAGACTACACATACAGTATGAGATGCATAACCAAACAAAAATAGATATTAAAACTCGTCAGAAACATCGATAAAATGCAATTCAGATTTTTATAAGCAATTTCTTTCCCCGTAAATACAGTGTCGTACAGTTGTTTCTTATTAAATACATCGAAAAATTTTAGGGCAACAGTAAAATCTTTGCAATATTCTTTGCACCCTGCATAGTCATAGATTCCCGTCAGAAGATATTTGTAATGTACATGCAGCTCAGACAATGTTTAGCCAGAGTCAAATCTTTCAGACTGAAAAAAATGAAAAAGAAAAAGCCAGATTTTGACTGGTATTTTTGATTTTCAAAAAAAGCCAAGTGCGTCAAAAAATCCCGAATTTCAAAATTTGGTTTCAAAAATGCCAAATTGGCAACCCTGCACGCAACCAACGACTGCATGAGACCGCTATTGTAAGGTATGGGCAACTGTTGCGTCACAAGGCCAGGTATTGGACCACCGTGACTGAGCGAGGGAAATTCGTACAGTCCGTTTTGAAGTTTTCTTGCAATTCCTG